>LNFM01007485.1_pt1 | contig 23717 bp, 25 predicted proteins | sample 596031 | NCBI WGS metagenome assembly LNFM01 (sample SAMN04254537, study PRJNA301005) | activated carbon metagenome | isolation source: dual media filters at the Ann Arbor, Michigan drinking water treatment plant | place: USA: Ann Arbor | reverse complement strand
AGAGGACGGGTGACACACAAAGAATCCTTTTCCCAACGCCTTGCAATACCTCGCTAATTCCATATGCGATTCCCCTGCCCTCCGGGGGAAGGTAGGGGTTACGATCAGACGTAGGTGATCGCCACCGAGCCGCAGCGCTCGACATGGCCGATCAGCGTGTCGCCCTTGACCACCGGGCCGACGCCCTCGGGCGTGCCGGTGTAGATCAGATCGCCGACGCCCAGGGTCACCAGGCCGGAGAGGTAGGAGATCGTCTCGGCGACGTTCCAGATCAGCGCGTCGAGATCGGCGTGCTGCTTTGTCTTCCCCGACACGTCGAGCTTGATCTCGCCCTTGCTCGGGTGGCCGATCTGCGAGGCGCGGTAGAGCATGCCGATCGGCGCCGAATTGTCGAAGCCCTTGCCCATGTCCCAGGGGCGGCCTTTGTCGCGGGCGGCGTTCTGGATATCGCGGCGGGTCATGTCGAGGCCGGCGGCATAGCCCCAGGCGTAGTCCAGGGCCTTGTCGACCGGCACGTCGGCGCCAGCCTTGCCGATTGCCACAACAAGTTCCATTTCATGGTGGAGATTCTTGGTCACCGGGGGGAAGGGGATGCGGACCGGGCTGTTTACATCGGCGGCGACGACGATGGCGTCGGTCGGCTTGGCGAAGAAGAATGGCGGCTCACGATCGGGGTCGCCGCCCATCTCCCGTGCATGCGCCGCGTAGTTGCGGCCGACGCAGTAGATGCGCCGCACCGCGAACAGGTCGGACATGCCATGGACCGGCACGCCGACGGCCGGCGGCGGCGGGAAAACAAAAGCCATGGAATCCTCGTCAAGCAATGTGCCCACAAGCCTTAGCATGCCATGGATGATCTGATCGAGGTGCTCGCCGAGGTGCGTCGCCCGACGCGCGGCGTCCTGCGGCATGGCTCGCTGCTGGTGCCCTGCGCGCTGGGCCGCGGCGGCGTGCGAGCCGACAAACGCGAGGGCGACGGCGCCACGCCCCTGGGCGCCTTCCCGCTGCGCCGCCTGTGGTACCGCGCCGACCGGCTCGAGGCGCCGTCGACGCGGGGCCTGTCGACGCGCGTGATTCGTCGCGAGGATGGCTGGTGCGACGACCCCGCGTCGCCCGAGTACAACCGGCCGGTGACCCTGCCGCACGCCGCGCGGCACGAGCGGTTGTGGCGCGACGACGCGCTGTATGATCTCGTGGTCGAGCTCGGCTACAACGACGATCCGATCTTGCCCGGTCGCGGTAGCGCGATCTTCCTGCACATGGCTCGGCCGGACTACGGGCCGACCGAGGGCTGCGTCGCCGTCGCGCGCGCGGATCTGATCCAGCTGTTGGGCGGCGTGGGCCCCGACACCCACCTGCGCATCGCCGCCATGGCGTGAAGGCTAAGCGGCATCAGGCGTCGGGTTTGGTCGCGACGTCGCGGGTGGAGAAGAACCACAGCAGGCCCAGGACGAGGCCGCCGAGCGCGAGCATGAACAGGCCAAACAGCAGGTCGGCCGGGACCGCCGCACCCTTGAGGCCGATCCGCCAGCCGGTGGCCATGTTGACGAAGGCGATGATGCCCACCAGCACGAAGGCGCCACCCGAGAGCTGCGTCACCGTCAACAGGATGTTTTTCATCCGGTTCCTCCCATGCCTGGACGCAAGTTTCTATGCCGTCCAATCGTGGTGGCGCTGTGGCGTCGGCGTGCAAAGACTGACCGCATGACCGCCATGCCATCGCAATGACAGGGAATCGCTTGCCTCATGCTGTCCGATGACAGAATTTCGCTTCAGAGGAACGCTTCGACAACGGGATGCACATGACCAGCCAGCGCAAGGCCTTCGAGGGCATCGTGGTGCTCGATCTCACCCAGGGCGTGGCCGGGCCGCACAGCACCATGCTGCTGGCCCAGCATGGCGCCGATGTCGTCAAGATCGAGCCGCCGGAGGGTGACTGGGGTCGTGGCCTGGGCGAGATCCAGGGCGATCACTGCGCCCATTCGATCGCCTTCAACCGCGGCAAGCGATCGATAGCCATCGACCTGAAATCGCCGTCGGGTCTGGCGGTGGTGAGGAAGATCGCCGCCAAGGCCAACATCGTCATCGAAAGCTTCCGGCCCGGCGTGATCAAGCGGCTGGGGCTGGGCTACGACGACATCAAGGCGATCAATCGGAACGTGATCTACGCCTCGGTCTCGGGCTTCGGCCAGACCGGCCCCAACAACAAGCGGCCCACGGTCGATGGGCTGATCCAGGCCTTCAGCGGCATGATGGTGATGAACCGCACCGCCGAAGGCTGGCCGCACCGCCAGGGCATGATCGCCGTCGACGTCACCACCGGCCTCTACGTCTTCAACGCGCTCTCCGCGGCGCTGATGCGCCAGCTGCGCTTCAACGAGGGCAGCCACCTCGATCTGTCGCTGATGCAGGCGGCGGCGGCCTGGCAAGGCGCCAAGCTGATGGAGTATGTGTGGAGCAACGGCACGCCGCCGCCGCTCTACATGCCGGCCGGCACCTTCAAGACCGCCGACGGCCACATCGTGCTGAGCGCCATGCGCCCGCACCATTTCCGCAAGCTCTTCGAGCTGGTCGGCCGCCAGGACATCGCCGACGATCCGACCCTGCAGACGCATGAGGATCGCATCCGCGGCACGGCCAAGATCATGAAGGCGCTCAACGAGTCGATGCCGGCCAAGAAGACAGAGGAATGGATCGAGCTGTTGCAGGCGCAGGAGGTGTTCTGCGAGCGGGTCAACAACTACGCCGACTATCTCGAGCACCCGCATGTCAAGGCGGTGGGCGCCGTCGACTGGGTCGAGCAGCCCGGCACCAAGCGTCTGCCCTTCGCGCAGATCCCCGGCCTGCCGCCGGCGCGCGAGACCGATCCGCGCCTGAACTACGCGCCGCATGTCAGCGAGAACTGCGTCGAGATCCTGGGCGACTTCGGCTATGCCCAGGGTGACATTGATTCGCTCTTCCAGTCCAAGGCGGTCTTCCCGCCGGCGCCGGTGGCCAAGGCGGCCGAATAGCGGTCGATCTGTTCGCGAGGACGGCGCCGGGACTCTTCCGGCGCCGTTTTCATTGGGTCGCGGTAGTATCCTCAGAACGACGAGAGCGAGGTTCCATGCCGACTATCCTGCTCACCGGCGCCAGTCGCGGCCTGGGTATCGAGTTCGTCAAGCACTACGCCGCCGCTGGCTGGCGCGTGCATGCTTGCGCGCGCGACGCCGATACCGCGCCGCTGAAGGCGGTGAAAGGCGATGTGCGGCGGCACACGCTCGATGTCGCCGACTTCGCCGCGACGACAAAGCTCGCATCGAGCCTGAAGGGCGAGGTGATCGATGTGCTGCTGGCCAATGCCGGCGTCGCCGGCCGCGAGGCGACCGATCTTGGCCGCATCGATGCCGATGTCTGGCTCGAGACCTTTCGTATCAACGCGCTGGCGCCGGTGAAACTGGCCGAGGCCTTCGTCGATCACGTCGCGGCCTCGCAGCGCAAGGCGATGGTGGCGATCTCCAGCCGGCTGGGCAGTATCGGGCTCAACCACGAAGGCGGCCGCTACGCCTATCGCGCCAGCAAGGCGGCGCTGAACATGGCGTGGAAGAGTCTCGCCACCGACACCAAGGCGCGCGGCCTGACCTGCGTCGTGCTGCATCCCGGCTGGGTGTCGACCGACATGGGCGGCGCGCAGGCGCCGGTGACGCCGCCGGTCAGCATCGCCGGCATGACCAGGGTGATCGAGGGGCTGACGCCGGCCGACAATGGCGGCTTCATCAACTACGGCGGCGCGCGCTTCGAGTGGTGATCCGCGCCATCCTGTTCGATGTCGGCGGCCCGCTCGAGGATACCGCCCAGCTCGACGATCGCGCCGACGGCCTGATTGTCGACCTGTTCCGCCGGGAGACCGTCCATCTCCAGCCGGCCGACTATCTGGCCGCCGAGACCGAGACCTTGGCGTCGCGCGCGCCCGACTTCTGGCGCGGCGTGATCTGGCGCTTGGCCGGTCGCGCACCGGCGCTGGCGCATACGGTGTGGACGCGCTTTGCCCAGGCGCGTGGCGCTGACAGCAAGGGCGTGGCGCGTTCAGGCATGATCGAGCTGATCGCCAGCCTGCACGCCGGCGGCATCGGTCTGGTGGCGTTCGACGACGCGCCGCGCGATCTCGGCGCGCGCATCGACGCGCTGGGCTTTGGCGCGCTGTTCGACGCCGCGATCAGCGGCGCCGCGTTGGATACCGCCAAGCCCGACCCGCGTCTCTTGCGAGCCGCCGCGCAGGCGTGTGGCGTCGAGCCGGGCGAATGCATGGTGGTCGGCGATCGGGTCGACATGGATGTCGCGCCGGCGCGCCGTCTGGGCATGGCGACGATCTGGCTGCGCGTCGGACGCTGGCGCGACGTCGAGGTGCGCGACTGGACCGAGCTGCCCGACGCCGAAGCGCGCAGTGCCGACGAGCTTGCGCGCGCGCTCGACCGGCTGATGGCGCGCTGACGCCGCCCGTTGATCTTGGGACGCCGGCGCTCTTGATCACACCGTGCGCACCTCGATATCGATGACGGCGAGGCGCTCGAACAGGCGACGCCGTCGGCGATGCGGCCACCAGTCGTAGAGATAGATCTCCAGCGGCCGCCACATCGCCACCCAGCCGACGATCAGCAAGCCCTCGTTGAGGCCACGCTGAAAGACGTTGCCGGGTAGCGTGACCAGCAGCAGCTCGCGTAGGCCGGTGCAGGCGGCGAGGAAGGCCAGTCCGATCATCAGGCTGATACGACCGCGCTCGAATTCCAGGCGCAGGTCGCGCGCGGCGGCCTCGGCGCGATAGGCGAAGTAGTTGTGGATCGCGGCCGGCAGACCCTGCGCGTCCGGCGATTGCGCCTCGCTTGTGGGCAGGTAGATCACGATGCGCGGGCGGCGTTCCTCCGGAAGCTCGGTGATCGCGCCGACGATCCATTCCTCGGCGTCGCGATCGAGGTCTTTGGCGAGGAAGGGCGCGGGGTCGAGCGAGTTGAAGATCTGGGCCACGCTGTCCAGCCGCAGCTCGATCAGCGCCGCGTCGCCCTCGACGCGATAGGGTGGATGTCGGCGCTCGCCGCTCATCCGTCGAACAGCGCCGCGCGGTGGGCGGCGAGGTAGGTGGCCTGGCGCTCGCCCTTGAGCGCGAGGCGAAACGCGGGATCGATTCCGGCCTTGCGCGCGTCTTCGGCGTCGAGATCGCGCGCCAGCAGCACCTGCCCGTCGTCCTCGAAGGCGATCAGGCCGCTGCTGAAGGCGACATGCCAGGTCGGCGTCAGCGGCAGGCCGTTCTGCGGATCCAGCCGCTCCTCGTCGCTGGCCAGCACCCAGGGCTTGATCGGCACGACCTGCACCAACGCGCGATTCGTCATGCCGGTGACGGCGCAGGCGCCACCCCACAGCGCGAAGACCGCCTCGCCGAACGGGCCGCCGCCCAGTCGCGCCATCGTCAGTGCCTCGACAGTCTGATCGTCGCGCTCGCCCGCGCTGAGCGCTGCGGCCATCGCGTCGCCCAGCGCGCCACCGGCGATCGGCTCGGCCATCAGCAGGGCGTGGATCAGCCGCTGCGCGACGCCATCGTCGAGCGGGAAGGCCCGCGTTTCGGCGCGCTCACTACCGGGCTGCAGCGGCGAGTCGACGATCGGCAGCGCGCCGCGCAACAGCGTGCTCAGCGCCTCGAACGAGAGTGGCGAGGGCAGGTCGACGAAACGGCCGGGCACGATGCGCGCCGGGCGACGCTGGCCATCGGCGCCCAGTTCGATGACTTCCTCTTCGCCGGCACCGATCACCGCGAACACCGACTCGAGGTCGCCGCCGACGAAGGCGAAGCCGAGATCGCCGGGCTTCATCTCGGCGGCGACCGCGAAGCCAGGCGCCGTCTTGCCGAGCTTGTCGCGCCTGGGCACGACGATCAGATCGTCGTCCCAGAAATCGATCTCGTCCTCGTTCTGGTTCAGCCACCAATACGCCATGAAAGATCCTTCCGCGCCCGCGGCGGACCTATACGACTCTACCTTCCCCCGGAGGGGGAAGGTGGCGCGCGCAGCGCGACGGATGGGGGATGTTTCAACAAACGCGGTGTCCGTCTTCGACATCCCCCATCCGCCCTTCGGGCACCTTCCCCCTCCGGGGGAAGGAAAATCCGGCGATGGCCCCGCCGCGTTCGGGGCGCTACTCCGCCGCCTTGGGCTTCTTCTGCGTGCCCCAGTAGCCGAACATCGAGCCGGCGACGCGGCGGATCTGGATCTCCTCGGAGCCTTCGGTGATGCGATAGCGCCGGTGGTGGCGGTAGATGTGCTCGAAGGGGAAATGCCTGGAGTAGCCCACGCCGCCATGCACTTGCATGGCGCGGTCGGCGGCGTCGCAGCACAGGCGGTTGCCGCGATAATTGGCCATCGCCACGAACGGGCTGACATCCATGTGGTGCTCGCGATCGAGATACCACGCGGTCTTGCGCACCAGCCCGCGCACCATCTCGGCCTCGGTGTGCAGCTCGGCGAGCGGGAACTGGATCGCCTGGTTGCTCGACAGCTTCTTGCCGAAGACCACGCGCTGGTTGGCGTAGGCGACGCTCATGTCGATGCAGTACTGCGCCGCGCCCAAGGACGAGGCGGCCTGGCGGATGCGGTTCTCGTGCACGAAGGTCTGCGCCACGTCGAGGCCATGGCCTTCCTGGCCGAGCATGGTCGAGGCTGGCACCTTGACGTTGGTCAGCGACACCTCGGCATGGTCGCTCGGCATGTTGAAGGTCCACCACATGTACTCGACCTTGAAGCCTGGCGTGCTCACCGGCACCAGGAAGCAGGAGATGCCGCGGGCGTCGCCTTCCTTGCCTGATGTGCGGGCGAAGATCAGGTCGTGCGTCGCCGTGTGCATGCCGGTGTTGAACCGCTTCATGCCGTTGATCACCCAGTCGCCACCCTGCTTGACCGCGGTGGTCTCCATGAAGGTGGCGTCGGAGCCGTGCTTGGGCTCCGTCAGGCCGAAGGCGACGCGCTTCTGGCCGGCGAACATCGGCTCGATGAACGCCTGCTTCTGCTCGGCCGTGCCGAAGTGATGCAGCAGCAGGGCCACGGGGAAGTTGCCGACGATCGAGCTTTCGTTCTGCAGGTCGTTGTGCAGGCCCAGGCCCTTATGCGCGAGATGCTCGCGGATGATCGCCATGGCGAGGTTCGATCCGTCCTTGCCGCCCAGCGCCTTGGGCAGCGCGAAGCGCAGATGGCCGGCCTTGTCGGCACGCCGCCGCATCTCCTTCAGCAGGTCTTCCCATTCGTGGCGTGGCTGGCCGTCATTGTCCCAGTCGGTACGGGCGTGCTCGCGGCGATGGTCGAAAAAGCGGATGTTGTCGTCCTGCTGCTCCAGCGGCCGGATCTCGCGCTCGATGAAGGCGTCGAGCTCGCGCAGATAGGTGGCGATCTCGGCGGGAATGTCGAAGTCCATGGCACGCTTCCTCTCAGCTGAACGGGCGTTTACCGGATCATGGACAGCCATGCGATACGAGTCGAGGCCGTCGGTTCGCCTGTCGGCTAAAGTGTCGGCATGAGCGTCGTTGTCACACCCCGCCTGATCCTGCGGCCCCTCGTGCCAGCCGATGTCGAAGCCTATGTCGCGATGCGGTTTCATGCCGCCGTCGCGCAATGGCTGCCGGTGTCCGACGGCGATCCCCGTGAGCGCGCACACGCCACCATCAGCGCCTTCGCCGCTGATTGGAGCGCGCGCGGCTATGCGCCGTGGGGCGCCTTCGAGCGTGCCGCGCTGAACAGCGGCGTATCCCGCGAAGGCCGGCTGGTCGGCCATGTCGGCCTGCGCTTCCTGCCTGAGTTCGATGGCACCGAAGTGCTCTATGCCTTCCACCCCGATCTGCACGGCGGCGGCTACGCGCGCGAGGCAGCGGAGGCGTCGCTGGATTTCGGATTCGACGTGGTAGGCCTGTCATCGATCCTCGCCATCACGCTCGAAACCAACGTGCGCTCCTGGGGTTTGATGAAGCGGCTGGGCATGACGCGCGGACCCGATGGTCGCTACAAGGGCATCGATGTCGTGCGCTACAATATCGATGCCGCGACGTGGCGGGCGCGCAGAACGTGAGCCAGCGCCCGACGCTCGACACGCCGCGTCTCCATTTACGCGCTTTCACCACGGCTGACGCCGAGGCGTACGCGGCGGTGCGCTATCACCCCGATGTCGATGCCTGGCTGATGCCGGCGCCGACCGAGGATCCGATCGAGCAGCAGCGCGCGCAGATCGAGGAGTATGACCAGCGCTGGGAGACGCATGCCTACGCGCCCTGGGCGGTGATCGAGCGGGCGAGCGGTCGGTTGGTCGGCCATTGCGGTCTGCGTTGGCTCGACTCGCTTGAGATCACCGACACGATCTGGACCATGCATCCCGACACGCAGGGCAAGGGCTACGCGCGCGAGGCGGCGCGCGCGGCGCTCGACTGGGGATTCAGCGCCGCGAAACTGCCGCGCATCGGCGCCCTGATCCGTCCCGACAATGTCCGCTCGCAGGCGGTGGCGCGCGCCATGGGCATGACCATCCAGCGCGCCGGGCTCGAACGTCGGCCCGGGCAGTTCCGCGATCTCTGGGTGGTGGAGCGCGCGGCGGCCTCGGGTTGACGCGGGACCGGTCGCGGGCCGATCCTCCGCCGCGATTTTCCGTCGGAGTACCGTCATGCCTGCCGCCAACACCTACCGTCTGCTGATCCTGCCCGGCGACGGCATCGGGCCGGAGGTGATGGGTGAGGTGCGCAAGGTCGCCGGGTGGTTTCGCGACAAGAGGCGGGCGCCGATCGAGATCCGCGAGCGGCCCTTCGGCATGGCCTCGTGGGAGAAATACGGCAGCCTGATGCCGGACGAGACCTGGGCCGAGATCACTGCGGCCGACGCCGTGCTGTTCGGCGCCACGGGCTCGCTCGCGCAGCAGGCGACGATCTCGGCCGCCGAGCGCAAGAAAGGCAGCCTGCTGACCATGCGCAAGGCGCTGGACGTTTTCGCCAATGTGCGGCCGATCAAGGCCAACGCCGCGCTGCTGTCGGCCTCGTCGCTGAAGCCCGAGGTGGTCGACGGCGTCGACCTGGTGTTCGTGCGCGAGCTGACCGCTGGCGTCTATTTCGGCGAGCCGCGTGGTGTCGAGAAGCTGGCCGATGGCGTCGAGCGCGGCGTGAACACGCATGTCTACACCTCGACCGAGGTCGAGCGTGTGGCGCGCTTCGCCTTCGAGCTGGCGCGCCAACGCAAGGCCGAGGGCAAGCCCGGCCATGTGCACTCCGTCGACAAGGCCAATGTCATGGAGGCCGGCGCGATGTGGCGGCGCGTGGTGCAGCGTGTGCGCGACGCCGAGTTCGCCGATGTCACCCTGCATCACATGCTGGCCGACAACTGCGCCATGCAGCTGATCCGCTGGCCCAGGCAGTTCGACGTCATCGTCACCGACAACCTGTTCGGCGACCTGCTGTCGGATTGTGGCGCCATGATCACCGGTTCGCTCGGCATGCTGCCCTCGGCCTCGCTGTCGGCCAGGGATGCGCATGGAAGGCGCCGCGCGCTCTACGAGCCGATCCACGGCAGCGCCCCTGATATCGCCGGCAAGTCGCTGGCCAATCCATTGGCCGCGATCCTCAGCTTCGCGATGTGCCTGCGCGAGACGCTGGGCCAGGCGGAGGACGCCGCGACGCTCGAGCGCGCCGTCGACAAGGTGCTGGCCTCCGGCGCGCGGACGGCCGATCTTGCCGCCAAAGGCGCGCCGAGCCTGTCGACGACAGGCATGGGCGACGCCGTCGTCTCCGCGTTGGCAAGTGCGTAGTTGCTTTACCTTCCCGCGGAGAGGGAAGGTGGCGCGAAGCGACGGATGCGGGATTTTTCGACGCGCGCGGTGTCCGTCTTCGACATCCCCCTTCCGCCCTTCGGGCACCTTCCCCCTCCGGGGAAGGCAAGAGACAATAAGGGACCGAGATGACTCCCGACGATCTTCCCCCCGAACAAACCGGTCCGGCGGCGTGGTACGGGCCCGAGATGGCCAAGCGGACCGACTGGATCGTGCCGTTAACGCCGGCCGATCACGCCGAGATCGTCGCGGCGACCAAGCCGCTGGTGGCGCGCGAAGCCGACATCGCGGCGATCACCGCGCGTGATTTCCCCCTGCCGACGCTCGGGCCCAGGCTGAAGGCGGCGCGTGCCGAGCTGCTCGAGGGTCGCGGCTTCTTCCTGCTGCGCGGCTTGCCGCTCAGCGACTGGAGCGTGCGCGAAGCGGCGACGGCGTATTTCGGCATCGGCGCGCATCTCGGCAACGCGCGCTCGCAGAACGCCAAGGGCCATGTGCTGGGCCACGTGAAGGACATGGGGCTGAGCAGCACCGATCCCAACGTGCGCATCTACCAGACCAACGAGCGCCAGACCTACCACACTGATTCCTGCGACGTGGTCGCGCTGCTCTGCCTGAAGACGGCGAAAAGCGGCGGGCTCTCGACCCTGGTGAGTTCGACGACGATCTTCAACGAGATGCGCAAGCGGCGGCCCGACCTGCTGGCGTTGCTGTTCGAGCCGCTGGCCACCGATCGGCGCGGCGAGGTGCCCGTCGGTATGAAACCATGGTTCGAGATCCCGGTATTCAACTGGCACGCCGGCCATCTCACCGCGATCTACCAGCGCCAGTACATCGACAGCGCCCAGCGGCTCGACGGCGCGCCGCGTCTGTCGCCGCAAAAGATCGAAGCGCTGAACCTGTTCGACGACCTCACCAACGACCCGTCGTTGAACCTCCACATGGAGTTCAAGCCCGGCGACATGCAGTTCGTGCACAACCACACCCTGCTGCACGACCGCACCGGCTTCGAGGACTGGCCCGAGCACGACAAGCGCCGCCACCTGCTGCGCCTGTGGCTCGCGGTGCCCGGTGCGCGGCCGCTGCCGCCGGTCTTCGCGCAACGCTACGGCAAGGTCGATATCGGCGATCGCGGCGGTATCATCGTGCCCGGCACGGTGAGCCTCAACGCGCCGCTTGAGGCGGTCTGAATCCCTTCCCCCGGAGGGGGAAGGTGCCCGAAGGGCGGAAGGGGGATGTCGAAGACGGACTCCCGCGTTCGTCTTCAACATCCCCCATCCGTCGCTGCGCGCCACCTTCCCCCTCCGGGGGAAGGGAAGTTAGCGCGACTTCGCGAGCTGGCGCGCGATCGAGCCGTCGGCGAAGCCGACCTCGACGATGAAGGCGTTGACCGCGGTGGGCTCGGGCGCGTTGTCGGCGAACAGGATCAGGTCGACCTCGGGTCCTTCGAGAGTAGCCAGCCCGTTGACGTGCCGCGTGTTGAGCCACTGATCGCCGGTGACGACCAGCAGCAGCGACTGCGCCGGATCCCTGGTGTGCCAGATCGGTCCCACCGGCCGGCTGTTGGCGTCCATCGCCTGCAGCGCGATGTGCGTGAGGTCGCGCGAGCTCAGTCTGCCGACATCGATGCTCAGCACGAAGCGGCCGTCGGGCTTGCCGCTGGGGCTGGGGCCGCGCGGGCCGACGCGATCGTCGTAGAGACCGAAATACACCAGCTTGAGCGTGCCCGGCGGCGGTGATGGTGGCGGCGTACTGCTTGCGGGCTTGGTCGCCGGCTTAACGTCCGGCACCTGCGGCGAGGACGGCACGACGGCGAGCATGGCGCGCGCGTGGCTGCCGGCGAAGGGATCGTTGGCCGCCGCGAGGCTCGCGCGGCCTTCGGTCCAGCCGATGACCTCGACCGTGCCGGTCAAGATCTCGACGATCGCCGTCTGCGTCGCCGGTGCGCCGCGCAGCGCCACGCCCAGGCGGCCCAGTCGTTCCTCGGCCATCGTCTTGTAGATGTCGGCGCCGGCGTCCGGTGGCCAGCGTGTCGCGGCGCTCACGCGCGAGGTGGCATAGTCGAGCAGCAGCTGGGCCTCGCCGCGCAGCGTCTTGATCAGCTCCGATTGGGTGACATCCGGCGCATCGCGCAGCCAGGCGGCGGCGTGGGCCCTGAGCGCCGTGGCGGCCTGCGGCTCGGTCATGCCGCCGCGGGCCACGCGCGCGGCATAGATCATGTCCTGCAGCTCCAGCAGCGGCACCAGCGCCGCCACGCGTTCACCGCTCGGCGGGTCGCGGCCCGGCGTGATCTGCGCCCATGCCGCTGCGCCGGCGGTCGCGATCGCCGCGAGAAGCAGCAGCGCGTGGGCGCAGCGCCGCGGCGTCATGGCGATGGCCAGACGCCGGCGCTGGCACCGCGGGCTATCGCCAGAAACGTCCAGATCGATCGATACGGCCGCGCCCGACCCATCGCCATTTCCCTGAACAGCATCGGTCGCCGCGACGGTACACGATCGCGGCGGCCGGCGTGAGTCATCCGGGTGCGGCGCCGTTTCGCCAGCGTGTGCACCGCGAACGATACGGCTTGTCCGGCCTGGCGCCGCTGGGCATCGTGTCGCCACCACAGGAGGACACGCATGAGCACGGCACTGGAGCTTAGGTCCAAGATCAGCAAGGGCGGCGAGCTGGAGATCTCGCTGGCCAAGGTGGCGATTCCCGAGCCTGGCCCCGAGCAGGTCGTGGTCAAGGTCGAGGCGACGCCGATCAACCCGTCCGACCTCGGCCTGCTGATCGGCCCGGCCGACATGACCAAAGCGACCGCGTCGGGCAGCGGCGCGGACATCGTCGTCAAGGCAAAGATCGCCGAGCAGGCGCTGCCGTTCCTCGCCGCGCGCCTTGACCAGTCGATGCCTGTCGGCAACGAGGGCGCCGGCGTGGTCGTGAAGGCCGGCGAGTCCGAAGCCGCGCAGGCGCTGCTGGGCAAGACGGTGTCGATGGTCGGCGGCGCGATGTACGCGCAGTACCGGCGCATCAAGGCCGTCGAATGCCAGGTGCTGCCCGAGGGCACCAGCGCCGCCGACGGCGCGTCGTGGTTCGTCAACCCGCTCACCGCGCTGGGCATGACCGAGACGATGAAGCGCGAGAACCACACCGCGCTGGTGCACACGGCCGCGGCGTCGAACCTCGGCCAGATGCTGAACAAGATCTGCCTCAAGGACGGCATCGGCCTGGTCAACATCGTGCGCAGCGCCGAGCAGGCCAAGCTGCTGCGCGGCATCGGCGCCAAGCACGTCGTCGATTCCTCGCTGCCGAGCTTCATGGATGACCTGACGCAGGCGCTGGTCGAGACCGGCGCCACCATCGCCTTCGACGCCATCGGCGGCGGCAAGCTCGCCGGCCAGATCCTCACGGCGATGGAGATCGCCATCAACAAGACGGCGAAGGAATACAGCCGCTACGGCTCGGCCGTGCACAAGCAGGTCTACATCTACGGCGGGCTCAACACGGGCCCGACGGAGTTCTCGCGCAGCTTCGGCATGATGTGGGGCATCGGCGGCTGGCTGCTCACGCCTTTCCTGCAAAAGATCGGCCGGCCCGACCAGATGCGTCTTCGTCAACGTGTCGTGTCGGAGCTGAAGACCACCTTCGCCAGCCACTACACCAAGGTGGTCTCACTGCCTGAAGCGTTACAACTCGACAACCTCGTCGCCTACAGCAAGCGCGCGACGGGTGAGAAGTATCTGATCAATCCGAACAAATAGATCTTCCCTTCCCCCGGAGGGGGAAGGTGGCGCGGAGCGACGGAAGGGGGATGTTGAAGACGAACGCGGGAGTCCGTCTTCGACATCCCCCATCCGCCCTTCGGGCACCTTCCCCCTCCGGAGGAAGGTAGTTACTTCGACAGCATCGCCGTCGTGATCTGGCGCCATTCCTCGTCGAGGCTCACATCCGGCATCGTCTTGCCGGCGTGGCGGTACCAGTAGTTGGCGTTGTTGAGGTCGCCTTCCTGGCGGTGCAGGTGGGCGTGGACCCAGTCGCAGTCGGCTTCGCCTTCATGCGCTTGCACGCATTTGTGCGCCTGGTCCCAGTTTCCCTGGCGCAGCCACCACAGGGCTTCGAGCGCGGGGCCGAGATCGTCGGGTGCCGAGCCGGCGCTCTGGAAGGCTTCGAGACTCGGCATGGCCTGCTCCAGCGGGGTCATCGCATGTGATGTCTCTACCTTCTCCCGGAGGGGGAAGGTGGCGCGCGAAGCGCGACGGATGGGGGATGTTTCAACGCACGCGGTGTCCGGCTTCGACATCCCCCATCCGCCCTTCGGGCACCTTCCCCCTCCGGGGGAAGGTAATGATGATCGGCCGACCTACGCCAACAGGATCGGCAGCGCCTGCTTGTAGGCGACTTCGGCGCGCTGCTTGAGTTCGGGGAGCGTGCAGCTGCCGATCGGGTGCTGCACGGTGAGGAAGGGATAGTCGGGCAGGCCGAGCACGCGCGCGATGTTGCGCGCCGTGACCTCGAACGGCGTGGTGCACAGCACCACCGCGCGCTTGCCCAACTGCTCGAAAGTGATTCCGTCGTGCAGACTGCACGTTGAGCAGGACCCTCAATCGCCCAGGCCGGTGATGAGAAAATCCACCTCCTGTGCCACGGAGGTCAGTGTGTTGCCCGGCGCCGGCGCGCTGGCGTTCTTCTTCGACGCGAGCGTGCGCACGGTGCAGCCGTGGCGCTCGACGAAGAGCGCGGCGACCTCGTTCAGCATCTCCTCGGCGTTGAGCTTGCCGTTCTCGAGGATGCCGATGCGCATGCCGTCGATCTTAGCGAGCGCCGGCGCGCGGATCGCCGCGCGCTTGGGTGTGGTCGACATCGGCGAATAGAGCTGCATGGTTCTAGCTCCTCACGGTGATCGGTTTGTGCTGCATGATCGAGCCGCGGCCGCGGCTCCACGACGGCAGGAAGCAGGAATGCCCGCCGGCATCGCCGCCGCCCATGGTGATCAGAATGTCTTGCGGGTTGAGCCCGCGATGCACGAAGCCCGCTTCGGCGAGCCGGTGCGCGCCCTCGCCGTGCTGCGCGTCGTACTCGCGATCGCGGTACTTGCCGACGCTCTTCATGCCCTCGACCGAGCGCTTCGCCGCGCTGAACAGGAAGTCCTGCGCGCGCTCGCGCGACCAGCCGGCGTCGCCGACGATCTGCATATGCTCGGGCGCCAGGATCACCACGCTCTGGCCCAAGGTGATGCAGCCGTAATTGGCCATGGCGTCGGCGACCGAGCCCAGGATCTGCTCCGGCGTGTTGCCGCCGTGGTTCTCGACATTGCAGAAGCCGCCGGCGGCGTAACACGTCACGCTCGACACGCCCTTGGCGTAGCCCTGCGCCTCGCACAGCAGCGGCCAGGGATTGCCGCGCGCGCGCTCGGCGATGCACAGGCTGTACTTGCCGGGATTGCCCTGCGTCGACTTGTCGGAGATGCCCGGCAGCATCTGGAACACATTGCGCAGGATCAGCCGCACCGCGCGGCCGATGGTGGCGTTGGCGCGATTTCCCGGCCCGAACAGATTGACGTCGCCGTTCATGTTGATCGCGTCGGCGTACGGCCCGCTGACGATCAGCAACGGTGCGGAGCCGCCGGTGCTGGCGGTCGAGCCGTGGAAGTTGAAGCCCTCCAGGTCCATCGCCGCGTAGGCCGCGACCAGCACCGGGAAGTATTCGGGCAGGCAGCCCGCCATCACGGCATTGACGGCGGCGGCGTGCAGCGACAGGTCCAGTCCGGTGGCGGGATGCTTGCAGATCACCGTCTCGGCCGGCCGCGCATCGGCCGCCAGCATCGCCTTCACGCGATCGACCGCCGGCGGCACCACAGGCAGGCCGTCGGTCCAGCCCTGCTCGTAGCACCAGTCGATGGCCGCGAGCAGGTCGTCGGGCACGTCGTGGATACGGGGCGAAAGCGCCGCCATGGGACTACTCCAGCTTGATGCCGAGCTGCTGGATCAGCACCCGGTACTTCTCGACCTCGCCCGGCAGCATAGCCTTGAACTCGGCCGGCGTGTTGAAGATGACCTCGGAGCCGTCGGCGCTCAGCTTTGCGCGAAACGCGGGATCGGCGGCGGCCTCCTTCAGCACGGCGTAGAGCCGATCGATGATCGCCTGGGGCGTGCCAGCTGGCGCCGCCAGCGCCAGCCAGGCATCCTGGCTGAAGCCGTTGGGCATCGCCTCGAGAAGGGTCGGCACCTCGGGCATCACCGCCGACCGCTTCGCCGAGGTCACCGCCAACGGGCGCAGCACGCCGTCCTTGGCCAGCCGCATCGCCGTCGGCATGGTCGGGAAGCCGACATCGATCTGCTCGCCGAGCAGGCCGCGCACGATGTCCGGGGCGCCCTTGTACGGCACGTGCACGTAGTCGATGTCGGCGGCGAGCCGGAAGGCCGAGCCCGACAGATGCGCCAGGCTGGCGACGCCGCCCGAGCCGTAGTTCAGCTTGCCGGGCTTGGACTTCGCCAGCGCGATGAACTCGGCGACCGTCTTCGCCGGCGACGAGGGCGGCACGACCATCAGCGAGGGCAGGCGCGTCAGCACGGTGATCGGCACGAAATCCTTGATCGGGTCGTAGCCGATCTTGGCGTAGAGATGCGGGTTGATGACGTGGCTGCCGGTCATCAGCAGCAGGGTGTAGCCGTCGGCCGGCGCGCGCACCGCGACCTCGGCGCCGATATTCCCTGATGCGCCGGGCTTGTTGTCGACGATGAAGGTCTGCCCGAGCCCGGCCGCCAACCGCTCCGCCACCTGCCGCGCCGCGACGTCCGGCGCGCTGCCGGCGATGAACGGCACGATGATCTTGACGGTCTGGGTAGGATACGGCGCCTGTCCATGCGCGGTGCCAGCGAGCACCGCCAGCACCGCAACGAGAAGAGCAGAAAGCCACCGCATCACATTCCTCCTACCTTCCCCCGCTGGCGGGGGAAGGTGGCGCGAAGCGCCGGATGGGGGGCTGGTGCGACAACCCCATCGCCCGCGACTGGCCGCGATGCCGGCACCCCCATCCGCCCTTCGGGCACCTTCCCCCGCGGAGCGGGGGAAGGTAAACGGCCTAGAGATACTTCGCCGGCCGGATCATCGCGCGCCACATATGCGCGACCGGGCTGTTGTCGAAGCCCAGGCCCTCCTCGGGCTGGCGGAAGTTGCGGCCGATGATGTCCGTGAACTCCTCGAGCTCGACCTGCACATTCGGATCGAACGAGTAGATGTCGTGCACCGTGATCATGCGGCCCGACATGTACCACTTGTGGTTCCGCGCCCGCTTGTAGTCCTCCGCGACATACGCGTCGGGCTCGTAGTCGGCGCCGAACAGCGTGACGTAGGATTGCGGATACTCGTAACCCACCGACGGATCGGCGTAGAACCGCAGCACCTGATGCGCGCGGATCGCCCAGGTCACCTCCTCATCGACATAGGGCTCGACGAGCTGCGCGCCCCAGTAGCCGTGATCGCCGCGGATGAAGCCGACGCCGGCGATGTCGTGCAGCAGGCAGGCCAGCACCATCTTCTCCGACAGCCCGCCCTTCACCGCGTGCCGCGCGCTCTGCAGCAGATGGGCGCTGGGCCCGAAGCGCAGCTTGAAGAAGTCGATCAGGGTCGGCTTCGCCGGCATCTTGGGCAGGCGCGGATCGTCGCCCATCAGCACGCGCAGATTGGGGTTGGCCTTCAGCATCGCGCCGGCATTGGGCGGCGCGCTGAAATCCGCCTCGGCCAGGCTGTGGATGCGCGACTTCACGACGAGATAGTCGAGCTCGCGCGACTTGCGCTCTTCCAACGCGTCGGCGCGCGCGTGCAGGGAAAGGGCTGCGTCGTTCATGGCATGTCCTCCGCGATATGCCGGGTGGAGCCGGGATCTGGCCGGAGCGTAGCACGGTAGCGGCGGTGGCCCGAGTCCCGGGCACTAGGAGGACGCCGCCCTCTCAAGGTGACGCAACCCGCTGGAACAGTTGGCTAGGGGGCTGACTTAAGTCTTCGACTAGTGGGACTAAGGTGGGTAATATCTTTATCCTGTTCGCGTCGCCGTGTGCACGTAGTGGCGCCCAGTGCTCGAAGCAGGGCTCAGTTTCAAGAAGCGACTATGTCCGATTCGGCGCACTGGCTGACCAATATCGAAGTTGAGCAGGTTCATTCGTTGACCGACGGCCTCGTGTTGGTTGATGGTTATAGCCATGCTCGTCTTTCTCCCGAGGAAGTCCTCGTGATGGAGAAAGCGGCAGGCTTTGGTGCATACGCAGTTTTCTTTGAGGCGAGCCGGAATGGAAAACCGTCGGTAGCGCAGGCGTTCGTTTTTGTTTCCGACGGTCCAGCTGATGACCCAGATTTCGGGGAAACTCATCGACGTCTTTGGAGCTGGGGTGGGATTCCGCTCATCTATCGGAAGACGAGCAGTGTCCTACAGCTATTCCGGTGCTCCCATGAGCCCGACTTTCTATCCGACTCGGGTGCCACGATCTGCCGCCCGTATAAGACGCTTGCGATCGCCGCAGCGATCAGCAGCGATCCATGGTGGGACGCTGCTAGGCTGCGCAACGGCACAATCTGGGATGATCCAGATGTGTGTGAAGCGATTTTCTCGACGACAAGGGCGGCGCATCGCCGTCTGCTAGGTGCCGTCAAGAGCCTCTATGATGAACTAAATCATGAAAGGATTCTGAAGAAGCATTTGAGGCGAAAACTCCTTATTCTTTCTCTTCTTATCGCCTATTTAGAAGAGCGCGGCGTATTTCAGGAGGGCTTCTTCGCCAAATTTCTGCCGAATGCTTCAAAGTTCTTTGAGGTTCTGGCAAATGGTTCGGCATTAGTTGCACTCTTGTCGCATTTGGAAGAGCGCTTTAACGGCAAGGTTTTCGCGCTCGCTGACGAGGATGCTGAGGTTCTTCGCGGTAGTACGCAACTGGCTCGGTTCGCACGCATGATCGAAGGAAGGCAGGAGCACGGTCAGTTGACGCTTTGGCAATTATACTCGTTTAAGGATTTGCCAGTCGAACTTATCAGCCACATTTATCAGTTGTTTGTCGAGGATGTAGATACCGCAGTCTACACTCCCCCCTTTGTCGTTCGCCTTATGCTCGACGAAGCAATGAGCTGGGATAAGCTCGATCGCTTGCATGCAGAGAACCAGATCATCCTCGATCCATGCTGTGGCTCCGGCATTTTTCTAGTCGAGGCCTATAAGCGTCTTGTCATGCACTGGCGCATCCGAAACGATTGGAAGCGGCCAAACGTCAACGTGTTGAAATCCCTTCTCAAGAAGGTACATGGCGTTGACGTTGAGGCTGGAGCAATTGAGTTGGCGGCCTTCAGTCTGTGTCTCGCCTTATGCGACGCTTTGGAGCGCGATGCAATTCGCGCCAGCATCAAACTCTTCCCTCAGCTTGCCGATGAAACGCTTCATGAGTCTTGCTTCTTCGAGGCTAAGGAGCGCGACCTAATCAAGCAGCCGGTCGGTATCGTAGTTGGGAATCCACCGTTTACATCTTCTCTCAACACGGAGGCTGCTGATCGCTGCTATCTGAAATACACTGCCGACCACGGAGCGTTGCCCGATAAGCAGCTTGCCTACCTTTTCTTATATGAAGCAATGAGGCTACTAGCCACGGGCGGCATCCTTAGTATGCTTCAGCAGTACAACTTCCTTTATAATCGACAATCATTAAGCTTCCGTCGGCAGTTCTTTTCGAGTTGGGATGTACGAGAGATACTGGATTTCATATCGATCCGCGGCCTTTTTAAGAAAGGTAATGCGGACACAAAAGTCATCATCATCTTGGCTCAGGCGAGCTGCCCGCCGACTGCGCGGAAGATTCTACATGCTACATTCCGCAGAAATGGCCGCGTAGCAGCAGGTATGGGCTTTGATATCGACCACTATGATATGCATTGGGTGCCGCGTGATCTCGCGCTACGCAATGATGGGATTTGGCGCGCGAATCTCTTAGGTGGCGGGCGTGTCCTGGCGCTGGTCGACCGACTGAAGGAGCACCGAACTCTTCGAGACTATGCCGAGATAGAAGCCTGGCCGCATGGTGAAGGCTTCATCGAGGGCAAGACGGGTAAGCGAACACCTGCCCCCCACTTGACGGGCAAGAAGCTCATCCCTGCGAATGCGATCTCGGATTCGGAAGTCGATCGCAGAAAGATCTCTACGGTCGATGCTCGTCTTTTCAAGACGGCGCATACACCAGAGCGTTACTCTCCGCCAATGCTCTTGATTCGTGAGCATATGGATTTGGGATGCGCAATATGGACAGAGTCGTATGCCACATACAAAAATAAGGTTGTTGGTATCTGTGCCAAAAAGTCCGACTTACCAAAGCTGAAAAAGCTGCACGCGTGGATTGGTGATCAGCAGACTTTCCTGCAGGCATATATGGCAGCGACTAGCATTCGAATGCTTACTCAGCGTTCGACCACACTTTCTGAGTATGATGTTCTGTCGTTACCTTATCCGGAGACGGGGGAGTTGGATCTTAGCGAGAACGAACGAACAATTGCTGACGATATTGTTCGTTACTACGTCGATCTTATTCGTTTGGGAGATGAATCGAGGGCGATGAAGATTCGTGCTGGAAACAGCCTCAAAGATTTCTGTGCTGTTTATACCCGGCAGATCAACTCCATCTACAGAGAAGTTCCCTTGAAGCCACTCGAGTCGCAGAGTTGGCCGGGGCTTACCTGTCAGCCATTTGTGTTCGGTAGTGGCCGTGTGGATTGGAACGGTACTGAGGAGCTGCGGGAGAAGCTATCGACACTTTTGGACAATCAGAAAGGTGCAACTCTGCGGGTCACTCGTGTTGCTCGGATCTACGATCGAAATTATGTATTTCTGCTAAAGCCTAATCGGCTGAGGTATTGGCTGCGCTCAGTCGCATTGCGCGACGCGGACGAGACGCTTTCGGATCTTCGGAGCCAAGGGTTCTGAGGGGCCTAGATGCTGGCAAACATAGCCCCCTCAACTCCGAAAGTCGGCTCGTTCGGCAGCACGATACAGAAACCGGCGACGTTCCGTCACGAATTAGTTAACTTTATAGCGAGCGAGCTTCCGCTTTGGCGATCGCGTGGTGACCGCCCCTCCGTCAGGGCGGAAACAGCTTTGACAGCTCAATTGTGCGCTCATTTGAATGGCCGGGCACGTCACTCTCCGGGCTGGGACTCGCTTCAATTTCGAACCGAGGTTCCTGACGAACAGCGTTCCGGAAGGAGCATTGACCTAGCTCCATCGCCGAGCGGAGTTACGATACAGATCGAGGGAAGAATTCACACGGAATTTGACATGGTGATGCCTATAGAGTGCAAGCGACTGCCCACGCCCGCTGGTGCGAAACGAGACGAGCGGGAGTATGTCATCTGCGGCCATAGTTCGGTCGGTGGCATCCAAAGGTTCAAGGCAGGATACCACGGAGCAAATCATCAGTTCGGGGCGATGATCGGATATGTTCAGCAAGAGACCGCAGAGCATTGGAGAGATCGGATCGCGAGTTGGATAACGGCGTTAGCGGGAACGGAGCCCGGGTGGAGCAAGGGCGATTTGCTTCAGGACTATCAGTATGATGTGTCTCGACAGTTCGCGGTCTTGGCTTCGTCGCACACGAGAGACAGTGGACTATCCAACATCGAGCTTCGCCATCTTTGGATTGAAATGAATTAGGCGGAGCCTCAGCTGCTTTGTTAAGGCCTAACGTGACTCCGGACCTCGCCCAACTCGCCCCCGGCAAGACCTGCGGCTCCTGCACGCTGTGCTGCAAGGTCGTCGGCATCGCCGAGCTGAAGAAGCCGGTCGATGTCTGGTGCGGCCACTGCGACAAGGCCAAGGGCTGCAACATCTACGACACCCGCCCGCAGGAGTGCCGCACCTTCAACTGCCTTTTCCTGCTGCACGCCGACTTCCCGGAAGCGTGGCGGCCCAGCAAGTCGAAGCTCGTGCTCTACGGCCAGGGCAACGACGTCGTCGTCCATGTCGATCCCGGCGCGCCGGGCGCCTGGCTGAGCGAGCCGTTCTACAGCGCGCTCAAGGGGCTGGCGGAGAACCAGGGGCCGCTGGGCGGCATGGTCAGCGCGCGCATCGGCAGACGCTGCGTCGTCTTCAAGCCTGATGGGCATATCGACCTCGGCGCGCTGGGCGACGATGAGAGCGTGCGCTTCAGCTACCAGCACGGACGGGTCGAGGCGGCGAAGGTCAGGCGCGCGGAGGCGGGTTAGCGCCGGCTGTGGCATCCGGCATCTCCCTCCCTCTCCCCGCCTGCGGGGAGAGGGTCGGGGTGAGGGGCCAGGAATCACGTGACCGCGGCCGCAGTTTGTCGCACGAGCCCCTCACCCTCCCATCGCGCTGCGCGCGACGGGCCCCTCCCTCTCCCCGCAAGCGGGGCGAGGGGACATGCGCGCGCCGTTCCGCCGGGCACCGGGGCGGGATAAGGTCCGGCATCATGTTCGAGCCCAGACATTGGTCCGAGCTCGTCCGCCAGGGCTACACGGTCGTGTCGGGCGCGATCGACGCGCGCCTGTTGTGCGCGGCGCAGGAGGCGTCGGCCGCGCTCGCGGCGCTGCATCCCGGCGGCGACTGGGAGCGATCGACGAACGAGTCGTGGCGCGAGATCCGGCACTGCACGCATCCGGCGTTTCAGGCCATCGTGCACGCGAGCCTGGACCCGCTGACAGCGGCGATCCTCGACAGCGCCCCGCCGCTCGAACCCGTCCAGCTCGCCGCGACCATGCCGGGCTTCGCGACGCGCGCGCGCATCGGCCGCGCCTTCCATGTCGATGGCGGCGGCGGGCCGGCGCTCGGCGTCTTCAACGTGCTGCTGGGCGTGGCGCTGACGCCGGTCGAGTCGGATACCGCTGGCGGCTTTCACGTCTGGCCGGGATCGCACGCGCGGCTCGCCGCGCTGTTCCAGCAACAGCCCGTCGATCAGCCGGTGCATTGGGGCGAGGTCAAGCTCGCGGGCCAGAAGCAGCTCCAGCCCGACGCGCGCATGGTGGTGCCGCGTCTCGCGGCCGGCGATATCGTCGTCGCGCACAGCTTCCTGTCGCATGGCACGTCTGCCAACACCTCCGATGTGCGGCGCGATATGATCTTCCAGCGCCGCGCCGCCGCGCCGCTCTGGGATCCGCAGACCCAGGACGCGGCACGCGCGCGGTTCATGCGCGATCCCTGGGCCTTCTTCACCTTCCCCCGGAGGGGGAAGGTGCCCGAAGGGCGGATGGGGGATGTCGAAGACGGACACCGAGTGTGTTGAAACATCCCCCATCCGTCGCGCTACGCGCGCCACCTTCCCCCTCCGGGGGAAGGTAGAAATGCCCGATCTATCAGCGACGGATGCTCTGATTCGGCGCCCGTAGCGGCGGAAATCGCGAGGGGTGGGTGCGGAGGCGTATCCTGGTCGGCATGACCGACCACATCACTCGCCTCCCACCCAGCCCCCGGCCTCATGCTGAGGAGGCCGCGCCAGCGGCCGTCTCGAAGCATGGGCCGCACACCGAATCGTCACCCACCCTTCGAGACGCGCCGCTGCGCGGCGCTTCTCAGGGTGAGGTCAGAGTCCTCTCGGCGCGTCACGAGCGCTTCGTCCTGGAGTTCCTCAAGGACGGCAACGCCACCCAGGCCTATGTCCGCGCCGGCTTCTCGCCGCGCGGCGCCCAGCCCAGCGCGTCGCGGTTACTGCGCCAACCGCATATCGAGGCCGCCATCACCGCCGGCCAGCGGCGCATCGCCGCCGCGCTGGAACTCTCCGTCGAGCGGCTGGGTCGCGAATACGCCCAGATCGCTTTCGCCAATATCGACGACTTCATCCAGGTCGAGGAAGACGGCCGCCTGCGCGTCGATCTGGAGAAAGCCGGCAAGGCGCAACGCGCCGGCATCGTCGAGCTGAAAGTCTCCAACCATAGAAAACCAGAGC
>LNFM01004962.1_pt1 | contig 23719 bp, 19 predicted proteins | sample 596031 | NCBI WGS metagenome assembly LNFM01 (sample SAMN04254537, study PRJNA301005) | activated carbon metagenome | isolation source: dual media filters at the Ann Arbor, Michigan drinking water treatment plant | place: USA: Ann Arbor | reverse complement strand
GGTGATGACGACCTGGGTCAACGGGTTGATGAGCGTGGTTTCTTCGGCCTGCGGAATGAAAAGGCCCGGCGGAACCAGGCCGCGCTGCGGGTGCTGCCAGCGCACCAGCGCCTCGGTGCCTACGATCTTTCCGGTCGCCAGCGCCAGCTTGGCCTGGTGCCAGACCTGGAGCTCGCCGCGGGCGATGGCGTCGGGCAGGGCGCCGAGCAGGACCAGGTTGTCGCGGCTGGTGCGGTCGTTCGCGCTGTCGTAGACGGACAGCGGTGACTTGCTCGCCGTGGCCCAGTGCATCGCGATGCTCGCCTTCTGCAGCAGCTCTGCGGCGGTCTGCGCATGATCCGGAAAATGCGCCACGCCCACACTGGCCTCCACGTGGATGGGCAGGCCGTCCACCAAGTACGACTCCTTGATGGCGTCCTCGAGTCGCTGGCGGGTCATGCGCGATACCGCTTCCCCGGCCACCACCGTGGCGAGGCGGTCGGGCTGGATGAGCGCGACGAGAGAGCCGGAGGGTACCAGGTGCCTGGCCCGTTCCACCACCTGGCCGAGCACCCGCAGGCCGAAGTCCGCCCCCAGGGTGTTCTGGATTTCGAGAAACGTGTTGAGCTGCGTGATCGAGACCGCCAGCTTGCTGCCCGGGGGTGTCCTTTGCATCAGCTGCGTCAGTTCGCGCATCAGCCCGGACTGGTTCAGCAGGCCGGTGTCTTCATGGTGGTCGTGCAGCCATTCGAGGTGGCGCAGGTGCTGTCGCAGCAGCCTGGCCCAAGTGCCGACCAGCGTGCCGATCAACACGAAGAACGCGAGCCGGTAGACCCAGTTGTGCGTCTGCTGCATCAGGCCGGTGGAAGTATCCAGCGGCATCCACGGCCCCAGCAGCAAGCCCCCGGCGACGCCGGCCGCGAGTCCGCCCCGCACGCCGAAAACCAGGCCGCTCAGCACCACGGGCACGTACATCATGTGCAGGTACGCGAAGCGCACGCCGCCAGTCGCATGAACGACCCACGCGACGACGCAGAGAAAACCCCCCATCGCCCCGGCGGTGATCAGCTGCGAGGCGATCGACATGTTGAGGAATGCTGTCCCCGCCTGCTGCAACGGGCTCTTTTGCATGCGGTTTTTCGAAGCAAGGCCCGAGCCTGCGGGTCCGCCGGAGGATGGGGCGGTCCGTCCGGGGAATTGCCCGAAGGAACGGCCGGGCCGGTCAGCCCCGGAATGAACGTCAGGCGCCGTTCAGCCCCCGGATCGGGTCGCTCGCCGATTCCTTGCACCCCCACGACGCCGGCACTAGAGTCCGTCGCGTGCAGTGCACAACGTGGCGGGAGGACAGGATGAGCATCTCTCGATTGTTTGCATGGGGCTTTGCCGTATTTCTGCCAATGGCACACGCGGCACCGCCGACCAACCCGCTGGACCCGTCGCTACCGCTGACCACTCATGCGCGCGTCGAATGCCTCCTCTTCGACGCCGTGGTCGCCACGGGTGACGCGCAGGCGCAATGTTCGGAAGGCAGCATCACGGCGACGCGCGCGGGCAGCACCGGGGTGGCAAGCGCCAATTTGCAGACGGGCGAGCTGCGGGCCACGGCCATCTCGCAAACGCAATCTCAGTCAGCCGGCTTGCTGCCAGGTTACGGCTGGGCGGAGGCGTCGCTGTACGACACGTTGACCGTCGTTGGGCCGGTGACGTCAGCCTTCCGGGTGAATCTGTCGATGACGGTCGGCGGCTTCTATTCGGCCAGCAATGTCGATCCGCGGCCCGTGGACACCTTCGTGACGGCAAGCCTGGTCACGCTCTCTGTCGACAACGGATTTCTGGAAGACTCTGCGGGCATTCGTATCGAGCTGCAGAGCACGCAAGTGCCCGGCGAGCCGGTCATTGCCTTTCGCGATAGCGAGTCCGGCGATGTCACGACGAATGGAATTGTTCCGCCAGGCAATCCGACATCCCTCATGTTCGATCCGGCGGACATGCGCTTCACGTTGACGAGCAGTTTCGACATCACGCCGTTGAAGCCCAGCTTTGCGTTTTCGGCGAGCCTGCTGGTGGGTAACTTCTCAGCGTTCCTGGCGGACAGCAGTTCCACTCGCGACACGGTTCTCGACTTCGGCCAGACGGCCAGACTGTCGATCAGTGCGCCGCCGGGAGTCACTTTCATTTCGGAATCGGGCGCTTTCCTCCAACCGGTGCCGGAACCCTCCACCGTGGCGCTGCTGACGATCGGCCTTGCCATGTTGATGGCGGCCGCGGCGAGGCAGCGCGCCTTCGGCAAGCGGCGATCTCGCCTCGCGCACGCGTAGCGTTGCACGTCCCCGATGCCTTGCCGTCGTTCGGCGGCGCGGGCGGGATGAACGGGCGTCGATTCGCCCGGCACTACAACAATGCACACGCTGCGATCGTGCGCCATGGCGGTGCGCTCGAGCCGATGGGATGACTTGAAGACCGTTGCACGGTCAATGACTTAGGGTCGTTCTGCCGGCGGCACGCTTCGTGGATGGCAGGGCACCTGTTGCCTCTTCAACCATCCTCGATTCGCCTTGCTCCCATGAAGTGCACCCGTTTCGCCCGCCTGCTTGCCGCCGCCTGCGCCGCTGTCCTGTCGATGGGCGCCAGTGCGCAGAATCTCAAGACCGTTCGGGTCGCGCATGACTACTGGGTTGGCTACGCGGGCTTCTATGCCGCAGTGGAGAAAGGGTTCTTCCGGGAGGCGGGACTGAACATCGAGGAGAAGGTGTTTCCTACGCCCGCCGATGGCCTGCCTGCGCTGTTGACGGGTGACGTGGACATCCATCTGTCCACGCTCGATACGATCATGACCGCTCTGGACCGCGACCCTCAGAGCGTCAGAGTGATCAGTCTGGTGGATTCGTCAGCCGGTGCGGACGCCGTGATCGCGAAGAAGTCCATCGCTAACGTGTCCGCGCTCAAGGGCAAGACCATCGGCGTGTCGCTCGGCCAAGCCAATCACATGCTGCTACTGCGCGCTCTGGAGTCCAAGGGCGTCAAGGTGCGCGACGTGAAGCTGGTCAACCTCAATGGCGACGATGCCGGCAACGCGTTCGCGGCAGGCAAGGTCGACGCGGCGGTCACCTGGGAACCATTCATCACCCAGGGGCTGAGCAAGGGCGGTCACGTGCTCTACAGCACCGTGGAAGCGCCGGACTTCATCATCAATGCAGTCACTGTCAAGCCAGCGACGCTGTCCGCAAAACGTAGTGAGTTGATCGCCTTCCTCAAGGCATTCTCCAAGGGAACCGATTGGGTCCTCGCCAATCGCGCGGAAGCAGCGAAGATCGTGGCAAAAGCACTGGAGCAGGAGCCGGACGCTGTTTTCTCGATGATGTCCAAGGACAAGCTTTACACGCGCAGCGACTCGCTCGCGCTGATGGGCACGAAAGACAAGCCGGGCAGCGTGGTCGGTACGACCGACTACATCGCCAGGTTTCTGCGCGACAACAAGATCATCAAGCAATCGATCGACGTCAAGACGGTGTTCGACACGTCGCTGCTGCTGGAAGCCAAGTAGTTCGGCATGTCGCGCGATGCACTGCCCGATCTGGCCATCGTCGACGGGCAACTGCTGACGCTGCGCGAACCGGATTTCACGCGGGTTCGCGGCACGGTCTTGATCCGCGACGGTCGCATTGTCGGCATCACGCAGGAGAAGCGGCCGCGCGCGAGAGAGACGATCAGTGCGAAGGGCAAACTGGTGATGCCAGGCTTCGTGGACGCGCACTGCCACAGCATTCATCTGCTGCTGCGCGGTCTCTCGGACGGCCTTCACTATCACGAGTGGCTGCAGCAGCTGATGTATCGCGCGCTACCCTGCTACGAGGCAGAAGATGCGCGGGTCGCCTCGCAGCTCTTCTGTGCCGAAGCGATCAAGAGCGGCATCACCACGGTTGCCGACAGTACCGATTTCGGTAACCGGGTCGATCTGGTCGATGCCACCCTGGCCGGTCTTCGGCGCGCCGGGCTGAGGCATATCTATTTCCGCAACTTTTCGGATGCGCCGCCACGCGCGCTCTCGGGCAACAAGGAGAAGGCGCTGGCCGCGCTCGATCACGTCGAGTCGTTGATCGGCAAGTTCAACCGAGCGCGTTCGCTGACGACCATCGGCCCGGGCATCAACGAGCCCCATTTCGTGACGGCACGCTCGTTCCGCTCGGCGGTGTCGCTGGCGGAGCGTTGCGAGGTGCCGATGATGGCGCACGTCGCCGAGGTGCCGGCCGATGTGACCATCGACGGGTTGAACGTCGTCGATTGGATGATCCGGCATCGGAGCCTGTCTCAACGGCTGGTGCTTGCACACTGCGTCTGGCTCACGCCCAAGGATTTCCGCAAGATCGCCAACGCCGGTGCCAGCGTGACCTGGCAGCCGTCCACCAACGCGTTCCTGGCCGACGGCGTGATGCCGCTGCGGGATGCCCTGAACGCGGGTGTGGCAGTCGGCCTGGGCACGGACGACACCAACGCCAATGACAGGGTGAACATGTTCAGCGAAATGCGCACGGCGGCGATGGTCACCAAGCTGGCGCGGTCCAGTTCGGTCGCGGTGTCGGCGGGGGAGTTGCTCTGGCTCGCCACGCGGGGCGGCGCGCGCGCCCTGGGGCTGGATCACCTGGTCGGTTCGATCGAAGTGGGCAAGGCGGCGGATCTGGTGCTGCTCGACCTGGATGCGTTGAAGCCGTTCACCCGCATTGCTTCGGCGCTGGTGTATCAGGCCTCCGGCGATGAGGTGGACACCGTGATCGTCGACGGGCGGGTGGTCATGCGCGAGCGGGAGTTGTTGACCTTGGACGAGCGAAGGTTGCGGCAGCGTGCACAGCGATGCAGCGAAGGGATTCTGCGGCGCAGTGGGATCGTTGTGGATGACGGGGTGCCGGGCGCACGGGTCTCGAGGGGGTAGAGCTGGGCGAAGCGATCGAAAAGGTCGGCTCAAGCCTTTGGTTCTGGTTTGTTCTTCTGAAAATATGTCCAGCCAGGCTGGACATTTTTCGGTAGAAACTTGCGTCCATGACGGACTTCATCTATCTCGCCCATCCCAACCTTCCCCCGCAAGCGGGGGAAGGGGCAACGACCTGCGCATGTGTTGGACTGCTACTGCCAACCCGGCAGAACCGGGAGCTCCTCTGGAACGACCCCGTCTCCCCCCGCAACAGCGCGACGTTCCGCTCGAGCCGCCCGATAGCCTGTTCGTACTGCAGCGGACATGACTCCCGGGCTCGGGCGACACACTCTTTGGTGGAGTTCTCCGGCGGGGTCCGGGCGGGAGTATTCCCACTGTAGATCCGCAGGTGCTGCAGGGGAAGCTGACGCGGCGTTCATTGTTTGGGGGAAGCGTTCAATATTGGTGAACACAGTCGCGGCTTGAACAGCGATCGCCGACTGTTCATAATAATGGCATGTTCAACAAACGTGAGTTCTCTACAAAGATGAACACAACGCAGGAAGGCGCCTACCTGGAAGGGGCCAAGGCGACCCTCGAAAGGGCCGGTCTCAAGGTGGCACCCTTGCGCGCGCCACCCGGTATCCCACGAGGAAAGGCGGACGCCTGGCTGCGCGTTGGGCATGGCAAAAACCTGGTTGTCTATCTAGTTGAGGTCAAGCGCACGGTCGCGGCGGGCACGGTGGGAGGCGTGGTCGCCCAGCTGCGCGACCGCGCTGCGCAAACCGGTTTTCCGACCCTCTTGATCACGGACTACCTCACTCCGCAGGTGGCAGATGCGCTGCGCGAGCAGGACCAGCAGTTTGCAGACATCGCGGGTAATGCCTACCTGACGGGGCCGGGCCACTACGTATACGTGGCCGGCCGGCGGCCGAAGGAGCGACGCGTCGTTACGCACGGTGGCGGTACCCAGACCACCAATGGGCTGAAGGTCCTCTTTGCGCTCCTGTGCAACCCTGCGTTGGCTGCCGCGCCGCAGCGCACTCTCGCCGCGGCAGCCAACGTCGCCCTTGGAGCTGTGCCGGCGGTCCTGAAAGACCTTCAATTGGCAGGCCATGTTGGTACGCTCCGCAAGGAGAGGCAATTTCGAGGCACCAAGCGCCTGCTGGATGAATGGGCGCAGGGCTATGCCCGACGCCTGCGGCCCAAGACGCTGCAGGCAACATATGTGACGGAGCAGTTCGACGCCTGGCGAGACTGGCCGCTCGATCCCGCCGAAGTCCGTTGGGGGGGCGAGCCAGCTGCAGCATTGCTGACCAAGTACCTGCGGCCCGGTGTGCTCACCTTGTACACGGCGCATTTGCCGCCCCGCATGATGGTGAAGCAGCGTTTGCAGAAGGAAGATCGCGCAGGCACCCAACGCTACGTCGAAGTGCGGCGCCCCTTCTGGGGCATGCTGCCTGTCGAACAACCACGACCCGATGTGGTGCCCGTGGTCCTTGTCTATGCCGATCTCCTGGCGACCGGCGATGGCCGGTGCATGGAAACCGCACAGGTCCTCTACGAGACCCACCTTGCTCGACGTCTCCCGGCGGAGTGAACTCGGCCTGCATGCCGCGGTGATTGCCAAAGTTCAGGCGGCCGCGGCGGCCTTTGGCGTCGAGACGCTGATCGTCGGCGCGTTTGCGCGCGACCTGCACCTGGCCTACGCGCATGGCATACCGGTCCAGCGGCAGACCGAGGACGTGGATCTCGCACTTGCGGTAGGTGATTGGGTAATATTCGACCAGCTCCGCGCACGGCTCCTGGCCTCGGGCAGCTTTGCGGAATCGTCCGTGACGCATCGGCTCCGACATGGCGCCATTCCGATCGATCTTGTTCCCTTCGGAGGCGTCGAGGCGGCGGACCGGACGATCGCGTGGCCTCCGCGGGGCGATGTCGTCATGGATGTGCTCGGCTTCCAGGAAGCGCAGCGCGTAGCCCTGGATGTCAGGCTTCCGGGCGATGTGCAGGGCAGGGTGGTGACCTTGCCCGCCCTGGTGCTGCTCAAGCTCGTCTGTTGGCAAGATCGCCACCTGCGCTCACCCAGGAAGGACGCCTCGGATCTGCAGCTCATCATCACGAACTACCTCCAAGCCGGGAATGAGAATCGCCTGTGGGATGAGTTCCTGGCATGGACCCAAGAAGGCGACTTCGACTACGCGCTGGCAGGCGCACGGATGCTCGGTCGAGACATCGGAATTCTCCTGGATGGCGGCGGTCGAGATCGGGTCGCACGCTTGCTCAGCGAGCAGTCCTCCGAGGACCGGGCGGGACTACTGCCTCTCGAGATGAATCAGGCCGAACCCGAACGCCCGAGGCGCCTGCTCGCAGCCATGCTGCAAAGTCTGAGAGAAACGGTTCGGTGAACACCGCCACCCGGTTCGACGCCGACAGCTCGCGGCCGGACAAAGAATGGCAACGACGCCCCGCGGTCGAGGAGTCGCTGGCCTCACCCTGCGCTCAGATTGCCGCGTGAATTCGGGTTAGGGCGGTTACTCCGCGACAAGCAATCCCGGGCATTGAACCCGGTACTCGATCTCCGGAGAAACCCACTCCTGCCACTGCTTGTGCGAAATGTTTCGCGTGAGCTTCGAGCACAGCAGCTCGGCCCACATCGTCGGCCCCGGCCACAGAATCACCGAGCCGGTGCGCGACAGGCCGACGAGTGACCCCTCCTGGTTGAACGTCACTTCGAAGACGGGTCCTTCTCGTGCGGGAAGCGGCAGGCTGCCGATGGAACGCCCGCTGTGTGCATTCCACAGCCTCAAGCCCTCGTCGCTGCTGACGGCAACGCGCGAGCCGTCGGGGCTCACCGCCAGGCTCCAGATTTGAGCGGCGCTGAATGACAGACTCAATGCTGGACGCTGCTGTTCCGTGATCGGCGTGCCACGCTTGTTGCGAGAGTTCGCATTCCACAGATGTACGGTGCCGGAGTCGTCGGCAGAGATGACTTGCGCGCCGTCCGGACTGAAAGCCACCACGTTCACATTGGCGTGCAACATGACGGGCGCGTCCAGCGGCTGGTGGGTGTCCGCGTTCCACAATCGGACGGTGCCGTCCACACCGGCCGAGACGATTCTCGTGCCGTCCGGGCTGTACGCCGCGTGCCGCACGCCACCCTTGTGACCTTCGAGCGGTTTGCCGATCGGTTTGCCGGTGTTCGCATCCCAGACTTGCAGCCTGCCGTCGGCAGACGCGTGATCACCCGGGGTATCCCCTTGTTGCTCGTAAGACACATAACGCAAACCGTCGAACCTGAAGGAGGCGCCGTTGAAGTAACGGTGGCGTTCGGCTTTGACGGGCTCGCCAATGAGGTTGCCGGTCTCCGTGTTCCACAGCCGCATGACCGCGCCCGAACTGAGAGAAGCCGAGTCGGATCCAGAAGCGGGCTTGCTGGTGGAGACCATGCGCGAGCCGTCTGGGCTGAGCGCCACGAGGTTGTCGCCGCTCGCCGGATCTCCGACCAGAACTCGGATCAATTGTCCGCGCTGCGCACTGCGCAACTCCACCTTTCCACCGTCGCGACGAAGGGCCATGAGTGCGCCGGTGGTGCCGAACACCGCGTCGGTCTGGTGCTTGTTGCCCGCGCTCAGCACGGTGAGCATCGAACGCCCGCCGGCTGCATCCCACAGCCGCAACCTTCCGTCCTCGTCGCCCGAGGCGATGCGTGCGCCATCTGCGCTGAACGCGATTCGCGTTTGGGAGTCCTTGGCCCCTGTCGGTAGCGCGCCCATCGGCTTGCGTGTGGTCGCATCCCACATCTGTACAGTGCCCCCTTCCGTTCCTGCCAGGATGCGCGTTCCGTCGGCACTGAAGGCGACGGTGGCGATGTTGCCAGGCGGTTTCCCTTCGAGGGCTCTGCGCTGACCGGTCTGTGCATTCCAGAGCCACACGCCCTGTTCCTTGGTGCCGGCGACGATGATCGAGCCGTCGGGGCTCGATGGGCTGAACGCCACGCTCACGACGTCACCGTTGCCTTTCAACACGTCGCTCATGTCGAGGCGGCTGACCAATCGACGGGTCTTCGCGTCCCATAAGCGGATCGTCGGGTCGTTGCCCGCTGCGACGATGCGCGAGCCATCGTTGCTGAACGCCAGGCCGGAGTAGACGTAGCCTTCCTGTTCCATCAACGGCTCGCCGTCCTGCTGTCCGGTCTTCGCATCCCAGAGTTTCAGCGTCCAGTCCCACCCGCTGGACGCGATGCGCGATCCGTCAGGACTGATCGCCACGCTCTGCACACCAAGTTCTGCCCAACCCGGTGCCTCGTTCTTGTGTGCTTTGAGCGGCCCGCCGATCGGCTCCCGGCTGTTCGCGTTCCACAGTTGCAGCGTGCCGTCTTCACTACCGGAAACGATGGTCGTGCCATCTGCACTGAGCGCCACGGTCGAGATGCCATCTTGCTTACCCTTGAGCGGCGTCCCGATCGGCTGCAGATTGGTCGCATTCCAGAACTGAAGCGTACCGTCGCGCCTCCCCGCAACGATGATTGCGCCGTCGTGACTGAACGCCATGGACCCGATGGCCAGGCCGGTGTTGACGACCTTGCTCAACTGCGGCGCGGCCTTGAGGGTGGACAACATCGCCGCGTCCACCTCTGCGGTCGGGCCCGCCAGGGCGCGGGCGACGAGCACTTGCTGGACAGCTTGCTCGTCACCGCCGGCCCGCGCGCCCGTGAGCATGGCCGGTGCCTCGCCGGTCATGCGCAGGGATATGGAGCGGCGAAGCTCGGCGCGTGCCCGTTCGGCGCTGTCCATGGCCATCTTGGCCGCGATACCCAATGCGATGGCCAGCGCGGCCAGAACCACAATGACCCCGCGGACCACCCGGCGCCACGACACATTCGAGCGGACCCGGTTCGGTGCCGTCGCAAGGCGTTCGATCAGTGCCGCGCTCACGATGCCGGTCTCGCAAGCGTCGGCGGCCTCGTCGAGCCAGATCTTGTCCTGGAAGGCCAGCCATTCCTGTGCCGGGCCGGCCAACGTCGGGTCGAGCAGCGCGCCGCCGACGCTGATCGGAATCACCGGTCTGTCGGGGTGCCGGCGCCGGAACTCCTCGACTTCCTTGCGCACCCAGCGCGGCTCCGCCAGCGTGCCCCGGTTGGCGATGACCACCAGAAGCCGGGAGCTATCCAGGGCCTTGAGCAGGGTGCTGTCGAGCTGCTCGCCGGGCGGCGCTTCGTCTTCGCTGAAGAAGACGGTGAAATCGCGCTCGCGCAGGCGGCGCGCGAGATCGGAGGCGTAGCTGAGGCTACCGCGAGGCGCGGGGCCGAGCGCGAACGAGATGAACAGGTCGTAGCCGAAGAGTCGCGCGGCGAAGTTGCGCGCAGGTGCCGTGCGCTTGCCTGCCTGCGCCGCCAGGGCCGACACCGCGGCTTCCGTCGACTGCTGAGCCATCTCCTCCCTTCCTTCCCGCTGAACCTCGCGGCTTGGGAAAGTTAGTGCCAGGCGAGCGTCAACGGATGACCGCTATCTCGATCGTCGGAGCGCTCTACAACGGGCTGCTGGACCGCCTGCGAAGTACGAGACCAAGGATTGCAACACCTGCTAGCGCGAGCGCGCCCGTGCCCGGTTCCGGTACAGCGGTGACCGTCATGGACGTCAAGATGAATGTTCCCGTCAGGGAGCCCGGGAGCACGGACAGGTTCTCGCCTGTGACAGGGTCCGTCGTCTTTCTGAGTATGGCGAAATACAGTAAGTTGGTCGCGTTCGGCCCCGGAGCCAGTCCGGCGGTCTCGACGAAGCTGAGATCGCTCAACCAGGAACCGTTCGTTGGAGCCGTGAGCCGTGTCAGGTAAGCGTAGGTCAAGGCCTGGTTCGGACCATCGTCGACCTCACCGGCGCGACTTGTATACAGCCCCTGCCCGTAACCGAGTTCGTTGTACACCTCGGCAAAGTTCTCGAAGGAGTTTGCCCCGGGCAGTTGGCCGTCGTAGGCGCCGCTCGTCGGTCCGGTCCACTGGACCTGGAAGTTCGACGTCACCCAGTTGGTCCCGTTAGCACTGACAGGATTGGTATTGAAGAAGTCCGCTACGCCGTTCACGTCCAGGGTAACGGTTCCGGTCATGCTGTAGCCCTGGTCGATTGCCCCTAAGCAGCCGGAACCGATGATCCCGTCGTCTTCCAGGACGAAGTCGGAAACACAACCGGCGCCGGTGATGTTGAACACCGTCTCGGCACTGACCGTCGCCGATCCGGTCAGCAGGGCGGCAGCCAGCGCCGCGATGGCGGACAGCCGCGCGGTAATGGAATGGGTTCTGAACGATGCGAGTGCGGCGAACATGTACGGCTCCCCTTGGGTCTTAGTGGTAGTCGAAGAAGCGTCTTTGAGTTGATTCGTGCAGTCTCGATAGACCAATGCAGGCCTCAGGCCGGGAACTCGAATGAAGGCGGGCATCGTCAGAGAAGTGTACAGCGTCGATTTCACGGATCGTCTGGTTTCTCACGTGCGACTCGCGTAAGAAAATCCGACAACCCACGGACTGCAGGGGCGATCGAAGACGGTCTAGCGCTGCGGTACTTGCGTCTCGACCCCCGCCTGCAACAGCGCGACATTGCGCTCGAGGTGCGCCAGCACTTTGTCGAGGTGCATCGGCCAGGATTCCTCAACGCGCGCGACATATCGGTCGCGGCCTTCCGGATCGAACGTGACGAGGGCGGTGAGGGCGATCGGCAGGTGCTGCGGCACGCCGAGTGCCTCGGTGAAGAGCGGCAGGAACTCTTCGCGCTCGTCACGCGAGACTTGAGCGAGGAGGCCGGTCAGGCAGCGCAGGGCGCGCAATTGCAGGTCTTCTCCGGCGGGCAACAGGATGCCGCGGAGGTCTGCGCGGCGGATGACTTCGGCGATACCGTGGCGGGCTTTGACCGCGCCGATTCGCGCGCAGAGGTAGTGGAGTTCGCCGACGGGCCCGGGACGAGCCCGCACCCGATAGGGGTCCACCCACACATCGGCCAATCGGGCGCAGGCGTCCGTGAGCGGTGTCCACGCGTAATCGCGTTCGCGCAGAAATTCCGCAAGGTCGATCAGGATGTCGGCGGGGTCCTCGTCGCGCCCCAGGCGCGGAAGTTCTTCCACGGATTCGCGGAAGAGGCGCGCGCGGACGATGTCGAGCAGGCTTTCGTCGTCCAGATCGACGAGGCGCGCGGCGAGTTCTCCCAAGGCGGGGCGGGGCTCGGTCATATCGAAGTCGACAGGTTCGAGTAGTCGATCGCCGGCGGCGACCTGCCGATCTGGCCGATGTAGCCCAATGTCATCGAGGCGGCCTTGGCCGTGTCGATCGGAAAATCCCGATGGACGGCCTCGTCGATGCCGGGTCCGGAGGTGTTGAGGTCCACGGCGTGTCCCCAGCCGGGGCCGCCGGGATCACGGCGCTTGCCGAAGATCCAGTTGTCGGCGCCGCCGGCTGCGCCGTCGAGGGTGGTTGGTGCGCGGAGTGCGAACGGACCGGCGAGCATCGATTCCGGGTATTCGATCGACACCAGGTGTCCATGAGCGATGTGGTGGAGGCCCAATTGGTCCCGGCATTCGTCCGCAGTGCCCGGCAGCTGGTCGGCCGGGCAGACCCAGACGGGATGGTCCGCGCGGCCCATGTGGGAGCCATCCAGGTCGCGCCCCTGGATCGCGCCTGCCTGAACAGCAGCAACGACCGCGGCAAGCCCCATGGTGACGGCGATCCCTGCAGGATGCAGCTGGTACTTGAGCAGGTGGTCGGCCCGCATCACGCGCTTCACGTTGCCGCCGGTGGAAGCGAGCGGCTGGCCGGGGAGCAGGAAGTAACTCTTGCGGACCGAGTACACCTGGTCCATCACGGCCAGCGGGGCATCGCCCACGTTGGGCTGGTACTGCTTCGCGATCTCGTGCAGATAGTCGCGCAGCCGCGAGTGATCGATGTCCTGGCGCGCGCAATCGCGGTCGAAGTTTCTGCGGATGAGTCGCCACGCGTCATCGATGCCGAAGTCGTCGTACCACCGCTCGAGCATCGCCTGCTCGACGGCGGTGAATCCATTCATCGAATCCTGGATGTAGTTCAGCACCGACATTCACGTTGCCCTTCGACCCGTTGCAGGGGATTGTAGCGCTCCCGTCGTTTACACCCGCCTGCCGCAGCCAAGAGCCGCACGGCGCGCTACGCTAAGCCCTTCGAACGAAGCGATGCCACGCCGACGCACGCTGATTGAAAGCGGGCATCTGTCACGGTTCGTCGTTGGTCCGTCTCAATGAACCCGGGGCGATTCAGACCCTACCTGGAGCATGAACATGGAAGCCGAAGTGCCCAAGCACCAGAGCCTGAAGGAACGGGCGCTGGAAGAATTCAAGATCTACTGGATCATCACGCTCTACCTGGCAATATTCCTCGGCTCGTTCACGGTGTACCGCAGGCTGGTCCTCAGGGAGTTCGGGGTCGCGTACCTGCACTATGGGTTTGCCCTCGTCGAGGCGCTCATCATCGCCAAGGTCATCCTGATCGGCCGGGCATTCGGATTGGGCAAGCGGTTCGAGAGCGAACCGCCGATCGTCTCGGTCGTGTACAAGTCGGTCCTGTTCGGCGTTCTCGCGTTCCTGTTCGGCGTTCTCGAGCACCTGATCGAAGCCTGGATCCACAAGAGCGGTTGGGCGGGCGTGGTTCAGGGCGTCAGCGAACTGGGCGTCTACGAGCTGCTGGCCCGGGTCATCATGCTGATCGTGGCTTTCGTGCCGTTCTTCGCGTTCTGGGAGATCGACCGCGTCCTTGGCCCGGGCAAGTTGTCGGCCTTGTTCTTTTCGAGGCCGGGAGTCTAGATGGGGCGAGTGGCATTCCTCGCTGCTCCTCGAAAGGCACCATCGTGTGGCATCTGACGGGACTTCAGTAGTACCAGAACCCCAGCGCCACCAGCACGTTCAGATAGTCCCGCGCGGAATCCACCGTCCCGGTGAGACTCCAGTCGTGTTCGCCGAAATAGCTGGTGTGGAACATCCGTACCTCGAACCCGCCGGTCAGATGCGTCCGGCTCGGCACACCTTCGTAGTAGGACGGTTCGTAGTAGGTGCCCACGCGGAGCCGTAGTCGTCCCGGCATGACTTCCAGCTCCGAACCCAGCCGCACGCTGACGGTGTCGCGGGTTCCGACGGGTTGGATCTTCTGGGCCAGTACCGATTCCACGCCCACCGCGTTCGTGCTCTTCCCGGTGAAAAGCAGATCGGCAGCCACCAGCCATTTGTGCGAGGGCCAGAACGGCGCCGAGTCGACCGCATACGACATTCCCAGGCCGAAGCTCGCAGGCAAGACCACTTGCTGCGGCACGATCAGGCCGTTCACGGTCACCGGGCTGCCGCCGGTGTTGTTGAGGGACTGGTCGGAACTGATGGATGAGGTGTAGGCCGCGCCGAGCCGGAACGGTCCGCGTCCCGGGTTCCACAACGCCCCCACCTCCCAACCGGTGCCGGAGAGTTTCCCGAGCGACGGATCGAGTCTCTGGGTGCGCAGCTTGGTCATCGTGGCACGCAAGCCGACACCGATGGTCAGTTCACGATCCAGGAACTGCCGCCCCAGTGCGACCGAGGTGACACTCAGGACGTATTCATCGTCAACCCCGGTGCGGCCCTTAAGTGAAAGGATCTCACCACTGTTCAGGATGCCCAGCCCCCAGGGTCCGTACTGGCCCATCAGCCCGAGAGAACGTACCCGGTGGCTCTTGTAGTCCGGCGGTGATTGGCCGTTGTTGTCGAAGTCGTTGCTCTTCAGGTTGCTGGTGCCGGCGGTCCAGTCCCAATCGAACTTCGTCGTGGAGCGATCCAGGCGATACGCCACGCCCGCGGGGTTGGAGTTGAGCGACGTGATGCCCTCGGCCAACCCGATGTAGGCGCCTCCCAGAGCCACCTGCCGGGCCGAGCCCAGGACGGGGCCTTGCCGCACGTCGAGGTTGTAGTTGTTGTCCACGATCGGCGGGCCGTCGATTTCGCCGCGCGCCCCGGCACAGACCGACAACGCCATCAGGAAGACGGCGGTCCTCGAGTTCAACGCAGAAAAGACCGATGCCGCGCAGCCGGCGTCGCGGTCGCGTTGGCGCGGCCGCGACGGTCCCTCGTTCAAGCCCTCGCTCGACGTTTTCCCGGCGTGACGACGGGCATCTGTTGCTCGGAGGCGGCGGTGATGGTCGACCATGCACGCGACAACTCGCGCTCGAACTGGGTCAGGTGGCGCCGCATCAGGTTGGCCGCGGCTTGCGAATCCCGCTTCCGAACGGCGTCCAGGATGTCCTCATGGTCCTGATTGCTGCGGTCGCGCAGCTCGCGGGTGCTGAAGTGCTCTTCGATGCGGCGATGCAGGGTGCCGTCGCGCATGTCCCACAGCATGTTCGTCACCATGACCAGGACCGAGTTGCCGCTCGCTTCGGCGAGGCGCACGTGGAACAGGCGGTCGGCCGGGTGACGCAGGTCGTAGCGATGATCGTCCTGCCGGATCGCATCGACGGTTTCCTGCATCGCTTCCATCTGTTCGGGCGTGGCGTTGCGGGCCGCCTCTGCGGCGATGGTGGCTTCGACGAGGCGGCGCGCCTTGACCAGTTCGAAGGGGCCGATCTCGCTCGCCTTGCGGGCGCGCCGGCTCATGACGCGCGAGGCTGCTTCGCGTCGGACGTAGACGCCGGAGCCCATGCGCACATCGACCAGTCCTTCGACTTCCAGGGCGATCAGTGCTTCGCGCACCGGTGGCCGCGACACGCCCAGGCGCTGGGCGAGATCGCGTTCGGACGGGAGGCGGGCGTTCGGTTCCAGCTCGCCGCTGGCGATCATGGCGGCGATCTGTTCGGCAATCTGTTGATAGATACGGCGCGGTTCGAGAAGGGTCAGCGGCATGGACGAATGCGAAATGTGGAATGCGTCGGGACAGGGCCGAAGCTTATCACCCACCCCCGGAGGTGCTCCGGCCGGCTGGTTGCGCAACTGGTAAGACCAGTTTACCATCGGACGGCCTTGACTCTGGCCACGATCAGTGGAAGTCGCCTGGCGCTATTGCGCGCAGCCTGGCGGAGCGAGGGATAACAACTGCCAAATTGGAGGAGACGTGATGAAGAAGAGCCTGCTTGCAGTCATCGGCGTTGCCGTGCTGTCGCTTGCGTTCGGCGGCCCGGCCATGGCGCAGAAGAAGACACTCGCCGTCGTGGTGAAGGGGTTGGATAACCCGTTCTTTACGGTTCTCGGGAACGGCTGCGAAAAATGGAACAAGGAGAATCCCAACTCCGAATACACGTGCCTGTACACCGGCCCGGCTTCCAGCGCCGACGAGGCCGGTGAAGTCCAGATCGTCGAAGACCTCATCAACAAGGGGGTGGCCGGCATCGCCATCTCGCCGTCCAACGCGCCGGCCATGGGCAAGATGCTCAAGGCCAAGGCGCCCAAGATGCCCATCATCACCATCGATGCCGACCTCGCCGCGTCTGATCGTGCGTTGCGCCGGACCTACCTGGGCACCAACAACTACGACATGGGCGTGCTGATGGCCAAGCACCTGAAGGAGCTCAACTCCAAGGGCGGCAAGGTGTGCATGCAGCTCGGCAACGTCGCGGCCGACAACATCAATGCGCGCGCCGCTGGCTTCCGCGACACCATCTCCGGCAAGAAGGGCATCGCCCGGCTCGCCGGTGAAGGCGGCTGGACCGAGATCAAGGGCTGCCCGCTGTTCACCAACGACCAGATCGATCTCGCCAACCAGCAGATGCAGGACACCTTCACGGCCAATCCCGACCTCGACGCGTTCATCCTGGTGGGCGGCTGGGCCCAGTTCGGTCCGCAGGCCTACGCCCAGGTGACCGACCAGGTGATGGCGAAGCTCAAGTCGAAGAAGCTGATCATCGTGGCGGGCGACACGCTGCCGCCCCAGCTGGATGCGCTCAAGGCTGGCCGCAGCCACGTGCAGATCGGCCAGCGGCCGTTCGAGATGGGCTATCGCGCGCCGACCGTCCTGATCGACATCATCAACGGCAAGAAGCCGCAGGATCCGCTCTTCACCGGTCTCGACGAGTGCACCCCCACCAACCTCGACAAGTGCCCGGCCAAGTAAGCCGGCGCTTGATCGCAGCAGCCACCGGGGCGCCCCTGCGGCGCCCCTTCTCACGCTAGTCAGAAATCCCGCCCGGGCGCATCGTGCCCGGGTGGGCTGATCCACGGGCAGGGGTTGGGCGATGGCGCTCTTGCGTCTGAGCGAAGTTTCCAAACATTTCGGGGCGATCAAGGCGCTGTCGAATGTCTCTCTCACGCTGAGTGAGGGGGAGGTCGTCGGGTTGATGGGCGACAACGGCGCGGGCAAGTCCACGTTGGTCCGGATCATCGCCGGCAATTTCGCGCCGTCCGGCGGCACGATGGAGATACAGGGGCGCCCGGTGTCTTTCCAGAAACCATCGGACGCGCGCAGCGCCGGCATCGAGATCGTCTATCAGGATCTCGCGCTGTGTAACAACCTGTCGGCCGCGGCCAACGTCTACCTCGGTCGCGAACTCATGCGCCGCGTGGGACCGTTCCGCGTGCTCAACTACCGTGCGATGTACCAGCGGGCGGCAGAGTTGTTCGCGGAGCTCAAGTCCGAGACCAGGCCGCGCGATCTGGTGCACCGGATGTCCGGCGGCCAGCGCCAGGCGGTCGCGATCGCGCGGACACGACTGAGCGATCCGAAGATCGTTCTCATGGACGAGCCGACGGCCGCCATCAGCGTGCGGCAGGTCGCCGAGGTGCTCAGCCTCATCCGCCGGTTGCGCGATCACGGCATCGCGGTGGTGCTGATCAGCCATCGCATGCCGGACGTGTTCGCGGTGGCCGACCGGGTGGTCGTCATGCGGCGCGGCGAGAAGGTGGCCGACAAGGCCATCGCCGGCAGTTCGCCGGAGGAAGTCACCGGCCTCATCACCGGAGCAATCGAGACGGCGTGATCCGCCGTCAGCCAGGCAACCGACAACAACGACATCATGGCTCGCCCTATCGAAGAAGTGATCGGCCAGCAGGTGCACGGCTCCTGGATAAGCTGGCTCGTCAGCCGCCATGCGTTCTGGGTTTCCGCCGCCGCGGTGCTCGCGTTCATCCTGCTGTCGATCTTCAGCGATGTGTTCGCCACGCAGCAGAACCTCTTCAACGTGACCCGCAACTTCGCCTTCGTCGCGATCATCGCGCTCGGCATGACGGCGGTCATCATCGCCGGCGGCATCGATCTTTCGGTGGGCGCCGTGCTGGTGCTCTCCGGCATGGTGATCGGCATGGCCATGAACGCCGGCACTTCGATCTGGCTCGCGATTCCCCTGGCGCTCGGCGCGGCACTCGCGGTGGGGGCGGTCAACGGGTTCCTGATTGCCTACGTCGGCATCCCGCCGTTCGTGGTCACGCTCGGCATGCTGTCGATCGCGCGCAGTCTCGCGATGGTGCTGTCCAACAACAAGATGGTGTACGAGTTCGGTCCGGACGAGGCGCATCTTCATGCACTCGGCGGCGGCTCCCTGCAGATGTGGTTTCCGCTGCTGGGTACGGTGCAGGTGCCCAATCCCGTGCTGTTCCTCGTGGTCATGACACTGCTCACCGGTGCCGCATTCCGCTGGAGCCGCTGGGGCCGGCACCTGTTCGCCATCGGCGGCAACGAAGTGGCGGCAAACCTGACGGGCATCGCGGTGCGGCGGATGAAACTGAGCGTCTACATGTTCTGCAGCTTCTGCGCCGGGATCGCAGGAATTCTCGAGGTGGGCTGGTTGGGGACGATCACGACCGGCCTCGGTCAGGGCATGGAGCTGGGCGTCATCGCCGCCGCGGTGATCGGCGGTGCGAATCTGGCGGGCGGCGTCGGCACCGCGTTCGGCGCGGTCGTGGGTGCGGCGCTGATCGAGCTCATCCGGAACAGTCTCACGCTCCTGGGGATCAGCACGTTCTGGCAGGGCACGTTCGTCGGCAGCTTCATCATCATCGCGGTGCTGTTCGAACGGCTGCGAAGCCGCACATCGGACTGACGATCACGGCCGCGTCATGGCCGACAGAATAACGAGGAAGGATTCGCATGAATGACGGATTCGCGGTGTACCCGAGCCTGAAGGGCCGGCAGGTGCTCGTCACCGGCGGTGCGACCGGTATCGGCGAGGGGCTGGTCACCCACTTCTGCCAGCAGGGTTCGCGCGTCGCTTTCGTGGACATCGCGGCGCAAGCAGGCCGCGATCTCGCCGAGCGGTTGGCGCGCGAGACCGGCAACCGGCCGACCTTCATCGAGTACGACCTGACCGACGTCGGCGGCATCAAGGCACTGGTGGAAAGCGTGGTCGCCGTGCTGGGTGGACTGCAGGTGCTCGTCAACAATGCGGCAAATGACGACCGACACTCGATCGAGTCGGTGACCCCGGAATACTGGGACCAGCGGCTCGCCGTGAACCTGCGCCATCAGTTCTTCGCGTCGCAGGCGGCGATCCCGTATCTCAAGGCGGCCGGCGGCGGCTCTATCGTCAACTTCGGTTCGATCAGCTGGAAGACTCGCAGTGGCGGCATGCCCGCGTACACGGCATCCAAGGCCGCCGTCAACGGGCTGACGCGCGGCTTCGCTCGCGACCTCGGTCCGTTCGGCATCCGCGTCAACACCGTGGTGCCCGGGTGGGTGATGACGCAGCGGCAGCGGGAGCGGTGGCTGGACGAGGAGGGCAAGCGCACGTTGGCGCGCGAGCAGTGTCTGCCGGGCGATCTGCTGCCGGCCGACATCGCGCGGATGGTGTTGTTTCTCGCGGCGGACGACAGCCGCATGTGCACCTGCCAGGAGTTCGTCGTCGACGCAGGCTGGGCATGAGTGCCGTCATTGCGTTGCGGTCCGGAGCCGTGGAAGCGGTCGTGCTCCCGGAACAGGGCGGTGCGCTCGGCGAGTTCAACTATCTGCGATCGGGTGGGAAATTTCCGCTCTTGCGGCCGTTCACGCCGAAAGCCGATTCGCCGGCCGGCACGCCGCCGCATCCGAACGAGCTCGCCTGCTATCCGCTGATTCCCTGGTCCAACCGCATCGGGCACGGTAGGTTCGAGTTCGACGGCACGACGTATCGTGTGGCGCAGACCGACCCGAAGGAGCGCTACCCGTTGCACGGCGATGGATGGAAGCGGCCGTGGCGCGTGACGGAGCGCAGCGACGATGCCGTCACGCTGGACGTGACGGGCGACATCTCGCCGTTTGCCTACCAGGGCACGCTGGTGTATCAACTGGTCGGGTCGGCACTCGAAGTGCAACTGTCGGTTCGCAACACCGGTCCGGTGCCGCTGCCCTTCGGCCTCGGGCTCCATCCGTGGTTCGTGCGAACGGCGGACGTACGGATCCATGCCGAGGCGAGCGGCATCCTGACGGTCGCGCAAGACTTGCTGCCCATCGCGCTCGATCCGGTTCCGATGAGCCTGGATTTCACGCAGCCGCGCGGGCTGCCGGTCCGGTTGGTCGACAACTCATTCACGGGATGGAACGGGCGCGCGAGCATCGCCTGGCCCGAAGCCGGCATGGCGATCGAGATCAGCACGAACCCGGCACTGCGTTTCTATCAGGTCTATGCGCCACCGGGCCGGGAGTACTTCTGCTTCGAGCCGATCAGTCATCCGGCGGACGCCTTCAATTTTCCGGCACCGGACGTTCGCCCGGGCCTCGTCGTTCTGGCGCCCGGGGAGACGTATGGCATCCGGGTGACATTCGGGGTCGTGGCAAGTTCTGCGTAGGGCATCCTGGATTGCGGTGACCGATCGATCCGTCGAAGGCACGGCCGTGCAGAACAGCAACGTCAGCAGGAATGGAGAAGACCTCGAGCTCAATCGCGTTACGATCGTAGGTGGTCGTGCTCACGTTGGAATCGAACCATTGTTTTACGAAGGCGATGTAACCTAAAATAACGACGCCCGTTAATTGAGGTTCGTACCCTGATGAAGCGCCCGTTGCAGGGACACTACGTGAAGGTCGCCACCGCCGGGGAAGCTTTCAGGGCTTTCGTTCCGGCGCTATTGCCGCCCCAGCCACCGGTGGATTGGACGCCGGAGCTGCGCGGCCGCTTCGACGCGGCGTTGCTCGCATTGGGGCGGCTCGACGCGATAACGGATCTGCTGCCGAACGCGGGACTGGTGCTGTACAGCTTCGTGCGCAAGGAAGCCGTCTTGTCGTCGATGATCGAGGGTACGCAGTCCTCGCTGGCTGACCTGATGCTGTTCGAACTCGATGAGCAGCCCGGCGTGCCGGTGGAGGATGCACGCGAAGTCAGCCGCTACGTGGCCGCGCTCGAGCACGGGTTGGTGCGACTGCGAGGGGGTTTCCCCCTTTCGCTGCGCCTGATCCGCGAAGTGCATGAAGTTCTGCTCGGGCAGGGGCGCGGTGCACGACTCACGCCGGGAGCATTCCGGCGCAGTCAGGTCTGGATCGGCGGCACGCGGCCGGGCAACGCCCAATTCGTGCCACCGCCCCCCAACGAATTGGATGAGTGCCTGAAGCACTTCGAGCGCTTTCTGCACGATCAACCGGAATCCACTCCGCCCCTGGTCAAGGCGGCCCTGGCGCACGTGCAGTTCGAAACGATCCACCCCTTTCTCGATGGCAATGGTCGGGTCGGGCGATTGTTGATTGCCCTGCAGTTTGCAGCCGACGGACTCCTCCGCGAGCCTTTGCTCTACGTGAGCTTGCACTTCAAGGAGCACCGGTCGACGTACTATGACTTGCTGAATCGGGTGCGACTCACCGGCGAGTGGGAGGTCTGGCTGGAGTTCTTCGCCGATGCCGTGTTGGCGAGTGCCACTGAGGCCGCCGCCTCGGCCAGGCGGTTGGTGGAGCTTGTCTCTGCCGACGCGCGGCGCATCGAAGGCCTGGGCCGGGCGACTGCTTCCGCACTGGCCATTCACCGTGCTCTGCAACGACAGCCTATCTCGACCGCGATGTCCTTGGGGGCCGCCACAGGCCTGACGGCGGCGACGGTGAACAAGTCCCTGGCTCACCTGGAAAAGCTGGGAATCGTGGCGGAGCTCACGCGCCGGCAGCGCGGGCGAGTCTTTGCCTACACGCAGTACGGCGCGATCCTGAACGAAAAAATGGGCTTGCCCTGATGTACGTGGACTGGTGGAGGAAACTGGTGCGTCACTGCACCAGAAAATCCACCGCCAACGCCCCCAACGACCTCACCCCCTGCAGCAACCCCGACTCGTCGATAGTGAACCGCGGCGAATGATTCGACGCCGCCTGCGCCATGTCCTGATCCTTCGGCGTGATGCCGATGAAGTAGAACATCCCCGGCACCTGCTGCTGGAAGTAGGAGAAGTCCTCGGCCACCATCACGCGCTGGGTCACCCTCGAGCCGCCTTCGCCGCCGATGCGCTTCAGGGTCGGAATCATTTTCTCGGTCAGCGCCGGGTCGTTCACCGTCACCGGGACAGCCTTGTCGATCTTCACTTCGGCGCGTGCGTGGTTGGCTTCGGCGATGGATTCGGCGATGTGCTTGATGCGCGCGTGGATATCCTGGCGCATGTCCTCGTCGAAGCTGCGGATCGTGCCGCTCATCTCGACCTGCTCGGGAATGATGTTCTTGCGCGTGCCGCCGTGGATGGTGGCGACGGTGACGACCGCCGGTTCCTTCGAGACGTCGATCTGCCGGGCGACGATGTTCTGCAACCCGCCGAGGATCTGCGCCGAGGTGATCACCGGGTCGATGCCCACCCACGGCCACGCGCCGTGGGTCTGCTTGCCCTTCACGGTGATGTAGAGCCAGTCGGCGCTGGCCATCAGCGGGCCGGCGCGGTAGGCGATCATGCCGGCGGGCATGCCGGACATCACGTGCAGGCCGAAGATCGCGTCGGGCTTCGGGTTCTCGAGCGCGCCGTCCTTGATCACCAGCGGAGCGCCGCCTTCTTCACCGGGCGGCGGGCCTTCCTCGGCCGGCTGGAAAATGAACTTCACGCTGCCCGGCAACTGGTCGCGCACGCTCGCCAGCACTTCGGCCACGCCCATCAGGATGGCCATGTGGGCGTCGTGCCCGCAGGCGTGCATGACGCCGACTTGCTGGCCGAGGTATTCGGTCTTCACGGTGGACTTGAAGGGAAGATCGACTTCCTCCACCACCGGCAGCGCATCCATGTCGGCGCGCAGGGCGACGACTTTTCCCGGCTTGCCGCCCTTGAGCAAACCGACCACGCCGGTGTGTCCCACCCCAGTCGTCACTTCCATCCCCAGCTTGCGCAGGTGCGCGGCGATCAGCTCGCCGGTGCGGGTTTCGCGATTCGACAGCTCGGGATGCTGATGGAGCTCGCGCCGCCATTCGATCACCTTGGGTTCGATGGCGCGGAGGCGTTGGTCTACGGTGGTGGCGAGGTCTTGCGCGGCGGCGGGAAAGGTGAGGGCGGCCGACAGCAGCAGGCCGGAGACGACAGATCGCATGGAAGCACTCCCGGGTGGTCGATGGAACGCAGCGATGGGATGACAGAGACAGTCGCATGGTGCGCTGCATGACGAGATTACCGGGAAAGTCAGCGTTCAAGAATCGGCCGACGCTGCCAATCGGCGTCAGGCGCGCAGTTCGTCGCCAGAGTTCATCCGTTTGAATGTACTGGAGTCTGTCCGCAAACCGGGCTGAGATTCCAAGGACTTGGAAAGGGTTGTTGATCTGTAGCTGGTTGGCGACATCGGGGTCGTGTCGGGCTCCGGCACCGTTCCTGCTCATCCCGGGGTGTCACCCAACATGGATGAGGAGCCCATGGCCACCGATCAGATTCGTGCCCAGATTCAGGACGCCTGGAATGAAGAACTGGAACACCAGACCTTCGCCGGCTTGATCCGCAGTCAGCTCGCGAAGCGCGACGAGTCTT
>LNFM01009856.1_pt1 | contig 23723 bp, 26 predicted proteins | sample 596031 | NCBI WGS metagenome assembly LNFM01 (sample SAMN04254537, study PRJNA301005) | activated carbon metagenome | isolation source: dual media filters at the Ann Arbor, Michigan drinking water treatment plant | place: USA: Ann Arbor | reverse complement strand
GTCGGTTCGCTGATGGCGCGCCGCTCTACCGGACAAACGCCATGAACGCACCCGCCAACCCCTCGACGCTCGCCGAACCCCGCCTCACCTCGCTGTCGCACGGCGGCGGCTGCGGCTGCAAGATCGCGCCGGGCGTGCTCTCCGAGATCCTCAAAGGCACGGCAGCGATGCCCATTCCCAAGGAACTGCTGGTCGGCATCGAGACCGCGGACGACGCGGCGGTCTACCAGCTCAATGACGAGCAGGCCCTGATCGCGACGACGGACTTCTTCATGCCCATCGTCGACGACCCGTTCGACTTCGGGCGCATCGCCGCCACCAACGCGATCAGCGATGTCTACGCGATGGGTGGGCGGCCGATCATGGCGCTGGCGCTCGTCGGCATGCCCATCAACGTGCTGTCCACGCAGACCATCGGCCGCGTTCTGGAAGGCGGTGCCTCGGTCTGCCGCGCGGCCGGCATCCCGATCGCCGGCGGCCACACCATCGATTCGGTCGAGGCGATCTACGGCCTCGTCGCGTTCGGTCTGGTGCATCCGAAACTCGTCAAGCGCAACGCCGATGCAAAGCCGGGCGATCTGCTGGTGCTGGGCAAGCCATTGGGCGTGGGCGTGATGAGCGCCGCGCTGAAGAAGGAGCAACTCGGCGCCGAGGGCTACGCGCAGATGATCGCCACCACGACCAAGCTGAACACCCCTGGCCCCGATCTGGCCGCCCTGCCCGGCGTGCATGCACTGACCGACGTCACCGGCTTCGGCCTGGCCGGCCATGCACTCGAACTCGCCCGCGGCGCTAGCTGCACCGTGGAACTGGACTGGCGCTCCGTGCCGTTGCTGGCGGGGGTTCGCGACCTGGCAGCGCGTGGTTTCGTCACCGGCGCCTCGGGCCGCAACTGGGCTGGCTACGGTCACGACGTGGCGCTGCCCAGTGGCTTTGCCAGCGAGGACCAAGCCCTGCTGACCGACCCGCAGACCAGTGGCGGTCTGCTGGTGTCCTGCGATCCGAGCGCCCTGGATCAGGTGCTCGCCACCTTCCGGCAACATGGCTTCGAGGCGGCGGCCGTCGTGGGCCGTGTGCTGCCCAGGACGGACAGCGCGTTGCAGGTGAAGGCTTGAGCCTCACGGCTTGCGCATTTTCCTGGCCAGCCCGCCGGCTCATTTGCCAGTCTTGCTGGAACCCCACTGGTCCATCAGACGCTGGTCGCGTGCGCTCTCCGCCTCGATCGAGTCCTTGGGCAGTTGCTTGAGGCAATCCTCCAGAGCCTGGGGGTCCGGTTTCTCGATTGGCTCGGCCTGAGCCTGCACACGAGCTGACTTGCCATCCCATGCGAACGGGTTGTTGAACACCGGGGGGTCGGGCAGGCAATCGTCCTTGTAGAGCGGTGGGCCGTCCGATGCGAACGGCGAGAACGAGATGGTCTTCTCGAAGATCAGGGGCTTGCCGGTCGGCGTGCGTGGCCACTTGGGCATGTTGCCGATGGCCTGACGAGCCAGCCGCTCGGCCACGGGCGATGTGGACCACAGCGTGTCGAGCCGGGTCAGGCTGCCATCGGGTGCGATCTCCACCCGGAAGCGGACCATGCCTTGGTCGGGACCTTCAACCGCAGTGCCCATCATGCTGCGGACCTGCTGGCCCCAGGTGTAGCGGTAGCCCTTGCTGTTCTTGAGCTTGTAGGTCGAAGCGAAGGCCCATTCCGCAGCCGTGGGTGCGGGCGGAGCCGCCATGGACGCAGGCTCGCGCGGCGTGATCGGCTCAACCACCGAAGCAATGTCCGGCGCCACGATGGGCGGGGGCGACAGCGTGGGCGCTTCGACCTTGGGCGGTGGAGGCTCTTGCTCGGGGACGGACTTCTCGGGCTCGGGCGGACGGATGTACAGCACCGTGACCGTGGACTCGCGCGCGGGCGGTTCAGGCTCATCCCAGGCCACGCCCAGGTGCGTGAAGGCCCCGATGAACACGAGCGCATGCAACGCCAGCGAGATGGCGAGGCCGGCAACCGGCCGAACGCCGGCATAGGGCCCGACATGGGGCCCGGCATGGGAGCGACCAGCCAAGATCAGTCCTGGCCCTGGAGCGGTTCGAACCGATGCCGTGCGGTCGTGTACTGCCGGCCCTCAGCCACAGCTCGCAAAGGTTCCGGGAGCCCACCCATCCGTCAGCTCTTCTTGCTCGCCCGCGCGTGGGCGTCCATGCCGCCGCGCGCCTTCCATTCATTGAAGCCGCCGTACAGCAGGCGCACGTTCTCGAAGCCGTCCATGCGCAGCGCCATCGCGACCTGGGCAGCAAACGAACTGGTGTTGCAGTACACGAGGATCGTCTTGTCCCGGGGTAGCTTGGCGCGCTGCGCAAAGACCTGGCGCCACTCGATGTTCACCGCGCCAGGCACGTGCTCCTTGGCGAACTGGGACGCATCGCGCACGTCGAGCACGTGGAACTTCTTGTAGTCCTCGGCCGGAATCTGCTCCGGCAGGATCGTGCCGGCGTTCGCATCCACGAAGTCGAAGTAGCCCTCCAGGGCGTTGAGGGTGGCCTTGTCGGCCGCCTGGGCGCTCGCCACGAGGGGCAGGCAGGTGGCTGCGGCCACGGCAAGCGTCAGGGCTATCAGGCGTGTGGTCGGGCGTCTGGTCACGCTTGTCTCCAGTCAGTCGTGTTGGAAAGGAAGATCGGATGAAACGATAGGGCTGATCGCGAAAACTTCATGCCTGCTCGACCCAGCCGTCGACGGTATCGGCGCCATCCAGCCAGCGCACGACCTCTGCCACCATCGGGTGGTCCACCGCCGCGTAGCGCTGGTGCAGTCGCTCGCGGTCGTCGCCCAGCTGGTCGAAGCCGCGGTCCTGCAGGGCATGCAGGTCCTGCTCCAGCATGGCCGCGATGTCGGCGCCTGCCAGCGCATGTGCAGCCTCCCGGAAGGCGTGCATGTAGCGGTAGGCCTGGCCCTCGCGATAGCTGGCCACCAGCGTCGCCGCGGGAATCAGGCTCAAGTGCGGTTGCAGCGCCGGGTTGATGGCGTGCGCCGCGATGTGCGCACCGATCGAACTGGGGCGGCCAGTGAAGCCACGCAGGTGCAGGAAGCGCGACATGCGCGGCCCGTCGTTGACCGGGTAGTTGTCCCACAAGGTCGGCTGACGACCCAGTGCCTCGGTCACGCGATCGAGGTGGCCCGGGCTGAACTCGCGCGTGCAGATCTCTTCGCCGGTCCAGTACACCCCCACGCGTGCGTCGAGCCGTCGCCCCAGGTCCTGCAGGTAACCTGCCGGCCGCTCGCCGAACACGACATCGAGCATGCGGTCGTCAGAGTAGTACGTCGGGCACATGAAAACGCGGCTGGCGCGCGTATGTTCCAGCGCGGTGTGCACGATCTCGGCTTCGCGCGCCGCAAGGTCCGGCACATCGCCGCGGGTGTCGTCGAAGAGGATCGCCAGATCGTCGATGCCGATCGCATCGAGCGAACGGACCTTGTCGATGAAGGCCGCCCTGTCGGGCCCGCCGAAGTCACGGTACAGCTCGTAGGGGCTGAGGCCCACACCGAACCGCAAACCGATACCGCGGCAGTGCGCCGACAGGTCGGTCAGCTCGGCCAAGGCTGCGTCAGGATGCGGCTCGCGCCAACGGCGCCGCAGGAAGGCATCGGCCTTCGGCGCGACGTGGAAGAACCCGTACCCCAGTTCGCGCAGGCGTGACATCACCTCCTTGCGATCGGCGTGCTGCCACGGCCGACCGAAGTAGCCTTCGATGACACCGAGTTCGGGAACCATGCGCGCGTTCTCTCTGCCTCAGAACACCAGGACCTTGTCGGCCTCGGCCGTCCAGTCCGCTAGCTGCGCCAGCGTGCCGCGCCGGGCCCCGTCGATCATCTCCTCGTCGCGCAGGCCGCGTGCGTCCATGCAGGTGCCGCACAGGCCGATCTCACCCTTGCGCGCCACCTTGCCCAGCATGACCTGCACGTTGTAGTAGCCCTCGGGCACCTTCTGCCCGCTCTTGGCGCAGCCGACGGCGTCGGCCATCAGGAACAGGCGCACGGTCTGGTCTTCCTTGGCCGCCAGCGCGCCGGCGAGCCGCAGCCCGTTGTAGGCGTGCTCGTTGCCGTAGGGCGCATCGTTCAAGACAAAGAGGGTGGAGGTCATCTGAGGCTCCTGTTTCAGCGCGGGTTCATGGCCGGGTCACCGGCAGTCCCGCAGCCTGCCATTCGCTGACGCCATCGGAGGTCTTGCGCGCACGGAATCCGCGCTTCTTCAGCATGGCCACGGCTTCGTCGGACATCAGGCAGAACGGGCCGCGGCAGTAGGCGACGATCTCCACGTCGCGTGGCAGCTCCGACAAGCGTTGCGCCAGTTCGGCCAGCGGCATGGAGCGCGCGTAGGGCAGATGCGCGGTCTCGTACTCCTGCGGCGGCCGCACGTCGAGCACGACGACATCGCCGCGCTTGGCCTGCGCCATCAGTTCCTTGCGACCCACCTTGGACAGTTGCTCGGGCTCGGCCATCATTTGCTGGACGGTCAGGCGCAACTCGACCAGGTGCTCCTCGGCCACCTGGCGCAGCGTGACGCCCAGTTGTGCCACGTCCTGGCCGCTCAGCCGGTAGAGCATGCGCTTGCCGTCGCGCCGGCTCTGCACCAGGCGCGCTTCCTTCAACGCCTTCAAGTGCGCGCTGGCGAGCTTGATATCGACTCCCACCGCCTCGGCGACCGCTTCCACCGACTTCTCGCCCTGCGCCAGCATTTCCAGCATCTCCAGCCGCTTCGGGCTGGCCAGTGCCTTGCCCACGCGGGCGACCTGTTCGTAAAGAAGGTCCTTGAGTGTTCGGTTGTCCATGATGTACATTCTAACGATCTTGCGAATGTCTGCAATCAAACTCGATAAGTAACTGCCGGACTTCTCGCATTGGAGCCAGCCATGGATCTCGAAGCCTTCATCCTCGCCTACGAGCCCGCCATCCGGCTGGCGTCCTTCGTCGCGGTCTTCACGGTCGTCGGGTTGTGGGAACTCGTGGCTCCACGCCGCGCGCCGACCGTGTCCAGGGCCCTGCGCTGGTCGGCTAATCTCGGGATGGCGGCGATGAATACCGTACTGCTGCGGCTGCTGTTTCCTCTGGCCGCCGTGGGCATGGCTGCCTTTGGCACCGCCAACGGCTGGGGACTGCTGAACCACTTCCAGGTGCCGTTCTGGATCGCCGTACCGGTGGCGGTGATCGCGATGGACTTCGTGATCTGGCTGCAGCACGTGATAGTGCATGCCGTGCCGGCGCTGTGGCGGCTGCACCAGGTGCACCATGCCGACCTCGACTACGACTTGACCACCGGCGCCCGCTTCCACCCCGTGGAAATCGGCCTGTCGATGCTGATCAAGTTCGCCACGATCACCGTGCTCGGGCCACCCGTGCTGGCAGTGGTGATCTTCGAGGCGCTTCTGAACGCCACTGCGATGTTCAACCACGGCAACATCCGGTTGCCGAACGCGCTGGACCGCGTGCTGCGCTGGTTCGTCGTCACGCCTGACATGCACAGGGTGCACCACTCGGTCGAGGACGACGAGACGAACTCGAACTTCGGCTTCAATCTGCCCTGGTGGGACCGGCTTTTCGGCACTTACCGAGCGCAGCCGCGCGCCGGCCATGAGCAGATGACCATCGGGATCCATGGCCACCGCGATCCGCACGAAGTGTCCCGGCTGCCGGGCATGCTGATGCTGCCGTTCCGCGGCGAAGTCGAGGGCTACGCGATCAACCGCAGGCACTGGCCTGAGGGCGGCGTCGGCTGACCGGTCATGCTGGCCGCGAAGTCCGATCACGTCTAGCTGCCTCACAACGCCACGATACCGGGTGCGCTCGAAGTGGCAGCTGCGACGACAACCGCATCGGTCAGGTTGTCGGATATGCCAACCGAACCTCCGTTTCGATGGGCCGCTGACCCAGGTCGACCGCACTGCGTTCAGCCAAAGCAGCGGGTGCAACAGCATCCGATTTGCCGCTCAAGTTTTGCTTTCCGTTCACTGTGACCGAGCCCGGCCCGGCAAGAAATGGCCAACTTGGAACCACGTCGTCGCCAGCTTGCAGAACCTGCGGCTCTGCCCGCGGGTCGCTCCAGCACACATCCATCGCTGATCCGGGGTCTTCCTCTCCCAGGACGGACAGGTCGTCCACGTGCTCCGCATGGCTGGGCAATCGGTCAGGCGGCACGGCGCACCATCATTTCCTTGATCTTTCCGATGGCCAATGCCGGGTTCAGCCCTTTGGGGCAAACGTCGGTGCAGTTCAGGATCGTCCGGCAGCGGAACAGGCGGTAAGGGTCCTGAAGATCGTCCAGCCTCTGGCCGCTGGCCTGGTCGCGACTGTCCACCAGGAAGCGGTAGGCCTGCAGCAGCCCCGCCGGCCCGACGTATTTGTCGGGGTTCCACCAGAAGCTGGGGCAGGCGCTGGAGCAACAGGCGCACAGGATGCATTCGTACAGGCCATTGAGTTCCTCTCGGGCCTCGGGCGCCTGCAAGCGCTCGCGCTCCGGGGGCGGGTCGTCATTCACCAGCCATGGCTTGATGGAGTGGTACTGCTTGAAGAATCCTGTCATGTCGACAAACAGGTCGCGGATCACGGGCAGACCCGGCAGTGGCTTCAGCACCACGGTACTCGGCAGCGAGCGCATGTTGGTCACACAGGCCAGGCCGTTCTTGCCGTTGATGTTCATGGCGTCCGAGCCGCAGATGCCTTCGCGGCAGGAACGGCGGAAGCTCAGGCTCGGATCAATCGCCTTCAGGCGCGTCAGCACGTCCAGCAACATGCGGTCAGCGCCGCTCACCTCCAGTTCCATCACCTGCATTCGAGGCTTCTCGTCAGCGTCTGGGTCGTAGCGGAAGATGTGGAAGGTGTGCATGGTGGCGTTCAGAGTGTCGGCGGGCGGAGGTAACGGTCGGCCCGATCGACCAGACTCAGCATCTCGTCGGCCGCTCGCAGGGTGATCGGGTGCTGGGTGAAGCCGGCTCGCGGTGAGATGTAGGTCGCCATGCCTCGAGCGAGGACCAGTTGTCGGTCAGGTGCCTCGGCCAGCAGCGCGATGATCAGGTTCTCCAACGCGATCACGCGAATACGCAACTGGACCAACTCTGCGTTCGTCAGTGGGGAGTCTTCAGGCGCCAGCTCGTCCTGCCTCGAGGAGGGAGCGGAGCTCCTACCAGGTTCGAATCGGGAAGTCATGGTCACTGGGCTGGTCATCGTGAAGGGGGTACGTACGCCCCCAGATGCCTAGCCTGCACTCAAGCAGACCTTGGCTTCCGTACGGCAGCGCACTCAGGGGCGCGCCCGACCGTCGAGTTTCAGCGCATTCGATCCGGAGTTGGCTGAACGCACCCCATGCGCGTATGATGGCAAGTATTCGATTACTTACTTAAGGTCCACAGAAGGACTTGCCATGCAAACCAGACTGCCCACCGAGGAGCGCCAGGCGGAGATCGTCGCGGCCGCGTTGAACCTGGCCCGGGATATCAGTCCAGTGTCGATCACCACGGGCGACATCGCTACCGCGGTCGGCGTCACCCAGGGTGCCGTGTTCAAGCACTTTCCCACCAAGGAAGCCATCTGGGTGGCGGCGATGGCGTGGGTGCACGAAAGCCTGCTGGCCAGGATGAACGAAGCCGCGCAGGCGCAGACCTCGGCCGTGCGGGCACTCGAAGCGGTGTTCCGGGCCCATGTGGACTTTGTGGTCGCACATCCTGGCGCACCCAGGATCATCTTCCACGAGCTGCAGCAGTCCACCGATTCCCCAGTGAAGCAGGAAGTCCGCGCGCTGCTTCAGGCCTATCGGCGGCTGCTGCTGAGTCAGTTCAAGCTGGGCGTGAGGTCGGGCGAATTGCCAACCGATCTCGACCCCGATGCCGCGGCCACGACGCTGGTCGGCATCGTCCAGGGCCTCGTGATGCAGTCGATGCTGACCGGCAAACCCGCGGCGATGAAGACGCAGGCCGATGGCGTGTTCGCCATCTACCTTCGCGGCATCCGGGCGGCAGCATGAAGATCCCCTCGAACTGGTGGCGCCGGCTCGGGCTGGGCTCGCTCGGGGTGCTGCTGATCGCTGCGCTGGGCTATGTCGTCATGCGCTCAGGGCCCCTGGCGCCTACCCGTGTGACGGTCACACAGGCCAGCGTAGGCAGCCTGTCGCCATCGCTGTTCGGCATTGGCACGGTTGAGGCGCGTCGCGCCTACCTGATCGGTCCGACCGTGGCCGGCCGCGTCAGCAAGGTCTTGGTCGATGTGGGAGATGCGGTCACGTCTGGCCAGTTGCTGGCCGAGATGGACCCGGTGGATCTGGACGAGCGCGCCAGAGCCCTGGAGGCCTCGTTGGCGCGGTCGTCGAGCGTGGTCGCCGCGGCACAGGCGCAGCGGCGGGATGCGCAGGCGCGCAGCGAACTGGCGGCCATCACGGCGCGTCGGTATGTCGAACTGGGTGCGCAGAAGTTCATGAGCGCTGGCGCGGTCGAGGCCAAGCAGCAGGAGCAGGCCTCGGCCGATGCCGCCGTGGCTACAGCCGACGCCAACCTGGCGGCCGCGCGCCAGGACACCCAGCGCCTGGCCGCCGAACGTGCGGGCCTGCGGCAGCAGCGCGACAACGTGCGCCTGCTGGCTCCCGCCGCGGGCGTGGTCATCAGCCGCGATGCCGAGACCGGGTCCACCGTGGTGGCGGGGCAAGCCGTGCTGCGGCTCATCGAGCCTTCGTCCTTGTGGATCCGGGTGCGGCTGGACCAGGGTCGCTCGAGCGGTCTGGCCGCCGGTCTGCCTGCCTCGATCGTGCTGCGATCGAAGCCGGGTGTGCGCTTGTCGGGCAAGGTGGCCCGGGTGGAGGCCACCAGCGACAGCATCACCGAGGAGCGCGTGGCCCTGGTTTCCCTGGACACCCTGCCCCAGGGCCTGTCCACCGGGGAACTGGCTGAGGTCACCTTGACGCTGCCTGCCACGGCCGCGGCCGTGCTGCTGCCCAACCCCGCGCTGCAACGTCAAGCCGATCAGGTCGGCGTGTGGCGCATCGAAGGCGGCAAGCCGACGTTCGCGCCGGTGCGCATCGGGCTGACCAGCCTCGACGGCCAGGTGCAGGTGCTCGAAGGCCTGAAAGCCGGTGACGAGGTGGTGGTCTACAGCGAGAAGGCGATCACGGCCGGCAGCCGCATCAAGATCGTCGACCAGCTCGCCGGCAGCAAGCCATGATCAGCCTGGCCGGCCGCGACATCCTGCATTCCTGGGGCAAGTTCGTGCTCACCGGCATCGGCCTGGGTCTGCTGATCGGCGTGACGCTGACGATGGCCGGGGTCTACCGCGGCATGGTGGACGACGCGCGTGCCTTGCTCGACAACAGCGGCGCCGACCTCTGGGTGGTGCAGCAGGACACGCAGGGGCCGTACGCGGAGTCGTCCAGCCTGCGCGACGACGTGGTGCGCAGCGTGCTCGGCTTGCCGGGCGTGGTGCGTGCCGCCAACGTCACCTACCTGACGATGCAGGTGCGTGCGAGCGTTGGGCGAGACGCCGGCCGCGAAGTACGCGCCATGATCGTCGGCTTCGAGCCGGGCCAGCCGGGCGAACCCGGCTACCTGGTAGCAGGCCGCCACATCACGCGCAGCCACTACGAGGCCGTGGTGGACGTGCGCACCGGCTTCACGCTGGGCGAGCGCATCCGCATCCGGCGCCACGACTACACGGTGGTGGGCCTGACCCAGCGCATGGTCTCGTCGGGCGGCGACCCGATGGTCTTCATTCCGCTGAAGGACGCGCAGGAAGCGCAGTTCCTGAAGGACAACGACGCCATCCTGAACGATCGCGCCCGCACGGCTGCCAACCCGGCGCTCAATCGGCCGGGCGTGCCCGGCTTGCTGGAGGCCATCCAGGCCTCGCAGGCCGCCAACCACAACGTCAACACGGTGCTGGTGCAGGTGCAGCCCGGTGTGCCGGCCGAGACCGTGGCCGAACCGATTCGGCGCTGGAAGCACCTGGAGGCATACACGCGCGCGCAGATGGAAGAGATCCTGATCGCCAAGCTGATCGCCACGTCGGCGAAGCAGATCGGCATGTTCGGCCATCGTCGCCTTCATCATCTACACGATGACGCTGGGCAAGATCCGCGAGATCGCGGTGCTCAAGCTCATCGGCACGCGCAACCGCACCATCGCCGGGATGATCCTACAACAGGCGCTCGGCCTGGGCCTGATCGGCTTCATCGTCGGCAAGGTGGCCGCCACTTTCTGGGCGCCGATCTTTCCGAAGTACGTGCTGCTGGAAGTGAACGACGCGTTGCTCGGATTGGTTGCGGTGATGGTGATCTGCGCGCTGGCCAGCACGCTGGCGATCCGCGCGGCGTTGGCGGTCGACCCGGCCGCGGCCATCGGCGGCTGAAGGCACACGACATGAGCGAAGCCGGCATCCGCATCGAAGGCCTGCGCAAGCGTTACGGTGAAGGCGACACGGCGGTCGACGCGCTGAAGGACGTCAACATGGTGGTGGCGCCCGGCGAGGTGGTGGGCCTGATCGGCCCCTCGGGCTCGGGCAAGAGCACCTTGCTGAAGTGCCTGGGCGCCGTCATCGAGCCGACGGCCGGACGCATGATCCTCGGCGGGCAGACCATCTACGACGATGGCTGGAAGATTCCGGACCTGCGCGCACTGCGCCGTGACAGCATCGGCTTCGTGTTCCAGGCGCCCTACCTGATCCCCTTCCTCGACGTCACCGACAACGTCGCCTTGCTGCCGATGCTGGCCGGGCGCCCCAACGGCGAGGCGCGCGCGCGGGCGCTTGAGTTGCTGACCGCCCTGGACGTGGGGCATCGCGCCACCGCGCAGCCATCCGAGCTGTCGGGCGGTGAGCAGCAGCGCGTGTCGATCGCGCGCGCCCTGGCGAACAGGCCGCCGGTGATCCTGGCCGACGAGCCCACGGCGCCGCTGGACAGCGAACGGGCCCTGGCCGTCGTGCGCATCCTCAACCAGATGGCCACGCAGTACCACACGGCCATCATCGTGGTGACCCACGACGAGAAGATCATTCCGACCTTCAAGCGGATCTATCACATCCGCGACGGCCGGACCGAAGAAGAGGCGGGCGAAGGGCGCAGCCTCTGACCGGCGCTGCAGCGTTCAGCGCGGCACGAAGAAGGTCGACTTCTCGAGCTGGCTGGGCGTTGTGTCGGCACTGATTGTTTTGGTCCCCACACCCGTGACCTCGAACACCACGGGCACCGACCGGCCCGCGAGCCCTTGTGCCACGGCGAAGGGCAGGCGCAGGCTCACCGACATCGACGCAACGGCAGCCGGGCCGGCGCTGGCCGGCGTTGCCACGACCTCCAAGCCATCGATCCCGGAGGCGGCCACCCGGTAGGTCTGCGGGGACTCCGTGCGGTTCATGATCTGGATGCGGTAGACGTTCTCGACGGCACCCTCCTCCACCACACGTGCCAAAGCGCCGCGGTCCTTGACGACGTCGAACTTGAACGGGCTGCGCATCGCCACGCTGGCCGCGAACGCGATGCTGGCCGCAGAAAGCACGGCCCCGTAGACCAGGACACGCGGCCGCAACGCACGCCTGAACATCTGCAGCCGCGTCCAGCCGTTCACGACACCGTTCTCGGTGGAATAGCGGATCAGCCCCTTGGCGTAGCCCATCTTGTCCATCACGTCGTCGCAGACGTCGATGCATGCAGCGCAACCGATGCACTCGTTCTGCAGCCCGTTGCGGATGTCGATACCCGTGGGGCAGACCTGCACGCACAGGGTGCAGTCGATGCAGTCGCCGAGACCCTGCTCGGCGGCGTTTGCCCTTTTCGACCGCGAGCCCCGAGGGTCCCCTCGACCGGCGTCGTAGGCGATGACCAGGGAGTCCTTGTCGATCAGCGCGCTTTGGAATCGCGCGTACGGGCACATGTACTTGCACATCTGCTCTCGCAGGAAGCCCGCATTGCCGTAGGTGGCTGCGCCGTAGAACAGCACCCAGAAGGCGTTCCACGACGACATGTCGAGGGCCACGGCGGCGGCGGCCAGTTCCCGGATCGGCGTGAAGTAGCCGACGAAGCTGAAGCCAGTGATCAGCGCGATGGCCAGCCAAACCCCCTGCTTGGCGCCCTTGCGGAGGATCTTGTTCACGTCCCATGGCCCCTGGTCCAGTCGCATGCGGGCGATGCGATCGCCCTCGATCCGTCGTTCTGCCCACATGAAGATCTCGGTGTACACCGTCTGTGGGCAGGTGTAGCCGCACCACAGCCGGCCGGCCACGGCGGTGAAGAAGAACAGTGCCAGGGCCGACAGCACCAGCAGCGCCGCCAGAAAGATCAGGTCCTGTGGATAGAGCAGCAGGCCGAAGATGTAGAAGCGTTGCGCCTCCAGATCGAACAGCACGGCCTGGCGTCCGCCCCATTGCAGCCAGGGGACACCGTAGAACAGCAACTGCGTGAGCCAGACGAAGACCCAACGCCAGGTGGCGAACCAACCCTTCACTGCACGCGGATAGATCGTCGCCTGCTTCTGGTACATCGAGACGAACTGCGCGCCGTCGTCGTCGGTATCCGATACCGGCGCGATGGGAATGACCTTCCTGGAACTGGCCATGCTCAGGGCGTGCCGGCTAGAGAGCGGTCACATCGCATCAGGGCTTTCATCGCTTCAGCTCGCCCAGCTTGTGTTCAATCTTGCTCCAGGCTTCGGCATCCGGCAGCGAGAGCTTGGTTTTCGTGATCGGCTTCCATTCGCGCGACAGCTCGGCGTTCAGCGGCGTGAAGTGCTGCTGGCCGGTGGGCACGTCCTCTTCGGCATAGATGGCATTCACCGGACACTCGGGTACGCAGACCGCGCAGTCGATGCATTCGTCCGGGTCGATGACCAGGAAGTTCGGCCCTTCGCGAAAGGCGTCGACCGGACACACGTCCACGCAATCGGTGTACTTGCACCGGATGCAGGCTTCGGTGACGACGAAGGTCATCGCTGCGCGAGCGCGATGTCAACCGCAGCAGGCGCCGCCTGAGCAGCAGGAATCGCCCTTGGCGCCCGCCGATCGCACGGCGGCATCAGCGATGCGGGTGATCTGTATGCGCCAGACCGACGGGCCCGCTTCCAGCGTCGCCCATTCGAACTGACCCAGAGCGCGGTCTTCGAACTGATAGCGCAGTGGCTGCGGGTTGTGGTCGTTCACGAGTTGCAGCGCCTGGCCGGTGGCGAGGGAGTCGAAGCGACCGAAGATCAGCGGGTGGCGCTCACGCGGCGCAATGGTGCGCAGGTCCAGCTCAAAGGTGGGTTGAATCAGGGTTGCAGTCATGGGAACCTTTCAGGAGTGAAGTGCGCACCTGGCCGCGCGACATGCGCGGCGGAAGTGCGATGAGGGAACAGAAACGTTCAGCCGTCCTTGCCGTCGAGACGACTGCTCAGCAGCCAAGGCGTGAAGACCCAGAGGTAGAGCGCAAAAGCCACGGCCCAGGCGGCTGCAGCCACCACGAGCCAGTCGGCGGTGTGTGCCGGCGCGACCAAGGGGAGCAGCACACGGGCAATAGCGGCGACCGCCACCAGCAGGTAGGCGGCCACCTCCAGACGCGACACCTTCAGCGGGCGCCCGGTGTGGCCTCTCGCAGTGCGAGTAACCATGCCAACGATGAGCCCGGCCGTGGCACCCACCGCCAGGGCGTGAATACCGGCAGAAGCTGCCACGCCATCCACCTGCGCCCAGGCCAGCAGCAGGAAGCCGACGGGCAACCAGGCGTACGCCGCGTGCAGCACCCACAGGATGGGGCGCGCACGGGTGCGCAAGGGCTGCCAGTGCCACAACCTGGCGGCATGCAGCAAGGCCGCTGCGGCGAATCCAGCTGCCGTGACCGAGTTGGCCGGCACCAGCACCCACGACGCCAGCGACAGCGCCGTCACCGCCAGCGTGCTGCGCTCGAGCCAGGCTGGAACTTTCAGCTGTCGGCCCGGCAGCGCAGACATCGTGAACGCTGGAATCACCCGCCCGGCGATCACGCATTCGATCATCACGACCAACGCCAGACCGGCATGCAGCGCCCGCAGCGGATCGATGTTCAGCCAGCCCAGAACGGCAGCGTGAAAGCTCAGATTGGCTGTCGCCAGCAGCAGCAGGATTGCGCCCAGCGGCAGGTTGCGCCGGTTGCCGGCTTTCAGCAGCACCCGGATCAGCACGAAGGCCACCCAAGGCAGCAGCACGACGTCCAGAACGGCATAGACCGCGTACGGCGACCCCACTGCTGAAAGCCGCGCTGCCAGCCACAGCCCGGCCATCACCGCCAGCGTGGCACCGCGCGGCGTGGACAGGCCCGTCCAGGCCTTGCCGGCCGTCAGCAGGAAGCCGACGATCACTGCCACGGCAAAGCCGTAAAGCATTTCGTGGGCGTGCCACAGCAGCGGCGGCATCGTCGAAGGCAGTGCCACCAGGCCGAGGAGGCCCGCGATCCAGTACGGCACCGCGAACATGGCGAACGCGGCCGCACCCAGGTAGAACGGCCGGAATCCGAGTCGAAACAGCGGCCAGCCGGGCAATGGGAACTGCGCGCTCGAAGTGGCCGCGGCGGCGCCCTGCGGGGCACCCGTGGCGACCAGGGGGATGACGGGTAGGGGCTTCGTCATGACCGTGCGCACCAACCATGGGGCCTGCAAACTGGGCTGTCGAACAAAAGATGCAGCATGCGTACATGTTAATGACTCGTCGCCTTTAAAGCAATACACTGCGTGCATCTTTAAGGATTGCCATGCGCCTGTCCGAATACACCGATTACACCCTGCGGGTGCTGATGTACTGCGCAGCGCACCGGGACCGCCTGGTGACGATCGGCGAGCTGGCCGAGCACCACGGGCTGTCGAAGAACCACCTGATGAAGGTCGTCAACGACCTGGCCCGTCAGGGACTGCTAGCAACCACCAGGGGCCGCGGCGGTGGCCTGCGGCTGATGGCCGAGCCCGAGACCATCCGCATCGGCGACGTGGTGCGCGCCACCGAGACCGACTTCAGGCTGGTGGAGTGTTTTGACGCCGCCACCAACGCCTGCACGCTCACGCCGAGCTGCCGGCTGAAGCACCTCTTCGATGACGCGCTGGCGGGCTACTTCAAGGCGCTGGACGGCGCCACGCTGGCGGACATGACGCAAGGCCTGTCGGCGGCTGGCGCCAAGTTCAACCGACAGTCTGCAGGCCGCAATCTGCCTGCAGTCGTGGCCCCGCCGACCCCGCGGCGCGCAACACGCCCGGGCCGCAGCGCCTGAAGGCCAAAAGGAGCAATCTCACCATGGCCCTGACCCTGCCCGGCCACAGCGCCCCTGCTGTCGGCTTCGAAGTCCCGCTGGAAATGCTGGCCGCCTGCCACGGGCGCGTGCAGCACCAGTGCGAAACCCTGCTGCGACTGGTCACCCACCTGGAGACCCATGGCGCGGACCGCCCTGCGCAAGAAGCCGCGAGTGCTGTCATGCGCTACTTCGATACAGCAGCGCGCCACCACCACGAGGACGAGGAGCAGGACCTGTTTCCCGCCCTGCTGGAGTCCATGGCTGGCTCTGATGCGGTGTGCCTGCGCGAGCTGACCGCATCGCTATGCAGTGATCACCGCCTGCTCGAACAACGATGGGCCTCATTGCGCCAGCGGTTGTTGCAAGTCGCAGAGGGCGCCGCTTCAACGCTGGCCGATGCCGACATACCGGGATTCGTCAGGTTGTACGAGCAGCACATTGCCCGCGAGGAAGCCGAGTTGCTGCCCATGGCGACCCGCTTGCTGAGTGATGTCGAACTGGATCGCATCGGCCTGGCCATGCGCAGCCGGCGCGGTGTTGTCGCGCTGACCGCAGCGATCGCACCTCAGCCCTGATCCATCCGCCAGCCGCTGATGACGGCTGATGCTTCGGCTCCAGCCTTCGGATGTGCCGCGCGGGCAGGACGGCCCGCGATGACCCAGTTGGCAAGCCGTTCTCCCGGCCCGCAGAACGCTGCGTGCACGGCCGGGTCGGACACCGAAGCGCCGCTCAGCGCCTTGGCACCAAAGCCCATCAGGTGCAGGGTGTTCATGAAGTTCATCAGAGCCGCGCCGACGCAAAGCCACTGCTCGTGCGGCGGGACATCGGGCACGTCGTCGCGCACGCGGGCGACCAGCGCAACGAGCCCGGGGCCGTTGAAAGCACGCGCCCGGGCGCGTTCGACTTCTTCGGCGGTCTGCCCACGTTGCTGTGCACCCGCTGCAAACAACCCGGCCAATGCAACGCGCTGGCTGTCACCAATCACGACAAACCGGAACGGGCGCAAACTGCCATGGTCGGGCGCACGTAAGGCCAGGTCCGCGGCGCGGGCCCACTGCTCTGCGCTCGGCCCCGGTGGCGTCAGGTACTTCGGCCCCATCGAGTAACGCAGCGCCAGCAGGTCCAGCAGTTCGTCCGCGGCGTTCACCCCTGCCGCCCTGCCAGGTACACCGCCGCCTGCACACGCGAGCTGAGGTTCAGCTTGCGCAGGATGTGCTGCACGTGAATCTTTACCGTGGCTTCGGCGATGTTCAGGTCGCGCGCCAATTCCTTGTTGCTGGCGCCCTTGGCGATCAGGGCCAGGATCTCGCGCTCACGCGGCGACAGGCTGTGGATGGGGTCGGTGTCGACGGCCGGCGGCGGTGGTGTGGCAGTGCCCTGCCCAGTCTGGAAGGCATTGACCAGCTTGCTCGTCATCTCGGGGCTGACGACCGATTCTCCTGCCATCGTGCGTTGGATGGCCGAGGCCAGCATTTCGCTATCCATGGTCTTGAGCAGGTAGCCACGGGCGCCGCCGCGCAAAGCGGCCGCCAAGTCTCGCTCGTCCTCGCTGACGGTCAGGATCAGCACCCGGGCCTGGGGCGCCGAGGCCTTGAACCCGGCCAGCGCGTCGATACCGTTGACGCCGGGCATGTGGTTGTCCAGCAGGATCACGTCGGGCTGGGTTTGCGCGGCCCGCTGGTGCGCCTCGTTGGCGTCGCCGGCCTCGGCCACCACCTGGAAGCGGGCGTCGCCCGCCAGCAGCGAAATCAACCCGCGGCGGAACAGCGTGTGGTCGTCGACCACCAGCACGCGAATGGGCTGTGCGGCGATCATGCGGCCAGCCCCAAGCGTTCAGGCAGCTTCAGCACCACGCAAGTGCCCGACCCTGGCACCGAGGCCACCTCCACCGTCGCGCCGATGTTGTGCGCCCGCTCGCGCATGATGCGCAGCCCAACGTGGGTCTCGTCGGGGCCGGCGCCATCGGGATCGAAGCCACAGCCGTCGTCGCGCACCTCCACGCGCCATTGCGGCGTCTGCTGCACTTCCACCCACACCTCTCTCGCCTGCGCATGCTTGCGCACGTTGGACAGCGCCTCCTGCACCACGTGCAGCACCTGCACTTGAACGTCCGCGGGCAGAGGCATGCCGTCGCCCTCGATGTCCAGGTGGGTGGCCAGGCCGGTCTGGTGCTCGAACTTCTGCAGCGTGGTCTTCAGGGCGGGTGCAATGTCTTCGCGGTTGGTACGGGTGCGGAAGTGCACCAGCAGTTCACGCACGTCGCCGAGACTCTCGTGAACGCCGGCGTCGAGTTCGCCCAGGGTCCTGTCGATGCGGGCGGCATCAGTGCTCTTGATGTCACTGCGCAGCAGGCCCAACTGGATCTTCAGGAAGGCCAGGCTCTGGGCGATGGAATCGTGCAGTTCCCGCGCGATGAAGCTTCGTTCTTCGGCCACGGCGGTCTCACGTTGCAGGGCTGCCGCACGCAGGCCCTCGATGGCACCCGCCAGATGGCTGGCGATGGTCTCCAGCAAGGCACGGTCGTCGTCGGATAGTGCCCTGGGTTCGCGGTAGAACAGGTTGAGCTCGCCCACCATTCGCTCGTGCAGCCTGACGGGCACGCTGATGACGGTCTGGAAGCCTTCGCGTGCGCAGTGGCCGAGCCGCGACGCTGGGCCATCCGGCAGTATGGGGATCACCCGTGTCATGGCGCCGCCCTGGGGCTGGCCGCACAGGCAGTCGCCCGTGGGGATGCACAGTTCCTCGTCGATCACGGCTTGCGGCAAACAATCCGACGCCAGCAACAGGTACTTGCGGTTGGCCTCGTCCGACCAACGCACGGCCGAAGCGTCGGCGCGGGCCACCTGGCGCACCTGCTTGGCAATGCCCTGCGCCAGCGTCTCCAAGGTTTCGGCACGCGCCACGAACGCGGCCGAGTTGTACAAAGCCGCCAGGCGCGCTCGCTGCGCCTCCAGATGCTCGGTCTTTTCCTGCACCTTGGACTCCAGGTTCTGGTACAGGCCCTGCAGGGTTTCGGCCATGCGGTTGAAGCCGGCCGCGAGCGCGCCGAATTCGTCGTTGGCGCCTGGGTCGACCCTCGCGCCCAGGTCGCCCGCCTCCACCCGGGCCAGCCCGGCCTGCAACCGGGACAGCGGGTTGAAGATGAACAGCCAGGCCGAATACAGCAAGGCAATCGCACTGCCGATGGTCAGTGCCACCATCACGAACTGCACGGCGTTCAGGACGGCCGTCAGTCGGGACAAGTGGTGCTCGATCGCCGAGACGAAGGTGTCGATACGGGCCACAAAGGCGTCGGCTTGCTGCGCAGATAGCTCTGCGCCCGGTCCAGGCGAGGCGGTCCACCTTGCCTTGAGCTCGAACCAATCGCGCTGGACGGCCGCAAAGGCTTGCTGCGATTCGCCGTCATGTGGAACCAGCAGCGGACGCGCCGGATCGCCCGTTCGCAGCACGCTCACGCTTTGGTCGAACTGCGCCACCTGCCCTGCAATCTGCTGCGCGTCCGCACGGGCCAGTGTTTGGGCCATGCGCCAGGTCTGCATGCGCATGCGGCCCGCCTCGTTGACTGCCGCCGCACCACCTTCCAGCTGCCAGGTTACCCAAAGCGTCAGCCCGATCGAGGCAAACGCCATCAGCAACAAGGCGCCCCCGATGGCACCAAGCTTGGCTGAAAGGCTCCATGACCGAGGCATCCGTGCACTGTACTGGAGGCCGGAAACGGACCGAGCCCGGTCAAGGCGTGGAGTGCCTTCAGCCGCCATGTGTCCACCATGGCTGCAAAAGCCCCAGTGCTTGGTGCGAAAGCGCCACCGAGGCCATGAACATATAGACCATCAGGGCCCCGGCGTAGCAGGCGCGGCGCGCCGCCGGCGTCCTTGCCCGCTTGAGCGCCAGAGAGCCGAGCACGATGTACAGCACCAGCAGCAGCAGCTTGGCCCCCAGCCAGGGGCTGGCCACCGGGTTCAGCGACAGCAGAACCCAGAGCGAGACACCGGCAGCCAGCAACAGGGTGTCGATGCCGTAGCTGAGCATCCGCCAGGGCTTGGCCATCGCCCAGCTCTGCCCGGCCAGCACCAGCGCACCGCGCACTGCGAACAGTCCCCCACTGACCAGCACGAGACCGATATGGGCCGACTTGAGGGGCGAATACCAGACCGCGAACTCAGGCATGGTGATCGGCATGTCGGTGGAAGCGACTAAGCTCGGGACCATGGAAATCAGTCACTTCAACGACCTGCTGGCAGCCGCCCGGCAGCAACCCGACGCACAGCGTCTCTTGATGGTGTTTGCTGCGGCGAGCCTGCCGCCGGACGCCACGGCCGAACAGCGGGCACGCTTCGAAGCAGGTGAGTCCGGCGAGCTGGCACCGCTGATGTGCGTGGACAAGGACCCTGCCGACTTGAAGGACTTCGCCGCGTTGCAGGCAGAAGCCTTGTCCATGGGTCAGGACTGGGCCCTGGTCTTCGCTGCGGCCATGTCTGGCCACGGAAGGCAGGCTCCCGCTTCGACGCAGGTGGAGGCCGCACTCACCCGCATGGTCGAGGCGGTGAAGTCCGGCAACCTGAGCGGCATGATTCCGTTCGACCGTCAGGGCGAGGCCGTCCAGCTGGGCTGACCGGACGGTCGCCCTTTCGCCCCTTTCACAAGCGGGTGGACTCATCATCCTGTAGCGCTTCGGGTTGGTGCGCCACGTACGGCCCGGTGCCCGCGTTGTCAGCCTGTGCCGCAGGCACGAAGCCGCCACGCTGAACGTCGAAGACATGGACTTCGCCGTCTTCGATCACGTAGTGCCAGCCGTGCAAGGCCAGTGTGGCGGCCTCCACGCGCTCGCGCACCATGGGGTAGTCCATCAGCCGCTCCAGTTGCAGCACCACTGCGCGTTGCTCGGTACGCCGCAGAACATCGGGGCCGGGCTCGGCCACGGGCAAGGCGGCTTCGCGCCCCAGTTCCAGCCACTGCGACAGGTGCTTCGCCGCCGGTGAGACATCGCCATACAAGGCCCGGATCGCGCCGCAGTGGCTGTGACCGCACACCACGATGCGCCTGACTGACAGGTTGAGGACGGCGAACTCGATGGCTGCCGCCGTGCCGTGGAAGCCCTGGCTCTGGTCGTGCGGCGGAACGAAGGCGCCGACGTTGCGCACCAGGAACAACTCGCCCGGGCCGGCACCGGTCAGCAGGTAGGGCACCAGACGCGAATCGCTGCAGCCGATGAACAACGTCATCGGGTGCTGGCCATCGTCGACCAGCAACCTGAAGTGCGAACGTTGCGCCGGGAAAGCGTCCGTCTGGAAGCGCTGAAGGCGCTGCAGCAGTTCGTCGGGCATGGGTCGTGAGGCTGAGGCCGCGCTACTGAACCAGAGGTGACTCAGCGGCCTCCAGGTCCACGCCTGTCAAAGTGGCCGCGCCAGCCAGCAGCTGCAGGTACTGCCGCAGCGCGGTGGCAAAGGCTTGCTGCCGAAGCCCTTGCGCCACGGCCGACTTCACGGCCTCGAACGCGGGGTCCAGGCCAGGCTGCCGGGCCAGCACTTCCACCACGTGCAGCCCGAAACGGCTGTGCACCAATCGCGGCAAGACGCCGACCTCCGGCTTGCCGAAGATCTCGCGCGCGAACTCCGGCGCGCAATCATCGGTCGTCAGCCAGCCCAAGGCGCCGCCATCCGCACCACTGGGACAGTTGGATGTGGAAGCCGCCGCTACGGCGAAGCGGTCTTCGCCACCGGGCGACGCGCAGCGCACATCGAGCAGACAGGCCTCGGCACGTTGGCGCAGGGCATTGACATCTACGCCCGGTGTGACGGCAAACAGCACGTGACGCAGCTGCGCACGTTCACCCACGGCATAGCGACCGCGCTGGGCCGCGTGGTGTCGGCGCAAAGCCTCTTCTGACGGTTCGGGCATGTGCAGTTCTCGGTCCAGCAGGGCCTCGATGGCGGAGCTGGCGGCCTCGGTCATTGCCCCACCGAGGGGCAGTGGATCGTCGGCAGCCAGCAGGCCCGCCTCAATGGCAGCCTGGCGCAGCAATTCGGCACAGGCCCGCTGTCTGAGGGTCTCGGTCGTCAGCGCTTCGTTGGCGTACGACAGCACGACGCCATTGACCTGGGGAAGAACAGAAGTGTTCGTGTTCATGGTCTGAGCTTTCAGCGGGTGTGTGCCACGGTTGGGAGCAGCGGGTTCAACTGCCGCGACGTGGCAGGGTCTGATTGGCCGGCACGTTCAGGCGGCGGGCGCGCACCATCTGGTACGGCCGCACCAGATAGGCCAGCGTGCCGAAGCCGCTCCACACATGCACCAGGCGACTGAATGGGAACAGCAGAAAGATGGTCATGCCGAGCAGCATGTGCGCCTGGAAGTGCCACTCCACGCCCCACACCAGGCTGGCATCCGGGTTGAACAGCACCAGCCCTTGCAGGTAGTTGGCCAGCCTCAGCATCGTCTGCGGGTCCGACACATGGTGCAGCGATGCGGGCAAGGTCGACAGGCCGATCACCAACTGCACCCACAGAATGATCAGGATGGCCAGGTCGGTTCGGTGGCTGGTCAGCCGGATACGGTCATCGAAGATGCGGCGGTGCAGGAGCAGGCTCAGTCCGATGAAGCAGATCAATCCGGCCACACCGCCGGCCACCACCGCCACCAGCTGCTTCTGCGACGCCGAGATCAGGTATTCATAGATCCAGTGTGGCGTGAGCTGGCCGAACAGGTGGCCGAAGAACAGGAACAGGATGCCGGCGTGGAACAGGTTGCTGCCCCAGCGCAATTGCCCCTGACGGAGCAGCTGCGAGCTGTCGCTCTTCCATGTGTACTGATCTCGGTCGAAGCGGGCCAGGCTGCCCATGAGAAACACGGCCAGACAGATGTACGGGTAGACGTTGAAGATGAAGTTGTGGAGGGTGTTCATGTGGACGCTCCCTGCGTGGGTTGGGTGGCGCGTGTGGCGTGACTCACGGGCGCGCGCACGATCTGGATCGGTTGCGGCTGCCCGGGCCGTGCCTGGCCCTGGGTGGAACAGCCGTCGAAGGCCATGGGCTCAGCCCAGCTCTCGTCCAGCTCAGGCTCGGGCGGTACGGCCACGGCCTGCGCCTTCTCGCCGGCCAGGTCGAGCAGCGCAGCCAGCACGCAGGCATGCGCTGCCTCGCGGCGCAACAGCGCGCTGAAGATCACCTGCAGGATGTGTGCGATCTCGCCCAGGAAGGCCTGGGCCTGCGCCGGAGGCTGGGTCGAGGCGTACTGCAGCACCACCGTCAGGTGGTCGGGCAGTTCGCCCGGCGCCAGGAAGAGACCCGCGGCCTCGTAGGTCTGGCACAGGTCCACCATCGCCGGGCCTCGGTCACGGCTGTCGCCGTGCACGTGCTCGAACAGGTGCAGCGCGGTGCCGCGGCCGCGGTCGAAGAGTTCGACGTGGTCGGCCTCCACGTCCAGCGGGCGGCGGCGGGACAGCCGGGTGATCAGGGCGTCCAGTTCGGCCAGGCGCGCACCGCTGAGCGCGCGCTCGTCGTGCAGGGCCGTCTGGAGTTCCGGCAGGTGCGCGCGCAGCTCGGCGTCGGGGTAGCTCAGCAGGTGGGCCAGCACGCGCAGCGTCTTGGTGGCGCTCGTCGGTGAGGTGTTGAAGAAGCTCATCTCAAACTCCTGCCTTGATGGGGATGGTCCGCTTCTTCTCGCTGCCGAACAGGCTGGTTTCGGTGGTGCCTTCGCTGCACCCATTGCCGAAGCTGAAGCCGCAGCCGCCGCGCACGTTGAAGGCGTTCTCGGCGTATTCGCGGTGCGTGGTCGGGATGACGAAGCGGTCCTCGTAGTTGGCAATCGCCATCACGCGGTACATCTCTTCCACCTCGTTCACGCTCATCTTCACCTGGTCGATCGCGGCGTGATTGGCCTCGCCGTCCACGTGCTTGCTGCGCTGGTAGGCACGCATGGCCAGCATGCGCTCCAGGGCACGGACCACCGGCGCGGTGTCACCGGCTGTCAGCAGGTTGGCCAGGTACTTGACCGGGATGCGCAGCTGGTTGACGTCCGGGATCTCGCCGTTGGTGCCGACATGGCCCGCATTGGCCGCAGCTGTGATGGGCGACAGCGGCGGCACGTACCAGACCATCGGCAGCGTGCGGTATTCGGGGTGCAGCGGCAGGGCCACCTTCCACTCCACCGCCATCTTGTAGACAGGGCTGTTGCGTGCCGCGTCCATCCAGTTGTCGGGAATGCCGTCCAGCCTCGCCTGGGCGATGACCTTGGGGTCGTTGGGGTCCAGGAAGATGTCGAGCTGCGCCTGGTACAGGTCCTTGTCATGCTCGACGCTGGCTGCCTCTTGAATGCGATCAGCGTCGTACAGCAGGACGCCCAAGTAGCGGATGCGACCGACGCAGGTCTCGCTGCACACCGTGGGCTGGCCGGCCTCAATGCGCGGGTAGCAGAAGATGCACTTCTCGGCCTTGCCGCTCTTCCAGTTGTAGTAGATCTTCTTGTAGGGGCAGCCGCTCACGCACATGCGCC
>LNFM01008863.1_pt1 | contig 23725 bp, 19 predicted proteins | sample 596031 | NCBI WGS metagenome assembly LNFM01 (sample SAMN04254537, study PRJNA301005) | activated carbon metagenome | isolation source: dual media filters at the Ann Arbor, Michigan drinking water treatment plant | place: USA: Ann Arbor | reverse complement strand
CCGGGCCGCAACGCCATCGAGCTGGCCGAGACGCTGCGGCAGCTCGAGGTCGACGAGGAATGGATCCACGAGATCGTGCGCCGCAAGATCCTGCACGACCAGTCGGTCTTCACCCGCCGCGCCTTCGAGGAATCCGACAAGGTGCGAGCTGAGCTGCTGGCGGGCGTCCGCGCCCATGTCGGTCCCGACTTTCCGCTGGAGCCTCACTTCACGCCGAGCTACCGGCCGTGGCAGCAGCGCATCGCCTTCGTCCCCGACGGCGACCTCTTTAAGGCGATCCGTGGCGGCAAGGCCTCAGTCGAGACCGACGAGATCGACCGGTTCGTGCCGGAGGGAATCCTCCTCAAGTCCGGCAAGACGCTGGAAGCAGACATCATCGTGACGGCGACCGGCTTCGACCTCTCCGTGATGGGCGACATCGCCTTCGCGGTCGACGGCAAGCCGGTCGACTTCGCCGACACCGTGACCTATCGCGGCATGATGTTCACCGGCGTGCCCAACATGATCTGGGTCTTCGGCTACTTCCGTGCGAGCTGGACACTGCGCGCCGACCTGGTGGGCGACTTCGTCTGTCGCCTGCTGGACCACATGGACAAGCACCAGGCCCGCAAGGTCGAGGTTGCCCTGCGGCCGGAGGACAAGGGCATGGAGCTGCTGCCCTGGATCGATCCGGAGAACTTCAATCCGGGTTACCTGATGCGCGGCATGCACCTGCTGCCCAAGCGTGGTGACAAGCCGGAGTGGCAGCACACCCAGGATTACTGGAACGAGAAGAACGTCTTCCCGGCCATCGACCTGGAGGATCGCGCGTTCGTCTACGGTTGATCATCGGCCGATCATTTTGAGACAAAGCGAAGAATCCTTCGCTACGCTCAGGATGACACCAGCGTTCAGCATTCGTGTCATCCCGAGCGTAGCGAGGGATCCTTCTTCATAGGCTCGGGGGAGTGGGTATGGAGCGGGGCAACACGCGCCGGGTCATTGCGGCCGGAGCCATCGGCAACGTGCTGGAATGGTACGATTTCGCGGTTTACGGCTACTTCGCCGCCGCGATCGGTCGCGCCTTCTTCCCAAGCGAAGATCCCGTGGCCCAGGTGCTGGCGGCCTTCGGAATCTTTGCCGTGGGCTTCCTGATGCGCCCCGTGGGCGGCGCGGGACGGCGCGCGGCTCTCACCTTCTCCGTCGCGGCCATGGCCATTCCGACTTTCCTGGTTGGCATCCTGCCGGACTACCACACGCTGGGAATCGCCGCGCCGATCCTGCTCACGCTCCTGCGCATGGTGCAGGGGCTCTCGGTCGGTGGCGAATACACGACCTCCATCATCTTCATCATCGAACAGTCGCCGCCCAACCGGCGCGCCCTGGTGGGGGCGCTGGGGTGCTGCGGTGCCATCGGCGGCATCCTGCTCGGGTCGGCGACCGGCGCACTGCTGGCGTCGGTGATGTCGGAGCAGGCTCTGGAGAGCTGGGGCTGGCGTCTGCCGTTCCTCTTGGGGCTTCTGGTCGGCATTGCAGGCATCGTGCTGCGTCGACACGTCCACGAGGCACCGCGCAGTGCGCCCAAGGCCCGCTCGCCGCTGCTCGACACGGTGCGCAACCACGGCCCGCTGCTCGGCAAGATCGCGGCGCTCTCGGTGTTCAACTCGGTCGGCTTCTACCTGATGTTCGTCTACATCGTGAGCTGGCTGCAGACGGCGGACGGTGTCGAGCCGGCGACGGCGCTGGGCATCAATTCCGTCAGCATGATCGTGATGCTGCCGGTCATGGTCCTGATGGGCTGGCTCTCGGACCGCTACGGGCGGCGGCCGGTGATGCTGAGCGCGGCGGCGCTGGGCTTCGTCGGCGCGCTGCCGTTCTTCTGGCTGATGCACCAGGGCCATCCGTCCCTGATCCTGCTGGGGCAACTCGGCTTCGTCCTGTCTGTTGGCGGCTTCATCGGCGCCCAGCCGGCGCTGATGGTCGAGGCGGTGCCGGCCGAGATCCGCTGCACGGCGATTGCGCTGGGCTACAACGTGACCCTGGGCGTCCTGGGTGGCTTTAGTCCGCTGGTCGCCACTTGGCTCGTTCACCGGACGGAGAACGATTTCAGCCCGGCCTTCATGATCATGGCGGCCGCCGCGGTCTCCTTCGCGGCGATCCTTCGGTTCGAGGAGACCTACAGAGTGGAGCTCCGGGCTGCGTAGGGACGAAGCTAACGAAGGACCATCCTGGTATCACCACGCAGGGGGGAGAAGCTTCGGAGCAAACCGGCAACGGTAAACTCCGGCCGGCTGAAGGTCGATCGAACCGGACCGAGTTCGTCCGGCTTGTCGAGCACCGCTGACAACGCGTCGAGCACGGGTAATTCCCCCGTCGGCAACGTCTCGATCGGCGTTCTGTCGGCGAGGCCCCAATAGTCCCAGGGGAGCAGCTCTACCTTGTTGAGCGCAGCGAGATCCCGCATGAGGCTGCCGCGAATGAACCAGAGGCCCTGGATCCCGATGCTGGGAACACCGAATCGGTCGGGCGAGACCTTGCCGTCGCGGGCCAGTCGCCAGCCGTCGGCCGCGACCACGAACTCCTCGCGCGTCAGATCGAGGGCATTGGCCGTTACGCCAAGCCTCGATTTCACGACCGGATCGACGTTGGGGTCGACGAACATCCAGCGGTTCTCCGTCTCATTCCAGTATTCGCAGACGCAGTGGTCGCTGAACGAGTCGGGATTCTTCGAGAAATACGTCGCAAAGCCGAAGCGCAATCGCGCCGGGACGCCCAGATGTCGAAGCAGCGAGCCGAGAAGCAGCGCATAGTCGCGGCAACTGCCGACGAAGCGAACGCCCGGTTCGCGTGGCTTGCGGAGAGGGCGAGGATCCTTCTCGATCAGCCTTCGATAAATGTCGGACGCGTAGCGGGTATCGACCTCGCCAAGACGCGCCTGTGCATCGAGATCCAGGCCGTAGAGCCCGACGAAATCCTTGTCGACGACGAGCCCCTGCACGATCGCGACAAGCGTCTCGATATCGGATGGAAGATCGGCATCGAGGGTCGTGCGCTGGCCGGGATCGGTCGTTGCACTCTGGACGCCATAGAAGGCAAGTCCGTCAGGTTGCATGGAAAAAGAGTAGCACGACGAGCACCGACGGCGCGCGGTGCCCGCTCGACACTCGTCGTGTCTCTTCGTCCTATTGCAGCTTGATGCCGGCCTCGACGATCAGCTTGCCCAGAAGCTCGCGCTGGCCGGCAATCCAGGTCTTGAACTCGGCCGGCGTGTTGGCGACCAGGTCTGCGCCGGTCGGATCGAGCCGTTCCTTCACCTTGGGGTCCTTGATGGCCTCGGCCACCACGGCCTGCATGCGGTCGATCAGGGCGGGCGGCGTGCCGGTGACGGCGAACAGGCCGTTCCAGTCGTTCAGGTCGAAGCCCGGATAGCCGCTTTCGGCGATTGTCGGCACGTCGGGAAAGGCGGAGGACCGCTTGAGACTGGTGACGGCCAGTACGCGCGCGCGGCCGGCTGCCACGGGCGGACGGATCGAGTTGGTGGTGATGATCACCGAATCGACAGCGCCCGCGCCGATATCGCGCGCGGCGTCGGCACCACCGCGATAGGGGACGTGGATCAGCTTGATGCCGGCGCGGCGCTGAAGTTCCTCGCCGGCCATGTGGGCCATGCCGGCGGCCGGCGGCGTGCCGTAGCTGATCGTTCCGGGCTTGGCCTTGGCTGCCGCGATGTATTCCTGGAAGGTTTTCGCCGGGAAGTCCTGCTTCACGGCGACGACCTGCGGAAAGCTCGCGAGCTGGGTGACGGGTACCCAGGTCTGCGCGTAGTCGAAGGGCAGGTCCTTCATCAGCAGGGTGTTGGTGATCTGGTTGGCCGCGTCGACCAGGAAGGTCTGGCCGTCGCGCGGGGCCTGGAGCACCGCATTGGCCGCCACGACGGCATTGCCGCCGGTGCGGTTGTCGATGATCACCTGCTGGCCGATGATCTCGGCCACGCGCACGCCGATGTTGCGGGCCACAGTGTCGGCGGCGCCGCCGGCGGCGAAGGCCACGACCCAGCGCACGGGTCCCTTCGGCCAATCGCCCTGGGCAAAACCCTCGCGGGCGATGAAGGGAGCGGCCAGGGCCGCCCCCAGTATGGTCCTGCGGGCAATCCGGCTCATTTCTTCGGCTCCAGCAATTCAGGAACGACCCAGAGCGCGGGCTCGCCGCGGGCAACCCTCTGGACGTTGTCGAAGCCGTTGCGCAGGCGGGTGATGTTGCTCTCGAAGGTCGGACCGGCGAGGTGCGCGGTCAGGATGACATTGTCGAGCTTCAGCAAGGGATTGTCCGGCGGGGTCGGCTCCTCGTCGAACACGTCGAGGCCGGCGCCGAACAGGTTGCCGGCGGAGAGCGCGGCGGTCATCGCCTTCTCGTCGATCACCGGACCGCGCGAGGTGTTCACGATGATCGCCGACTTCTTCATGGCGGCGAGTTCGTCCTTGCCGATCATGTGCCGGGTCGAGCTGTTCAGCGGCACGTGCAGCGAGACGATGTCCGAGTGCTTCAGGATCTCGGGCAGCAGACGGAAGCGGACGCCGAGCGCGTCTTCCTCTTCCTCCTTGAGGCGGGCGATGTCGTAGTAGTGCACGGTCATGCCGAAGGCGAGCGCCAGCTTGGCGACCTTCTTGCCGATCGTGCCGAGACCGATGATGCCCAGCACGCGGTTGCGCACCTCGTGGACTGTCGGCGGCGAATTGCCGTGCCAGCGGCCGGCGATGACGTTGTTGTGCTGGGTGATCAGCCGGCGCGAGACCGACAGCATCAGCAGCATCGCATGCTCCGACACGGCGACCGAGTTGGCGCCGCCATTGGCGCACAGCGGCACGCCGCTCTTGCGGGCCGCCTCGAGGTCGGCGCGGTCGTAGCCCGCGCTCAGCATCTGGATGAGCTTGAGGTTCGGCGCATCCTTGAAGAGCTGCGGGGTCACGTATTGCTGGATGAAGCCCACGAAATAGTGGGTACCGGGCAGGGCGGCCTTCTGCTCAGGCGAATTGTGCAGCGCCTTGACGATCTCGTAGCCCTTGGGGGCCAGGTCGTCGACCATCGACAGCGTGTCCTTGGGTCCGACGACGAGTACGCGTTCAACCATAACCATTCTCCTCAGACGACTTTCTCGAGTTTCTGCAACGAACGCAGGTATTTCGGCACCGGTGTGCCGGGGAAGGTGCTCGGCCAGTTGGTGTAGCTCACCTCGCCGACGTAGATGTCGCCGCGCGAGTCGACCGCGAGGCCATGCGGCGAGAGGAAACGGCCGGTCTCGTGACCGGGGCCGTCCTGTCCGCCGAGGCGGGCCAGGGTCTTGCCCTTGCTGTCGACGATGGAGAGGCGCGGGCCGAGATTCGTGTGGTGCGTATTCACAGGCATGCCGGGCCCCAGCTCGCCGATGATGATGGTCGGGTTCTTCGCCCCGCCGCAGCAATAGAGCGCGCAAGGCCGATGCATGTTGTTCCACTGGGCTTCGTACTTGCCGTTGCCGTCGAACACCTGCACGCGATGGTTCTCGCGATCTGCGACATAGACCCAGCCGTCGGCGTCGGTAGCGATGTTGTGCGCGATGTTGAACTCGCCGGGATCGGTGCCGGTCGTGCCCCAGCACATCAGGTGCTTGCCGTCGGGCGAGTATTTGTGGACGCGGGAATTACCATAGCCATCGGAGACGTAGATTTCGCCCTTGGGCGACAGCGCGGTGTGCGTGCAGCGGTTGAACGGCTTGCCGCTCAGGAAGGGCGCGGGCTGGTTGGGCACACCGATCGTCATCAGCACCTTGCCTTCGGTGCTGATCTTGCGGACCGTATGGTCGCCGTCGTCGGTGCAAAAGAGATTGTCGTCGCTGTCGATATGGATGCCGTGGGCGCGGCTGAACAGGCCTTCGCCCCACGAGCGCAGGAAATTGCCGTCCTTGTCGAACACCATCATCGGATGTTCGCTGCGGTTGAAGACATAGACGCGATCCTTGCTGTCGCAGGCCACGGCCGCGACGTCACGGAACTCCCATCCGTCTGGCAGCTTCGCCCAGTTCTCGACGACCCGATAGCGATGCTCACCCGTACCCAGCACGACCGACATGACTGCTCCTCAGTGACCGGCGAGCATGGCGTCCGAGATCTTCTCGGCCGACATCAGCGTCGGGAAATTGGTGTTGGCACACGGTACGACGGGGAAGATCGAGGCGTCGACGACGCGCAGGCCCTGCACGCCACGCACCCGGCCCTGCGTATCGACCACCGCCATCGGATCGTCGTCACGGCCCATGCGGCAGGTACAGGAGGCATGCCAGACGCCGATCGCGGCCTTGCGCACGAAGGCCTCGAGCGCGTCGTCGTCGTTCAGAACCTGGTCGAAGGTGAAGCCCTCGACCACGTAATTCTCGATCATGTAGCGGCGCAGCGCCGCCGGGCCGTCGAGCATCGTGGCGATCAGCCGGGTCAGCCACTTGTTCTTGGTATTGACCACGCCGATCTGGCGCACCCTGTCGCTGTAGGAGGCTGGGAAGGGCACTTCGGTCACCGCCCGCAGCGCGTCGGTCATCTGAACGGCAGCCATCAGCTTGAAGCCGCTCATCAGCCGGTCGAGATCGCGCTTGTCGGACAGGAGGTTGAACTCGACGACCGGCTCGCTCCGCCAGTCGCGCGAGGCGAGCTTGACCTGGCCGGTCTCGGAATAGGTCTTGTTGATGAAGGTGAGCAGTGAGGCGAGCTGCTCGCCCATTGCATGCCAGGCCGACTTGCTGACCACGGCCACGAACATGTCGCCCTTGGGAATGCCCGGCAGGTTCGAGGAGTAGCGCAGGCCGACATGGATATGGCGCCGCGTGTGCTCGCGCAGCCGCGCGCCGCGCTTGATGAAGGAGGAGAGCGCGATCGACGGATGGTCCATCAGGCGCTGGCCGACGCCGGGCAGGGCGGAGACCACGGGAATGCCGAGTTCGGCGAGCTGGCCCACCGGACCGATGCCCGCCCGCATCAGGTGCGCCGGCGAATGGATGGCGCCGCTGGACAGGATGATCTCGCGGCCGCGGAATTCCTGCTCCTTGCCGTCGACGCGGGCCATCACACCGACGCAGCGCGTGCCCTCGAACAGCAGCGAGGTGACCTGCGTGTCGGTCGAGATGGTGAGGTTCGCGCGCTTGCGCGTCTCGCTATCGAGATAGCCCATGGCCGCCGACACTCGGCGTTCCTCGGCATTGGAGTGGGTGACGGGAAAGTAGCCGTCGACGAACTCGCCGTTCTGGTCGGGCAGGTACTTGAAGCCCTTGGCCTCGAAGGCCTTGCCGACCGCCTGGGCGTGGCCGGCCCACTTTTCGCGGGGGATGCGGCGCACGGGGATGCGGCCGTCCTTGCCGTGCAGCGGCCCGTCGAAGTCGAGGTCGCGCTCGACCTTCTTGAAATAGGGCAGTACGTCGTTCCAGCCCCAGCCGGCGGCGCCGCGGCTTTCCCACTCGGCGTAGTCGGTCGGCGCGCCCCGGTTGGCCATCTGGCCGTTGATCGAGGAACCGCCGCCCAGCACGCGCGCCTGTTCGTACTTGCGCAGTGGTGGCCGGGCCTCGTGCGGATTGTTGTGGCTGATGACCTGGGTATGAACCTTCAGTTCGGTCCAATGGAAACGCGGATCGAAGTAGGCTGTGCCGGAGTAGCTGTCGGCGATCTCCTTCGGCTCCTGGCCGGGCGGCGTGTCCTGGCCGGCCTCGCACAGCAGTACCTTGTTGGCGCTGCGGGCGGACAGGCGATTGGCCATGACCGAGCCCGCCGACCCGCCGCCGACGATGATGTAGTCGTACACTTGGCGTTTCCCCGTTTGTTGCGGCCACGCTAGCACGGTTGGAGCCGTTTGTGGTTGTCCGCTTGCCGGGTTGTGCGAAGCCTGCAATCGTCGGGAAAAGCCAGCGAGGGAGGTTTCGTATGCCGGACGTTGCAGCCGCAAACGACGATGTCGCCACGCCCGAACTGATGAAGGCCGTCTCAGCCGCCTTCAACAGCCGCGACGTCGATCGCATCGTTTCCCACTTCACCGACGACGCCACCTTCTGGCTGGCGCGTGGGCCCGAACCGGTCGGCCGCACGCTCAGGGGCAAGGAGACGATCCGCAAGACGCTCGCCGAGCGCTTCAAGGTGATCCCCGACATGCGTTGGGACCACAAGGAGTACATCTTCGCCGGCAACCGGGCGATCTCGGTCTGGACCGTCATCGGCAAGGGCGCCGACGGCGAGGAGCTGAACTACCAGGGCTGCGACATCTATACGTTCCGCGGCGGCAAGATCTCCGCCAAGGACACCTACTGGAAGATCGTCGAGAACAAGGATCGCCTGTGATGGCACACGATATCGTCATCCGTGGCGGCACCGTCGTCGACGGCTCGGGCAGCAAGCGTTTCTCGGCCGATGTCGGCATCAAGGACGGCGTGATTGCCGAGGTCGGCCGGATCACCGCGCCGGCTGCGCGCACGATCGATGCCGACGGGCTGATCGTCTCGCCGGGCTTCATCGACGGCCACACCCATATGGACGCGCAGGTCGCCTGGGATCCGCTGGGAAGCTGCTCGTGCTGGCACGGCGTCACCTCGGTTGTGATGAGCAATTGCGGCTTCGCCCTGGCGCCCTGCAAGCCCGAGGACCGCGATCTCTATGCGCGCTGCCTCTCGGCGGTCGAGGACATTCCGACCGAAGCGATGGCGGCCGGCATCGACTGGACGTGGGAGACCTTCCCGGAATATCTCGCGACCGTGGAGCGCCTGCCCAAGGCGATCAACTACGGCATGTATATCGGCCACTCGGCGCTGCGCATGTATGCGATGGGCAAGCGGGCCTTCACCGAGAAGGCGACCGAGGACGAGATGGTTCGCATGGCCGATCTCGTGAAGGAAGCGCTTCGTGCAGGGGCCATGGGCTTCTCGAGTTCGCGCGCGTCGACCCATGTGACGCCGGACAATACGCCCGTCGCCAGCCGCATCGCCGAATGGGAGGAGATCGACCGCATCGTGGCGGCGATGGCCGAGCTCGACGCCGGCATCTTCCAGGTCGGGCCCGACATCGCGAGCGGCGCGGCGCATCGTGCGTTCCTCGCGCGGCTGCGTGAGGTGGCGCTGGCCTACAAGCGTCCGATCATGTTCGGCGTGCTGGCCACCAAGCAGGGGGACGATCCGACGGGCTGGGCTTATCAGACGCGCTACATCGACGAGACCGTGGCGGCCGGCGGCCGCATGTTCGGCCAGGGCACGACACGCTCGATCAACGCGATCTTCTCGTTGAAATCCTATCTGCCGTTCGACGTATTGCCGGCATGGCGCAAGGTCCGCGACTTGCCGCTCGACGAGCAGAAGCGGCGCCTGGCCGATCCGGAGGTACGCCGCGAGCTGGTGGCCGCCGAAGAGCGTATGAAGCCGCGCGACAACGTCTTCCAGGGCGGCGGGGCGGCAACGACCGATCCCCGCAAGCCGGACTATTCCAACCTGTACGTCCTGAACGGCGTCGACTGGGATGATCCTACGGTCGAGCAGCTTTCGAAGGCGCGAGGCAAGCATCCGGTCGAGGTGATGATCGACCTCTCGTTGGCCAACGAGAACCAGGTTTATGTCCAGCCGCTGGTAAACGAGACGCCGGACGACGTCCTGGGCATCCTGAAGCATCCGCGAACTCTGGCGACCTTCTCGGACTCCGGCGCCCACGTGGCCCAGGAGATGGGCTCGTCACTGCAGACGCATCTTCTGAGTTACTGGGTGCGTAAACGAGGCGCCTTCACTCTGGAAGAGGCGGTCAAGAAGATCACGCACGACAATGCCGTTGCCTGGGATATGACCGATCGCGGTATGATTCGCGAAGGATTCAGGGCCGATCTGAACCTGTTCGAGGAGGATCGGATCCGCCCGAGCCTGCCGACGGTCGAGCGCGACCTGCCCGGCGGGGCGAGGCGCCTCGTGCAGAAGGCCGAGGGCATCAGGGCCACCCTGGTCAACGGCGCCATGGCCTTCGAGAACGGCGAGGCGACGGGCGCTTATGCCGGCACCGTACTCAAGGGAAAAATCGGACGCTGACGGGTACTTGCGGCTTCGACGGTTGCGGTCCAAGACACACGCCTCAACCTGTCGAGAAGACGGCTTTGCAGCATGCATGAAGAAAAGGTCGGGGGCGGCCGGAAAACAGCGATGCAAGATGCCGTCTACGACTATGAAAACCGGATCCCGGCCGGCTTCTACGACAAGATCTACCAACGCAGAACCGGCGTTCGCTTCTGCTGGCACGACCTGAAATTCCGGACGGTCGTTGCCCATCTGGCAGCCCCGCGCCGGCTGCTCGACATCGGCTGCGGCCCCGGCACGTTCATCGGCAATTACCTGCCTGGCATGGAGGCGCTCGGCGTCGATCTCAGCGCCTCCCAGGTCGACTATGCGACCCGAACCTACGGAAGTGCGGCCCATCGCTTCTCGACCCGCTCGCTGGCGGATCTCGCGGAGGCGGGCGAGCGGTTCGATGCGGTCACCGTGATCGAGCTGATCGAGCATCTCGTGCCCGAGGATGCCATTCGGCTGCTGGCCGAGGCGCGCTCGCTGTTGACCACTGACGGCGTTCTGGTCGTGACGACCCCGAACTATCGGTCGCTCTGGCCGATCATCGAGCTCGGCGTGAACGCCCTGTCGCCGGTGAGCTACATCGAGCAGCACATCAACAAGTACCGGCGCGACCTGCTCGCGGCGCATCTCTCTGCTGCCGGTTATCGCGACGTGACGGTCGGTTCGGCGGTGGGCCTGGCGCCCTTCACCGCCGTGTTCGGCCTGGGTACTGCCAATACGATGCACGCGATCGAGAGGGGGATGAAGTATCTCGGCGCAGGCAATCTGCTTGTGGCCACGGCCCGCCCGTGACGATAGGCCGATGACCAGCCTCTCCATCGTCGTGCCGACCTTCAACGAGGCGGCCAATATCGGCCTCGTGATCGAAGGTCTTGCGGCGACGCTCGGCGACCGGTCGTGGGAGGTGATCGTCGTCGACGACAATTCGTCCGACGGTACCGGCGACATCGTGCGGCAGCTCGCAGAGGACAGACCGAATGTCCGCTGCCTGCAGCGCATCCAGGATCGGGGCAGCGCGTCGGCGGTTCACTGGGGCGTCCAGGCCGCACACGGTGAGACCGTCGTGGTGATGGGCGGCGACCTGCGGCACGACCCGGCACTGATCCCGTCGATGCTCGATGCCCTGAAAGAGGGCAGTGACATCGCATCGGGCGCGCGGCCGATGCCGGCGAACCTCGCGAACAGGCTGATAAACCTCTATCTCGGGCGCGACCTCGCCGATCCGCTGACCGGCTTCTTCGCGACGTCACGGGCGTTCTTCCTGCGCTCGATCCCGCGCATGCAGGGCGATGCGTTCCGTGTCTTCTTCGATCTCGTGCATCTCAACCGCAAGGCCAGCCTGCGCGAACTGCCGTCGAACGTCCGCGTGCCGATCGGCGGGCGGCCCTTGCGGCAAACCCATATCCTGTGGGCACTGCTCTGTGACGTGATCTCCAAACTGTCGGCAGGCCTGGTGCCGCCGCGGCTGGTGAGCTTCGTTGGCGTCGGCGTGATCGGCTCGAGCGTCCACTTCTCGATGCTCTACGCCTGCCTCGCCGCCGGAGCGGTCTTCTGGGTATCGCAGGCGCTGGCCACGATCACCGCGATGATCTTCAACTTCACGATCAACAATATCCTGACCTATCCGACGACGCGACTGAGAAGCGGCAACTATTACAAGGGGCTATTGCTCTACAGCGTCATCGCCTCGTTCGGCATCGTGGCCAATGTCAGCACCGCGCAGCTCACCTACGTCCATTTCAAGGGACATACGTTCATCGCGGCCTGCACCGGCATCTTCATCGACGTCATCTGGCGCTTCGTGGTCTCGAACCGGCTGATCTGGGGCAGGTCCTCGGTCTTCCGGAAGGCGGCGGCGTGATCGCGCGGGAAGGCCTGATCTGCCTCGCCGCGGCGACCCTGATGATCGTCGAGGTCGCCATCCTCGATTCGCGTGGTTTGTTCCTGCTGACGGGATTTGCGACTGGTCTCGTGGCGCTCGGACTAGTTCATCTGAGTACGCGGCAGCGCGGGGCAGGGGCGGGTCCCTTGCTCTACGCCGTGGGCGTCGTCGGCGCGATCGGCGGCTTCTGCTATCTCGCGCTCGCACCGTCCGGCGCCATCGCGCCGGGCGACGAGGTGATCGACTGGGGTCGCATGGACAAGCGCGCCCTCGTGTTCGGCTATCTCGGCGGCGGCGCCTTCATCGCCTTCCATTGGCTCTGGGTGGCCGGCGTGGAGGGGGCACCCGCCGTGGTCCGTCCGGAGGTGGGCGATGGGCGAAGCAGATGGCCGCTGCAACTCCTCGGCGCCCTTGCCATTGCGGTCATCGCCTATTGCTGGCTCGGCCTGCCGGCATTGCGCGGTGTCGGCGTCATCAACGACACGGCGTTGGCGCCCTTCTACGACATCCACTCCCATGTCCATCTGAGTTCGCTGCAGCAGATCAAGCTTGGCGCGGTGCCGTATCTCGAGGCGCAGACACAGTATGGGCCGGGCAACCAGGTGCTGCTGAGCGGTCTGATCGACCTGGTTCATTTCAGCAATCACGGCTTCTTTGCCGCCAACGTCCTGCTGAACGTCGTTTGCATCGTCGTTTTCTTTGTGGTCGTGCAACAGTTCCTGGGCTTCGGCTGGGCCGTCGCCGGCTTGATCGGATGGACGCTGTGGCCCAGCCCGGCCGAACGCATCGATTTCGCGGGCTGGGCGGTGCTGACGCGCTGGCTGATGATTCCCGTCCTGTCGCTTGGGCTCGCCTGGCTGCTGCTCGGCGCCGGCTCGGCGCGTCGAGGCTGGCTGGCGCCGGTACTGGCGGGTGCCGGCTGGGGCATCGGCGGCTTCCTCAGCCAGGAGAACCTGACGGCGGGCTTCCTGGTGTTCGCCTTCTCGCTCGCTTTGTTCGGTCCGGCATCCGGCATGGGGCTGAGGGCGATCGCACGGTTCGCGGCGCTCTTTGCCGTGACCGGGATCGTTCTCTTCGTCGGGCTGGTCTCGGCCTTCGTCGGGCCGTCGCACTTCTTCGAGGTCATGGCGCTGGCCAACGCAAAATCGAGCCTGGTGACCGCCGGCGTCTCCAACTCGATCTGGTCGGACAATCTCGGCATCGAGATCACGCTGAAGGTCGTCCACGGACGGTTCCAGTCCGCTCTGTCGGTGTCGGGTGACGAATTCAGGCCGCTATTGCTGACCTATGGACTGGTCGTTCTGCTGCTGGTCACGCTCGGCCTGCTGGCGGCCTTCCTGGGCCGCAAGTGGGGATCCTCCGATGAGAATACTCGGATCTTCGTGCGGAAGTTCGCCGGCGTGCTGGTGGGCGCTTTCATCCTGCATCTGTTCGCCCTGATGCGGGCGGACGTTTCCCACCTTGCGGGACCGTCCTTCCTCTTGCCGCTGCTCCTGTTGATGATGCCGGTATTCATCTGGCGCTGCGTGGGCCCGGGAGCCGGACGGACCGCATTGATGGCCGTGTCGCTGGCGCTGATCGTCGAGGCGGCAATCGACGAGCGGAACGATTTCGCGGGCAGGGTGGCAGGGCTAGGTGGCACGTGGCGCGACACGGTCGCGACGGTGGAGCTCTATCGCGAACTGCGAAGCAACCGGGGACAGGTTGCCGACCTGGCGTCGCTTTACTCACCGATCCCGCGCTACCAGACGGCCTTCCGGAACCATCCGGACTTTGCCGAGGCCGAGGAGTTCTTCCGTCTGCTGCGCGAACGGCTGCGGGGTCGTCCCGTCGAACTGGGGTCGTACAAGTTCGACGATCTCATCGCGCATCCGGATTCGTCCTACTTCTTCGGCGGCCTGCGCTCGCTCTCCGGCATCACGTCGCCCAAGAACAGCCTCTGGCTCCGATCGGAGCAGGAGGCGTGGATCCGCAAGGTCGCGAGCGTCAGGAGCGGCTGCCTGTTCTTCGACGCGAACTCCAACAAGGCGCTCGTCGACGCCTGGATGAAATCGGTGACGCCACCCGCGAAGATGGCCATTGAGCCGATCACGGGTAAACGTGACTACGGCACACTGGCCTGCAAGGTCGCCTCCTAGCCGAGTTCCTTGCGGACGATCGCCGCGCCTTCGCTGAGCGCCTTCAGTTTCCCGAATGCCGTGGCCCGCGGCAGGTATTTCATGCCGCAGTCGGGCGCCGGCAGGAGCTTGTCGGGGCCGATATGCTTCAGCCCGGCGCGGATGCGCTCGGCGACCTTTTCCGGCGTTTCGATTGCGGGATCGCTGAGGTCGATCACGCCCAGCATCACTTTCTTGGGCGCCAGGTCCTTGAGCACGCCGAGGTCGATCTTCGGCTGTGCGGACTCGATGGAGATCTGCTGCGCGATCGTGTCGGAAAGCTGCGGCAGGAAGGAATAGCCGGTGGGCTTCAGGCCGGTCACGACCGCCGCATAGCCGAAGCAGAGATGCACGACGGTCGGCACCGTCAGACCCTGCAGGGCGCGGTTGATCGCCTTCACGGCATAGCGCTGCGCTTCGTCAGGATTGTTACGCAACCACGGCTCGTCGAGCTGGATCACGTCCGCGCCCGCCTTGACGAGTTCGTGTGCCTCCTCGTTCACGGCCTGCGCGTAATCCATGCACATGGCCTCGGCATCCTTGTAGAACTCGTCCTTCACCTGCTGCCCCATGGTGAAGGGGCCGGGCAGGGTGATCTTGGCCAGCTTTCCGGTGTTGGCGCGCAGGAACTGCATGTCGCGCAGCTCGACGGGCCGCGTGCGCCGGATTTTGCCGACGACCCGAGGGACCGGCGTGCGATTGCCGGTACGGTTCACGATCTCCGCCGGATTCTCGTCGTCGATGCCCTCCAGCGCCGTGGCGAAGCGGTTGGAATAGCTTTCCCGCCGCATCTCGCCGTCGGTGACGATGTCGATGCCGGCCCGCTCCATGTCGCGGATGGCGAGGAGCGTGGCGTCATCCTGGGCCTGCTCGAGCCAGGGCTCGGGAACACGCCACAGTTCTTTCAGGCGGGTGCGTGGGACGACCTTGCTCAGCATCTCGCGGTTCACCAGCCAGTCCGGTTGCGGGTAGGAGCCGACGACGGTGGTCTGCAGGAGCGTTTCGCCCATGGTGAATTTCCATTTCTCTCGAAGCCGTGATTGCGCGCCAGTCTGGGACTCGATTATGTCCCTGTCCATGTTCCGACGCCTTGCCTCGCTGCTGATTCTTGTCGTGGCCGGTTCCTGCAGCGGTGACATCCCGAGCAGCGCCGTCAGCGACAGTCAGGCCGAACGCGATTTCGGCATCCTGCGCTCATCAACTTCCATCGTGTCCCTGATGCGCGAGCGCAACATCAGGTCTCCCGACCTGTCCGCGCCGGATCCACTGCTGCAGTTGCAGCGCGAGCTGGCGAAAAGCGACCCCGACGGCACCTTCGCCGGCATCACTTACGACCTGACGCGCGGCAACAGCCTCGCGGTCGACTGGTTGGTGCAGACTCCCAATCGCTGGGGCCGCAGGGCCGACGACCTCACCTGGTTCGAGATGGGTTGCACGGATTGCGAACCCGACATCTCGTTGCCGGCCTGCAGCACGGATGGCGACTGCAGGGGCGGCACCTGCAGCACGATCTGGCCGCGCACCCCGGGCTTGCGCACCGCGGCGCGCAAAGTCTGTCTCGGTCACTCCGATGCGCTCACGCTTCGAATTCACGCTCTCGTCGCCAGTGCGCGGCAGAGCGTCGACATCGTCCAATTGCAGCCGGCGCCAACGGGGCGCTTCACCGCCGCGCTGCGGGCCGCCATTGCCGAGCTGGCGTTCAGCCGTCGCCAGATCGAGGTCCGGTTCTTGATCGGGCAGTTTCCGCCCAAGGGCGTCGATGCGGCAGCCTTCCTCAAGGAGCTTACGGAAACAGCGCGGGACATTCCGGGATCGCGTGTCACGGTCAGCGTCTCGGCGATGCGGACCTGCACCGTCCTCGAATCCTGCAACAGCTTTTCGTGGAACCACGGAAAATTCATCGTGGTGGACGGCCGCGAGGCCATCGTCGGCGGCCACAATCTCTGGACCGAGGACTACCTCACCGACAACCCGGTCCACGACCTGTCGATGCATCGCGCTTTGCCGACCGGCTGTGGAGCTATGTCTGCAGCAATCTCAACTACAAGGACTCGATCTCGCTCGTGACCTATGTCCCGGGTCGGAGCGAGCCCGGCCAGCGCTGCCCGGCGGCCCTGGCGGCGCGCCGGGTCACCGCAGGCACGGGCGGCGTCGAGATCATGGGCATCGGTCGCCTCGGCGCCGGCATCACCGAAGACTTCGCCAACCAGAGCGAGTTGGCGCGCGATCTCATGTTCGGCGCCGCACGCAAGTCCATTCGCATCGCCCAGCAGGATCTGGGTTTCCGTCTGGGGCGCTCGGATACGCTGTTTGCCGAGAGCGCGCTCGACGAGATGATCGACCTGATGGAGCGGGATGGCGACGTCTACGTCGTGCTCTCTAACCCTGGCTCGATCGGCAATGGCGGGAGTCCGTATTACAACGACGTCCCGCTGCAGGTTCTGGCGAAGCGCCTGAAGGACATCGTGCAGAAACGCATCGACACGGCCGACCCTCGATCTCGGTACGCCATCCGCAAGGGCCCCGATCCCGTGAACGCGCTGCTGTGCAGCCGTTTCCACCTCGCGCCCTTCCGTTTCGGGCCGGACGATTCCTGGCCCGGCGGCAAGACCATCGCCAACCACTCCAAGCTCTGGATGGTCGACGACCGCATCTTCTATATCGGCTCCGACAACATGTACCCGGTCAACCTGCAGGAGTTCGGCTTCATTATCGACGACCGCAAGGCCGTCGACGCGCTGATCGAATCCTACTGGAACCCGCTCTGGCAGTGGTCCAGGCGGGCCGCGGTCTCGGGTGAGGGCGCCGAGAAGTGCATCTTCCGCGAGATCATCAAGTAAGCGAGGTCAGGCGCCCGCAGGATCGATCGGCGTCACGATCCCTTCGGCCGCCTCGATCACCTCGCCGGCGTCGAGACAGAGGTCCTCGCGGTTGCGCATCGCCATGATCTGTACGCCGGTCCGCAGCTTGCCGTGGCTTCCGACCGGCACGGCGAGGCCGGGCAGGCCGGCACACCCCGCTGGCCGTCCGGCGTGATGTCGGCCACCTGCTTGGGCGGCAGGTCGCACAAGGTCGGGAAGATGACCAGCGGCCATTGCTGCATAAAGGTCATCCACTTGAACAGCAGCGCCTCGCGTTCCGTCAGGGCGCCGATGTAAGTCGCGAGATCGACCGGCTTGTGGATGGCGAGCCAGGCCTGCATGGCGGCGATCCCATCCGGATCGCCCATCTTCTGCATCATCGGCCACAGGCCTCCGAACACATCGGTGACGCAGATCTGGTGCCACAACTCGACGCAGCGCTCGATGTCGGGCGGCAGGATCTCTTCCACGACATAGCCGGCCCCGCGGAGATGCTTGCCGGCCAGCCGCACCGCCGCGACCTGGGCGGGGTGGCTCTTGCCGCCGGGCACTTCCGGCACGATCGCGACCCTGATCGGCCGCGCCGGAGGGGCGCCGCGCATCGGCACGTCGTTCCATCGCCAGTCGCGCCGATCGCCCCGCGCCATGACTTCGAGGGCCAGGCGTGCATCGCGCACGGTGCGGGTGTGCGGGCCCTGGGTCGCCATCAGGATCGCACCGATCGGGCGGCCGGAGGCGGCCCCGGTCGGATTGAAGGAGGGAATACGGGCAAACCCGGTGCGCAGGCCGACCACGCCGTTGCAGTAAGCGGGGATGCGCACCGAGCCGCCAATATCGTTGCCGTGGGCGATCGCGCCGATGCCGGTTGCCGTTGCGGCCCCCGCGCCGCCGCTCGAGCCACCGGGCGTCACACTGGGATCGCGCGGATTGAGCGTGCGGCCGTGCAGGGCATTGTCGGAGAAGATGCGCATCGAGAAGGCGGGCGCATTGGTACGGCCCACGATGATCGCGCCGGCATGCTTCAGGTTGGCGACGACGGGACTGTCTTCCTGCGCGATCAGGTCCTTCAGCGGAATGACGCCGTTGTCGGTTGGCAGGCCGGCCTGGTCGACGTTGATCTTGGTTGTGACGGGAACGCCGTGCAGCGGCGGCAGGGCGTGGCCGCGCGCGCGCGCGGCGTCGGCTGTCTCAGCCTCGGCGCGGGCTTCGCTCTCCAGCACGCGCACGACGGCGTTGATCGCGGGATTGACCTTGTGCAGGCGGGCGAGGACGGAATCGACCGCTTCCCGCGCCGAGGCCTGCCCGGTGCGGATCAGGCGCGCCAGGTCGGTCGCGTCGTACTGCCAAAGCTCCATTTTACCCTCGCTCAACGCTGCTTCGTTTCGGTGCCGAAGAAGATCATGTTGCCGTCGGCATCCGCAATGCCGAAGTCGCGCAGTCCATAATCCCGATCCTCGGGCGGATTCAGAATGATCGCACCCCGGCGCAGGAGATCGGCATGCAGCGCGTCGACATCGTCGACGAAGATGACGACGGCTCCATGGCCGGGCGGGCGCGGGGCCTGCGCGGCCGCGATCAGGTGAAGGGAAACCTCGCCCGAGCACAGACCGGCATAGAAGGTTGGAGCGCCGTACTCGAAAGCGACGTCGAAGCCGACGCGGTCGCGATAGTAGGCGAGGCTGGCCGCCACGTCCGCGACGGTGAAGACCGTGGTGCTGCCGCGCATCATTTGGCGTCTCCCCTGGTAACGTGCTTCTGGAAGGCCAGCAGGGCGCTGGAGGGAAGCATGTCGCGGCGGCGGACGAAGACCGTCTGCACACGCGATTCCGATGCGGGCAGGCGATGTGCCCGCACGGATCCGCCGCGCCATGCGGGGCCGATCAGGGTGCGCGGCAGCAGAGTCACGCCGAGCCCGGCCGCCACGGCACCCAGGATGGCCTCCAGCGTGCCGAATTCCAGGCGGCGCAGGCCGACCACGCCGCGCCGCGCCAGCAGCTCCTCCAGACGCTGCCGGTAGGAGCAGCCCGCCCGTAGGATGACGAGGCGCAGGTCCGGATGTTTCAGCGCCGATGTCAGGGACGATTCTGTCGGGGCGGTCAGGAACGCGAGTTCCTCGGCGAAGGAGGGCACGGAGACGAGTTGCGGATGGACGACGGGCCCGCAGACGAACGCGCCTTCGAGGTCGCGGCTCAGAACGCGTTCCACCATCTCGGCCGTCGTGCCGGTGCGCAGCACGACATCGACGCCGGGGTGGGCGCGTACATAGGAGGCGAGCAGGGGTGAAAGCCGCAGTGCCGCGGTCGTTTCCAGCGAGCCGACGGTCAGCGTGCCGCGGGGCGCGCCATCGTCGCGGGCGGCACGGCCGGCTTCATCGAGCAGCGCGCCCACGCGTGTCGCATAGGGCATCAATCGCTGGCCGGCCGGCGTGAGGCGGGCGCCCGCCCGGCTGCGCTCGAAGAGGGACACCCCCAGCGCGTCCTCGAGGCGGCGTACGCGCTGCGTCACGTTCGACTGCACCGTATTCAGTTCGCGCGCGGCGCGACCCATGCCGCCGAGACGCGCCACCGCTTCGAAAGTGGCGAGATCCTTTGCATCCATGGCATCAGATTATCAGATGGTATTGATTAATATAAATCACTGATTGGAATGCCGCATGTCGCCTAGACTGCAACGGTGAACAGGAGAACAGCCATGAACTGGCAGGACCGCCGCCTTCTCGATCTTTTCGGCATCGAGCATCCCATCCTCCAGGCGCCAATGGCCGGCGTGACCTCGCCACAGATGGCTGTCGCGGCCTCCGAGGCCGGTGCGCTGGGCTCGATTGCGGGCGCGATGCTGACGCTGGATGGCCTGCGGCAGGAATTCCAGATGGTGAAGCAGGGCACGGCCAAGCCCTTCAACGTGAATTTCTTCGTGCACAAGCCGCCGACGGTCGATGCCGCGCGCGACGCGGCGTGGCGCAGGAAGCTCGCGGGATACTACGAGGAGTTGGGCGTGGCACCGGGCACCAAGGGACCGTCGCGCGCCGCCTTCGATGCCGCCGCCTGTGACCTGGTGCTGGAATTCATGCCCAAGGTGGCGAGCTTCCATTTCGGCCTGCCTGGGAAGACGCTGATGCAGCGCCTCAAGGCCGCCGGCATCGTCGTCATCGCTTCGGCGACGACGGCCGAGGAAGCAAGATGGCTCGAAGGCGAGGGCACCGATGCCGTCATTGCCCAGGGCGCCGAGGCGGGCGGCCATCGCGGCATGTTCCTCGACGACGATATCGCACGTCAGGCGGGCACGATGGCACTGGTGCCCCAGGTTGTCGACGCAGTGAAGGTTCCGGTGATCGCGGCTGGGGGCATCGGCGATGGCCGTGGCATCGCGGCGGCGCTGGCGCTGGGCGCGGCAGGCGCACAGATCGGGACGGCTTTCATGCTGTCGCCGGAAGCTCGAACGGGCGCGCTGCATCGCGCAGCGCTGAAGAAGGCGGGCGACAACAGCACGGTTCTCACCAACGTCTTCACCGGCCGGCCTGCGCGCGGCATCGTGAATCGGATCGTCCGCGAGGTGGGACCAATGAGCCTGGAGGCGCCGGCCTTTCCGCTGACGGCCGAGGCCACCCAGCCGCTGCGGGGGCCGGCCGAGTCCACAGGCTCGACCGACTTCACGCCGCTGTGGAGCGGGCAGGCGCCGACCTTGGCGCGCGAGATGCCGGCGGGCGAGCTGGTGAAGTCGATGGTGCGCGAAACCGAGGCCGTCCTCAGCCGCGTCCGCGGCTGACCAGCCGCAACGCAGGGCTGCAGACGGCAAGGGCGGCCTGCCGCACGCGTGGTCGTCCGTCGAGATCAGGAGCGCCTTGATGGATCTCTCTTCGCGGGCGACGCGGCTCGTCCGAAGTGACGGTGCTTCGCGAAGACGAGAGCGTGAGGTCGATATCCATTCATAAACCGCATCGTTCGTTGTGTTGCTCTGCATCGCCCAACAGAACATATTTCCGCTGATAAACAGGAGGGCGGACTATGGCAAAAAACTCGATCAGGCGGCTGTTGTCGGCGGCGGCGCTCCTCGTCGGCATCTCGGGCGGGGTGGTCCCGACACAGGCCCAGACCCCGGCCAAGCCCAACATCTTGGTCATCTTCGGTGACGACATCGGCTACTGGAACATCAGCGCCTATAACCGCGGCATGATGGGCTACCGCACGCCCAGCATCGACCGCATCGCCCGCGAAGGCGCGATCTTCACCGACTATTACGGCCAGCAATCCTGCACGGCGGGGCGCGCGGCCTTCATCACCGGCCAGTCGCCGATCCGGACCGGCCTGCTCAAGGTCGGCCTCCCCGGCGCTCCCGAGGGCCTGTCGGAGAAGGATCCGACCATCGCCGACCTGCTGAAGCCGCAGGGCTACGTGACCGGGCAGTTCGGCAAGAACCATCTGGGCGACCGCAACGACTTTCTGCCGACCGTGCATGGCTTCGACGAGTTCTTCGGCAACCTCTACCACCTCAATGCCGAGGAGGAGCCCGAGAACATCGACTATCCCAAGGATCCGACCTTCAAGGCCAAGTACGGCCCGCGCGGCGTGCTGAAGTGCGTTGCCACGGCGACGGAAACCCCGGGCGAGGACCCGCGCTTCGGCAAGTGGGGCAAGCAGAAGTGCGAGGACACCGGTCCGCTCACCAAGAAGCGCATGGAGACGGTGGACGAGGAATTCGTCGCAGCGTCGCTCGACTTCATCGATCGCGCCAATCGCGACAAGAAGCCGTTCTTCGCCTGGGTCAATTCCTCGCGCATGCACATCTGGACGCACCTCAAGCCTTCGTCCGAGGGCAAGACCGGTCTCGGCGTCGTCGCCGACGGGATGGTCGAGCATGACGGGCAGGTCGGCCAACTCCTGAAGAAGCTCGACGACCTCAAGATCGCCGACAATACGATCGTGATCTACACGACCGACAACGGCGCCGAGGTCATGAGCTGGCCCGATGGCGGCACCACTCCGTTCCGCGGCGAGAAGAACACCAACTGGGAGGGCGGCTATCGCGTGCCCGCCATGGTGCGCTGGCCGGGCCTGGTAAAGCCCGGCACCGAGATCAACGAGGTCTTCTCGGCTGAGGACTGGCTGCAGACCCTGTTGGCCGCGGCTGGCGAGACGGATCTTGCGGCCAAGCTGAAGCAGGGCGCCACCTTCGGAGCCAAGAGCTTCAAGGTCCATCTCGACGGCTACGACCAGCGCGAGCTGCTGAAGAACGGCACCGGCAGCGCGCGAAAGGAGTTCTTCTACTGGACAGACGACGGCGGACTGGCGGGCCTGCGCTACGACAAGTGGAAGCTGGCCTTCATGGAGCAGCGCAAGCACGGGTTCGACGTCTGGCAGGATCCGATGGTGACCCTGCGCGTGCCGAAGCTGTTCGACCTCAGGGCCGATCCGTTCGAGCGCGCCGACCACGAGGGGATGGGCTACGGTCGCTGGCGCATCGATCGCATCTTCCTGCTGGTGCCGGCGCAGGTGTACGTGAACAATTTCATCAAGACGCTGGTTGAGTTCCCGCCGCGCCAGAAGCCCGGCTCGTTCAACCTCGAGGGCGTGCTTAACAAACTCACCGCTCCCCCGCAGGGCGCGAACTAGGAAGGCCGTCGCCCGGCCATTCGCCATCCGACCTCCCTGCCGCCTCGCGTGGCGGCAGGGCCGAGAGGCGTGTAGGACTGAGCGCCATGAGCCACGTTACCGGAGCCGCCACATCGCACCCCGGGATGGTCCGCATTCCCGGCGGCACGTTCCGCATGGGCTCCGACCATCACTATGTCGAGGAGAAGCCGGTTCACACCGTAACGGTGTCCGGTTTCTGGATGGACGAGACGCCCGTCACGAACGCGCAGTTCCGCGGGTTCATCGAGGCGACCGGCCACGTCACCTGGGCCGAGATCGACCCAGACCCGAAGGACTATCCCGGCGCACGTCCCGGGATGCTCAAGGCCGGCGGACTGGTCTTCACGCCGCCGTCGAAGCCCGTCGATCTCGTCGACTGGAGCCAGTGGTGGCGCTTCACCTTCGGCGCGACGTGGCGGCGGCCCTACGGCAAGGGCAGCCATATCGGCGGGCTCGACGAGCATCCGGTCGTGCAGGTCGCCTATCGCGATGCCGAGGCCTATGCGAAGTGGGCCGGCAAGGAACTGCCGACGGAAGCCGAGTGGGAGTTCGCCGCGCGCGGCGGGCTCGACAGCGCGGAGTTCGCCTGGGGTGATGAACTCACTCCCGGCGGCAAGCACATGGCCAACACTTGGCAGGGCGCCTTTCCGCACGAGAACACCCGCGCCGACGGCTTCGCCCGCACTTCTCCCGCGAAAGCCTATCCCGCGAACGGTTACGGCCTGTACGACATGATCGGCAACGTCTGGGAATGGACGACCGACTGGTATGTCGACAGGCACCCGGCCGATGCGGCCAAGGCCTGTTGCGTGCCCGAGAATCCGCGTGGCGCGACGCTCGAGGAGAGCTATGACTCGCGCGACCCCGTGCGCATCCCGCGCAAGGTGCTGAAGGGCGGTTCGCATCTCTGCGCCCCCAGTTACTGCAAGCGCTATCGCCCGGCTGCGCGCCACGCCGAGCAGATCGACACGACCACGAGCCATGTCGGCTTCAGGTGCATCGTGCGCGGATGACCTGGTCGACGAGCCGATCGACGAAGCTCCGCGTGATAGGCGCGTGGCCCATCAGCAGGCGATAGAAAAGCGGACCGAACACCAGGTCGAGCGTCAGCTCGA
>LNFM01008238.1_pt1 | contig 23729 bp, 25 predicted proteins | sample 596031 | NCBI WGS metagenome assembly LNFM01 (sample SAMN04254537, study PRJNA301005) | activated carbon metagenome | isolation source: dual media filters at the Ann Arbor, Michigan drinking water treatment plant | place: USA: Ann Arbor | reverse complement strand
GCCACCATCCCGCTCGGCCAGGTGGCGCAGGTGAAGATCGTGCAGGGCGCGCCGGTGATCCGCACCGAGAACAGCCTGCTGTCGGCATACATCTACGTCGACATCCGCGAGCGCGACATCGGCGGCTTCGTCGAGGAAGCGCAGCGCGCGGTGCGCGACAACGTGACCTTCCCGCAGGGCATGTACGTCACCTGGAGCGGCCAGTTCGAGTACCTGGAGCGCGCCGTCGACAAGCTCAAGATCGTGGTGCCGCTGACGCTGGCAATCATCTTCGTGCTGCTGTACCTGTCGCTGTCGCGCGTGACCGAGACGATGATCGTGATGCTGTCGGTGCCGTTTTCGCTGGTGGGCGGGGTCTGGTATCTGTGGATGCTCGACTACAACATGAGCGTGGCGGTGGCGGTGGGCTTCATCGCGCTGGCCGGCGTAGCCGCCGAAACCGGCGTGGTGATGATGGTCTACATCGATAACGCGTGGAAGGACACGTTGGCCCGATGCAAGGCGGCCAGCCGCTCGCCCACGTCCACAGAACTGTATGACGCGGTCATGCACGGCGCGGTCGAGCGGGTGCGGCCGAAAGTCATGACCGTGGTGACCACCATCGCGGCGCTGGCGCCGATCATGTGGAGCACCGGCACCGGCAGCGAGATCATGCGCAGAATCGCTGCGCCGATGGTCGGCGGCATGATCAGTTCAACCGTTCTGACCCTGATCGTGATTCCCGCCATCTACTCGCTGGTCATGCAGCGGCGCCTGAGCCGCGGCACACTTGCCTGAGTCTTTTCTACCGTCCGCTTTTTTCAACCAACGCTTCTTCGACAAGCTCAAGGACCACGATGAACCACACGCCGATCCTCACCGCCGCCCTGATTGCTGCCACCCTGTTTGCCGCCGCCACCGCGCTGCCGGCCCTGGCTCAACACAACCACGGCGCGCACGGCGCCAAGCCGGTGGCGACCGCCGCTGCCGCCGACGAGATGGTCGACGGCGAGATCCGCAACATCGACGCCGCCAAAGGCGCGCTGCTGATCAAGCATGGCGTGATCAAGTCGATCAACATGGGCGCGATGACGATGGAGTTCAAGCTGAAGGAGCCGGCGATGGCGGCCGGCCTGAAAAAGGGTGACAAGGTGCGCTTCGCCGTCGAGATGCAGGGCCAGAACCTGATCGTCACGAAGATCCAGAAGGCCGACTGATACGGACCGGGGCAGCCGGGTCGCGCCCGGCCCGCGGCCGTGACGCCTTGCGCGACCGGCGCCTGCCGCGACCGGCCCGCGCTCATGCCCGGGGCACGCCTGACCCGCATTCACGCCCGCGTAAGCCGCCTTCGTCGCTTGAGGCTTGCGCGCCGTCGGCGCCAGACTACAGTGCGTTGATCGGGCCCAGCAGGTGGCCTGACCCTCGGGAGCGAACGATGAAACGCAGCTTTCCTGTCCTGGCCGCCCTGGCTGCCGTCACCGCCATCACGCTGTTGAGCGGCTGCGCATCGATCAACCAGCCGGCCAGCACCGAGGTCGACTCGGTGCTGGTCGCCCGCGTTGACAAGGCGGCCCGCCAGATGGGCACCACCGTGATCTGGGTGAACTACCCGACGCGCACTGTGACGGCGGCCGCGCAACCCGTCGCGAAGTAGTTCCCGGCGCGGCGGGCACAGCGCGTCAGCGCTTTTCCGCCAACGCCTTCAGGTGCGCCAGTCCGGCGGCGAAATCGGGGCCGACCAGCCGGTCCATGAACAGCCCGAACCAACGGTTGACCGGGTTGCGATCCATCGTGCCTTCATTGGTCCAGGTGACCCGCACCCCCGTGGCGGCCGGTTCGATCAGCAGTTGCCCTTTCGATTGCATGCCGACGTCGGGAAAGCTCAGCGTGTAGTCGACCCGTTGTTCGGGCACTGCGTCGGTGAATGTCATCTCGCCGCTGCCTTCACTGGCGCTCTCCCAGCGCCAGCCCGCGCCGGTGCCCGATGCGGGACCCGCATAGGTAATCTTCATCTGCGGGTCGCGGCGATTCCACTCGCTCCAATCTTTCCACGCAACCGGCGCGGCGATCAGCGGGTACACCTTGGCAGCAGGTGCTGCGATCTCGATCGACCGCTCGACCTTGAACTGCGCGGGCAAAATGAAGCCGATGGCCACCAGCACGACCATGAGCCCGAACACGACGACGATGACACGCACCAGGAATTTCATCGCGGCAGCCTTGTCCATGAATGTCGACACCACTGTAGGACGACCGCAATGAAACGCAAGGCAGACATCGGGGCTTACCTGCGGGGTGCCCACCCGCGCCCGAACCGTCGCACGTGGCACGCAGCGGCCGGCATCGTCGTCGCGCTGCTTGTAGCGGGCTGCGCCACGCCCACCCAGTTGCCGACGGGCGCACCCATCAGCGAGGTGATCGCCACGCTGGGTGCACCCCAGGCGCGCCATGCGCTGCCCGACGGCGGCGAGCGACTGGAGTACAGCGGCGATGGCCTGCAGCAAGAGGCCTGGATGGTCGATTTGAATGCCGATGGACGCGTGACCGGTGTGCGTCAGGTGCACACGATGGAGGAGTTCGTCCGCATCAAGCCCGGCATAGATACGCGCGAGACTGTGCGCCGTGCGTTGGGTGCGCCCTGGGAGATCACCCGGTATCGATTGAGCGGGCTCACCGCCTGGTCGTATCCGCACATGGAGTCGAACGCCTGGTACTCGCTGATGACCATCATGTTCGATGACATCGGCATCGTGCAGCGGGTCGAAAACGGGCCGGACCCGCGCTTCCTGGGTGGAAACGACCGCGACAACTGACGTCTTTGAGGGCGCATCACGGCGGGGCAACTCCCGACCGGGTATTACCGCATTGCGACGCAAGGGCGGCGGCCGAAAATCCGCCCTCATCCCGCGCGCCGCCATGACCTCCGAATTGCCCGCCCCCGCCCCACCGCTTTCGCTGCAGCACAAGCTGGACCAGATCGCCCACGACCGCGATGTGCTGGCCTTGCTGCGCGACCTCGCGCGTCACGGACTGCGCGAAGGCGACCGCGTACGGCGCGCAGCCGACGGCACGCCCGGCCTGCTGGCGATCGACCGGCGAGAGTCACCGCCGCGCGTCGTGGTCGCCATCGATGTGGGCAACTCCGAGCCGTTCAGCCTGCTGCATTGGCAACGCGCCTAAAAAGCGCGCCCGCCGCGGCGCACACCTGTTGCAGCGACGCACTGCGCGCACGGGCGGCCCCTGAGCAAGGCATCGACCTGCATGGCAATATTCGCTCATGCAACTGGAGTCGTCTCCGAGAATCCTGATCATCGACTCTCACGGCCAACCGGTCCGCTGGGCGGTGCTGCCACGCGCGGCGCGCTATTACGCCTCCGGCAAGGTTGTCACCGACCTCGGCGACAACCTGTTTTCCATGGCCGGCGGCTTGCAGGAACACTCCGGCCTGCGCAGCGAGTTCATCACCAGTTCGATCGTGATGATCCGTGGCCGCCACCGCATTCCTCAAGGCCACGCGCATGTCGGCCTCACCAAGCACCGACTGTTCGTGCGCGACCGCCACGTGTGCGCCTATTGCGGTGGCGATTTTTCCGACGCCGATTTGACGGTCGAGCACATCGTGCCCGTGTCACGCGGCGGCCTGCTCACCTGGACCAATGTCGCCACCGCCTGTCGCTCCTGCAACACGCGCAAGGGCAACCGCACGCCGGAAGAAGCGCGCATGCCGCTGCTCTACGTGCCCTATGCGGTGTGCCGCAACGAAGGCTTCATCCTGAGCAACCGCCGCATCCTGGCCGACCAGATGGCGTTCCTGCAGGCCACGCTGCCCAAGTACTCGCGGTGGTCCCAAATCGCTTGAGGTGTACGCGATGGCTTCGCCATCGCACGTGCACCTCAAGCGGTTTGATCGGTTCGACTTCGGTGGCAGGGCCACACGAAGTCGAATGGGTGGCGGCTGCGCGTTGCTTCGCTCGCCACGGGACGCGGGGGCAACAGCGGTTTCACACGCCTGCTCAAGCTCGACTCGGAGGCCTCTCTCGCCCGACACGCACCCTGTTCGCGTCCTCGGCGCATGCGTCAGCACGTCATCCTCGTGCGCGTCCCGTGCAGTCACTCGCGGTGCACGTGCGATCGGCGCAGCCGATCGCGTACACCGCAAGTGCTCACAATATTCGGTTGAACCACAGCATCGACAGCAGCCCGGCCAGCAGCGCCAGCAGCGCGGCGGCAGCCGACACGATGCCGCTGATCTCGGTCTCCTGCGCTTCCATCACGATGCGCGAGTTGAGCGACTGGTAGACCTTTTTCAGGTCATTGGCGTTGCTCGCGTAGAAGTACTCGCCCTGGGTGATGCTCGCCACCGCCTTGAGCGCGTCCTCGTCGAGCCGCGCGCGGAACGACCAGCCTTCGAAGCCGATCACCTCGCCATCGACGGTGCCGATGCCGACCGTGAAGATGCGCACGCCGCGCTCGGCCGCGCGTTTGGCGGCATCCACCGGGTCGGGTCCGGTCGTGCGCTGCCCATCGGACAGCAGGATCACCGCCGCCTGCTTGTACGAGCCGGGCGCCACGGGCTTGAACTCGGGCGCCGCCTTCTTCGGTCCGGCATCCAGCGGCGCCCCGTTGCGCGGATTGCTCCCCTGCTGCTCGTTGCCGTAAATGTCCTTGCTGACATCGAACCCGGCGTCGGGGAACAAGGTGGCGAGTGCCACGATGATGCCGCTGCCGGTCGCGGTGCCCCGCTGCAACTGGAAGCGGTCGATCGCCGCCAGCGCGTCTTCGCGGCTCTGGGTCGGCTGCTGCACCACCGACGCCGTGCCGGCAAAGGCGACGATGCCCACGCGCGTATGGCGCGGCAGCTCCTTGATAAACGCGCGTGCCGCATTCTGCGCGGCCACCAGGCGGGTCGGTTCGACGTCCTTGGCCCGCATGCTGCCCGAGATGTCCATCGCCAGGATGATGGTGTCCTGCTGCGACGGCAGCATCACCGTCGCCACCGGCCGCGCCGCGGCCAGCAGCATCAGTGCGAGCGCGCCGAGGAACAGCACCGGCGGCAGATGGCGCCGCCACGGCGGCGACTTGCCCATCGCCTCCCTGACCAGCGACAGGCTGGCGTAGGTGACCGCCAGCTTCTTGCGCCGACGCAGCAACCAGACATAGGTAAGCACCAGCAGCGGCACCAGCACCAGCAACCACAGCAGATCGGGCCACAGGAAGCTCAGCGGCAACGCGTTTTCGTTCACGGCGCACTCCCGGCCGCCGAGGCGCGCGCCGTGCCGAAATGCGAGCGCGCGCCAGCGCTGGCGGTCGCGCCACTGCGCTGATTGCGGCGCTTGCGCATCTCGGCGAAGCGCAACACAGTCGCGGTCAGATCATCATCGGTTGAGAGTTCGAGCGCATCGACGCCCGCGGTGCCAAAAGCGTCGAACAACGCATCCTCGCGTCGCCGCGCCGCTGCCGCAAAGCGCTCGCGAAAGCCGGCATCCCAGGTATCGACGAACAGTTGCTCGCCGCTTTCGGCGTCCTGCATCAGCACCAGACCCAGGTCCGGCAGTTCGCGTTCGAGCGGATCGATCAGGCGAATCGCGATCACCTCGTTGCGCTGGGCCAGCTGCGCGAGCGGCCGACCCCAACCCGGCTCGCTGATGAAGTCCGACACCACGAACACCAGCGAGCGGCGTCGCACCAGCCGCTGCGCGCTGCGCAGCAGGGCGGTCAGATCGGTGCGCGCGCCGGCCCTTGGCGCGGGCCGCTGCTGCATGCGTGACAGCAGGCGCAGCACCTGCGGCCGACCGCCGCCCGGCGGAATCACCGCCTCGATGTCGTTGCCGTAGACGATCGCGCCGACCCGGTTGCCACGTCGCGTCAGCACACGCGCCACCAGCGCCACGAACTCGGAGGCGACGTTGAGCTTCTTCGACTGCGTCGACCCAAAATCGACCGAGCCCGACAGGTCGAGCACGAACCAGGCCGCCAGTTCGCGGTCCTCGTGATACTCGCGCACGTGCGGCACCTGCAGCCGCGCGGTCACGTTCCAGTCGATGTGACGCACGTCGTCGGCGTACTGGTACTCGCGCAGGTCGGCCAGATCCATGCCCTCGCCGCGAAACAGCGAGCGGTAGTCGCCATGCAGCAGGCCATCGAGCCGGCGCAGCGCCGTCCACTCGAGGCGACGCAGCACCTGCTCAGGCTGCTGGCGCGGCAGCGGCGTTGACGTCGACATGGGTCTGCAAGGGTCGGGGCGGCACCGGCACATGCTGCATCACGCGCGTGATCAGCATGTCGGCGGTAAAGCCGTCGGACAGCGCTTCGTAGCTCAATACCAGTCGATGACGCATCACGTCGGGCGCCATGTCGGTCACGTCTTCGGGCAGCACGTAGTCGCGGCCGCGCAGCAGCGCGAGCGCGCGCGCCCCCTCGATCATGTGGATGGTGGCGCGCGGGCTGGCACCGAAGGTCACGTAGCGCGCCAACTCCTGCAGCGGCTTGTCGCGCGACTTCTCCAGCGTGCGGGTGGCGCCCACCAGCCGCACCGCGTAGTCGATCAGCGACGGATCGACATAGCTCTGCCGGCAGACCTTCTGCAGCGCCGCCAACTCTTCGGTACTGGTGACTGCCGACACCAGCGCGCCCGCGCCGGTCACGCGCTCGACGATCACGCGCTCCTCGTCTTCGGTCGGATAGTCGACCAGCACCTTCATCATGAAACGATCGACCTGTGCTTCCGGCAGCGGATACGTGCCCTCGGTCTCTATCGGATTTTGCGTGGCCATCACCAGGAACGGTGCAGGCACCCGATGCGACTCGCCGGCAATCGTCACCTGGCGCTCCTGCATCACTTCGAGCAGCGCACTTTGCACCTTGGCCGGCGCGCGGTTGATCTCGTCGGCGAGCAGCAGGTTGGCAAACACCGGACCGAGCGACGTCGCGAACTCGCCGGTCTTCTGGTTGTAGATCCGCGTCCCCACCAAGTCGGCCGGCACCAAGTCGGGCGTGAACTGGATGCGGCGGAACGTGCCGTGGATGGTCTGCGCCAGCGTCTTGACGGTGAGCGTCTTGGCCAGACCCGGCACGCCCTCGACCAGCAGGTGCCCCTGTGCAAGCGTTGCCACCAGCACCCGTTCGAGGAAGTGATCCTGGCCGACGACGACTTTCTTCACCTCGTACAGGATGCGCTCCATGGTGGCAGCGACGTGGCGGTGCGGTGCGGTGTCGTCCATGCGTCCTCGAGTCGCGATGATGCGGTTGATGTCAGTTCAGAACGGGTGGATGCCGACCCCGGCCGCGGCGTTCTCGATCGGCACGGCAAAGCCGATGCCGATGAACACCCGCTGCTCGGTCGGGTTCAGGATCGCGGTGACGATGCCGACCACCTCGCCGTCGAGCGTCACCAGCGGCCCGCCGGAATTGCCCGGGTTGGCGGCCGCATCGAACTGGATCAGGTTGGTCAGGATGCGTTCGCCCTTGCGCGAGCGGAACTCGCGCTTCAGTCCCGAGATCACGCCGGCGCTGGCCGACGGTCCGATGCCGAACGGAAAGCCCACCGCCACCACGTGATCGCCCGGCCGCAGATCGGCGGTCGAACGCAGCGTGGCCGGCTGCAGGTCGTCGGGCACCACCTTCGCCTGCAGCACCGCCAGGTCGTGTTCCGGCTGCAGGCCGACGATCGATGCCGGCGACACCGAGCCATCGGCAAACTCGACCTTCAGCTGCTTGGCCGCGATGGCCACATGCATGTTGGTAAGAATGAGCCCGGTGTCGACGATCACCACGCCGGTGCCCACGCCCTCTTCCACCTCCGGCTCGCCTTCCTTGCCGCCCGGCTCCGAGCCGCGCACCATCACCACCGACTTGCGCACCGCCTCGGCGGCGCGCGCCTGCGCCGAAGGGATCGCCTTGGTTGCCAGCGTATGCAGCACCGCCTTGTCGATATCGGCCTGGGTGAACTGGCGCGGCGTGCCGGCGGTGCGCTGCTGGACCGCCCACAGCAGCGCCACCACCAGCGCGCCGCCAAGCAGCAGCAACGCACGTTCGGTGCGCGGGCCCAGGCGCGAGGCGCGCGCTCCCTGCTGCACCGAAGACGCGCCGGGCGCGGCCGGGACCGCTGCTGTTGCGGCTCTCTCCGCGGTCGCCGATGCCGCCGCAGCTGCTTTGGCCGGACGCGCTTGCGCCGACAGCGCCGACGATGCGGCGACGGCGCTCGTGCTGGCCGGCGACCGGCTGTACTGCGTTGGTCGTTTCATCGCGCTGCCCCCGATGTCGAACCGCAACTACGTGCCGATAAACATAGCAGCCAGCGCGCCCTGGTCGGCGCCCGAAGCGCCACTCGTCCGCCGGCCGACGCACCGCTGACGCCGATGCGGGACGTGAGTGCCGACATTGCGCGCCGCAGGGTTTTCACGCGGGCATATATGACGTTGATGGACATGGACGGACATTGACCGCCGCCGTCCCCTCGCGCTGCAACCTTGTTGCACCTCATGGCCACCTGTTGCTGCCTTGCGTTTACCTAGAGGCGACCTCGTTGCTCCCTGTCACGGCCGCCTTCAGCCGCGCAACACCCGTTCGAACAGGCCGCGGGCGATGGCTAGCGGTTCAGCGCGCGCATAGGCGTCGTGCTTGAACGCACACTGCACGGCAGTCGGCTGCAGCAGGCAGTCGCCGGCGACACCGCCCTGCTCGATCACCGCCCACAACGTGGCCCCCGAGACGCCATCCAGCTCCGGCGCCAGCACGTCCACCCCATCGCTGCGCCGGGCCACGCGCGCATAGCGCACGCGCAGGCTCGGTGCCAGCGCCGGCCGGTCCGATGCACCGTCATCGGCCTGCAGCACCTCCGGCGCGTGCGCCGGCGCCGCGAAGAACACGATCGGTCGCGCAAACACGGTGTCATCGATCCGGCGCATTTGCGCATAAGGCCAGCCGGCCAGCACATACAGCGCCGGCCGCTGCGTGCACTGCAGCGCCTCCTCGGACAAGGGCACCGCCGGCCAATGGCGCAGCAGCTCGTCGCGCGTGCGCCCCGGCGCCAGGTCGATCAGCGCCAGGTCGCGCTGCGGATGCGCGACCACCCGCATTAACGCGCATCGCAGCCACAGCACGCCCACGCCATGCACCCGCGGCACGCCGAGATCGCCGAGCGCCAAGCCATCGTCGAAGATGTGGCGACAGGTCACCAGAACCACGCGCCCGCCAACGCGAAACAGCGCCGCGCTGGCGAGCGGCTCGGCACGGCCCTGGCGACACGCCAACAGCGGTACCGCATGGCGCAGCAGCGCCGCGGCGATCGCCCTCGCGCGTGCGGGCGCCACACCGGTATCGATGTCGAGCGGGTCGGTGGCGACGGGCTGCCAGGCCATGCCGCAACACTAGCCAAACCTGTGCCCGCACGGAAGCGTCGGCGCGGGCGGCGGCGCGGTGACCGCGCCGGTGGCTCGGGTGGCGGTACCGGGACGCCGAGGTCGGCCACCCGTCGCCCCGGGCCATCGATACGCCGCCCCACCGAAACGCAGTAGCCGGTGGCAAGCCCGGCTTCAGGCTCACGCGGCATCCAGGCGAACGGTCGCCAGATCCACCCGGGTCACTGCCGGCGGCCACCTCGCCCCGACTCGGTGCCCAGCGCGGCACCGCGGTGGTGCCGGCAATGCGGCCTGCGCGCTGTGCGCCAGCGCAGGAGCGCGAGCGCGCTGTGGCAAAGGCGGCGCAGCGGCGACGCCATCGCCCACCCGACCGATGGATGCGCCAGGTGCGAGCCGGCATGATGGCTGTAGCCAACCAGAGACACGCCGCGATGACGATCGACCGCCCCGACATCCGCCAAGTCGACCCGCAAGGCGCCGATGCACTCGCGCTGCTGCACGAGGCGGCCATCGAAGCAAGCGCGCTCTACCCGGAACTGCATGACCCCGCCGCGCCCGGTCCCACCAATGCGCCCACTCCGCCGCGCGGCGTGTACCTGGTCGCCTATGTGAACGGCATGGCAGTCGCCTGCGGCGCGCTACGCCCGCTCGATGCGCACATTGCCGAGGTACGCCGGATGTTCGTGCAGCGCAGCCACCGTCGCCACGGTCTGGCCAGCACACTCCTGCAGGCGCTGGAGCAGGCGGCACGGGACTTCGACTACAGCACGCTGCGGCTGGAGACCGGCTATCGGCAGCAGCCGGCGCTGGCGCTGTACGAGGCGCGCGGCTTTGTGCGCATCGCGCCGTTCGGTCCGTATGCCGACGACCCGACCAGTGTGTGCTTCGAGAAGCGGCTGACGACCTGACGACCCGGCGCCGAGCGCGCCGGGCTCGCTTGCACGTACAACACCGTTGTCGATCGACGACACGACCGGGTCTGCACCGGCGGTTCCCACGGTCTTCCGTGCCACGTCCGCGGCCAGGCAGCCGCCCGCGCTACCGCAGGCCCGTCACGCCACGCTCGATGATGAAGCAGCGCAACTGCGCTTCGCTGTCGAATTCGTGGCGCTCGCCGGTCTTCAGGTCCTGCACCAGATAGCGCGCGCCGTCGCGCTGGACGCGGATGCGCAGCAGGTAGCTGCGCTCCGCGCTGCCGCAGTCTCGGGTGGTCGAGATACGTTCAGACATGCATGCCTGCTCGGGTTAATAGGTGGCATGGCGCGGGCAGCCGGGCGGCCAATCCACCGCGCCCGTCGCGCTACGGATTGACGTTGAAACCCGGACCGACCTCGACCGGCGTGGTCAGATCGGTGATCTCGATGCGCCCGCACTGACTGAAGAAGTTGCTGCCGAAGCAGCCCACCTTGCCGTCCTGCAGCAGCACCAGCGTGTGGTTGAAGCCGGCGGCGATGGCGGTCACGGTGCTGACGTTCGGCACCTGGGGCGTCTGCGTGTTCTGCGTCACTCCGCTGGTGCCGTTGCCCAGGCGCCCCGCGCTGGCGTTGCCCCAGGTGCGGATCGTGCCGTTGTTGTGCAGCGCGACCGAGTGCGTCTCGCCGGCGGCCAGGGCGGTGATGCCGAGCAGGTTGGGCACCACGGTCGGGGCGAGAACATTGCCGCCCGGTACCGCCACGCCGGTCTGCCCGCGCGAGTTCGATCCCCAGCCCAGAACGGCACCGAGGCTGGTGCGCGCCAGCGTGTGGAAGCCGCCGCCGGCCAGTTCGATCACGCCGCGGCCGTCGAGCGCCGTGACACGGGTCGGCACGCACACCGCGGTGACGGTATTGCCCAGGCCAAGTTGCCCATTGGCATTGAAGCCCCAGGCGAAGACCGCGCCATCGGAGCGCAGCGCCAGCGAGTGGGCGCCGCCGGAGAAGATCGCGGTCACGTTCGCCAGGCCCGGCACCTGGGTGGCCGTGGCGCGGGCAGTGGTGTCGTTCAGGCCGAGCTGGCAAGCGTCGTTCTCGCCCCAGGCCCACACGCTGCCGTCGCTGCGCCGTGCCAGCGTGTGATCGAGGCCGGCGGCAATCGCAGTGACATCGGTGAGGCCGCTCACGACTTGCGGCGTCGGAAAGTTGCCGCCGAACGCGCCCGTGCCGAGCTTGCCCTCGAAGTTCGAACCCCAGGCCACGACCGTGCCATCACCACGCAGCGCCACCGCATGGAACTCGCCGGCCGCCACCTTGCGTGCGTTGTTCAGATTCACCACCGTCTGCGGGACCCGCTGCGACGAGCCCAAGACCACGTTGTTGCCGAGCTGGCCCGTGCCCTGGTCGCCCCACGAGGACACCGTGCCATTGGTCTTGACCGCCAGCGAGAAGCCGTTGCCAGCGGCGATCTGCGGGATCACCGTCACGGGCGTCGGGGCAGGCCCTGGCGCCGGCGGGGGCGGCGAGGGCGGGCTGGGCGCAGGCGACGCGCCACCTCCGCCGCCGCCACCGCAGGCGGAAAGCGCAACGACGGCGCTGGCCAGGAAGAGACGACGAGCATGTTGCAGACGCGAATCGATCGAGGAAGTCATGAGGGTCTCCAGGCGAAATGGGGTGGGCGAAAGGGACTGGCTGAGAGAGCCGCTGCGACTCAGCGGCAGCGCGAGGTCGGCTCGGCGGCGTACGAGGTGCCGTCGAGCCGCACCACGCCCGGCTCCGGTCGCTGCACGGTGAATCCGCTGCTGCCGCTGCGCGCCAGGTTCAGCTGCAGCGTGCTGCCGCTGACGCGCCAGGTGCCCTGGTCGGTGCGCTCGCTGACGCCGCTGCCGAACTGCGAAAGCTGGGACTCGGCCCAACGCGTGAACACGCGCCCGTCGCTGCAAAGGTCGTAGCTACGCTCGGTGAAGTAACCATTGCCGCCCTTGGCCATCGACAGCCGCAGGCCGGCCAGGCCACCGCCTGTGGCGCCGCCAGCGCTCGTCGACGGGGCCCTCGACGCCACGGCCGGCGCACCGACGCCGAACTGCGCAGGCGGCAGCGCGGCGAGCGTGAACGTCTGCGCGCCGATCCACAGCGAGGGCGATGCGCCCTCGCCGCTGAAGCCGAACACCTCGCCACCGGGCAGCAGACCGGTGAATCCGCTGCGTCCGCCAGCATTGCCGAACGCGGCCTGTCCGCTGGCGCGCGCGCCGTCGGCCGGCCGGAAGAAGTCGACGCGACCGTCGGCCGCCACGCGCACCTGCAGCGTCGTGCTGCCGCCAGCAGCGCTGTACGTGCCAACGTAGGGCGAGACGGCCGCCGGCGTGGCGCAGGCGCCGAGCAGGATTGCCGCCAGCAGCGGCAGCAGGAGTCGAAGCGCGTGGTTCATGATGGGTTGCCTCCGGCATCTTTGAAGGTGACGTCGCATCACTGCTGCAGCAGCACGCAGACCGAGTCGCTGACCACGTTGCTGACCGCGATCGGCCCCGACAGCGGCCGCAGCCCGGCCGGCGGCGGATTACCGGCCGGCATGCCTTCGGGTGTGGGCACGTTGCGGTCGGGCATGCCGGGCGGCGGCAGGTCCGGCGGCGGCGGCAGCTTGCCGGGCACCCCGGCGACAGTCGGCTTGGCCTGGTAGCGCACCTGGTAGTAGACGGTCAGCTGGGTCCCTTGCTCGCACCCCTGCGGCTGCACCCCGCCAAGCAGGCGCTGCCAGTCGAGCAGCAGGTCGCCGGCGCGGAAGGTTTGCCACCGCGCTTCGCGGAAGTCTTCGAATGCGCTGTAGCGCTCGCTGGTGGGGCGCGCCAGATCGAACGGGTGCTGCACGCCGCTCACGAACTGCCGCGCGAGCGGCAGCGGCAGCGGGACCATCGCCGATCCGGCGCCGCCGCTGAGCTGAACCGAGGCGAGCACGTTCACCACCTGCTCCGACGCGGCTGGCAGGCGCAGTTGGGGCCGGTCGATCCGCGGCCCTGCTGGCTGCGCTTGCTGTGCTGGCTGCGCGGCGCAGATCGCCGGAAACAGCGCAGGCAGCAGCGCAACGAGGCTGACGACTGCATGGTGCAAAGCGGGAGTGCGATGTGTCATGTGGGTGCTCCGTTCTATGCGTGCGGACAAGGTCGGGTGACGACAGGACGCAGAATGCGCAGGCGGCGTCAATGCATCGTCAATGCAGCGTTGATCAGGTGTTGATGAGGTATTGCTGAGGTGGCAGCGCAGCACCGCGCAGGTCGATGCGAGGTGCCACTGCCGCCGAGGTCAGAGCGGAAAGTCGCTCTTCGGCCAGGCGTAGACCTTGCGCTGCCACTGGTCGCGACCGTCGCGGTCGCGCAGCACCCAGCCAATCTCGTCGGAGGCGCGCTCGGCGTCGTGACGCACCTTGGTCATGCCTTCAGGCTTGGTCGGGCCGTCGCTGCCGCTGGCGGTGGGTACGCAGCGGTCCTCATTGCCGCGCTTGTCGATCTTCAGTTCCCAGCCGATGCTGACGATGCCGGCGTGCAGGCCATCGCAATCCGCGCGCTTGGGCGCGCCGTCGTTCTTGTCGCAGCGGATGCCGCGGCCGTTGAAGCGCTTGTCGCCGTCGTAGCCGGCGGGGCACTGCACGCCCTGGCTGGCGTCGCCAAGGTAGCCCCGCCCGCCGACCGGAAACGCGTACTCGACCCTGCTCGACTCGAAGGTGTCGGGGCCGCTCGGGTGCTTCTTTCGCGCGAAGGTGGCGAGCGCCGGGTAGCCGGGCAGCGGCGGCGACATCACCGAGTCGACCTTGCGCCCCGCACCGACTGCCAGGCATTGGTCGATGCCGCCGTCGCGACCGACCGGGTCCATGACGACGTTGCCGCCGATCTTCATGCCGGTGGCGGCGAACACCGCGGGTGAGCAGATCGATGCAAGCGTGTAGCGCCGGCTGCACACCAGCTTGCGGTTGCCGTCACTGATGTGGGCGTCGAAGCCGTCCGGACACTTGACGCCCTGCTGCTCGCCCGCATGAGCGGGCCCTGCGAGAAAGGTTGCGGCAACGGCGGTGGCGATGGCGGCAAGTGCCGTATTCAGATGCTTGTGCATGCTGTCCTCCTGAGTCGGGTCGGTTGGACCGCGGACACCAGTGCCCGCGGCCGGGCTTGGGGCGCGGGCGACCTCTCGGACTCGACAGGCATCGCACTGGCCACGGACCGCACTGTCCGTGGCAGGCATCAACGCAGCGTCAATCGGCGCTGCGGAGGATTCGACAGGGCATTGATGGAAGACGACTGCGGCGTCGGAGCGCGACCCGCACCGTCAACGCGGATCGTCTGTTGCTTCCAGAACGTACGGAGCGGGGTCGATTCCGCGTTTGGCGAATGCAGCACGCAGGCTCTCTGCGGACCACGGATCGAAAGCCGTTGGCTTCAGCACGGCGAGCACGGCCTGCACCTGCGCATCGTCGCCGTACAGCAGGAGGTTTGTGGCCGCAGAAGCATGCGCAATGGCGACCTCGGTGCTGGCGAGCGAGTCAACCACGCGCGCCGCCAACGCCGGCATCCGGTCGTGCTCGCCCAAGCGATGAGAAAGATCCAGCAGGCGTCCCCGTGCGATCAGCGCCAGGGTCGGGTCCGCGCCGTCGGCGAGCGCGTCGTACTGCTCGCGCGCCTCGTCCAGCCGACCGAGTTCGGTCAGTGACCAGGCCAGGTTGTTGCGCAGCGTTGGCGTTCCCGCGTACTCCCCCAGCGCCAGCGCCTCGCGCGCAATGGCGATGCCGTCGTCGTCTCGCTTGAGCCCGGACAGCCCCCACAGCAGGTTGATCGCGACATCGACCTGCGCGTAGCGCGCCGCCAGTTGCCGGGCGAGGCGATAGGCCTCTTCGTGCAGCGGCAGGCCACGCGTCACATCACCCGATTCGTCGTAGGCAGCGCCAAGGCTGGTCAGGCAGTTGATGAGGGCGGCGCTCGGCCGCTCGCGCCGCAGTCGATCACGCAGCGCTTCCAGTGCAGGAATGACCTCGGTGACGCGCCCTTGCAGTTGGGCCAGCGTGCCGCGGTCAATCAGCAACTCGACACTGTCCGGCGCAGCCAGCCCCGCTTCGTGGAGCGCGCGTTCCGCGTCGTCGAGCCGACCCCGGTACGTGGCTGCGAGCGCCAACGCGCGCAAGGCGGCAGCGCGGTCGCGCGGCTCGGCCGGCGCATCGATCGCCGCGCGTGCCGCCGATTCCGCGCCGTCCGGATCGGCCATTTCGAGGAATACATGGGCACGCGCTGCGTCGATTCGCGCCCGCTGCGCGTCGGCATCGAGCGCCTGCGCACTCGCCAACCGATCGGCTGCCCGCCGCAGCAGGTGCAGCGCCTGCGCCTGCAGGCCTGCATGGCGATCGGCGTCGACCGCGCGCAGCGTCGCGTCCATCGCAGCCCCGACCTGCCCGGCCGCCCACCAGTGCTCGGCAAACTGTCGCGCGACCGCGCCATGCAGCACCACGCGCAACGGTTCGGCCAGGCTCGCCAGATGACTCTCGCGCACGACGTCGTGCACGAAGCGGCCGTCGCGCAGCAGGCCCGCGCCCTCGGCCTCGGCCAGCGCCTCGGCGGTCGCCCAGGCCGACAGGCCGACCGTCGCCGCAATGCGCTCGACATCGCGCGCGCTGCCGCACACCGCGACCACGCCGAGCACGCGCCGCGCGGTGTCCGACAGCCCGCGCAGCCGCCGCCGCACCAGATCGGCCACCCGCGCCGGCACCTCCAGCTCCGAGTAGTCGATCGTCACCGCGTCGAGGTCGCTCGCCCAGCCGGCGTCCGTTGCCGACAGGCGGCGGTTCTCGAACAATGCGCGCAGCGTCTGCAGCGCGAAGAACGGGTTGCCGCCCGTACGTGCGTGCAGCCAGGCACCGAACTTCGGCGGCCCGGCCGCGGTGCGCGACAACTCGGCCAGCAGCGCCTGCACGGACTCGGCGGACAGTGGCGCCAGCGCCAACCGCTGCAACCCGCAGTCGGCTTCCAGCACGTCCAGCAGGCGCTCGAGGTCAGGCGCGGCCTCGGTCGAGCGATGCGCCAGCCGCACGGTCACCTGCGCGCGCCGCGCAATGAAGGCGATCAACATCGGCCCACTGCACGTCGTCGAACACCAGCGGCCGTCCGCCGTCCTCCAGCACGCACGCCAGCGCCTCCAGCAGGCGCGTCTTGCCCAGCGCCGGATCGGCCGGCGGCAGCAGTTCTCCTTCCGCCAGTTCGGGCAGCAGCCGTGCGAGGTCACGCCGATACTCGCCGAGGTCCGGCAGGCTGTCGCGGAAGTCGTGCAGGTACTCGATCACCGGCGCGAACGGCACCTGCGCCAGCCCTTCGCGACAGGCGATCCAGCGCGCGCCCGGCAGCGCGTCTTCCAGCAGCCGCGTCTTGCCAACGCCGGGCTCGCCGCCGACGGCGAGCAGCCGTCGCGACAGGTCTGCCACCTGCGCCAGTTCGCGCTCGCGGCCGATCACGCGCGGCGGCTGGATCACCGCGCGCGGCACGCCAGCCACCAGCGGCGCGATGGCGACGCGTGACGGTGCCTGGCTGCCCGCCCGCAGTGCCTCCGCCAGCGCGACCGTGGCCGCCATCGGCTGCAGCCCGAGTTCGGCGTCCAGCCAGCGGCAAAAGCGCTCGAACGCGGCGAGCGCCTCGTCGCGACGGCCGCCGGCGCGCGCCACGCGCAGCAAGGCCTGCATCGCGTCTTCGGTGCCGGCATCGGCCTGCAGCAGCCGCAGCAGCAACGCCGCCGCCGGCTGCGCCTCGCCGCCCTGCTCGTGCGCGAGGGAGGCCTTCAGCACGGCCTCGCGCCAGGCATCGGCAAGCGCCTGACGCTCGCCGCGCGCCCATTCGTCGAGCAGCGCAAAGCCGCGGAAGCTCATCACCGACAGCAGCGGCTCGCCGTGCAGCGCGACGGCAGCCGGCCAGTCGGCACGACCCAGCGCGGCGCGGTAGACGGCCACGTCGGTCGGCAGGTCGACGCGCACGCGGCGGCGGTCGGCCTGCAAGGTTTCGCCCCGGCCCCAGCCGGCCAGCAGCGACCGCGCCCGGTGCAGGTTGGCGCGCAGGTTGTGCTGGGCCTCGTCCTCGGCGCGCTCGGGCCAGAACAGCCCGGCCAACGCCTCGCGGCTCACCCAGTCGCTGCGGTAGGCGAGGTAGGCGACGAGATAGCCGGGCAGGTTGTCGGGCACGTCGCGACGACCGCCTTCTGCGGTCGCCCAGACGGGCGCGCCGAACAGATGCAGCCGGCCTTCTTCTTGCGGCATACGGTGCGACCCGGTTAACCCACCTTGCAGTGGAGTCTACGGACCCGGCGCCGCGCCGGTAAGGCAGCGATCCCCGGCGGATGACAGGTGGGGGGGTTGGCGGGCGTGCCTGTCGACGCCGGCGTGAATCCGCGGCGCTCGCCATTGACGAGGCATTGACGCGGTCGACCGACATTGGCTGCACGTACCCAAGCCGGCGCCCGAGTTGCGCCAACCAACCGAGGAGCTACTGCCATGCGATCGAACGTCCGCCTGTTCCTGTCCTGCGCCAGCGTGATTGCCCTGCTTGCCGCGTGCGGCGGTGGCGACGCCCCGCCACCCGCCCAGGCGCCGGTACCGCCGGCGCCAGCCACGATCACCATCACCAGCCAGCCGAGCAGTCTCACGGTTGTGGAAGGCGAGCCGGCGTCGTTCTCGATCGCCGTGCAGACCACCTCGCCATTCACCGTCGAGTGGAGCCGCGACGGCGTCGTCATCGCTGGGCGTAGCGGCACCACCTTCACACTGGCCGCCGCCACGCTGGCCGACGATGGTGCACTTTTCAGTGCCCGCGTGCTGGCCGGCGTCAATTCACCCAGCGGCAGCACCGTGGCCACGGTGACCAGCAGCGCGGCGCGGCTGTCGGTCAACATCGCGGCGCCGGCTGCTCCCACCGCCCTCACCGCGCTGGCAGGCGCCTCCGGCACCACCGCACTGCTGAGTTGGACCGACAACTCGAACAACGAGACCGGGTTCGAGGTGTTCAGTGTGGTCAACGGTCAGGACGTGCTGGTCGCGACCACTGCCGCCAACGACCGAACGCAGGAGGTGAACGGCTTGACGCCCGGCTCCGAACAGACGTTCCGCGTGCGTGCGAAGCGCAGCGTCTCCGGACGCTTGGCAACATCGGTCCTCGCGAGCACCAGTGTTGCGCTGCCCGGCGGCTCGCCCACAACGCCGAACCCGCCCACCAACGCTCGTCTTACGCCAGTCAGCGGCAACATGGCGATCGACCTCGCGTGGACCGACAATTCGAACAACGAGACCGGGTTCGAACTGTTCAACGCATCGAGCGGCAGTGAGGTCCTGGTCACGGTCCTGGGCGCCAACACCACGGAGGCCCGCCTGAACACCAGCCTCACACCCGGCCAGACGCTTACCTTTGGCGTCCGCGCAGTGCGCAGCGCGAACGGCACGACCACCCGCTCGGCCCCGGCATCCGCCTCCATCACGCTGCCGGCGGCGCAAACCCAGATCGTGACGCTGACACCCACGCAGGACAACGTCCTGAGGATCAGCACCTTCGATGCCAGCGTCGGCGACCAGGTGCTGCGCAACCTGCCGGTGGAAGTCGGCTGCACCTACGTCATCGACTTCGGTGCCGCCGGCAGCGCTGCGACGTGCTCGCGCTCGCTGCTGCTGTTCGACCTTGGCGTCGCCAACGGCCGCACGATCCGCAAGGCGACGCTGCGGCTGCAGCCGGTCGCCGGCGTGGTCAACTTCGCACCTATCCGCGAGTTCCGCATCGGCGCGGTCCAGCAGTCGTGGAATCCGGCGACCGTGACCGGCAACAACGGCAGCTTCACTGTCAGCACGACCGGGCTGGTCTCGGCACCCCTGGCCGCGCTCATGCTGGAACGCTCGTTCGACGTGACGAGCATCGTCAGCCAATGGGCCAGCGGCGCGCAGACCAACAACGGATTCGCGCTGGCGATGATCGACGAGACCATCCCGGGGAATCTCGCCGCCGGCCTGTTCGGCATGTTCAACAGCTTCGGCTCCCGCGAGAACAGCATCGCCGGCAATCGCCCTCGCCTTGTGATCGAGTTCGAATGAGACTTGGGCCGAGGCTCGGGAGACGCGCATCCGTCACGCCAGGACTCAGCACAAATGGCGCGCGGCCTGCGCCTCGCCGCCCTGCTCTTGCGCGAGAGCGGGCGGCTGCGCCTGGTCCCCGGCTCGCCTGCCGAGGTGACCGGGTGAGCCGCGAGGCGCTGGCCGGCCGGTTCTGGCCGGAGCGAGCCGGGAAGGTCGTCGGGAACGTCACGTCGTGCACGGGCGGGTCCGATCCAGTGCGGCGCACCGAGCAGATTCAGCTGGCCTTCTTGGCTGGGCATGCAGCGCTGTTCCTGTCGTACGGCGACGGTGTCGGGCCAGCCTACGGACCCGAGTGCGCGGAGTAAACGGCCACCGCGGCTGCGTCAGCGCGACAGGTGCACCGACTGTCGGGGCAGCGCGGCGCCGACGGCGGCCTTGGAAAGCGGCCCGCGCGCAGTCGCCGCAACGACATCGAGGCGACCGCGCGCGCCGCTCTCGGCGTAGTCCTGCGCCAGCGCTGCGTCCAGTGCCGCCACGCTCGCCCCGGCCATCCCTGCGAGGTAAGCATGCAGATGCGCAGCGAGTTCCTCCAGCGCCAGGCTGTGGCTGCGGCCGGTCCGCGCGGTGAGCCAGTCGGCGAAAGCAAGAAAGCGCAGGAAGGCAGCGCCGGGCAGCGGCGCATTGGGTGCGCCCAGCAGCAGCGCCAGGGTGCGCGGGAAGCGTCCCGAATTGGCCACGCGATCCCAGGCCATCGCCATGTTGGCGATGCGCCGCAGCGTCGCGGCGTCGAGGTCGCGGGTGGAGCGCACCTCGTACGGCGGCTGCGGATTGAAGTCGAGCGCGAAGGCCTGCGTGTGGCGCGCCGCTTTGGCAAACAAGGGCGCACCGCGCAGCCGCTTCAGGATGCCGAGCTGGATCTCGTGGGGCCCGAGCGCCAGCAGGCGATCGAAGCCGCGCGCGAAGCTCGCCAGATCTTCGCCGGGCAGGCCGGCAATCAGGTCCACGTGCAGGTGGGCCTGCGTGTGCTGGCGCAGCCAGCGCAGGTTGGCTTCGGCCAGCGCGTTGTCCTGGCGCCGTGAGATGTGCCATTGCACCGCTTCGTTCCAGGACTGGATGCCGATCTCGAACTGCAGACTGCCCGGCGGAAAGCGCGCGATGCGCTCGCGCAGCCGCGCCGGCAGGTGATCGGGAATCAGCTCGAAGTGCACGAACGGCGGATCGTCCGCATCGGCCTCGATGCGCGCGAGAAAGAAGTCGAGCAGCGCCGCTGACGCATCGATCTTCAGGTTGAAGGTGCGGTCGACGAACTTGAAACGCCGCGCACCACGTTCCCACAGCGCACCCAGCTCGGCCAGGAAGGCGTCGAGCGGAAACGCCCACGCCGTCTTGTCCAGCGCCGACAGGCAGAACTCGCACTTGAACGGGCAGCCGCGCGAGGCTTCGACATACAGGTGGCGCCGGCGCAGATCATCCGCGCTGAACTCGCCGTAGGGCAGCACCAGGTCCGCCAACGGCGGCTGTTCACCGGCATGCACCTTCATCAGCGGGCGTGGCCCGTGCAGGATCTGCCCCGCCAGCTTGGCAAAGGTGACATCGCCCCAGCCGGTGATGACGAAGTCGGCCAGCGTGCAGATGCGCTGCGCTTCGATCTCGTGGCTCACCTCGGGCCCGCCGATGACCACCGTGACCTCCGGCGCGGCCGCCTTCAGCGCCTCGATGACCTCGGTGGTGCGGGTGACGTTCCAGATGTAGACGCCGAAGCCGACCAGCCGGGGCGAACGCGCCAGAAGGTCGGCGACGATCTCGCCTGCCGGCCGCGCGAGGGTGTACTCGGCGATCACACTGTCGTCACGCAGCACCCCCAGGTTGGCACGCAGGTAGCGCAGCCCGAGCGAGGCGTGCGACCAGCGGGCGTTGAGGGTGGCAAGGACGATCGAGGGCACGGCGGCAGCCAGGGCGGCATGGGAGCTGCCGAGTCTAGGGCCGTGGGCGCTGACGCCCAGCGGCCGCCTTCAGGCGACCGCCGCGGCGCGGGCCGGATCGCAACGGCCCGGTATGCGCAGGCCGCCGGCTAGTGGCCGACGTCGAGCGCGACCTGCGCCTGCCGTTGCTGCAGGATCAGCAAGCGGCGCTTGCGGTCGACGCGGCTGGTCGAGCCGTCCAGGTAGGCGTCCTCACTGGATTGATTCATGGACTGCAGCACGCTGCGCAGGCCGTTGGCGGCCAGCGTTGCGGCGCGCTGGGCCAGATGCCACAGGCCCAAGATGGCGTCGACGAACAAATCACTGACCAAACGGGCACGCTCGGCGTGAGCCTGGCGCACGATCTCGTCGAAAGTTTTCTGGCTGACTGCGGTACGCATGGTGCGGATTCCTGTTGAAACCGTCTGGCGGGCAGCTCTCTCGTGAAAAGCGCCCGCATCGCACGCAAAGCCTGGCACGACCCAGGATGGCGCTATCTGTGTAAACGGCAGGCAAGTCCAGTTCGCACTTGCGTCGGATCAAGCTTCGGGCCGGTGACATATCGAAAGAGCCTGCAATCGTCGCCAGGCGGCGACAACGACCCAGCTTGACCCGACTGTCCGCCTTCAGTCGGCGCGCGCGAGGCCGCGCCAGGCGAGCGCCAGCGGCGGGTGCAGGCAGGCGAAGTCGAGCTCGAACGGTAGGTGATGCGCGGCGAGGTAGGCCGCCAGATCCGGCTGCTCGCGGCGCAGCCGCGGCACGAGTTGCAGGAAGGCGTCGGTGAGGTCGGGATCGAAGTGGATTGCGCGCGCCAGGCCGATCTCGCGCAATGCGTCGTCCACGCTCCAGGCGCGCTTGTAGGCGCGCGCCTGCGTGAGCGAGTCGAACACGTCGGCCAGCGCGGTGATACGCGCCACGCGTGGGATCGCTTCGCCGGCGAGCTGGTCCGGGTAACCGGAGCCGTCCCACTTTTCGTGGTGATGTCGAACGATGTCGAGCGTGATCGCGTCCTGCTCGCTGTCTTCGCTGCGCAGCAGCCGTTCACCGCTGATCGTGTGCTGCCGGATTTCGTGCAGTTCGGCCTCGGTCAGCTGCGCCGGCTTGAGCAGCAGCTCGCACGAGACGGACACCTTGCCAACGTCATGCAGTCGCGCGGCGTGCTCGATCAGCACGGCGGTGGCCTCGTCCACCCCGACCTCGCGCGCCAGCAGCCCGGCGAGCCGCCCCACGCGCAGGCAGTGGCTGACGACCTGGCCATGGCATTCAGTATCGCGACACGGTGGGGCGAGGCGGGCAGGCACGGATTCGTCGTTGGGCATGGCACATGTGCGGTGTGGGATCGACGCGGCGGGGGCAGCAGCAGCAGGCGTCGGCAAGCGCGCGAGTGTAGGGACTGCCGCGGCGCGGCCAGCGTGCGCGAGGCGCGTTTCGCGCCGGCGATGCGACACCCATGCGATGCGTCAAGCAGCAGCGTGTGGCTGGGCGATTCGAGCCGTTGCTCGAGATCGAGATCAATGCGCAGCCGGCCTTGACCTTGCTCAGTCCGCGCGGCAAAGCACCGATGCGTGGCGCGCGCGCGGGTCTACCCTTGACGCACGCGTCCTCTGGTCTCGAGGGCGATGGGGGGCACCATGCGGCTGACCTTTTTCGGAGCGGCCGGTGAAGTCACCGGCTCGTGCCTGCTGGTGGAAGCGGCGGGCGTGCGCTTCCTGGTGGACTGCGGTCTGTTCCAGGGGGCGATGCGCGGCCCACAGAACGCGCCCGCCAAGAATCGCGAGGCTTACGCGCGTGACCTGGGGCGGCTCGACTTCGTGCTGCTGACCCACGCGCACCTCGATCACTGCGGCCTCTTGCCACGCTTCGCCGCGCAGCGGGCAGGCGGGCCGATGATCTGGTGCACCAAGCCCACCGCCGACCTGATGCCGGTGATGCTCAAGGACAGCGCGCACGTGCAGTCGCGCGAGGCCAGTCACCCGCGCGGACGGAATTGGCGCCGGGCGCCGGCCACCGAGGAGCCGCTGTACACGGCCGACGATGTCGACCGCCTGCTGCCGCGCCTGATCGGCGTGCCGTACGACGCCCAGTTCCAGCCGCATCCGGCGGTCAGCGTGCGCTTTCGCAGCGCCGGGCACATCGTGGGCGCCGCGTTTGCGCAGATCGACCTGCCGGATACACGCGGCCGCACCCGCCGCCTCGTGGTCTCGGGCGACCTGGGCGAAGCCTCGCCGCTGCTGGTGAACGACCGCGCCGCCCGCGACGACTGCGACGTGCTGGTGGTCGAGTCCACCTACGGCGACCGTAACCACCGCTCGATGTCCGAGACCGAAGACGAACTGGTCGGCGTGATCGAGGACGTACTGCACAAGCGCCATGGCAACCTGATCGTGCCGTCGTTCGCGCTCGGCCGCGCGCAGGAGTTCCTGCTGCTGCTGTACCGGCTGACCCTGGC
>LNFM01006381.1_pt1 | contig 23733 bp, 19 predicted proteins | sample 596031 | NCBI WGS metagenome assembly LNFM01 (sample SAMN04254537, study PRJNA301005) | activated carbon metagenome | isolation source: dual media filters at the Ann Arbor, Michigan drinking water treatment plant | place: USA: Ann Arbor | reverse complement strand
GGCGCTACACGCTGCTGCTGCAACACGAGTTCGAGGCCAGCGGCAACGGCGACATGCAGTCGCTGCGATGGCCGGTGCAGACGGACATCACGGCCCTCTGACCGAGCCGACCCGCCCGCGCAACCGCGTTTCGGGATGTAAGAACCCCACTCATGCCCAGACAGCGGTTACATCGACCTCTTGCTGCAGTGCACCATTTTGTTCTGCACTTAACGTCCAACGCGCCAGCGCGGCCTTCGCGCGGGTCACCTGGGCGGTGTCCGCAGCGCGGACCGTCCAGATGAAGGGCCTGGGTTCCTTGTCCAGCCGTTCGGTGTACTGGGCGATGGCTTGCTGAAGTTCGGGCACGCTGGTGAACCGGTCGCGGGCGATCCCATGGTGGTCGATCTCGCGAAAAAAACGCTTGACCGTGCTCAACCACGAGGTGTTGGTCGGGGTTGAGTGCACGACCAGGCGCGGGTGCTGGGCCAGCCAGGCCTGGACCTTGGGTCGCTTGTGCGTGGCCTGGTTTTCAACGATCAGGTGCAGCTGCAGATGCCTGGGCGTCTGGCGATCGATCAGGCGCAGGAACTTGAACCACTCCTCGTGGTGATGCCGGTCCTGGCACTCGGCAACCACGACACCCTCCAGCTTTTTCAGCGCGACCAACAGGCTTGTCAATTCACGGCGCACGCCGTCGCTGGCCACGGCTCCGGCAACCACGGGCTGGGTGCGGTTGTGCGTCTGGACATGGCCCTTCCCGGCACAGCTGAGCACCAGCACATGCTCGCGCGGGTTCACGTAGAGCCCCACGACGTCGATCCACCCGCCGTCGAGGCACAGAGGCGGCGGCGGTGAGACTTTGAAAGCCTCCATCAGGTGCGGCTGGATGCCGTTGCGCCGCCACACCCGTCCGATGGTCGTGGCGCTCAGACCCAGATGCGAAGCCAGCGTGCGCGTACTCCAGTGCGAGCCTGTGGCCGGTTGATCTTGCAGCGTGGTGTGCAGGATGTGCGACTCGACCTCGGACGTCACGCTCGGTGTGCGCCCTGCACGCGAAGCGTCTTGCATCAATGCCTGCAGACCGCCTTCGATGAAGCGCTGCCGCCACAACGCCACTTGCCGCCGATCCAGCCTGACCTCTTGGGCAATGTCCTTGTTCTGCCAACCTTGCGCCGCCAGCAGGATGACGCTGGCACGTTGCTGTACACGTGCCTCCACCCGCCTGCCTCTGGACAGCGTGAGCAACTCGGATGAGGTCTTCTCATCCAGCTCGATCGCTTTGGCAACTCGCATCGTTTCAACCTCCTTGAGAACCGGGCCCTGTCGGAGAACACAAGAGCCATCAATTGCGGCGCATGCCGCCCATTCACCTTGAGTCATGGCATCGAAGCAAGGTTCGATCCAGCGCACTCCTCGTGGCGCAACTCAAGGCTCGTTACATGTCGAGCCGACACCTGCCATAAGAATGAAAAAACAAGTGCGCGACTGTACGTCAACGCACACAACGAAATCAGGGTGTCCATTCATGTCGTGCTTCAACCACCAGACGTTTCCACGCTCGATGCAGGTGCATTCGATGCACCCGCATGGGGTCCATGCAGTGACCACCGCCATCCGCAGGAGGCAGTGACATGGCCCGCGCCCGCCCCGCCGAGAGGCCGCCGCCAGCCGCAAGTGGCCCGAGCATCGTCGTCCCGTTCTACAACGAACACGACCTCGCCCGAAGTCTGGCCCCCTGGGCCAACCTCAACCAACGACAGCAGCAGGCCAAGGCATGTCTGGTGCTGACCGACCTGCTGGTGCTCGGGCTCTGCTTCGTCGCCGGGCGCCTGCCCGCGTGGCTGCTCCACGACATGAGCCTCCCGCAAGCGATGAACGTCTGGTGGTCTGCCAATGGCCACCTGCGCGTCATGCTGTTCGGCGCCATTGCCCTGACCATGGTGTGCTGGATGTGGACCGTGCAAGGCCACTACTCTGCTCACCGCCGCAAACCCTGGTGGGACGAAACCCGCCAGTTGATCCAGGTCATCGTGCTCGCAGCGCTGCTCGACGCCATGGTGATCTACCTCGCCAAGTGGCCGCTCTCGCGCTTGTGGACCGGGGCGACCTGGGGCCTCGTGCTGATCTGCCTGCCGCTGGCGCGCCTGGCCATCCGCTCATGGCTGTTGCGCGCCGGCCTGCTTACCCAGCCCTATGTGCTCATCGGCCATCCCGACGACGTCGAGAAGGCCGCCGCCGCGCTGGCCAGCGAACCGCTGCTGGGCTACAAGCCCGTGGCCGTCGTCTGCCCCGACCCGGGCGCGCGGCTGGTCGAGCTCGGTGAGTACGTGGCCGCACCCACCGCGCTCAGTCCCGGCGTGCGGGAGTTTCTTGCCCGGCCCGGGCCCTACCAGCTGGTGGGCGTGCTCGGCATCCGGGACAACAACTGGCTGCGCGAACTCGCGCAAGACCTCATGCTCACCCGCGACGACCTGGTCATGGTGCCCGCAATCGGCGGCCTGCCGATCTACGGCATGGAGGTCTCGCACTTCTTCAGCCACGACGTGTTGCTGCTGCGCGCCCGCAACAACCTCAACCGCCGTGGTCCGCAAGTGCTCAAACGCGCGCTCGACATCGTGGGCGCTGCCGCCCTGCTGGTGCTGCTGACGCCGCTGTTCGCCTGGGTCGCGTGGCGCATCAAGCACGACGACGCCGGTCCTGTGTTTTTCGTACAGAAGCGCGTGGGGGTGGACGGCCAGCTGTTCGACTTCATCAAGTTCCGCAGCATGGTGATGGACGCCGACGGTGCGCTGGAGCGCTGGAAGACGGAGAACGAAAAGCTCTACGTGCAGTACCTGGCCAGCAACTTCAAGCTCGCCAATGACCCGCGCGTCACGAAGATCGGTCGCCTCATCCGCCGCACCAGCATCGACGAACTGCCCCAGCTCATCAACGTCCTGCGCGGCGACATGAGCCTCGTGGGCCCGCGCCCGCTGCTGGCCCGCGAGCTGGGCGAATACGGCAAGAGCATCCGAGCCTACGGCCCTGTGGCAGATCAGCGGCCGCAGCACCAGCACCTTCCAGCACCGCATCAACATGGACCTCTGGTACGTGCGCAACTGGTCGCTCTGGTACGACCTCGTGATCATGCTGCGCACCGTGCGCGTGGTGCTGCGGCAAGAGGGCGCCAGTTGAATCCCTCCCGCTCCGACCTCTGGGCGCTGCCGCGTCCCCCCCAACCCGATCCTTCCTCCATGAACATCCCTGAAACCATCTACGTCGCAGGCCACCGGGGCATGGTCGGCTCGGCCATCGTGCGCCAGCTGCTCGCGGCCGGCCACCCCGAGAGCCACATCGTCACCCGCACCCACGCCGAACTCAACCTGACCGACCAGGCCGCCGTTCGCGCGTTCTTCGCCAGCGTCAAGCCGCAGCAGGTGTACCTCGCTGCGGCCAAGGTGGGCGGCATCCACGCCAACAGCACCTTCCCCGCCGATTTCATCTACCAGAACCTCATGATCGCGGCCAACGTGATCGAAGCCGCCTTCTGCAACGGTGTGCAGAAACTGCTCTTCCTCGGCTCCAGCTGCATCTACCCCAAGCTCGCCCCACAGCCGATGAACGAGCATGCCCTGCTCACCGGTCCGCTTGAAGCCACCAACGAGCCCTACGCCGTGGCGAAGATCGCCGGCATCAAGCTCTGCGAGAGCTACAACCGCCAGTTCGGCGCCAGCCACGGCGTGGACTACCGCAGCGTCATGCCCACCAACCTCTATGGCCCGGGCGACAACTACCACCCCGAGAACAGCCACGTCATCCCTGCGCTGATCCGCCGCCTCCACGAGGCCAAGGTGTCCGGCGCACCCGAGGTCACCATCTGGGGCAGCGGCACGCCGCTGCGCGAATTCCTGTACGTCGACGACATGGCCGCGGCCTGCGTGCACGTGATGAACCTGCCCAAGGCCCTCTACGAGCAACACACCCAGCCCACGCTCAGCCACATCAACGTGGGCTACGGGTCGGACATGACGATCGCCGAACTCGCCCAGAGCATCGCGCACGCCACCGGCTTCACGGGCCAGATCCGCTTCGACAACAGCCGACCCGACGGCACCCCCCGAAAACTCATGGACAGCCGCCGCCTGCGCAGCCTGGGCTGGCAAACCACCCCGGTCGATCTATCCGCCGGCCTGGTCCTGACCTACCAGGACTTCCTGCAGCACGCCGCCCAATAACACCTGCGAGCCCCCACACCATGACCAAGAACCCGCCCACCCACAACGCCCAGCCCAAGGTTGCCCTCATCACCGGCGTGACCGGGCAGGACGGCTCCTACCTCGCCGAGCTGCTGCTCGAAAAAGGCTACATCGTGCACGGGATCAAGCGACGCAGCAGCCAGTTCAACACCCAACGCGTGGACCACATCTACCAGGACCCGCACATCGAGAACGCGCGGTTCAAGCTGCACTACGGCGACCTGAGCGACACCAGCAACCTGATCCGTATCGTGCAGGAAACCCAGCCCGACGAGATCTACAACCTCGGTGCGCAAAGCCATGTGGCCGTGAGCTTCGACAGCCCGGAATACACCGCCGACGTGGACGGCCTGGGCACGCTGCGCCTGCTTGAGGCCATCCGCATCCTGGGGCTGGAGAAAAAGACCCGCTTCTACCAGGCCAGCACCTCCGAGCTTTACGGCCTGGTGCAGGAAATCCCGCAAAAGGAAACCACCCCGTTCTACCCGCGCAGCCCCTACGCCGTGGCCAAGCTCTACGCGTACTGGATCGTGGTGAACTACCGCGAGGCCTACGGCATGTACGCCTGCAACGGCATCTTGTTCAACCACGAATCCCCCCGCCGCGGCGAGACCTTCGTCACCCGCAAGGTCACCCGTGGCCTGGCCAACATCGGCCAGGGTCTGGAGAACTGCCTCTACATGGGCAACATGGATTCGCTGCGCGACTGGGGCCACGCCAAGGACTACGTGCGCATGCAATGGATGATGCTGCAGCAGGAGCAGCCCGAAGACTTCGTGATCGCCACCGGTGTGCAATACAGCGTGCGCCAGTTCATCGACATGGCGGCGAAGGAACTGGGTGTGACCCTGCGCTTCGAGGGCGAAGGCGTGAACGAACAGGCCGTCGTGCAATCGGTCGAAGGTGACAAGGCCCCCGCGCTCCAACCGGGCCAGGTGATCGTGAAGGTGGACCCGCGCTACTTCCGGCCCACCGAGGTGGAGACCCTGCTGGGCGACCCGTCCAAGGCCAAAGCCACGCTGGGCTGGGTGCCGCAGATCACGCTGCAGGAGATGGTCACCGAGATGGTGATCTCCGATCTCGCCGACGCCCAACGCCACTCCCTGCTCAAGACACACGGCTTCGACATGACCGTGTCCAGCGAGCACTGAACGCCGTCCCGATGTCTGTCCCACACACCTTGCGCACACCCACCCCCGTTCGCGCGTCCATCGCGGGACGCATCGCCTCCGGCGCGGGCGCATACGGCTATGCGCAGGCGGTCAGCATCGGCACACAACTGGTGGCGCTGCCTCTGTTCCTGCACCACTGGGACATGGCCACCTACGGCACCTGGCTGGCGCTCTCCGCGCTGCCGTTTTATTTGTCGCTGGCCGACGCCGGCATCTCCACCGCCTCCAGCAACCAGATGATCGGTTTGATCTCGCAGGGCCAGAAGGTGCGTGCGGCGGCGGTGTTCCAGAGCGCCGTGGCCTTTCTGTCGGCCGTCTCGCTGCTGGTCCTGCTCGTTGTCGGTGCCGTCCTGTGGATGCTGCCATCCACCGCGCTGCAGGCTCCGCAGTGGAAAACGGTGCTCATGCTGCTGTCCATCAGCGTGGTGCTCAGCCTGTTCTGCAGCCTGGCCGAGGTGATCTACAAGGCCACTGGTGGCTACGCCGCGGGCACCTACCTCGTGACCACCGGCCGGCTGGCGGACTGGGCCGGGGGCCTGACCGGCCTGGTGCTCACGCAAAGTTTCATCGGCGTGGCCACCGGCGCGCTGCTGGCCCGCTTGGTCTACACGCTGCTGGCCATCGGGCTGAGCCAGCGGCGCACCGACTTTCTGCGCTGGGGTGTGCGCCAGGCAAGCAGGGCCGACATCCGGCAGGCCGCCGCACCGGGCGCACTGTTCCTCTCGCTCTCGCTGACCAACGCGCTGAGCCTGCAAGGCTTCACATTGCTGGTGGCGGCCACGCTGGGCCCGGCCGCCACCGCCGTGTTCAACACCTACCGCACCGTCGCCCGCATCGTGGTGCAGGTCACCAACGCGCTGAGCAACCCGCTCTGGCCGGAACTCACGGCCTTGAAGGGGCAGCAGGACGACGGCGCTTTCTGGCGGCTCTACCGCCGGGCCAACCGCCTGGGCCTGGCGATTGCCGCTGCGGGTGCGCTGCTGGTGTACGGGGTCTCGCCGTGGCTGCTGGAGCTCTGGACCCACGGCCAGATTCCCTTCACCGCCACCAGCATGGCGCTGTTCCTGTTCTACGCGGCCGTGTGTTCGGCCACGCAGGTTCCGCGCGTCGTGCTCATGTCCATCAACCGGCACGGCGGTCTGGCCTGGCAGAGCCTGCTGGCCGCCGTGGTCTCGCTCGTGGTGGCCTGGCTGGTCTGGGACCACGCCGGCATGGCGGGCGTGGTGGGCGCCATGTTGCTGGGCGAGGCGCTGGTCTGGCTCACCGCCACGCACGCCGTGAAGCGCCTGCGCTCAACCAGGGCCGCCGCATGATCGCCGACCTGAACCACGCCTCACCACCCGACACCGTGCACGACGTCGTCATCGTCGGCGGGGGCACGGTGGCCCTGTTGCTGGCCGTGCTGCTGGAGCGCCAGGGCCAGCGCGTGATGGTGCTGGAGACCGGCGGCGGCAGTTTCGAGGCGCCAGCCCAGCAACTCAACGAAGCCACCGTGACCGGCCGGGCCCACACGGGCATTTCCATGGCCCGGGGCCGCGCCCTGGGAGGCACCTCCAACCTCTGGGGTGGTCAGCTCACCGGCTTCGTGCCGTCCGACTTCGAAGCCCGCCCGGGCGTGGCCGACGCGCCCTGGCCCATCAGCTACGACGACCTGCTGCCCTGGTACGAGGCCGTGGCCAAAGAACTGCGGCTGGCCGATGTGCTCGACGAAACCACGCCGCAGGCGCACAAACTCTTCGGCGACCAGTACCCCGACATTCCCGGCTTCACCGTGTTCCTCACGCGCTGGCTGAAGGAACCCGCCCTGGCCCGGTACTTCCACGAACGTCTGAAGAACTCGCCCCAGCTCATCGTCTTGCTGCATGCCCACGCCACGGGTTTGAACCTGGACCCCGACGGCGAGCGCATCACTGCGGTTCGTGTGACACAACCCGACGGCACGACGACCGCCATCCGCGGCCAGCGTTTCGTGCTGGCCAACGGCACCATCGAAATTGCGCGCCTGCTGCTCGCCTGCGCGGCAGAACAGCCCAAAGCCCCCTGGTCCACCAACCCGTGGGTCGGCGCAGGCTTTCAGGACCACCTCGAAATGCGGGGCGCCCGGGTGCACCTGCTGGACAAGCCCCGCTTCCTGCGCACCTTCCAGAACATCGTGCTGGGGGGCCACAAGTACCAGCCCAAGCTGCGGCTGGACTCCGGCGCGGCCAACGTCGGTGCCGAACCGGCGCTCAACGTTACCGGTTACTTCGCGTTCGAGTCCAGCATCGCCGAACACCTGCAGCATTTGAAAGTGCTGGTCCGGTCGCTGAAGCGCGGCGGGCTGCCGCACAAAGGTCTGGGCGACATCCTGCGCCACGTCCGGGGCATGGGCAGCGCCTGGGTGCCGATGATCGTGCAGTACCTGCGGCACCACCGCATCTACAACCCGGGCGACCGCGGTGTCTGGCTGGTCATGCACGCCGAACAACTGCCCCGCGAGGACAGCCGCATCACGCTCGACCCCGAGCGCAAAGACCGCTTCGGCATGCCGCTGGCCGCGCTGGACTGGCGCATCGGCGGACAGCCCGAGGTGCGCGCCATGGCCGCCTTTGTGCGCCAGGTCGGCGAGGGCCTGCAGGCGGCCGGACTGGCCCGGGTGGAGATCGACGCGCGGCTCGACGCCGAAGACATCGGCGTGCTGGACCAGGCCCGCGACACCTTCCACCAGTGCGGCGGTGCGCGCATGGGCCACCACCCGCGCGACGGCGTGGTCGACAGCGAGCTGCGCGTGTTCGGCACCAGCAACCTGTACGTGGCCGGTGCCGCCGTGTTCCGCACCTCCAGCTACGCCAACCCCACCTTCACCGCCATGGCCCTCACGGCCCGGCTGGCCGACCAGCTCTGCCGCGAACCGGCGACCGCATGACGATGCACACCAGCACCGACCTCATCGCCCAGCGGCTGGGCTTTGGCTGCGGCCGCCTCAAGGGCGGCCGCGACAAGGCCAACGCCCTGCGGCTCGTGCACGCCGCGCTGGACTCGGGCATCCGCTATTTCGACACGGCCCCCCCTTATGGACTGGGCGCCTCCGAATCCGTGCTGGGCGATGCACTCAAAGGCCGGCAGGAAGGCGTCATCGTCGCCACCAAGGCTGGGCTGGCCCGCCCCGCATCACCCGGCCTCATGCAGACGGCCAGGGCCATCGTCAAGCCGCTGGCCCGCTGGGTCCCTGGTCTGCGTCAGGCGGTGCTCAAGGGCATGGCACAACGCGCAGCCGTAGGCAACTTCGGCGTCGAGTTCATCGCCCATTCTTTCGAGAGCAGCCTGCGTCAGCTGCAACGCGAACGGGTAGATGTCCTGCTGCTGCACGAAGCAGGGCCGCATGAACAGCTGGGGCCCTTGCAGGCGCTGCTGGATCGCTGGGTCACCCGTGGCCAGCTGGGCGCCTATGGCAGCTCCACCGGCGAGCCGAAGAAGCAGCTGGTCCACTTCGGCGCTGTGTCGCAGTACCGCTGCCCGGCACCGGGCGCCGAATGGACGCCCGTCGCGCCTTGCGACGTCCTGCACGGCGCCTTTCGTTTCGTCGCGCCGGCCATCGCGCCGGCCATGGATCGCGACCCCCATCTCAAGGCCCAGCTGCTCAGCCTGCTGCCCGCCGGCACCAACCCGGCCACCGCAACCGGGTCGCTGGCGCTGGCCTATGCCCTGGCCCGGTTCGACAGCCGGCTGCTCATCTCGACCGACCAGCCGCACCGGCTGACCACCACCATCGAGCAGGTCCGGCACATCACGGCATCGACCGAATGGCAACCCGCCATGGCTGCCCTGCACGTCGCGTTCAAGCGGGCGCCGGCACCATGAACGCCCTGCTGCGACTCGTCTCGCTGTGGATGCTCGGCCTGGCCATCTACCTGGGTGGCTGGTACCTGGAAGGTGGCATCTTCCAGGCCGTGCAACTGGGTGCGGTCGGCCTGTTCATCGGCGCCGGCTTTTTCGCCCTGCTGTCCGGTGGCACTCGCCGCATCGAGCTGTGTGCCGTCGAATACATCCTGGGTGGTGCGTTCCTGTTTGCCATGCTGGTGGCGTTCGTCCGCGGGAACACCTTGTCCACCGCGTTTGGCGCCATGTTCCTCACGGTGCTGATCGCTGCGGGCGTCCTGGCGCGACAGCATGGGGTGGCCAGCATCGACCTGGTGTTCAGGCGCGCCTACATGGCCCTGATCGCCTCCGTGCTGGTGGTCCAGCCCGCCGAGTTCCTGACCTCGGTGGTGGGCACCGTCGAACGCAGCATTGGCCTGGTGCGTTTCGCACCGCTGGGCATGCACCCCAACCTCAGCGGCCTCGTCTACGGCGGTGGAAGCCTCCTGTTTTTCCAGCACTTTCTGGCCACCCCCCGCACCCATCAGAAGCTGTTCGCGCTGCTGCTCTCTGCACTGTGTCTGGGCATGGTGCTGGCGGCGTCCGCCCGGGCCAGCCTGCTCGCCCTGGGCCTCACGGGGGCGCTCGCCGTGGTGATCGTGGCATGGCGCGGCTCCCGCCGGGCCCGCAACGCCTTGGTCCTCGCGGCCATCGCGCTCTTGGCCGTCGCCGCTTTCAAGGCGGGCGCCATCGCGGACTACCTGACCGTCATCCTCGACCTGGATTCGCCCACCCGCGGAACGGACTCCGGCGCCACAGGTCGGGAAGTGATCTGGCGGGACGGCATTGCGCTGGTGTTCTCCGACCCCTTGCTGTTCTTCACCGGCCGGGGTGTTCGCGCCGCCGGCCCCGAGGTGATCGGCTTTCCGGTGGAAAGCTCCTACATCAACCTCGCGCTCGAACATGGCGTGGTGTTCGGTCTCCTGATCGCCCTGTCGTTCCTGGCCACGGCGTGGCGGTCCATCGGCCGCAGCTTCGACACAGGCGCCATGAACCCGGCCCTTTTTCTCAGTGGCCTGATGCTGGTGTTCGTGCTGGTCCAGTCGATCTTCAACCGCTACCTGGTGGCGGTGGGCAACCCCTATTCGCTGCTGATCCTGCTGCTCCTTTTGCGCCTGAACCTGAGTCCCTCGCGACTCCCTTCGGCATCTGCCGAACCTTCGCCCGCGCGAATTCGGCGCCCGTTTCCCGGCGCCGTCGGCCACCACAGGACCTCACGAACATGACTTACGTCTTCTGGCATTCCTACCTGATGTTCCACCAGGCCGCATACATCCGGGCCCTCGCGGCCATGCCCGGCAACACCGTGCACTGGTGTGTGACGCAAACCCTGCCCGCTTACTACCGCGACCGCGGCTACCCGGTCCCCGACACCGGCACGGTTCAGGTGCACTCGGCGCCCACGACAGAACGGATCGCCGAACTGGCCACGCTGCCCGATTCGGTGCAGGTGTTCTTTGGTCTGCGCGGCTTCGCGCTGCCGCTCACCGCCTTCAAGGCCAGCCTGGGCGCCCCGGTGCACCGCTTCCTGATGACAGAGAACCGCTACGAGCCCGGCGCACAGTTGCTGCCGCGCTGGCTGGTCTACACCTGGGACGCGCTGCGGTACCGGCGCCACTTGAGCGGTGTGTTCTGCATCGGTCATTCGGGACGCTACGGGGGTGCGCGGTTCTTCTCGGCCTGCGGCTACCCCGTGGAGCGCATCGTGCCCTTCATGCACGTGGTGGACAGCAGGCCGGCGCAACACATGCCGGTGCGGTGCGACCACAAGGAGATCCTGTATGTGGGCCAGTTGATCGCACGCAAGCGAGTCGATCTGCTGCTGCGGGCATTCAGCCAGCTCGCCATGCCTTCAGCGCGACTTCGCATCATTGGCAATGGCGCAGAGAAGCACAGCCTTGAGCAGTTCGCCGGCCAGCTCGGTATCGCCGAACGGATGAACTTTTCGCAGGGCATGCCCAACGCAGAGATTGGCGCGGCCATGGCCGCTGCCGACGTGCTGGTGCTGCCCAGCCGCTTTGACGGCTGGGGCGCGGTGGTCAACGAAGCCTTGATGGTGGGCACGCCGGTGATCTGCAGCAACCGCTGCGGGGCCAGCGACGTGATCGAGAACGGCCGCAACGGCTACGTGTTCGAGGCCGGCAACGCTGGCGCCCTGCTGGAGCGTCTGCGCAGCGTCTGCGAGGACTTTCAGTGGAGCCGGGCGGAGCTGGCGGCCACGGAGTCCGTGCGACTCGGCGGGCCGGCCGTGGCCATGCGCTTTCAACGAAGCGTGACGCAGCTGCTGACCCCCCGGCAGGCAACGCAACAGCCGGGTGCGCAATGGGACTGAAAACGTCTTCGCCGGAAGCAAGCACCATGAACCCGGAGGTCTCGGACACCATTCGCGTGGCGCGCATCCTCTGCATCCTGCTGCTGGTGTACGCGCACGCCCAGCCCTACGAGGCCGCGGATCCGGCAGATCCCGGGTCCTTGCTCTCCCCCATGGGCGCGATCGCCTACCTGCGCCTGCTGCTGGGCCACACCGGCGTGCCCCTGCTCAGCCTGATTTCGGGCTATTTGCTGGCGCGCACGCTCAGTACCCGGCCCTGGATCGCGGAGTTCAGCAACAAGTTTTTCTCGCTGATCGTGCCGCTGGTGCTGTGGAACCTGATCTACATCGGCAAGGAATACGCCGAGTCGTCCTTCATCACCTTGCCCGCACTGCTGGAGTGGCCCGACGCGGTGCTGGCCCTCACCACGCACCCGGCCATGGTGCCGCTCTATTTTTTGCGGGACGCCTTCGTCTGTTTCCTGATCTCGCCCGCGCTCATGTACCTGGCGCGCAAGCTGCCGGGCGTCACGGTGGCGGCCTTGCTGATCAACGCCTTGCTCAACATCGACGATGTGCTGTTCATCAACAGCGCCATTCCCCTCTTCTACTTTGCGGGCTGCGTGCTGATGGTTCGCTGCGTGCCAATTCCCACACATCCCACACATCCCATGCCGCGCGGCCCCGTGTGGACCGCGGGCCTGGCCATGGTGTTGTTGTCGGCCGCGCCCTTTTACCGACCAGGTGAATGGGGCATCTCCGACGTGGACAGTGTCCCTTTCGCAGCGGTCGACATCGCCCTGCGCGCGGCCGGTTGCGTCGTGTTCTGGGCCGTCGCCTCGAGGCTTCTGCACAGCCGCGCGGGCGATGTCCTGCTGCGGTACGAGCCCGTGGCGTTTTTCCTCTTCTGCGCCCACGGCATGGCGGCCGGGCTGTGGTGGATGGCCCTGGGGCACATGGGCTACGCCGATGTCACCCCGGTTTTCCTTGGCTACTTCGCGCTCTCGCCCCTGCTGGCGCTGGTGGGCTGCGTGGCCGCTGTCTGGTCGATCCGCCAGGCGACTCCGCGCTTTCTGTCACTTCTCATGGGCGGTCGAAGCCCGAACCCACATCAGATGAACAACATGATCCATGCCCTGCGCCGCAGCCACCTGGAGCTGCGCCATGGTGCATGACCCACGCTCGGACTTCACCGCCATGAACGTCGGCATCCTCACCTTTCATTTCAGCGACAACTACGGTGCTGCGCTGCAGGCCTATGCCTTGCGGCGCTGGCTCACGGAGCAAGGCCATCGCGCCAGCTTCATCGACTACCGGCCGGCGCACATCGAACACGGTGGCAGGCTTTGCCTGCCCACGTCGCCGGCCAGGATCAAGGCCAACCTGAAGGTGGTCTATCTGGCGGTGTCCTCGTTCATCAACGAGCACTTCGGCAACCAGGGCCAGAAGTCCAAGTTCGTCCGTTTCCGGGCGCATTTCCTCGGCATCCAGCCCGATGTCGCACCCACCAGCAACGGTGCATCGCTCGCCGCGGCTCAGGGCTTCGACCTGATCGTGGCAGGCAGTGACCAGATCTGGAGCCCGTCCCAGCACTTCGGTTTTGACCCGAACTACTTTCTGGATTTCGCCCATTCGTTCCGGGCCAGAAGAATCTCGTACGCCGCCAGCTTCGGCAGGGACCGGGTGTCTGCATCGGAAGCTGCGCAGTTGCCGCAGTTGCTGCGCAACTTCGATGCGATTTCTGTTCGTGAAACCTCCGGTGTCACGCTGGTGGAGCGGGCGATCGGACAACGCCCCGCCAACGTGCCCGACCCGACCTTGCTGCTCAGCGACTACGCGGAACTGACCGACAGGGCACCGTCCGCACACGACGGCCCGTACATCCTCTGCTACGGGCTGCGCTCGCCCGACAACATCCGTCAAACGGCCGAGCTGGCGTCAAGGCAGCTGGACTGCCCCATCTTTTCGCCACACAACCCCCACCGGCGCTGGATCGAGATCGGCAGCACGGTTCACCCCGATCCAGGCGAGTGGGTTTCCCTGATCAAGCACGCCAGGTTCGTCGTGACCAACTCGTTCCACGGCACCGTGTTCTCCCTGCTGTTCAAGAAGCCCTTCATCGTGGCCGGACTGACAGGCCAACGGGCCAGCGCCAATGCCCGCGCCATCAACCTGCTGCGGGCCGTCGGTCTGGAAAGCCGTTTTGCACCGTCGTTCTCGGCGCAGAACACCCAGGCCCTGATGGCCCGGGAGATCGACTGGGCCGCCGTGGACCAGCGCCTGGCCGACCTGCGACAGGCCGGCCACGCCTTTTTGAGCATGCAACTGAAAGCGGCAACCCCATGAGCGATGCCATGAGCGACTTCCGGTCACTGAGATACCGCAGCGACTTCACCCACGCGGCCAAGCTGCGGCGGTTTGCGTGGGAAGTGGTGTGGCTGCTGGCCTTCCGGCCCACACCGCGCTGGGCGCTGCACGGCTGGCGGCGCCAGTTGCTGCGGTGGTTCGGCGCCGAGGTGGGCGCCGGTTCCCGGATCGCGCCTTCATGCCGCGTGTGGGCGCCCTGGAATCTCGTCATGGGCGAGTTCTCGGCGCTCGGCGATGGCGTGGATTGCTACAGCATGGGCCGCATCACCCTCGGCTCCAAGGTCGCGGTGAGTCAGCGCACCTTTCTGTGCGCCGGCTCGCACGACATCCGCTCCTTGTCCAGGCCCCTGATCACCGGAACCATCGTGATCGAAGACCACGTGTGGATCGCGGCGGAGAGCTTCGTCCATCCGAACGTGGTGATCCGGGAAGGTGCCGTCATCGGTGCGCGCTCCGTGGTGCTCAAGGAAATGCCGGCCTGGTCGGTCTGCGCCGGCAATCCCTGCCGGAAGATCAAGGACCGTGTGGTGAAGGAACGCCATGTTTGACAAGCTCGCCAAGCTCGTCGGCATCTTCAGCGAGACCCTGCGCGACGCTGTCCTGTTCCTGCGGTTCAACTCGTACTCGCCCCTGGTGGACAAGTCCCGGCGCGCCTTCTACAAAATCATCATCGAGGCCCACACGATCGAGAAGGGCCTGTCCCTGCCGAATCCGAAACTGCTGTTCGGCAAGGACAAGCTGCGCTTCGTCATGGCTGCGCTCTCGCGCTACGACCTTGCGCACTCGGCGGTGCCCGCCCACATGTCGCTGGGTGCCCTGGACGCCTACGCGAACTTCCATGCGAAGGCGGGCGCTTCGGACCCCTTGCTCGACGAGATCGCGCTCTACCTGAAGGCATGGGAAGTGAAACTGCCCAGACCCTGGAAGGGTGGCACGCGGGACTACTCGTTCAATGGCCAGCCCCCCAGCGACCTGCAGCAGCTGATGGCCAGCCGCTCCAGCATCCGCACGCTGCGATCCGCGCCGCTGGACCGCGACCGGATCGTCGAGGCCATCGCGCTCGCTCAGCTGGCGCCCTCCCAGTGCAACCGCCAGTCCTCCCGGGTCCACGTCTACCAGGACCCCGAGGGGATCCAGGCCCTGCTCGCGCTGCAGGGGGGTTCGCGCGGCTTCGCGGAGTCGGTCGGCAACCTGTTTGTGGTGAGCTCGGAAATTTGCGCCTGGGGGGGTCCCGGACAACGCAACCAGGCCTATGTCGACGGTGCGCTGTTTGCCATGTGCCTGATGTTTGCCTGCCGCTCCATGGGCTGGGGCGCCTGCCCGCTCAACCTGGCCATCAATCACAAGACCGAGTCCGCGATCCGAAGCGCTGGCGGCATCCCCGCAGGCGAGCGGCTCATCATGATGATCGCCTTCGGCGAACCCATCTCACCCGACACACGGGTGGCTTTCTCGCCGAGACGGCCCGCGGCAGAAATCGCCACCCTGCACGCATGAGGACCTCACCATGAGCATCACGGCCATCATCCTGACGTACAACGAGTCCGTCCATATCGAGCGCGCCATCCGCTCCATCCAGGCGTTCACAGACCAGATCTGCGTGGTGGACTCGGGCTCCACCGACGACACCACCGCCATCGCAAGACGAATGGGTGCCGAGATCCACACCCACGCCTTTGTCAACCAGGCCAAACAGTTTCAGTGGGCGCTGGACACACTCGACATCCGTGGCGGTTGGGTGCTGCGTCTTGACGCCGACGAAATCATCGAGCCCGACCTGGCCCGCGAGATCGCCGGGACCCTGCCCCAACTGCCGACCGATGTGGTGGGCGTCAACCTCAAGCGCAAGCACATCTTCATGGACCGCTGGGTGCGCCACGGCGGGCGTTACCCGCTCGTGATGCTGCGACTCTGGCGCCATGGCAAAGGCCGCGTTGAAGACCGCTGGATGGACGAACACGTGGTCGTCCGGGACGGGCGCACGGTCACGTTCAACGGTGGCTTTGCCGACCACAACCTCAACGACCTGAGCTACTTCACGGCCAAGCACAACCAGTACGCCACGCGCGAAGCCATCGAGGTGCTGAACCAGCGCCTGGGGTTGTTCGCGCGCGACGAAGGGCTCAACGCACACAGCGCTTCTTTCCAGGCCTCGTTCAAGCGCTGGGTCAAGGAACGCCTCTACAACCGCATTCCCTTCACCGTCAGTGCCACCCTGTACTTCCTGTGGCGCTACATCGTCCAGCTCGGTTTTCTGGACGGCCGCAGCGGGCTGGTCTACCACTTCCTGCAAGGCTTCTGGTACCGCTTTCTGGTGGGCGCCAGGCTCATGGAGCTGGAGAGGGCCGTGGCCCATCTGCACAACAAGACGGACATCTGCACCGAGCTGAGCCGGCTGACCGGACACAAGCTGGTGGCACAGAACGAGGCCATGGCGCCAACGAACGCCGCCAGTAGCCAGCTGGCACCCCGACATTGACCCCAGGACCTGCATGCACACCCACACCCCGTTCCTGTTGACCCCGCTCGTGGTTGCGGCCCTGTGCCTCGCATGGCCGGCGGCAGCCCACGCCAGCGACTCGCTCATCTGCAAGGACACCGAGACACCGCAGGGCGCCACCCAGGTGGGTGCGCTTCAACCGCTGTTTCGCGATTGCCCGCGGATCGACGACGTGGACTTCACCGGGCGGGCCGACGGGCACAAGTACTACAACGGTCTGTATTTCACCCAACCCAAAGACCGGAGCCTGTACGAACAGGCCGACGATGGCGTGGTGATGCAGCGTGGCGGTGTGCTGGCCACCGCGAAGATGACCTCGTATCCAGGACAGTTTCCGCTGCTCAGCGGCGCGCGGCCGTTCTACATCGAGGCCCAGGTTGCGAACTCGTCCAACCACCGGGACAACTTTCCGGCCATCTGGCTCATGCCGATCGAACACAACCGTCGGATGGAGGACGTGTACGCACCCGATCCGAAAAGTTTCGAGCGCTGGTTCGAGCTGGACATCGACGAAGGCGGCTTCGGTCCCGGTGGGCACAACACCGCGATTTCGTGGTCCGGCATCTGGCCCAACTACAAAAAAATCCAGAACCCGAATGCGACGTCGAAGGTCGCGCTGGACAGGACCCTGCCCAACGTCTACGGGGTCTCGTACTCACCCGACACGCTGACGGTGCGGTGGTGGCTGAACGGAAAACAGGTGCTTGAAGCGACCCAGCCCTACGTTCCCGACATTGCCCGGCGGCAGAACTTCTACCTGATCGTGTCCGCGCAAAGCCATCGGAACAACACCGACTACCAGATGAAGTTGATGGGCGTTCGCGCCTTCGTGGGGGACGCTGCCCGCGAAAGTGGCCCGGCGGCTTCGCCGGCATCCAAAGGTCCACCGTGAAGCTGCTTTTCTACGGCATCAACTTCGCGCCCGAGCTCACCGGCATCGGCAAGTACACCGGCGAGATGGCGCAGTGGCTGGCCCACGCGGGGCACGAGGTGCGCGTCATCACCGCGCCGCCCTACTACCCGGCCTGGAAGGTGGGCGAAGGCCACAGCGCCGCCGAGTACCGCACCGATTCGTGGCAAGGCGTTCAGGTGATGCGCACGCCGCTGTGGGTGCCGCACCAGCCGGGTGGCCTCAAGCGCCTGTTGCACCTGGCCAGCTTCGCGCTCAGCAGCCTGCCCGTGCTGTTCGCCCAGTGGCGCTGGAAGCCCGACGTGGTGTGGGTGGTGGAGCCGCCCCTGATGTGCGCGCCTGCAGCGGTGGCCTTTGCCTCCCTGCGCGGGGCCCGCAGCTGGCTGCACATCCAGGACTACGAGGTGGACGCCGCCTTCGACCTGGGCCTGATCAAGGGCCCCACCCTGCGCCGCTGGGTGCAGCGGGCCGAGCGCTGGCTGGTGCGCCGCTTCGACCGCGTGTCCACCATCTCCGGGCGCATGGCGGACCGCGCCCTGGCCAAAGGCGTGGCCGCCGAGCGGGTGGTGCACTTCCCCAACTGGGTGGACATCAGCGGCATCACCCCGCTGAGCGCGCCCAGCGCCTACCGGGCAGAGCTGGGCCTGGCGCCCGACGCCGTGGTGGCCCTGTACTCCGGCAACATGGGCAACAAGCAGGGGCTGGACATCCTGGCCGACGTGGCGCACCTGCTGCAGGACGACCCACGCATCCAGTTCGTGCTGGGTGGCAACGGCTCGGGACGGGCCGATCTGCAGGCGCGCTGCGCGGGCTTGCGCAACGTGCGTTTTCTGGACCTTCAACCGATGGAGCGGCTGAGCGACTGGCTGGGCCTGGCCGATGTGCACCTGCTGCCCCAACGCGCCGATGCGGCCGATCTGGTGATGCCCTCCAAGCTCACCGGCATGATGGCCAGCGGGCGCGCCGTGCTGGCCACCGCGTTGCCCGGCACCGAGCTGTGCCGGGTGGTGGCACAGGACGCCGCCTGCGGCCTGGTCGTGCCGCCGGAGGACCCGGCCGCCATGGCCGACGCGCTGCGCGCATTGGCGGCCGACCCGGCCCGCCGCGCCGAACTGGGCGCCAACGGTCGCCGCCATGCCGAAGCGGAGATGAGCCAGGACAAGATCCTGCGCCGCTTCGAGGCCCAGTTGCTGGACCTGGTGCAGGGGGACGACCGCGTGAAGTGGGGCGTTACATGATGGACCGGCACCGCACAGACGATCGGCCGTTTTTCATGGAAACTGGCTCGAACGGAATGGCCATCAGGGTCATGTCCCGGACCCTGACGGGTCCCAGGGCGGTACAGGGGGAGCGCTGCGCGCACGGGCACAGCAGCACCAATGGCCAGGCGATGGCCGCGCAATGTACCCGCCCGACACGCGTCCGCACGCCGGGGTGGACGACCCGCTCCGCACACCGGCCCGCCCCACGCAGGCCGCGTTTTCGCGGTAATCAAAGGTAAGTTTTTGCCTTCCCCTCACGATCAGAAAGGTGATGCGTCATGCGACACAACAACTTCATGAAATTCAAACCATGGGCCCCCTGGGGCATGGGCTTGCTGGCTTTGGCAGCGGCTGTGCCGCTGCGGGCGCAGACACAGGTCCCGGTGGCCGCCGCAGCCACCACCACCGAGCCTGCCAGCGCTGCGCTGGGCGCGCAGGGCGCGGCCTCGCTGCTGAACGCGCCGGCCACGGCCGGTGTGGACTACCGCATTTCGTCCAACGACCTGATGGAGTTCAACGTGTTCGGCGTACCCGACATGAAGCGCGATGTGCGCGTGAACGCGTCGGGCCAGGTGTCGTTGCCGCTCATTGGCCAGGTGCAGGTGGCGGGGCTCACGGCGCAGGCCGCAGAGAAACTGATTGCCGCGAAGTACGAGGAGAAGTACCTGCGGGACCCGCAGGTGTCGCTCTTCATCAAGGAATTCACCACGCAGCGCATCGCCATTGAAGGCGCGGTGACACGGCCAGGCATCTATCCGGTGACGGGCCAGCTCACGTTGCTGCGGGCCCTGGCCCTCTCAGGCGGCTTCGCGCCCTACGCCGACATCAACCAGATCGTGGTCTACCGCGGCGGCACCGGTGGAGCGCGGGAGCAGTTCATCTACGACCTCGACAAGGTGCGCGCAGGCCAGGAGATGGACCCGGACATCCGTTCGGACGACGTGATCGTGGTCCAGCGCAACGCCCGGCGGGCGGCCCTGCGGGATTCGCTCTTCGGCGACATCCTGAACACGCTTAACCCTTTCCGCTGACACGGCTGCAACCTCCATGGCATACACCGACCAACACCCATTGCCCTCGGCGCCCGGCCGCCGGGGCTCTCTGGCGCTGCGCCGCGAACGCGTCCGGGCCGAACAGATGCTGCCCCGGGGCGAACCCCGGACGCAGGCGGAGGACCGCATCGACCTCAAGACGGTCTGGCGTGCGCTGGTCAAACACAAATGGAGCCTGGTGGGCATCACCGCCCTGTGCACCCTGGCAGCGACGGTGTACACGCTGCGCATCACGCCGCAGTACCAGAGCACGGCCATGCTGCAGATCGACCGTGTGGCGCAAAAGGTGGTGGGCTTCACCACCGAAGTCGAGGTGGACGAGGGCCCGGCTTCCGATCAACTGCAGTTGCGCACGCAGATCGAACTGCTCAAGAGCCGCAGCCTGGCCGAGCGGGTGATCGATGAAATGGGCCTGTACAAGCCGAGCGCATCGCCCAGCGCATTGCCCGCCACGCCTGCGCCGGCCGACGTTGGCACGGCAGCCTTGCCCACTGGCGCCGACCTGGTCGATCAGGGAACGCGCCTTGCAAGCCAGTTGCTGATCAGCCTGCGCACGCTGTTCACCCCCTCACAAACGGAGGGCGAGACGCTCAGCCGGACGGCCGCCGTGGCGCAGTTTGAACAAGCGGTCACCGTGGAGCCCGTTCGCAATTCGCGCCTGGTCGAGCTCCGGGTGCTCAACCCCGACCCGGAGCTGGCCGCCCGCATGGCCAACACCATGGCCAAGGCCTTCATCGCCACCAACATCGAGCGCAAGTTGCACTCGTCGATCTACGCGCGGGAATTTCTGGAGGAGCAGATCCGCCAGACCAAGGCCAAGCTGGAGGTAAGCGAGCGCGTCATCAACGATTACGCGAAGAAAAACGAGATCCTGAACCTGGGCGAAAAGGGCAGCGCCGCCACCCAGACCTTTGTGGACTTTTCTGCGGCGCTGGCCAAGGCGGAGCAAGACCGCATCCAGGCCGAGACGCTGTACAACCAGGTGAGGCTCAACCCCGAAAGTGCGCCGCAGGCGGTGGTCAACGAGGCCATCCGCGCCTACAAGGAGCAGCGCGCCCGGCTGGAAGCCGACTACGCCAAAAACCTGTCCGTCTACAAGCCCGACTACCCGGCCATGGTGCAGGCGCGGGCCCAGATTGCCGAGCTGGAAAACCGCATCAAGACCGAGGTGAACAACATCCTGGCCAGCATCCAGGGTCAGTACATCGCCGCCAAGAGGGCGCAAGACCAGCTCCAGGCCAAGGTCGCGAGCAGCCGCAGTGCGGTGCTCGACGTGCAGGACCGCAGCGTGAACATGAACCTGCTGAGCCGCGAGCTGGACACCAACCGGCAGGTGTACGACAGCCTGCTGCAGCGGCTGAAAGAAGTGAGCGTGACGGCGGGCATCACCACCAACAACGTGACCATCGTGGACGAGGCGTCAGTGTCGCTGTTCCCGGCCAGTCCCAACCTGAAGGTCAATGTCGGCCTGGGCATGTTGCTGGGCCTGTTCCTGGGCATGCTGGTGGCGTTGCTGCGCGAGCAGATGGACGATTCCGTGAAGCACGCCAACGAGATTGAAAGCCAGTACCACCTGCCCCTGCTGGGTCTGATCCCGTTCACCAAGCCCGAGCGGGGCCGCGACGAATCCGTGGCCCTGCTGGCCCACCGCGAACCGCGCGGCACATTTGCCGAGTCGTACCGCTCGATGCGCACGGCGCTGCAGTTCAGCACGGCCGATGGCGCACCGGAGCGCTTCATGGTGACCAGCTGCGCCAAGGGCGAGGGCAAGTCCACCACGGCGCTCGCGCTGGCCATCAACTTCGCCCAACTGGGCCAGAAGGTGTTGCTGATCGACGCCGACATGCGCAAGGGCTGGATGCACAAGCTGCTCAACGTGTCCAACGAGCGCGGCTTGTCCAACCTGCTGTGCGGAGAGCGCATCGGCGTCGGCATGATCCAGGAAACAACGGTCGGCAACCTGTCCTTGATCACGGCAGGCCCGGTGCCGCCCGACCCGGTCGAACTCCTGATGGGCCCGAACCTGGGCTTGCTGCTGGAGAAAGCGCAGGCCATGGGCTACAACCAGATCGTGATCGACGGGCCGCCGCTGCTGGGCATCGCAGATGCCATCGTGCTGGGCAACCAGATCCAGAACATCGTGTTTGCCGTGAAGGCGGGCAGCACGCGCAAGGACAGCGTCAAGGACGCACTGCGCCGCCTGCGCAACGCGGGTCTGGCACCCATGGGCATCGTGCTCACGCACGCCCGCAACGAACACTCCAGCGACTACGCCTACGCGGCTTACTACGGTGAGGGCTACAACGACCGGCACACGCCGCGCCCCGTCAGACCAGCCCCGGCACCCAGCTCGAACAAGCCGCCCATCCCGCTGCTACCCGGCACGCGCATCGAGCCCACGCTGGACCCGTCGTCCGCATGACCCAGCCCGACTGGGGCCGCCTGCTGCCCACGCTGCGCAACTTTGAACGCACACCCGGTCTCTACCGGGTGGTGTTGCGCGAGCCGCGCCCGCTGTTCGAGCACATCGGCAGCGTGATGCTGCTCGCCACCGGGCGCCCGGTGGAGGGCCTGCCCGCAGCGCCAGAGCAAGGGAAAGAGCTGCGCCGGGCAGCGCGCTTCTTCGTGCGCACGGTGATGCTGCTGGGCCTGCCCCCGGATTTCGAGTCGGCGCAATTGCGCGAGCACTACCGCCTGATGATCCGCCTCACGCACCCCGACTTTGGCGCCACCGCCGAAGGCTGGCCGGCCGACGCCGCCACGCGGGTCAAACTGGCCCACGACCTGCTCTCGTCGCCCGAGAAGCGAGCCGCCTACACCACTGCGCTGCACACACGCCTGCCGATGCGCCGTCGGCTCATGCAACCATGATCGATCTGCACAGCCACATCCTGCCGGGCATCGACGACGGGGCGAAGACGCTGGAAGAGTCGCTGGCGATGGCACGCATCGCCGTGCGCGACGGCATCCACACCATGGCCTGCACGCCGCACATCTACCCCGGCATGTACATGAACGACGGCCCGGGCATTGCACAGGCCTGCGCGCGCCTGCAAGCCGAGCTAGACCAGCACGGCATTGCACTGAAGCTGGTGGTGGGGGCCGACGTGCACCTGGTGCCGGGACTGATCGATGGCCTCAAGAGCGGGCGGGTGCCCACGCTGCACGGCTCGCGCTACTTTTTGCTGGAGCCCTCGCACACCACACCATCGCCACAGCTGGAAGCCTCGGTGTTCGACCTGATCACCGAGGGCTACACACCCATCATCACGCATCCGGAACGGCTGACCTGGGTGGAGAGCCACTACCCGGTGTTCCTGCGGCTGATCGAACAAGGCGCGTGGATGCAGGTGACGGCGGGGGCACTGACCGGCGTGTTCGGCAAGCGCGCCCGGTACTGGGGCGAACGCTTCATCGGCGAAGGCCACACCCACCTGCTGGCCACCGACGCACACTCCACCGGCCGGCGGCTGCCGCGGCTGACCGAGGGGCTGGCCGTGGCGCGCCGCCTGGTGGGCGACCAGGAAGCCAGCCGCCTGGTGACCGAGCGGCCGGCGGCGGTGTTGGACAACCTGCCACCGCAGGGCTTGGGACTGACGCCGAAGCAAGCGGATCGCCCTTCAATGATCAGCACCTGGTTTTCAAGACGGCCTTCGTTGCTCTGAATGAGGACCGCAGACGCGGCTTGCGACAGATGACCGGGCTGGTGCGACCCAACGCAGCTGCCTTGACCACGATGCCTGATGTCGGCCATGTCTTGACCCGTCCCCACGCCGCCGCAGCACTGCTCGGCTTGGCGTTTCCTGTTCAATCACGGCCAACGATGGAGACTCCGACATGACGCCCTCGAACCCCCCGCCACGCCGCTTCACGATGATCCGAGGGTTTCATCTGGCCGACTTCATCACACTGGGCAATGCGGCCTGCGGCGTGTTGTCGGTGTTCCTGGCGATGATGTACATGGCCAGCGGCTCGCTCACGCACTTTCTGCTGTCGGCCGCCATGACACCGCTGGCCTTCGTCTTCGACGTCTTCGACGGCAAGG
>LNFM01004961.1_pt1 | contig 23736 bp, 17 predicted proteins | sample 596031 | NCBI WGS metagenome assembly LNFM01 (sample SAMN04254537, study PRJNA301005) | activated carbon metagenome | isolation source: dual media filters at the Ann Arbor, Michigan drinking water treatment plant | place: USA: Ann Arbor | reverse complement strand
CTTCTTTCAGGGCGTGAAGCTGACGCGAGACAGCCTCGCGCGTGGCGCCAATGAGGGCGGCTAGCGAAGCTTGCGTGGGCGAAGGATTAAGCCGCCGACGGTCGCCGCCCGGGACGAGGTGGGCGTGGCGAATGAGTTCCGCCAGCAGCCGATTGCGCGCGTTGCCTGCGGCGAGTTCGTAGACCCGGGCGCCGTAGTTCAGCGCGTGTGTCACCAGCGTGCGCGTCAGGTTCTTCGCGAATGCCGCCGACTTATCGGAGAGAGAAAGGAAGTAATCGGTCGGTATGTCGAGGATCACGCCGCCGCGATCCACGAAGAGCCGGTGCGCGTCGCCGAAGCTGTGTCCAGCCAGGGCGATGGCGAACCCGAACGCCTCGCGCGGCTTGACCCCATACATGGTGACAGTGTCGCCGTGGGGCGTGGTTACGCCGACGCGATACTCGCCACGCCATACAAATCCGACGCGCCCATGAAAGTCGCGCTCGATCATACAAGTCGCGCGGTTCTTGAACTTAGTTCGACGCAGGAGGACAAACACCTCCTCAAGCACTTCATCGTCGAGGTCGTTGAACAGGTGCAGTTGGCGCAATTCTTGTGGCGTCTTTGGACCGTTGCCTGCCAAATCCAGAGATGTTGCCATGAAATCCAACTTACCTTGAGAGCCAGCAGGCACGCGCCGTTTGCGTCTCGATCACGCAGGCTCCCATGCCGGGTTGCTTATAGGCGATTTCGGCGGAGAGCTGAACCTCCGTTACGGCAAGCGCCTTCTCGACGAACCGATGCGGTTGCTGATGCCGGATCGGCCGACCTTGGTCCATCCCCGCCCTAAAGCGCCGCGCGCGTCGGCGTTGTGTGTGGACGACGTAGCGACGGAGTTCTGTGAGACTTGCGTGCTGCGTTGCGGTCACATCCGAACGCCTCAACAATCACATTTGCGCATCGCGACTAGGATCAGCGAAGGGAGCTTTCGTCGAACCCCGTGAGCGAGGCCGGACGTGCGCGCGCGACATCGGGCTGGCGCGATCAGCGGCGTTATCAGGCATGCGCGATAATGGTTGGGTTCGGGCGTCTCAAAAATGAGAATTCAACCCCATGCACCAAATGGCGGCTGGCGGCTCTCGCCGGTGCGCCAAGTCAAAGTCCGACCGAAAGCGGGGCTCCCGGGGACACAGCGCTCAGGGACGCGGGTCCCACCCTCGGAGCGCCAACCTGGCCCGCGGGGCCTCGCCACTTGGCCCCTAGGGCAGTGGCGCGCGCCAGCGGGCCGAGACAGCGTCACGCGGTGCGGTCAGCGCGCCATAGCGGCCACGTGGCGCGGCCCGCGGGCCCACGAGCGCCAGCGGCCGTGGCCAGCGAGCCACGGCGCGTCAGGTGGCGCGGGCAAGCGAGGCCAGCGCCGGGTGGCGCGGCCAGCGAGCCATAGCGCTGACGTGGCGCGCGCGTCCCGCGAGCCCTAGCGCTCAGGCGCGCCAGCGCGCCCGTAGCGTCGAGACGCGTGCGCTGGAATTATGCGAAGTGGAGTGTTGCTTTGCGAACATCGCAGAGTGACCGCTTCCGACGTGTTCGCAACTTCAGCCAGCGGCTGCTCGCGGACCGTTCTGCGTCTGCGTCTGCGTCCGCAGGCGCGCCCCACAGACGTTGGCGTTGCTCGATGGGTAAGGTGTCCCAGAACCTTCGCTCACTGTGGATGCCAAGGGCGCTGAGTCTCTGCAGGGACCGATCGCGCGCCGATGGATGTCGCTCGCCGGTGCTCGAACGCCTGCGTGACCGTTCTCTCCTGATCCAACTTTGCTTAACCGATGAGGGCCATGTTCGTCGCATCGTTTTATCGCGCCAAATAAAAGGAACGAGAGAGCATGAGCAAAACAAAAAGAGCTGTCGTGTCTGCAGCGCGCAGGAGTGAGGCGGAGGCCATGCGAACAAAGTCGAGTGCGCAGAAGTGGTCGTTCGCGAGCAATGAAACAGTGAGGCAGGAGTCGTCTAGCGACGAAGCGCTCGAAGCGATGCTTTTGGAACAGACATATGCTGGGCACGAAGTGACCATGAAACTCCACAAGTGTGCCATGGCTGCGAACGCAGATGATCCGGCGTTCGAAAAACACGTGCGTCTCAGTACAAAGATGATGGCGTTGCTGCCGTTCCAGATCGAGGCGCTGAACAGACTCCGCGCTCGGGCGCCTCAAGACGAGAATTACGCAGAGGTGTTCACCCTCGTGCTCCCCGACAATGGACGTTAGATGGACGATGAAATGAGAGTGATCTCAAACAGCGTGGCCATCTGTGGCGCTCGCACGCGACACGGTAGAGCGTGCCGATCGCCTGCGGTCAGAGAAAAGCGACGCTGCCGTATGCACGGTGGAGCCGCTGGCTCCGGCGCGCCGATGGGAAATCGCAACGCGCTCAAACATGGGGCCTACACGCGCGAGGCTATAGACGCGCGCGCGCGGGCGCGTTCACTCCTTAAGAGTGGGAAAAAATTACTCGCCGAAATTGGTAAGAGAGGGAGTGACGCGATGAAGGGGTGAGCGCGCTCACTCTGTTGAGTTCGGTTTTGGTGGCGGTCGATGAAGACGCGGAGGCGTTCGACGCTCTGCTGAAGCTGCTTCTCGATGAATATCAACCACAATCACTATATACGAACTGCACATGGTTGAGAGGCTCGCGGCTCTGCACTGGCGCGAACGCCGACTTGTGGATACCGAGCGCCGGTTGATCAAAAAAGGGAAAGACTTCGTCGCGCGATCTGGGGAGCCCGGTAAGGGTTTCATCTCGCCGTTCTTTCCGCTCGACGGGATATCGCTCGAGGATCAGCTCTTGATTGGGCGCTATCTGACCATGCTCAACAACCAGATCGCACAGACGCTCGCCATGCTGCGGCACGCGCAAGATCATGGTGTCGACGACGGTGCCATTGACGGTGATTTCGAGGTGCTTCCTGCGGTCAATGACAGCGTGAGCGATTAGAGCCGCGTCTGTTGAGCGCTGCGGCAGCAGCCGCACGCCCGGCTCATCATGGGGGATGCGATTACGGAGCCTCTTTTGGGGCGAGAGGCTCGCATTCAGCCCCAATTGTGAGGGCGTGGCCGCACCTTGCTAAAGAGCGCCAACTAATGTATATACGTGTATATACTTGCGGAGCGGGCGTCCAGAAGCGAGAAAAACCATGACGATTGTTCGGAGCAGGACTTTTAAGAGTGGCAACAGCGAGGCGGTGCGTCTGCCGAAGGACGTGGCCTTCGGCGAGGGCGTCGAACTCGTGATCGTCCGCTCCGGCGATGTTATGACGATCTATCCGGTTGCAGTATCGATCGATCAAATGATCGAGACGCTGCGGGCGTTGCCCGCTCCGCCCGAGATCGAAGCGCGCGACGAGGCGGAGCTTCCCGAGCGGACAGGACTTTGACCCCATGGCGTTCGTACTCGACACCAACGTCGCCATACATCTGCGCGACGGCGATGCAGTGATCACTCAGATGGTATCGGCGCTCAAAGGCGCCGTGCTTATGTCGGTCGTCACGCGGGTCGAGCTTGAGGGCGGCGTATATCGTGATCCACGCCACGCCAGTGTGAGACGCGCGCGCCTTGACGCCATAACCGCAGCTATCCCAGCGTTGGCGTTCGACGACGCTGCAGCTGAGTGTTACGGCAAGATTGTCGCGCAAGCAGGGTATTCGCGGCGCAAGCTGCTGGACCGCATGATCGCCGCGCAGGCGCTCGTGCATCACGCGACACTGGTGACCCAAAATCCTGACGACTTCACCGACGTTGCGGGCCTAGCTGTTTTGGTTTGGTAACAGCAGGGGCGCTGGCTCACTCACCCCAATTGGGCTGACGTTTGGCGATGAATGCGTCGATGCCTTCAACGGCGTCGCTCGTCAGCATGTTTTCCACCATGACGTTGGCGGCGCATGCATATGCTTCATCAAGCGGAAGCGAACTCTGGTTTCGGAACGCACGCTTGCCGATGCGCAGGGCTGCTGGCGACTTGCTGGCGATGCGTTCCGCCAATGCGCGGGCCGCGTGCGCCGCCTCACCATTTGCGACGATGCGATTGATGAGACCAATGCGTTGGGCGGTCTCGGCATCGATCAGCTCGCCGGTGAGTAACATCTCCATTGCGTGCTTGGGCGCCAATGTGCGCGACAGCGCGACGGCCGGCGTCGAACAGAACAGGCCGATATTGACGCCGGGTGTCGCAAAACGCGCAGATGCGCCGGCCACTGCCAGATCGCAGCTGGCGACCAGTTGGCATCCGGCGGCCGTGGCGACGCCTTCAACCGCCGCGATGACGGGCTGTGGCAGTCCAACGATGCGCTGCATCAGCGCGCCGCATCGTCTAAAGGTCGCCTCGAAGAAGGCGCGGCCTCCGTCCTTGTCGCCCCGATGGGCGGTCAGCTGTTTGAGGTCGTGACCGGCGGAGAAAGCCGGACCCTCCGCCTCCAAGACGACGACCCGCACGGCCTCATCTGCTTCGATTGCCGTCAACGCCGCGATCAGCGCCTCAACGACCTCAAGCGAGAGTGCGTTGCGCGTCTCGGGCTTGGCTAAGGTCAGCACCGCCACGGGACCATGACTGGCAAAGCGGATGGGCGACGTCACGGGGAAGTCCTCCGGAATTTTCGCACGAGCGATGAGGCTCGCGGTCGCGAGAGTATGAGACTGGACCTAAATGTCCATTTGACCATTCCGCCATTTGCGCGGCGCCGCCCGAATGACCTAATGACAGAGGTGCGCAGCACCGGCCTTCGATCTCTTGGTTTGAAGGGGCGATGTTGGACGCGAGCATTGTGAGGGGAGGCGGACATGGGCGTGATCTCGACGCGCAAAGTGGGCGATGTTTTGGTCGTGAGCGCCAACAACCCGCCGGTCAACGCGCTGAGCCATCCTGTTCGCGTTGGCTTGCGCGACGCAATCGAAGAGGCAGCGCGCGACAACACGATCAAGGCGATCGTCGTCGCGTGCGAAGGCCGCACGTTTTTTGCCGGCGCTGACATAACCGAATTCGGAAAAGGCGCGGGATCTGGCCCGTCGCTGCCGGAGGTCGTTGATGCGCTCGAGGCTAGCCCCATCCCCGTGATTGCGGCGATCCACGGCACGGCCCTCGGTGGGGGGCTGGAAGTTGCACTTGGCTGCCATTACCGGGTTGCGATCCCATCTGCGAAACTGGGTCTCCCCGAAGTAAAACTAGGCATCCTGCCAGGCGCGGGCGGCACGCAGCGTCTGCCGCGTGTCGTCGGCGTGGAAGCAGCGCTTCCCATCATCGTGACCGGTGATCCGATTTCAGCGCAGCAAGCGCAAACGCTTGGGCTCGTGGACAAGCTCGCAAGCGAAGATAGCCTTGAGGCTGACGCCGTCGCCTTCGCGATGGAAGTGTCTGCGCGCAGCGATCATCCCGTCGCCAGCAAGCGCGCTGACAAAATCGCCGAAGCCGCGCGTGACCCTGATGTGTTTGAGCGGTTTCGTCGTGATCACGCGCGCCGGCTGAAAGGCCTAGACGCGCCGGAGGCCTGCATCCAGGCGGTGAAGGCTGCCGTCGAACTTCCCTTCGCGGAGGGGGTACAAAAAGAGCGAGAGCTTTTCTTCAAGCTGGTGACGGGCGATCAGTCGCGGGCGTTACGGCACGTCTTCTTCGCTGAACGCGCGGCAGCAAAGATCGATGATCTCGCCCACGACACCCCGCTCATCCCCGTCAATAAAGTTGGTATCCTAGGCGCCGGCACGATGGGTGGCGGCATCGCCATGAATTTCCTCTCAGCAGGTTTTGCTGTGACAATGGTCGAGCGCGAAGGCGGGGCGCTTGAGCGCGGCGTCAGCGTCATCGCCAAGAATTACGAGAACACCGCCAAGAAAGGCCGCATCACCGCTGAACAGGTGGAAAGCGCGATGGGGTTGCTGACGCCGACGCTCAGTTACGATGATCTCGCCGAGTGTGATCTCGTCATTGAAGCCGTGTTCGAGAACATGGACATCAAGAAGGAGGTGTTCGCCAAGCTCGACGGCATCGTCAAGCAAGGCGCGATCCTTGCGACGAACACATCCTATCTCAACATCGATGAAATCGCAGCGGTCACCAAGCGGCCGGCGAGCGTGATCGGGTTGCATTTCTTCTCGCCCGCGAACGTCATGCGTCTCTTAGAGATCGTGCGCGGCGCAAAGACGTCGGGGCCTGCGCTGAAGACCGCGATGGATCTTGCCAAGAAGATCGGAAAGGTGGCTGTCGTCGCCGGCGTTTGTCATGGCTTCATCGGCAATCGCATGCTGAGCCAGCGTCAGCGTGAGGCGCAGCGCCTCATCTTGGAAGGGGCCAAGCCCTGGGACGTCGACCGTGTCTTGGTGAGCTTTGGCTTTCCGATGGGCCCGTTCCAAATGTCGGATCTGGCGGGGCTCGACATTGGTTGGAACAAGGACACGTCGAGAGGTGAGACGATCCGCGATCTTCTCTGCGAACGCGACCGCCGCGGTCAAAAAACCGGCAAGGGCTTTTACGATTACGACGACGCCAGGCGCCCATCGCCGTCGGCTGAGGTCGAGGCGATCATCGCGGCGTTTGCAGCCAAAGCGGGTCATCCCCGGCGCGTGGTGTCTGATCAGGAAATCATCGAGCGTCTGCTTTATCCGATGGTCAATGAGGGCGCGAAAATCCTTGAAGAGCGGATGGCCCAACGCGCATCAGACATCGATGTGGTTTGGATCAACGGCTATGGCTGGCCAGCCTTCACCGGGGGCCCGATGTTTTGGGCAGACACGATCGGTCTGGATAAGATTGCCGCCAGCCTGCGAGCGCACGGGTTTGAAGTTGCGCCGATGCTCGCCGACAAGGCCGCGGCCGGTGAGCGCTTCGCGGGCTGATGGGGCGACGCAATTCTGCATAGGGCAGGGCTGCCGCCGCAGACATCTGTAGCTAGCGGCCTTTGCGCTTGAGCTGTACGCCCGGTGACTTGAGCGGATCACCGATGAACTCGATGCCCTCGGCTTCGAGAGCATGCTTGATTTGAGTTAGCGTCGCGCCACGGCCGTTCGGGACGCCGTCAACGAGTTCAAACCGTCTTATCGTCGCCCAACCAACACCTGACATCTCGGCCAGCTCCTCGGACGAAATACCCAACAGGGCTCTTGCAGCGCGGATTTGGCACCCCGACAGCATTGCCTCGCCCAATAAAATGAGCTAAATTAGCTCATATGTCGAATCCACGAATGGTAGCGGCTTTCACCACGAGTGCCAAAGTCGAAGGGCTATTGGCGCGCTGCAAGGGCGCGTACGCCGACAGTACGCTACGAGCCTATGCGGCCGATCTTCGTTCGTTTGAGGCTTGGTGCACGGCCCGTGGCACCACATGGCTCCCAGCCGAACCAGAGTCAGTCGCGGCATTCATAGACGATGAGGTTGAGGCGTTGTCGCCTTCCACGCTGCAACGCAGGCTCGCGGCTATCAACTTCGCGCACCGCATGTCTGATGTGCCGAGCCCAACGGACACGAGCGCTGTTCGTTTGGCGGTTCGGCGCGCGGCGCGGCGCAAGAGCAGGCGGCCGGCCCAGTCGAAGGGTCTGACGTCAAAGATCCTGACGCGCATCATCGCCGGTCTGCCTGACACGCCCGCAGGCCTCAGGGATGCTGCCTTGATAAGCGTAGGCTACGACACGCTGTGCCGGAGTTCTGAACTGGCCGCGATGAAGGCGGCGCACCTTTGCACGTCCGTTGATGGGAAACGGAGCGTGCTCATCGCGCGTTCAAAGAGCGATCAAGCTGGTGATGGACGGATCGCGTGGCTGTCGCCTGAGACCGTCAACCGTTTGGAGCGTTGGCTGGAAGTTGCCGGCATTGCCGAGGGGCCGCTGTTTCGGTCACTCCATCTCGGTCGGCTGTCCGAGATCGGCCTCGATACCTCATCCATTCGCCGGTTGATCAAACGTGCAGCTAAGCGCGCTGGGTTAGAGGCGGAAGTGGGGGCTGAGTTGTCGGGCCACTCGATGCGCGTCGGCGCTGCGCAGGACATGCTAGTGGCGGGCTTTGACGCCGTCGCCATCATGCAAGCGGGAGGGTGGAAGTCGACGGCGGTGCTGCTGCGCTATGTCGAGAATGCATCGACGCAGGCGCTTCATGAGCGGAGGTGGCGCTTACGCCCGACCTATGCTCATGACGTTGGCGAGACGAGCACTGAGGAAAGATTAGCGCGTCGAGGAAATCTCTGAAATCGCGCCGATGACGTGGTACAGGCTGCTCGAAGGGGCATGGCCCTCAGCGAGCTGCCCATTTTCATTCTGCACATCGTACCAGAGACCTGAAGCGGGCGTCGTGAGATATCGCTGGAGCGCGTTCGCGCCAATCAGAGCTTGCGGAGCGTCATGCATCATGAGGGCGCATCTCAAGAATTCGGTTTGTGGCCAGAGCCGCGCGCTTGTCCTGAGTGGCTCCATTGAGTCGTTGAGCGCATCAACCACCACCGCGCGCTGGGGATCGACGCCTTTGAGACCGATTTCGTAGAGCTTCTTGATCACGATTGAAACGTCGTGGTCGCCTAGCTTTTGCCACTGGCTTAGCAACCACGCCCATTCGAATTGATGCCCCGGCGAGATCTCCCTCTCGAAATCGTATTCAACAGGCCTCCAGTTCCCATCGTAGAACTCACGAATGAAACCACTCTCAGTGTCGATGAGGCGCTCGATTGCTAAGCGCGCGAGGTCGTCGGCCAAGGCCTTCCACTCCGAACCACCGGTCGCGGCAAACCACGAGAGTGCGGCCTCGAAGAGGTGCATGTTAGGGTCGGACTTGAAGGGCTGAGGGCCCGCTTCGCGATATCCGCCGGCTGGATTGCGGGAACTCCGAAGCGCGTCCAAAAGTCCGTGCGCCCTAGAGAGCATATCTTTCGCGTCTACATCAGCTTCAAAGAGCGCAGACATGGCCAGCAGTGCGAAAGCCTGATCGTAAACCATGGCGCTTGCGTCGAGTTGCTCGCCGTCGGGCGACACCAGCGCGCAAAACAAGCCATCTTCCCGCGAATATTTTTCGAGGAGGTATGAGAATGCGTGCGTTGCCGCTGAGCGCCATGGGCCAGACCATCCCAGTGTGCCGGCTCTAGCGAAAACGTAAGCCTGGCGTGACTGCACCCTGCAGCGGCGGGGAAGATCGAGTCCCTCGCCGGTTGGCGTTAGCGCCTCGTGGAAGCCACCGCGCTGATGATCAGCGCCCAGACTCCACCACAAAGGAAGGGCGCTTGTTTTGAGCCAACGATCGTACCACGCGCCAGCGTCTTCGAGAGTCGAGAAACTGCGGCGCGGTTTCGGCTCATAGCGGCCCTCTCTCTTGAGCTGTTCGACAGCGAGCTTAACATCTTGAGCGTGGCCAAGGTTGCACACGAGGATCTGGTTGCTATCGGCAACGACAGCGATGTCATGTACGCCAATGGCGACGATCTGGGTGCCTTCACCTGCATGAATAAGTGTGTTGGAGGACTTAAGCGCTAGGCATTCGCCGTAAGTACTGTTGCCGTTTTCGTCCTTTTGTTTCGTCTCCCAAATTGCATTCCAGGCGCCGAGGTCAGACCACTCAAAGTCGACGGGCAGCACGGCCGCTTTATCTGTCTTCTCCATGACAGCGTAATCGAAGGAAGCTTTTGGCGCGGACGCGAATGCGGTCCCGAGATGATAGGACGCGCCGTCTTGCTTGGCCGCAGCTAGCGCCTGATGAACGGCGGCATGTACCGAAGGAGCGTGCTCCTCGATCTCACAGGAGATCGTAGATGCTGTTGCGATGAAATTGCCGCTGTTCCAGAGGAATCCCTCAGCGACATAGAGTTCGGCGGTCGCTCGATCAGGCTTTTCAACAAACGCCTGGACGGCGCAGATTGAACCCTGCTGCTCTCCGGGTGAGATATACCCGTACGCGGTCGACGGAGCGCTAGGCCGCACACCCATCGTGACGATGCACGAGCGTTCCAATGCAGCTGTGGCTGCGGACAAGATCGCGGCGCGGAATGCGGGCGCGTCCGGAATGTAATGGTCGGAGGCGATGATCGCTGCGACACCATCTGCATCCCGGTTGACGATCCATAAGCACGCAGCGGCCATTGCCGGCGAAGAATCTCGCCCTTCAGGTTCGAGGAGAAGAACTGCCTCGACACCGACTTCGGCGAGCTGCCTCTTGATTATTGGCTCGTGAGCCGCACCTGCGATCACGACTATTTCTGATCTGTTCTCTATCTTCGAGACGCGTACGACGGTCTCTTGAAAAAGAGAAAGCGGCCCCATGAATTGCACGAATTGCTTTGGGAGTGACGACCGCGATGCGGGCCACAAGCGCGCTCCGCCGCCGCCGCACATAATGACGGGATAGAGGTTCAAGGTGTAGGATTCCGCGTTTTCATTGTTCGAAGCTTTGGAGTGCTCGCCCTGCCTGTTCCGATCAGCCTCTTCGCGATCATCAGCATTCCGAGCGTTGTAGCGACCGCCAAACAATCGACGATCCAGTCCACAACGCTGGCATCACGGTGCAGAACTGGGATGCTCTGAACGATCTCGATAAGAGCGCCAAACGCGGCGAGGCTGGCGAATGTGATCGCGGGGCGGACGGCCGGATAGGCCGCCCGCGCCAACAGCGTCAAAACCACAAAGGCAACGATGTGCTGAAGCTTGTCTGACGGCTGTCCCGGAAGCTGTGGCGGCTGAGGTAGGCAAGCCATGACCAGCGCGAACAGCGCCGCCAGCAACAGCAGCAGACGCGAAACGAAGAGTCCAGATTTTGTCGGCGACACAGGGTTACTCGCGAGAAGTCTTCGGGCGCACATCAGCCCCTGCGAAGTCCGATGCAAAGTGGGTTGAGCGGGAGCGCCGATGCTCAGTGAGCGCGGATCTAGGAAAACGCTGTCTGAGCTGCTGCCGGTCACGCTAACACTGATCTTGGTTTTAAGTTGTCAGCGGCAGTGGTGAGAGAAGGCTGGTGCGCTGCGCGGCAAAGGCTCTGACTTCCTTAGCTAGGCACCGCTAGCCTCTGTGGCTGCGCGTTTGATCTCGCCCTTCCTGCTCGGCGCGCGCGGCGCTTACAGCGTGCTTGTTAGTGCGTCCTGAGCCGCATGTTTCAGCGTTGCAAGGTACTCTGCGACATTCGCTGCGCTTTCTTCGGGAGCCCAGGGCGCAAATTCTTTCGCCGCATTCGGGTCAAATGGCCCGGCCTTAACCTCCAGAAGAATTACATTCTCACTCAGGGCAATAATGGTGTGCCAGGTGCCGGCGACGTATTCGACGCCGAGTGGATAGTCAGTTACGCCGCCATGTTTCTCGGACGCGAAGGGGCGCACGCCAATAATCTCTCCCGCATCATCGAACACGATGAGTGACGCGAGACCGCACGCCGCAACGAGCATTTCATCCCGCGGCGGATCGATGTGTCGATGCGGGGGGATGTAGCTGTTGGCCAGCATGACGTTGAAGAGCCTCTGGCAGGGGTCTCCATAGCTGGCGTGGACATTGTGGTGCTGTCGCCGTCGAGGTGACGTCTCCGCCGACCCAAACAACCCATCGAACAGGGCGCGATCAAACTGTCGTACGCCATCCATCGCGGAGTTCTCTCCTAAGTAAGGCTCGGCGTCGCATAGGTCTTTGAATGCTGGCGCGCGCGCTGCCGCAGGCTTCGTGGGCTTGTGCGTTGACATGGTAGGGTGACAGGCGCGGACGCGAGCCCCAAACGAAGAGGAGAGATTTTGCCGACGACACGAGCAGCCCTTTTCTGGTCCTAAGGAGTCATTGCACTTGTGCCGAAGTGCAGGGGCTCAGCTAGTGGCTGCGCCCGCGTGACCAAATTCCACGCGTATCGACGAGAATCTTCGCCGCTAATCGGTCGCGTTGGACATCTCTGAATTGAGCGTGGTCTACCAGCAAGACGATGAGATCCGCCTTTAGACCCGTCTCAAGATCGACGAGTGCTACGTCGCGATTGACCAACTCGTGGGGCAGCTTGTCTGCGTAGGGTTCAACTGCGAGCAGGGTGATCTCCGGATAGCGGAGGCTGAGCTCTTCGGAGAGTTTTTCGACGACTTCAATCGCGGGAGATTCACGGAGGTCATCAATGTTTGGCTTATAGGCGAGGCCGAAGCAGGCGATTGATTTAACGCTTCCCGTTTCTAGCTTGCTCAGGATCTCTGCTACGACTTGGCGTGGACGCCCCGAATTGATCCAGCGCGCCTCTCGTATCAGGCGCGCCTTGTCACCGAAGGTCGAAACAATGAACCAAGGATCGACTGCTATGCAATGACCACCGACTCCGGGGCCGGGTTGGAGGATGTTCACCCGAGGATGGCGATTAGCGAGCTGAATGAGTTCCCAAACGTCGATGCCACGTTCGGCACAAATCGCTGCGAGCTCGTTGGCGAAGGCGATGTTGACGTCCCGATAGGCGTTCTCGGTGAGTTTTGCCAATTCAGCCGTTCTTGCATCAGTCACGATGCATTCGCCTTTGACGAATGTCTTGTAGAAGTCTCGAGCGGCCTTGCCGCTTGCCGGGCATAATCCTCCGATGATGCGGTCATTGCCTACGAGTTCGACCAGCATGTTTCCCGGCAGAACACGCTCGGGACAATGAGCAACCAGAACGTCGGCAGTCCTTTCGTCATCAGCGTCGCGATGGGAAAAGGAGAGATCTGGGCGTGCGGCGGCGAGCCAGTGTGAGACTTGCTCCGTGGCGCCGACCGGCACGGTGGATTCCAAGATTACAAGATTACCCCTCTGCAGAAACGGGGCGATCGAGTGGGTTGCAGCCTTCACATAGGCAAGGCTTGGCTTGTAGCCGCCTTCAAAAGGGGTCGGGACGGCGATGACAAAGACGTCGCCCGTGCGCGGCGTCGTACTCGCGTGCAGCATTCGGCGAGTGACGACATCAGCCAACAGTTCTGGGAGGCCGGGCTCTACAATGGTGCAAACACCGTCGTTGACGCGCGCTACGATGCTTTCGTTGACATCGACGCCGTGAACCTGGACGCCGTGCCGCGCGAGCATGACTGCGGTCGGAAGGCCGATATAGCCTAGGCCGACGATCACGCAGGTCTTGGTGGGATCAGTCATTGGGGGCTTCCGTTCACAATGATTTCGACGATGCGCTCGGACGCGAGTCCGTCGCCGTAGGGATTATGCGCCAACGCCATGGCGTCATAGGCGTCTTGATCTCGAAGAACATGGCTCACCGTGTCGACGATCGTCTTGCGATCAGCGCCAACGAGTTTAACTGTGCCGGCGTCTACCGCCTCAGGACGCTCTGTCACGTCGCGCATGACAAAGACGGGTTTGCCCAGAGATGGTGCTTCTTCCTGAATGCCGCCGCTGTCGGTCAGAATGAGATGTGAGCGGCGCATCAAGTAAACGAACGGCAGATACTCAAGTGGTTCGATAAGATGGACATTGTCGACCGCGCCTAGAATTCTACGAACAGGCTCTTGAACGTTCGGATTGAGATGAACGGGATAGACCACTTCAACGTTCGGTTCACGAGAGAGGTCGGTTATAGCGTGGCAGACATTCTCGAAGGGTGCGCCGAAATTTTCACGACGATGTCCAGTGATGACGATGAGTCTCTTGGTCTCGTCCAAGAAGGAAAACTGGCTCTGCAGACTGCTCGCGAGCTCTGCGTCGGCGTCGATCATGCTGACCGTCGCTAAGAGGGCGTCGATAACCGTGTTGCCTGTGACGTAAATCTTGCTTGGGTCAATGTGTTCCCGCAGCAAATTCTTCCGTGCGCCTTCCGTCGGTGCGAAATAGGAGGAAGCGACGATGTCACAAACCCGCCGGTTCATCTCTTCCGGCCAGGGCTTGAATATATCACCCGATCGCAGGCCAGCCTCGACGTGCCCAACCGCGATCTTCTGGTAGAAGCATGCGAGCGAGGTCGCGAGCGTCGTCGTTGTGTCGCCGTGCACAAGAACCATATCTGGCTGCGTTTCCTGCAGCACGGCTTCCATTTTTTGTAGGATAGCGCAGGTGATTTGCGATAAACTTTGTGCCGCGACCATGATGTCGAGGTCATAGTCAGGTTTGATCGAAAAGAGCTTCAGAACCTGATCAAGCATCTCCCGGTGTTGGCCAGTCACACACACCTTGGTCTTAATGCTGGAGTTGTTCCGCAGAGCATTAATCACCGGAGCCATCTTGATGGCTTCCGGGCGCGTGCCGAAGACGACGAGTACTTTCATCAGGTCTTGGTCCAGTAGATTAAAGGCTTGCGCCAAAAGCTCGGCGGATATTCAAACGTATTCCGAGCTGCTGCCAACCGCAGCGTCTGCTACATCTCGCGAGAGAGTTGCTGGCGGTGGTAATGTGGCTAGGCAGCGTGAGTGTTTTGGCAACAGCACACCCAAGGGTCATTCAGGAGCACACCCAAGGGTCATTCAGGGCTTCGTTTAAGTCGGAAAAGTTACCCCAGCCCGGAGCTCGACATTTAGCATAAAGACCGCGCCTTCAGCGTGGACGAGGTGCTAGGGCTGTTCAAAACTAGACCAGTCTGGCTCGCTGGACGAGTGGCTCCTTCTGGAGCGCGAAACGGTCGATGTGTACCGGCTATCAGACATGCTCCTGGACCATGCTGGCCAACCCATCTTCTAGTTTGGTTGGTGGTATGAAGCCTGTGGTCAAAGCCTTGCTGGCATCGATTTCAGAAGGGGCGCAAAATTTTTGCACACGCACTTCGCTAATCGGAAGCGGCTTTCTGATTGCCCATGATGCGGCGTCAGCGAGTTTTCCAGCGAGAAGCCCCATCGACTTTGGGTAGCTTGGGCGCTTTGTGATTGAACGTCCAAGCGCTCGGTCGACAAACGATACGAGCTGCCGGACGCTAAAATCTGGCTTGTCAGCGTAGTTGTAGACTGCGTGCCGTTCTGGCCTTGCCGCCAGAAACGCCAGAAATGAGGCGATGTTCTCCACGTGGGCCATGGACTTGATGTTGGACCCGTCCCCAAACATCACAAATGGCCCGTACTTCATTTGTCGAAGGAAGTTGTAGACGTTGCCGCGATTACCAGGACCAAACACGACTGTCGGACGCACTATTGTCAATCGCCGATCCGACGCGGCATTCATCCAAGCGAGATACTCTCCCTCAGCAAGGTGTTTGGTGCGACCATACTCGTTGAAGAAAAGATGTTGGGCATCTTCGGTCATGGCGTTCGATTGAGATCCGTAAACGGCGACCGAAGAGGTGAATATAATTCGCCTGATGCCGGCTTCGCTCGCTGCAGTGCAGACATTGTGAGCGCCGATAACATTGACCTCGGTGTACAGCGACAGAGGTTGAACATTGTCTTGGTGCTCAGCGGCGAGGTTGTAAATGAGATCGCAACCCGTTACCGCAGCGCGTAGATCGCCTGGATTTCTGACATCGCCTTGGATGTAGTTCGCGCTGGTCTCTGAAGTAAACTCATTAGGCTTCTTATCGAAGATAAGAACTTCATAACCAGTCTCACGCAGCTTAAGACAAAGCCGAGACCCAATGAAGCCCGCGCCGCCAATTACAATGACCTTCTCCCTGCCTTCGATATTCATCGCAGTTGCGCCTGTGAGTGAGTGTGGCGATCAATCACGTTAAGAAGGACATCGAGCGCGTCAGCGGCAAGCTTGTCGCGTGAATATGCCTTAGCGATAAACGCAGATCCAGCAGCTGCCTTTTCAAGGGCTATTCTGGGCTCGTTGACATACTGCAGGATCACATTGGCAAGGCCGATATGATCTTCGGGATCAACGCATACACCTCCGCCAGACTGGTCGATCAGTTTCTTCGCTTCTCCAGACACGCATGCTGCGATCGGGCGTTCAGCCGCGAGTATCTCGAAAATCTTCGAGGGAATTACAGTCTCGAACACAGCATCGTTCCTAAGCAGAACGGTCGCCACATCCAAGGTTGCGAGGATCGTCGGTACCTGATCTTGCGGTAGAAAGTTACGGAACTCGACATTGGGAATCCCCATCTCGGCGACCATGGCTTCTACTCGTTTTCGATCGGCACCTTCCCCCCAGCATATGAAGTGAATATCGGGCCGGTTCTTTAGCACGCCCGCGGTGCGGGCGAATGTACCGGCTCCTTGCGCCAACCCTACAGTGCCCACGAAGCCGACAACAAATTTCTCCTGCGGGACGCCTAGGCGAACGCGAGCCTCTGATTTGGTTGGGGATCTTCTGAACGGTTCTAGGTCGACCCCGTTGGTGACAACGTGTAATTTTTCAGCGGGAATTCCTCGGTTCGCTATGTCTTGTAGAAAAGCGTTCGTAAGTACGATTGTTGCCGCCGCCTTGCGGTAAAGCCCAAGTTCGTAATCCTCGATAAGGTCAACTATTCCGCCCTTGGCCGCTCCGACCGCTCTAATCGAGGCTGGCCAGAGGTCTCGGACCTCAAACACCCAAGGCCGTCGAAATCGTCTGGCCAACCACTGGCCCGCCAGCGCCACCGTTATGGGAGGGGACGAGGCCAATATCACATCTGGGATGGGTAGCTTGCGAGCCATAAGTCGCGCAGAGATCGGAAACGACAAGTAATCAAGTGACCGACGGTACTTCCCGGAATTCGGTGCCATGTACGACCACACACGGTGGATCGAAACGCCATCCTGGCTTTCCAGTTGGTGAAGACCATCCTTGTAACCGGGAAAGCGCTTTCCAGCTGGAAAGTTGGGGACACATGTTACTACGTCAACGTTGTGTCCGGCAGAAACCCACCTTGTAGCGTGCGCGTGCAGGCGCGTGGCAGCGGCAGAGACCTCGGGGCCGTAGCGATCCGTTATGATCATTATTCGGCGAGGCGCGTCGAGACGGATTGGCGTGTTAGCGGTCAGGGGATCAATCATGGAGCATAAAGGGTTGGCTTCAGCACCTTGTGCATAAAATTTTGACGCCTGCTCAGTGCGCGGCAGACATTGGCAAGACTTCGCCTTCGGTGTGAGCTTGGGTTCATGCCCAGTTCACTTCGAGGGAGGCGCGTCCGCCCTGCAACTGGACTACTATGCAGGTTGTTGCTCTGGCGGCTCGGAATTCAGGGTGCCAAGTCGCGGCTTCAAGCCGCGCTGGCCCACCCTCTGTGCGCCACTCGATTATTTCGCCGCTCGGCATTACGCATACGCCGGCGTCTCGCGCGCTCGTTTGCGTTTGAACGTCTGGGTGGATGTGGAAGCGCGCCTCCGCCGGTAGGCCCGGATCACTGACCGTATCCTCGATGCGCATGTTTTTTGGAGACAGTGTCCAGCGGCGGTGATGCAGCGGCCGTCGCGGAAGGTGTCGATAGCCATTGTGGCTTGCTTCGGCGATCAGAGTGTTTCCTTCACGCGCAACGCGCGGGCGGACAGGCAAAGCTCGTCTGCCCACGCGAAAGCCGCCCCAAACGTCCGAAGAGTTCTGTCCGGCTACTACAACGGTATTGTGTGCGGCTGTGCCACGCTGGCGAAGACGTTCTGCGCCGGTGCCGTAGATCGATGTACCTGAGTTAACGAATACGCGCTGACCAAACAGTGAAAATTCGAAGCTGAGCGTATCAGCATGCGCGTGCCCCGGTATGTAGTCAGGGCCGACGCGGGCCAAATCGGCAATGAGCACGGCCTCGGGTTGACTTAGGCGGGCATACCCACTGTCAGCAAGCCACGTGGTTTCCTCTTCTTTGTGGTTGGACACGAAGCCGAGGCGCGCGGCGTATGCGTCGAGTTCGGAATTGTCGGGAGCGATGCCGAATGCAGCATCGTTGAAAAATGCGATGCCCCCGTCTGGATGTGAGAGGGCAACAAGCCATCGCTGCATCGATGGGATGAGCTCGGCCCAATCTTTGCCCTGACGCGTATGATTCGGTGCTAGCGCGCTCGAATATCGACGCGCCACATTGATGAGGTCCAACAGGTCTTCAAGTGCCAGCGCGTGATACATCGGCGAGAGTTCAAACTGCCCCCCGTCAGGCAGGATTTGCTCAATCGCCTCGTGCGCGAGAATGCTGAAGCCCTTATCCCGCCACTCGCGCGCTTCTTCACCGTCGAACCAGAGGCCCGCGAACACAAGCGCTTTGGCGTTCGCGAAAAGGTGGTTGCCGAGCAGATGCCATTCAAGCCGTTTGGCGAGCCAGCGGGCTTGCATGGCGAGGCTATTTTGGAATGGCTTGGCAAGTATATTACCGGCGAGCGCCCACTTGATCCAATTCACTATGCGTAGCGATGTTGGGTAGGGCTCCCATGCCGTGCCGCGCCCCGGTGAGTTGTTTGCAAGCCAATCCTGCAGGAGCGCTTGATGCCACGATTGGCGCGATGGTGCCTCGACAGCATTCAAGTCGTCAAAATAATGTTGATTGTAACGCCAAAGTTTTTCCCGGTTGGGATCATCCCAACCACAAGTTACTAGGTCGCCGCTCTCATTCAGGAATCTGAACTGGCCGGGACCCGTGAGGCTAGGTTTGCGCTGGGCCGGCTTGACCCAAGGTCCAGAAATTTGTCGTGGTTGCGGCGAGGGACCCGCGTCGATGTGCGGACGCGCCAATCGAAATGAGAGACGTCCATAGAGTTGTGCAGGGCGAAGCCACCGCACAGTCTGCCAGTAACGTGCAGCGTTTTGCAGCGGATGCATCAATTGGAGTTACTCGTCGCCGGAGCGAAGACTTGCACCGATGCCGCGAGGAAGCGTGGCGCTATCTGTCCTCCCCGTTTCATGAGGTTGGATGGGCACGGGCGATCATATTCATGAGAATTGTCTTGCCGCTATAGACCGTGCAACTTCAATGGTGACGCGGCTGACTTCTAGGATCTGATCGAGCGGGATGGGACAGGGCTTGCCGTCCTTTACCGCTTCCACGAAAGCTGAAGCGCAGGCGACTTGGCCTTTGTCTTGCCGCCAGAGGCTCATCTCGGAGAAGCCTTTCCAACCCCAGCCGCGAAGCTTTCGAAAGTTGTCGAGTTGCAAGACGCGGCCGGCAACGAATATCTCCAGTCGCTCTTTCGGAAAGCCTTTGTGGCCGTTGGCAAGATAGTGGACGACACCTGTCGATCCGTCAGCAAAAGCCAGCGAGACTGAAGCCTTGTCGTCGCGAACGCCGCCCGGATGAGATCCCAACGCCATCGAATGATGACTGACGATTGGCGCGCTCGCGAGGTGACGTAGCAGGTCGATAAAGTGGCATCCTTCCCCAATGATGCGTCCGCCACCGATCAGTGGATCTTGGGTCCAGTGATCTGCCGGGATGTCGCCAGCATTGACCGTCATGACGAAAGACTTGGGGCCCGCTATTGGGGCGAGGAGAGACCTTATTCTCAAAACATGTGGGGCGAAGCGACGATTGAAACCAACCATCAGAAGCTGATTTGGCCGCGCGACAGTTTCAGCTTCGATCGCAGAGAGCTCGTCGAGCGTGAGACACAGCGGTTTCTCGCAGAATACATGCTTGCCCGCGCGCAGGGCCCGCAGAACTTGGCGCGCGTGGACGTTGTGGCGTGTAGCAATGACGATGGTATCGACGTTGTTGTCTTCCAGTGACTTTGCATCATCGGTGCTTGCTTCGGCGAAACCATGCTTGGCGCCGAAATGTACCGCGCTTACGCCGCCGCCGCTGACGATTGTGCGCAATTTCGCCCCGCCCGCCTTGAAAGCTGGGATGAGCACGCGCCCTGCGTAATTGCCTGCGCCGAGAAAGGCGACGCTCGCTTTGCCTGGCTGCAGGGAGGGACCAACAGGCACGGTGCGTTGAGCGAGCCGCTCGGGGGCGTTGTTGGGTTGATATTCTAAGAGAATGCCAAGCGAAGGCGTGTCTGCTGTTAACAGTGCGAATGCGTCTTCGGCCCTGTCCAATGGGAAACGGTGGGAGATGAGTGGTGCAACATCCAAGGCGCCCGAAGCCATGAGATCGAGTACAGCCTCGAAGTTGCGTTGCTCTGTCCAACGAACAAACCCAATCGGATAGTCGTGCCCACCTTCTTCATAGGTGGGATCATACCGGCCGGGGCCATAGGAGCAGCTCACCTGGAAGCTGAGTTCCTTTTCGTAGAAATCGGCCCGGCTGAGTTCGAGTCCAACCACCCCAACGAGCACGATGCGACCACGCTTGCGGCACATCCGTGCCGCTTGCGACACAGGCGCATTGCTCTTGGTTGATGCGGTGATGATCACCGCGTCGACGCCTGCGCCGCGCGAGAAGGCGTCAGCCGCCGCAAGAACGTCACCGCCCGCGTTTGGATTGACGACCTCGGCGCCAAAACTGCGAGCAAGTTCTAGCCGCGCTGGGTCGAAGTCGATACCGAGCACACGACAGCCTTGTGCGCGGAGCAGCTGAACGGTCAGCAGGCCAATGAGGCCGAGGCCCGTGACCACGACGCACTCGCCGAGCGTTGGATTCGCGAGGCGAACGCCCTGTAGGCCAATTGCACCAAGTACTGTGAATGCCGCGGCCTCGTCACTCACCGCGTCCGGCACTTTTGCACAGAGGTTTTTCGGGACGACGACCACCTCGGCATGCTTACCGTTGCTCACGACGCGGTCGCCAACAGAGAAGCCTTCGACGTCGCCGCCGGCTTCTGCGATGCGGCCGACATTGCAATAGCCCGGCGCCAGTGGTTGATCGAGTTTGCTGCGGACTGCATCGACCGTCGCGGCGATGCCATCGGTCTGCGCCTTCTCGAGAACCATCCGGACTTTGTCGGGTTGTTGGCGCGCCTTGTCGATCCAGTTCGCTTTGCCGAAATCAACCAGCATGCGTTCGGTACCCGCGGAGATGAGGGAGGCTGAAGTGTGGATCAACATTTGACCGGTTCCGGCGCGCGGCGCGGGAACGTCGGCGAGACGAGTAACACCGTCGGCGAGGTTTTGAAGAATCTGCTTCATGAGAACGCTATCTTCACTGCGATAAACGCGCGGGGTAGGCCGCAGAATTGCTCTGCATGTACTTTTCACTGGCAAAGTTTCGGAACCAAATCTCAATGCACATAAGCGAAAGTATTGTGTAGGCCGCGTCTATTCTTCCTACCTTATTGTCTGCAATCAGCTTTCGTACTGCCACGGGCTCGAACATCCCGCGCCGTTTGAGGCTCTCGTCTGAGAGGGTGTCATCCACCAGTTGGCTCAGCTCGTTGCGTATCCAACGTCGGAGGGGAGCGCCAAAGCCTGTCTTTGGACGATAGATAATGTCCCGGGGCAGGTAAGGCTCCATGGCTCTCTTGAGGACCCATTTGCCGACCTGACCGCGCTGTTTGAAACGGTGGGGGACGGTCGACGCGAACTCTACAAGATCAAGGTCGAGAAAGGGAACGCGAACCTCCACGCCCACCGCCATCGACATCTTATCTGTGTATGCGAGGTTGTGGTCTGCCAGGAAAAATCTCTGTTCGAGCGCGAGCATGCGGTCGATCGGTGATGCGGTTGATGGCATCTCGGCCAGAAATGCAAGCATTGGCAGTTCGGCTCGTTCGTCGCCTAGCGCCTCTCTAAACTCCCTCGTGTAAAGAGCCTCGAGTTGCCGAGGTCTTACCCAAGAGAAGTAGTTGATGATCCTGGCGTCTCCGTCGAGAGAAGCACCTGATAGAAATTTGCCCAACCTGCGCAATATGGGGTTGCGGTGGTCTAGACTGTGTGCGGAATTCTCGAGCGCTGAACGAAGCCAATGTGGCGCCCAACTCACGAGACGTTCCAGAGACAGGGCGCTGTGTCGTCGATAGCCCGAGAAGATGTCATCACCTCCGGTCCCGGACAGGAGAACCTTGATGCCCTGGTCGCGAGCTAGGCGGCTCATGTAAAGAACGTTGAGCGGCGCCGGATCAGCCAGCGGTTCTTCGAGCTGAAGCACCATACGCTCAATGTCGTTCGCCATTTTGAGGGGATCAATTTCCACAATACTTAGCGGCACCCCGAGATGTTTGGCGACGCGGCGAGCAAAGGGGAGATCATCTTCGACACCGTCCTCCTGAGCACCGGCTATCGTGAAGCAATTAATGTTAGGATTGATCTCTCGCGCAAACGCGACGATCGCACTCGAGTCTAACCCGCCAGAGAGAAAAGCGCCCACCGGAACGTCGGCAATCATTTGACGATGAACTGCCTGGCGTAGGTGCGCTTGCGTCTGTTTAACCGCTTCGGTCTCGCCGTTGACCGTTGCGCGCGGATTAACGGCCGGCAACTGGTACCAACGCCAGTGTCGCAGGATCTTACCGGCGCGCACAGTAAGTGCCTCGCCAGGCCCAAGTTTCCTGATCCCAGTTACTGGTGTCGCAGAGCCAGGACACCAAAGATATGTGAGGTAACGCTCAATTGCGGGGACATCGATAGCGTCCAGTTCAACTCCCAACGCAACAAGGCCCTTAATTTCACTCGAGAAGAAGAAGTCGGTTTCAGATTGCGAATAGTAAAGTGGCTTTACGCCAAGTCCGTCGCGTACAACGGTTAGGTCGCCGGTTAAGCGATCAAACAGCGCAAAGGCAAAAATGCCGTTCAGTCTTGGCAGCGCTTCGATGCCGTCAATTTCGAGGACTCGGAGCAGAACTTCCGTGTCCGATTTTCCCTTGAATTGTGCGCCAAGCTTTTCGAGGCGGGCGCGGTGATCGAGATAGTCGTACAGTTCGCCGTTGAAGGTGATCGTGAAACGACCGTTTTCGGTGGTCATCGGTTGATGGCCTGCCGCGCTGAGATCGATGATCGATAGCCGCACGTGACCGAGGCCAACTCCGGCCTCTTCGTCAATTCGTAGACCTTGCCCATCGGGTCCTCGGTGCGCGATCACGCTTAAGGCAAGTCTGATATCTGGCCGCGCAACAGCGCTGGAGTAACCCACAATTCCGCACATTATGTGAGCAATTCAGACATCAGGCGGCAGTCTCAAGTGCTCGGGAGAACAATGATCTTGCTGCGGTCACGATCTGATCGTTGTCTAGAATGGACCTCCCATATTCTGAGGCGCGGGTCCGCAGTGCTTCGATTGCGATGGGAGGCATTTCCGACAGGCTCTCGATGAAGTGCTGAAACTTCGAGGGATCACCGAGCGAAAAGTCGGCTCCTACGCCTGCTGTTTGTAAGTTACGCCACGGGGTTCGATCGGAAATGAGCGTGGGTAAACCCGCCTGTAATGCCTCGATTATTACGTGCCCATAGTTCTCGCCCAGAGTTGGAAGAAAGAAGAGGTCGTGCGCAGATAACGCCTCCGGCACGCGTTTCGGCTCAACGGAACCGCGGTATTCGACAGTGATGTGCGGTGGCAGATCGGCGATGATCTTTGAACACTGGGCCCAATAAGACTCATCCTCGATTGGCCCGTAAATAGTGAATGCCACGCTGTTCCGCACTGCATTGAGCACCCTCAGCGCGAAGTCCAAATTCTTCATGCGAGAGATCCGGGACAGGAAGATGATCCTTAGCGGTTGCCCAGGCGCGCGCGCTCGATTGTGGTTCGGACCGATTGGAAGGCGACGAGGGAGATCGGGGCTAATTATGATGCCGCTTCCGCTTGAGCCAACCTCACGCCGGATGTCGCTTGACTCATGTTCTGACGACGCTTGCCAGAGCACATCATCGAAAAGTCCGATCATCTTTCCGGTGGCCAAATAGGACCTCTTCTTGAATGCCTTCAGAGATAGAGCGCCCCTCGAGAACTCGCCTCTCGGAGCTAATATGATTGGCTTGCGGGGGATTATGCCGGAGTGGCGCAACAGCAGCGGTTGAACGGCGAACCTCGGATTGAAAAAGCTGTTTACGTAAACCGCGTCGTGAGGTGTGGTCGCAATCACTCTCGCCATGTTATTTATGGAGAGGTGTTCCGGAGGCGCATAG
>LNFM01004959.1_pt1 | contig 23738 bp, 24 predicted proteins | sample 596031 | NCBI WGS metagenome assembly LNFM01 (sample SAMN04254537, study PRJNA301005) | activated carbon metagenome | isolation source: dual media filters at the Ann Arbor, Michigan drinking water treatment plant | place: USA: Ann Arbor | reverse complement strand
GTCGCCATAGGGTGCTAAGAACAGCGGCATACCGTCTTCTAGCAGCAATGTACGTGAGGTACGGCGTGGGTCTAAGCCGCGAATGCCGATGTTTAAAGCTAAGCTCATTGGGTCTTCAGCAGTCACAAAGTTAATGCCTGCTACTGTATTTAATGCTTCTCTCACTGAAAAAGGGCGACGCTCATATAGCTCTTTTTCGTCGACCACATGAAACGATCCTGGGACAGACTCTAACTTATCAGGCAAAATACCGGGTACTTCAACTGCATCTACTGCTATGTTTGCATCATCCTCAGCATAACTCACATCGACATACACAAGCTGCAATAGTATTGCTGGCATCAAGGTTGCAATTAATTTTTTTCTCAACAACATCACGTCATCCTAAATAATTACCGAATTGACATTTTGCACTGACTTTAATATGTCAAAAATTCAATAACTCATCTTTTGTGTTAGGAAAAATTCCCTAATGTGGGTTTAATTTTGTAACTTCATAGATTACTACTTAATAATGGCTGTAAACTGAAGTAAGGATAAAATCCTAATAGTTTTGAGGTTTATTCCCTACGCTTAACAATGGCATGTAACGTACATTAATACTTAAGTTATCTCCAAAGTTAACTAGTAACTTTAAAAAGTTACGTCATTTAGTAAAGCCATGCATCTTTTTGGTGCATGGCTTTTTTTAAATTTTTTGCTTATTTTTTGAGTTTGCTAGCAGGGTTGATATCAGCAGGCAATATTGGTTGCCAGTTGTTTATAGCTAGTTTCGCAGCGGCAATATCTTCTGCTCTCATGGTCGTTGATAGCGCATCTCTGGCTTGCTGCGCACCTAAGTGTTGTTGTTTTGCAGCCAAGTCAAACCATATGTAGGCTTGTTTTACATCTTTTTTAACAGCAATCCCATCCCGATAAAGCAAGCCCATTTCATATTGAGCCTTGTGATGGCCTTGCTGTGCAGATTTTCGCATCCAACTTTCAGCCAACTGAATATCTTTTTTTAACCCATTACCATCTAGATAGTTTTTACCTAAGGCCAATTGGGCTTTATAGTGGTGCTGCTGCGCAGCTTTTTGATACCATTCATTGGCCTTTTTACCATCAACACTCACACCTCTCCCCACTGTGTATAAGCGACCCAGTGCAAATTGCGACAAAATATGGCCCTGATTAGCCGCTTTGGTAAACCATTTAGCTGATTCCACATCGTTTATTTCTACGCCTTGGCCTTGCGCATACATCACACCTAAATTGTACTGAGAATCTTGATTACCTTGCATGCCAGCTTTTTTGTACCAATTGGCTGCTTGTGCATAATCTTGTTTAACGCCCTGCCCCTCATCAAACATCATGCCCATAATATGTTGCGATTGCATATCACCTCTCTTTGCCAAAGGTTCAAATTCTTTTAATGCGGTAGCAAAATCGCGTGATACGAATGCAGCTTTACCCTCATCAAAACCTGCAATAGTTTCGTATGGTAGTAATGTAGTCAGTACAAAAGTAATACAACTTAATACCTGTTTATGCATCATTTTTTCCTAAAAAATTGAATTGATGGGATTTACTGCCAACTAAAGTTGCGTGAGTCTATTAATTAAATATTTGAAAGATTAGATTGAAGATTTTTTAGCTATCTCAGGCAGTTAACTATCAATCAAACCATGTCTAATTGCTAAGCGCACCATTTCAATTGGGCTTGAAACACCTAGTTTTTGCTTAATCATCGTGTAGTAATTTGCTACCGTTTTTTGGCTAATTTTGAGCATTTCAGCTACTTCCTCTACCTTTTTACCCTCAGCTAGCAATCTAAATATCTCAAACTCACGTGATGACAGCTGATGCAAAGGATCGTCTTCACCCATTAATGTTTGCAAGGCAATTTTCTGCGCAATTTCAGCACTTAAAAAAGTTTTACCACGTGCAACCTCTGCAATCGCAGAGAGCAAATCGTCTGCCAAGCTAGTTTTTGTGACGTAACCACGAACACCAGCCTTTAGTGCTTGTGAGGCGAAAGACACTGCTTCGTGCATTGAAAATATGATAATTTTGGCATTTGGGTAGCGCTGTAAAATACGCTTGGCTGCCTCTAAGCCACCCATACCAGGCATTGATAAATCCATCAACACAATATCTGGCAAAAACTCGCCATATAATTGATAAGCTTGTTCGCCAGACTCGGCTTCTGCTACCACCTCTATCAATTTATTTAACTCTAGCAAGCGCCGCAAGCCTGAACGCACCACCACATGATCGTCAGCTAAAATTATTCTACTAATACTCATGCTGAGTCGCTTTATTTAATTGATTGTTTTGCTTAGGTAACAACACAGTTATGCGAGTACCATGCCCTATCGAAGTATGAATTGACATATTTCCCAGTAGCCCTTGCACGCGCTCTTTCATGCCAGCCAAACCGTAGCCATCGTTACTTTTAGTCGCATCAAAACCAACACCATCATCTTCAATTTCCATGTAAACGCATTTTTCGTCTTGCGTAACGTTAATCGTTAAGCGTTGGGCTTTGGCGTGCTTGCTTACATTAGTTAAACATTCTTGCATCACACGATAAGCGGTAATGGTGACAGATTCATCTATCACGCCTAAATCACTATTGATGGTATGAATTAGCGTAATATTTCTATTGCGTTGACGCCAGCTATGAATCAACTCAGCCAAGGCTAAACCAAGACCTAATTCATCTAATACACGCGGGCGTAATCGTTGCAAAAGTTCATGTATGGTTGTCATCATCTGACGTGTAATGCTGCTGATTGCACTTGCGCTTTCTTTTGCGCTCGCCATTTCTTTGGCACCTAAGATAGCACTTGCATCAACATGTATAGCCGTTAAATACTGCCCAATTTCATCATGAATATCTTGTGCTAAGCTTTTACGCTCATCTTCTTGCAAGCGAATAATTTGCTGGGTGAGTCTATGGTTATTTTGTATGCTTAAGCGCGTGGTATCTGCCATTGAGTTGAATTTTTGCCCAATTCCTTGCAGCTCAATTTGTTTAAAATTAGGTAGCCGACTGTTAAACTGACCCTGCTCAAATTGCGTTAACGCTTCTAAAATTTGTTTAACGGGCTTAAAAGTATAACGTACGGCTAAATAGGCTAATAAATTCATCAATACAAAAAAAATACCGACCAATTTAAGCAAACCAACGGTATCTTGCCAAACTTCGGTAATCTCATAACTGGGGTCAGGTGTGACGACTAAATCTCCCAGATATTGACCATTGAGCACAATGCGTCTGCGACGCTCTTCAGCGCTAATTCGCGATAAATCCATCGCTTTAAAAAACCACATGGGTGGCTTTGTTTCATGATTGTCATAAGCACTCAGATTTGTATCTCGTAGAAAGCCGTTTCTATCATAAAACTCAATTTTTAAATGGCGAATATTCCCTAAACTATTTAATCTAAAAATGGATGTTTTATTATCTGGCTGTCTATTTAACCAGCCGTAATCAGAGGTGTAATGCAGAATTTCGGCATCTAACAAATGCAAAACCAAATTAGCAGTGGAGCTTACCTCTGCACGCACATCTTCTTTTGCATTATCCAACACAAAATACGCACTCACTCCTAGTAAGAATAAGAGCAGGCTTGTAATAATTATATTGAGTTTTAACTGGAGGCTCATCAATCATGCCGTTAATCTAAGATAGTTCTAATTGCATTGAATAATATACACTCTTACACATTTCACATTAGGAAAAACTCCCGATGCCTTATATATAGCGGTGTATAAGTAAGTATTTGTTCAGTTACTTTTTTATATTATGTCGTTTGGTTTTTTAAAGCCTTTAAAGCGGCACATCTCTTAAAACTATACGTTAAGTATTCGCTATTATGACGCAATAGCACTTAGGAAAAATTCCCGATTATTGCCAATAACGCGCATTTGGCTAAACATAGGGCTTTATTGCATTATGATTAAAGCGTTTTATCAACTTAATTCATTATGAGGTTTACGATATGAAAAAACGTATTCATTTGATTATTTTGTGTCAGCTTGTATTTTCAGCTATTGCGATTGCTGCGCAGCCTACTCCTGTGCAAGACACTAATCCACTACAAGGCACTTGGGAGTGGGTAAATATTAAAAATAGTTGTGTTGAAACCTATATATTTGGTACTGAAAACACCGCCCACATTACCAGTGGCGAGGAAGTTTCAGATGCAGAATATGAAATATCTGGCAAACTGACCGAGAAAGGATTTTACAAAGTCACTCTTAAAATAGCCAAAGACAAAGGTGGCAAAGACTGTGGCGAAAGTGTAGAAGACAATACAGGCGATATTTACAATAAGTTTGTAATGTTTCATCCGTCTGGCGACCAATATGTTTCTTGCGATAAAGAAACGATTGATGAATGTGTAGGCCCATTAAAAAGAGTTAAATAATCGGCTGACTTAACACTTTTTTTAAGAGGAATAATACATGCAAAAGTTTGTTATATTTTGTGTTGCCTGCATGGCAAATACGCATGTTGGATTTACAGCAGAAAATATAACCGTTCAACCACAAAATATAGACTTCAGCAGAAGCATTGATGGCAGCGCTAACGCAGTTCATAATGCATTTTTTGGCAATTTAAGTCCAGGAGCTCGTGTATTAACTCCCCCTGTTCAAAAAAAAGTTGAGCCTTACAAGTGGATTAAAAAAAATTCGTATCAATTAGGCATCAGTGATACTTTTAAAATAAAAGGGTTGGTCATTTCTAAACGTCAATACATAGCCGACGAACGAGCAGATATCGCGCCATTGGATATTGTACTTGGCTGGGAAAAAATGTCTGACCCAGCCATTTTAAAGCACATCAATGTGCGCCAAAATAACCGCTTTTATTATTGGCATGTAAACGAATTTCCGCTTCCACGCGCCGAGTTGGAGCAAAGCAGCACCAATATCCACTTAATACCTAGCTCAAAAGCCATTGAAAATAGATTAAAAAAACTTAAAAAAGGTACGGTGATAGAACTTGTGGGATATCTGGTAGATGTCAAAGCCAGTGATGGCTACATTTGGTCTACTTCTAGAACCAGAGATGATTCTGGTGATGGTGCATGTGAAATACTATTGGTCAATCAAATTCGGCTTTTATAAATTATCGCCTTAACAGGTTCGACAATGCCTCAAATTAATTGTCTTAAATTTTAGATTATTTTGGCGCTCAATTAAAATTTTTTGTTTAATATTTCTTATTTAAAAATTGCTTGCCAAAACCAAGCAATTAAAATCAGCAATATGCCGATTAATGCAAAAATCCATCGCGCATCCCTCTCGGCATAAGCTTGTTTTTGGAACTGAGCATCCTGTAATGCTTGAACTGCATCTTGTGGATTATTCACGTGTTGTAAACGCATTAATGAAGCTTGGGCTACGTCTTGCATGAACGGTCTATTATAAGCAGAAAGATGCTCGCCTACTTCATCTAGCATACCAGCTGGCGCTTTTTCGCCAGCTTGCAAAGTTTTTACGTAGGCCAGCAAATTAGGGTGATTACCTTCTAATACAGCTTCTTCCTGTGTCCAGTAACCAATAATTTGATTGCGGCCATCTAGGCGCGGCACTGGTTGCGGCGCTTCGCCACCAAAACCCAATAACAAGCCTTTTACTTTACCTTTTAGATCAATTAATTCGGTTAACCTTGGTGCGCTGTGATGCGGCATTTCGTCACCATCTGTTAGCATCACCACATTAAGTTGGCGCTTTTTAGCTTCTTTTATACTCGCCACTAATGCCCTAACCATCCACGAATCGCCAATCCAGCGCATACGACTATCTAACCGTGATACCACTTGTTCAATTGCGGGGAAGTGCCTACATATTTCTAGCGGTTCAAATAAAACAACAGATTCATCTCCTGCAAATAGTGCAAGAGATACACGCGAACCGCAAGGTAAACTAGCCATTGCGTCTCGCACTGTTAGCTTTGCCAGCGCTAAGCGTGACGTTTGTGGCTTTGGATAATCCACATCGCGCACGTTCATACTTTCGCTAATGTCAATCACAAATAAAGTGTCTTGCACCACACTATTAAGCTGAAATTGTGGCGAAAACCAAACAGGGATTAACACCAACCCAGCCATCAGATAGCACCATGCGCCATTACGCCAAATCTGATGTAAGACAGATTTTAAATGCTGAATATATCGTTTAAAACGGTAACGCATTTATGGCAAACCTCTGCGCGTATTGTCTTTCATCATTGCGGTGCCATTACGCTTAAAAGGCTGCAACGTTACGCCGTCAGTTTCTGCTTGCCAGCCTTGTGTACGTTTTTCTGGGCTTAATCGGTCTAGCAACTCTAAATTGTAGCGGGCAGCATACATGTTTGGTTGCAAACGCAAAGCACCTTTATAGGCTTCACGCGCAAGCTCTATTTGCGCAACCGCTTGTTGATGCGCTCCGCCTGCTGCGATATTGGCAGCACTTAAACTTAAATCAAAATACAGGTTGCCCAATGCGTATTTTGCGCGCGACCGAATATGAATATCGTCAGCAGCTTCAGCCAATGTATACGCTTTAGCTGCTAGTTGAGGCTTACCTAAATGCGCTTGTAAATAGCCAACACTGTAAGCATGTAAATGATTGTGAGGATCTAATCGATGCTTAACAATAGATTGATTATCAAAAGCTTTATTCATTTGATAAGCGCCATACCACTGATACAACTGAAAGCCAGCACCGGTTAGCAACACAATCATCAGCAATATAAATAGCTTGGGCACCCTTAATAATAGTAGCGGCACAAATTGTTTAGTAGTGAGCATGATTCGGTTTCCAAGCATGCATTTCTAGCTGCTTAATCCAAATTAGCGCAGCTAGCAGCACATAAGTAAGTAGATAAAAATATACTGCATAATCGCGCTGTGGCAGACGATACTCATAACGTGTCGGTTTATTGGTTGCACGTGCCACGGCAGCTACAGCAGTTTGCAGTCCTTCTTCACTATCAACCTCAAAAGCCTGATACGGCACGTCTAATTGACTAAACACTTCATGCATAGTGGCACTTTGTTTCGCTGTTGCGAATGCAATATCCTGCTTTGTTTCTATTTCGTTATCGCCTGCAATTACGGTGTCTAAAATACTTAACTCACGCTCGCCACGCACATATATCCACATGAGTTGAACGCGTTGGTGAGCAAAAGCTTGCTTTAAAATTTCTTGATCGGCATTTTCAATCATCGCATCGCCATCTGACACCAATAGAATCAAGCGTGTTGCGGTATATGGCCTGCCGTCAAAATAATCCAGCGCTAATGCTAACGCGCGCCCCAGCGCAGTAAAGCCTGTGCTTTGGCTTTGTGCGCTTAATAAAGCGGCTTCTGCCAATTCGCGATCTGCTGAAAGCGGCGCAACGCTAATAGGTGCAGAATTAAACGCCACAATGCCAAAAGTATCGGCTGGGCGTTGCCGCATAAATTTAAGTAAAACTGCACGCGCGGCTTCAATTTTGCTTACAAAAAGAGCATCCGATTTATGTGCTTCTGCATCTTGGCGATTATATTCACGCCCTCTCAAGCCCTCAGACATACTGCCACTGCGATCTAAAACCACCACTATTTCTGCACCTACGCCTACGCGTGTTACTGTGCCCCCCTCTGTAAACGGAGCGGCAGCCGCAACGATTAAACTGACTAAACTTAAGCTTGCAATGCCGCGTATACCCCAGCGTAATAGATTAGAAGTAACATCTCGTGGCCAGTCTTCTAATCCAGGAAAGCTAAACCGCTTAATGCCATGTGAAATAAATGGCAACGCTGCTAACGGCAACAGCCACAACAGTTCTGGCTTAAAGAAATGTAAATTGTTCATGCCAATTTCTGTGCACTTGGCTTGGGTTTTGCTGTTTTTTCGGCTTTTGGTTTAAATAAATTTTTTTTGTTTTTTAGTGAATAGCGGCGGAATAATCGCTCACTTAATGCTGCCTGATTCATCCATTGCAATGTTTCTTGTAATTTAATTTCTGATATTTCAACTGTGTCTAATGCATAAAATTGTTGCCACGATTGATTAAAAAACTGCGTAATTGAAGCTTGCTGCATTGTAAGATAAGGCGCATTTTTAAACAGGGTTTTCAAGGTTTGTGGGTACAAAGTACAGCCTGCACTCTCATTCAGTGCACTATGAATTGCTTGCAAATCTTGAGCTTGTAAACTGGTTAACTTTTTACGCTTAAATTGCCTGATAAGTTGCGTAATAGGCCCAGGATTGCGTGGCAACCAATGCAATAAATCATGCAAATACGCCCAAACAAATGCGCACAAAGATGCGCCAGCCAGCATAATGACCGCCAACAATAGATGTCTAGCTTCATTAAAGCGTAGCGGCGGTAAATCAGATTGCCGTTTAACATCACCTAAAGGGTAAGCAAAAACAGGAGAATACTGAAAACTTTGCGCTGGGATAATGATGCTTGTCTGCTTTTTATTTGAGTCTGGCAGGGTTTTAAGCGCAATCTCAGGTAATTTAAGTACCTGTGCGATTTCTACTGTGGCGAATACTTGCCAAGTAAAATCAAGTCTTACTTTATTTTTTTTATCATATCGGTTGTATATTTTTAATTTACGCAAATCAAGCCAAGGTTTAATACGCCCTTCTAAAAGCAAGCTTTCATTATCTAAAATCTGGTTATCAGGCAAGCTGATATCGACTTGCATTTCAATAAAGTCGCCCATTGTATAGCCACTATTGCGCATTTTAACAACGACATCAGCCCCAGCTGCAAAAGCGTGCGGCATAAAAACTAATACGCACAAACTAACAAGTAAGCGTAGTTTTGAATGGCACTGATTTTTCATGCGCGGCGCTCCATAAAATACTGCGTCAATTGGGCTGAATTAAAATGTCCACGGACCAAAATTGCTTTAGTTCCATAAGCGCGACTTAACTGTTGAATCGTCTTAAAATGCTGGTTTCTAGTCGCCTGTATATGCATGAATAAACTTTTTGTCATCCACACAAAGCGTGATTCACCTGTTTCTATATCCTGTAAGGTAGCAATACCGCTTGTTGGTAATTGATTAAACTCTGCTGGATCTTGCAGCACTACAGGCACTACATCGTGATGACTTAAGCCTTTTAGCAATTGCTTTAGTTGTCCATCTGCCCAACGAAAATCTGATAAAACAAATACCAAACTACGTTTTTTTGGAAGTTGTGCGACTACATTTAATAATCCATCTGCACTGGCGCCCTGCGGTTTTAATTGAGATAAGTGCTGCGTCACCCATTGCCATGCAGAACGATTTAAACGCGGCGGTAAAGTAATCGCTTTTAATCGTTTTTCATTTGCGGCATATAACCCAAATGCATCTCCTGCGCGATACGCTGATAAAGCTAGCTGCGAAGCGATATCTTGCGCTACTTGCATACGATTAACTTGACCAACGTAACCCATAGAAGCAGAGGCATCTAACAAAACAATCACTTTAATGGCGGTGTTTAAGTAAAAATCACGCACCCATAATCGCTCAAAAGGGTCACGTAAACTTGCACGCAAATCTAATCTTCTAGGGTCTGGATGGTCGCGTAACAAAACCAGCGAGCGTAATTGATCGCCGATACCCGCCGACAATCCACGCACAACCCCAGGGTGATTGCCTGAAGGTTTCCAGCGAATTCGGTAATGAATCATAGATTGCTTAAGCATTTAAGTTGCAATACTTAAGGTGCGGGAACGTGGTTTAAAATTGCTTGAGAATAAGCGCGTGCTAGCCAACTGCGCTGTAATTCATAAATTGGTGTAAAAAATACCCGATGGGCGACTACTTCATGAAAAACTGCCGCAACATCTTGCGGTTCTAGATTGGTGCGACCCTCTAGCCATGCAACTACTTTAGCCGCTCTCACTAGCATGCTGCTACCACGTGGCCCCATACCTGCAACCATGAGTTCATCCATTTCTACCTCGGGCAATTCAATGCCATAATCTTGTGGCCTGTGTGTTGCACAACGCAAATGCTCTACAAAATTTTGTACGGCATTACCCGCGTGAATCGCCTCTTGAATCACCGGTGCGAATGTAGTGAGCTGCGAGAAGTTAATGCTGCCAATTGATATATTTTCAATCAGCTTATCAGTGTGGTGAAAGCGAGTATCAAAAGTGAGCAATTGATGAATCGCGCTATCATTTTCTGGCGCTATTTCAATTTCCATTAAAAAACGGTCGCGTGCCGCTCCTGGCAATTCAAATGTTTCTTCTCTTTCTACTGCATTACGATCGGCAAATATTTGCAAATGGGGGAAGTAATATTCACGGTTAAATGCACTAACACTGCGCTCTGCCATCACCCTTAATAAAAGCGAATGCACTTGTGGGCGGGCGCGATTAATTTCATTAAAGAAAAATACCGATAAATCTTCACCTTGAGACAATAGCGGACCTGGATCTACTTTTGGTTTGCCATCGGCATCAATATAAGTATGGTAAATCAAATCCTGAGGCATTAAATCAATTGTGCCCTCCACCCGCTGATAGCCGCCACCTAAACCACGCGCTGCTGCGCGTAATAAAGTTGTTTTACCTACACCAACATTACCCTCAAGCAACACATGCCCACGCGCAAATATCGCAATAATCAACAATCTAATTGCAGGAGATAATCCTAAAATAATACCGTTAAGTTCAGTTTCAAGATGCAGTGCATGATTACGCCAATGGCTTAGTTGTTCGTCTAGTTGCATTTTTTGTTTTTAAAATAGAGTGGTTTATATACTGACAAGTAAACCTAATTTTTCAAGTGCGCACTAGGGAATAAATCCCGACCAGACCAAAAATAAAAAACTAATTTAATATCTCTTTGTTCAGCATAAATTCACTTTGGTGCACTTGTCTTTCATTATCTTTTACTTGTATTTTGACAATACTATTTGCTCGCGAAGAATCTGCTTGATAGTTAAATTGAAAGTAAGGGTCTGCACTAATTCCTGGCCCTAAATCGGCACGCATCATATATGCATCGTTCACGATAAAATCGATATGATTAATAAACCAAGCTTTAGCGTAATAACCCATTGCGGTTCGCTCAAAGCCTGTTCGCATAGGATGTTTAATATGAATGGTCGCTATTTTAAGCGGATGATTGATATCAGAAATTTGTTGAAATTTAATCTTTCCAGCACTCGCTCTTAGCGCCGCCTCATCTGACAATGCACCGCCACCACATCCGCCACCCGGCGTTTTAATGGCGACTTTTCGCATATAAAGCTGTCCTGATTCTGTTTCTGCAATCACACGCACATAAGAGTTGTTCTCTAACCGAATGCGTGTTGATAATTTAAATTGAGATGTATTGGGAGGCAAATGCAAAGTTGCCGTGTGGGTAATAGGGTTGGCATCTACAAACAGGTAAATGAATTTAAAAGTTTTATTTGTGTTAACTAGCTCAAATGAAAATGGCACAAGTGCTGCATTTTCTGCTTGAATAGGTGCATTAATGATCAGTTCATCTGCTGATTCTTTCACTAATCTATCTGAAAAAAATGCACTGTGAATAACAGGCCAATGATCAATGATGGGTGCAGAAAATGTTATGGATGGTAAAAAAATAAGCAGTATAAAACTACTTATTAAAAAACTATTGTGATACTTGCGCTGAAAAGACATCATAAAAACGCAAGTTATTTAGTGTTAACTTGCGCTTAATTAATTGTTTATTCGTTTATTAATTAATAGCTAATGAATCACAACACCCCACGGTAATTGTCCAACTGGTATCTCTTTTAAAACAGTATTTTGTGCCGTATCAATCACAGAAACGCTATTGCTTCGTCCATTAGCAACGTATAGCTTTTTACCATCAGGCGTAAGTGCCATATTCCAAGGACGTTGACCAACAGCGATTGTTGCAATCACTTTGTTACTTACAGCGTCAATCACGCTAATATTGTGGTCGCCCCCGTTACTTACATACACACGGCTACCGTCATGTGACACTTTAACGCCATTAGAACGTAAGCCAACTGGAATTCGGTGTAATACAGCCCAATCACCCACTGATACCACCTCAACTAAATTGGCAGCTTCATTAGCGATATACGCTAACTTGCCATTTGGCGAAAAGCCAATGCCGCGCGGGTGTTTAGTGGCTTTAATTAAATGTACGGAAGTATGTGTTGCTACCTCAATCACATCCACATCGCCACTTTCCTCATTGCTGGCTAACAGCCATTTACCCTCAGGCGAGTAAACGCAATGTTCCGGATTTCGGCCTTGTGTTTTTGCCGTATGTACTAATTTTTCTGTAGCCAAGTCAACGAATGAAACAGCATTTTCCTCCTCTAAACATGCTGCCAACATTTTGCCATCTGGCGCAATATCTATGCCTTCTGGTTCATCACCTACCTTAACCAAGCCTATTTGTTTGCCATTTTTTACATCTACAATGGCCACTGCATTTTTATCGCGTACTACCACGTATAACTTTGTTCCCTCTGGATTCAATGCAACCGCTTGAATTTTTTTTCCTAAGGCGCCTTTTTTAGGCAATGTGCCTACCACTTTATCTGTGCTGGTATCAATAACTGATACTTTGCCATCTTTTTCATTTGGTACATACGCATTTGGCGCCGCCTGCGCAGAAACGCCAAATAATAAGCTTAATAGAACAATTGTGTGTTGCACTTGATTCATCACTTCTACTCCTAAATAATACAATTGGGTTAACGATTAGTATGGATAAACATCATATTCATGGGTAAATTTTGCGTGACAAAAAACTGAGCATCGCTGAACGCTCAGCTAATTTTCGAAGATATATTTTGCTGAAATTGCAGAAAAACCATGCATTGAACATCTATCTAAGATAACGATGAAGCGCTAACTTAGATATTCAATTTATCACGAATTGATACAGGATATTTTCCTGTAAGTGATTGCTAATATTTGATACTTAATAGGATTTCAAGCACTAAATTAATAGCTATGGAACAACTTCAGTTTTGTTGGGATCATGCTGATATCTTGGTACTTGTATAATATCTCCATCATGTAACTCTGGCACTTTATGCACTCTCACACTACCCACAGACACATCGCCATTATTTTCGTCTAACCAAAAATCAATATCGTAATATAACTCTTTAGAGCCTACTTTACGAAAATCAGAGCAAGCAAAAAATTTTCCACCCTCTTTTAATTTACGCACTGGCTGGTGAACTCCCACAAACTCAATATCGACCATTTCTCCCGTTTGGTCATCTTTGAGCTTATAAATACCATTATTTTTTGCACGTTCTGTCATGATGTGTTCTTCAATCGCAGAAATGACCTCCCAGCTACGCTTCTGTTCTGATTCTCCCGGATGCTCGGAAGCTGGAATCCACCACCATGGCTTGGGCTGCCGTTTTACCAACACCCATTTACCATTGTCTTTTTTGGGCGATTTATAAATGCGTACATCAAATAATGCAAGTTGGTCGTCTTTTGGCTTAATCCAAAAATCGACTAAATATTTTTTATTCTCATCATCTGTAGCCGTAAATATGGCTTCTGGGAAAAATCCAAAACCATGAAGTGAACGCATAAAATCTATTTTTTGGAATTTAAGCGGTATTTTTTCACCTGTTAAAGAGTCATGCACAGGGTATAAACCAGCGTTTTTAGCTGTAATCGCATGAATATGCTGCGTTAACCATGCTTTAACATCATCGTTGCCATACTTACCCATATCATTACCTGTTTGCGCAACTTCACCAGCAGCATAATGATCTTTAGCGCGCTCAAGATTACGTTTTGGATCTTTTGCAAACGCTAGCTTGGCATCTTCTGTTCGAAAACAATACGTCTTCCCCTCAAATGCAGTACTCACAGAGCAATCTGTTTTAATGCGCTTGCCCTCTGCCAAGCCCATTACACAGAAGCCATTAAACTCACCAGATAACATCGCTTGTGATGAAGACATATTAGCGTCTGCAGCGAATGCGTACTGAAAGGATTGTGAGCTTGCTAAGCTAGTAGTCAGTATTACAGCTGCAATCATGCTTGTACGAATCATCGCAATTAACCTTAGTAGAAAAAAATAAAATACATTATCTTCTGTTAAAATGTATTTATGTGTGATTAAAATCACTTAAATGTTATTAAAGTAAAAATTTACTTTTATTTCTCTAAAACTTGTTTAATTCCTGCAAGGCCTTTATCGTATAAATCATGAATCGCCTTATTTGCTGTTGGGTTATCCATGCCAGGTTTGGCTTCCATGCTGTTGGCCTTATTGTAGTAGCGCCCCGTGAACGTCAAGATTGAAATATTAGCAATATCACCTTGCTTAACTTGAATGACGGTACGGTAATTACTCACTGGAATTGTGCTATCCGCACCTTCTACCATTTTAAAATCCATTTTCATATTGGCTTCGTCAACTTCTCTTAGCTTCTCTAAAAAGCCTGTACCATTTTTAAGGATGACTAAACGATGTGGTAAATCTTTGCCAGATTCAGGGTCTGCACGACTGTCATATTTTACTGACACAACATCTGGATGCCATTTGTCGATTCCAGCAAAATCTTTCACTAAAGTCCATACTTTTGCAGGGGCTGCTTGAATAGTGATTTCTTTAACTGCCTTTTGCGGACTAGGACCATGCGCTTGAACGCCCAAAGGTAAAAAGCACAATATGGTGAGTAAAAATAAAGATTTATGCATGCGTTCTTTCTTAATTGAAACTATTGATTAATTTTAAGTACTAGATAATGTTAAGTTGAAATATTATTGCGCTTCGAGTAATTGTTTTAAATTTGCTAAACCACCGTCGTAGACTGATTCAATAGTTTTAACTGCCGTTTCATTATCCTCACCTTTGGGTGCGTCTACCTTATTGGCTTTGTTATAAAAGCGCCCTGTCCAATTGACAGTGGTTTCGCCTACACCGGGACCCGCTTTTACATAGATATTGGAACGATAACCGCTGACAGGTAGTACACCCTCAACAATTTTATATTCAAGCTTCATTTCAGCATCGGAATGGGCTGTTTCTTTTTCTAGAATAGTACCGCCGCCTTTTAAGTTAAGCATGCGGTGTAATAGAACTGTGCCTGCATCGTCTGGCTTAGTTTCGGTGCTGCTAGTTTCAACTGCTGGATGCCATTTGTGTAAGCCAGCAAAATCTCCAACTACTGCCCATACTTTTACTGGATCAGCCTTAATGACTACTTCGCGAATCACTTTCTGTTGGCTTGGTGCATTAGCTGCGGTAACCGTTAAAGGCAAAAAAGCTGCTATTACTAAAAAACGAGTAATTAATTTCATTTTTATTTCCTGTGTAAATTGAAGTTAGTAAAGCGAATTTGTTTAAACCTGCTACTGAATAGTTGGCGAACCAATAAATTGACCAAAAGCACGGCTTTGCGCACCAGTGGCAATACTTTGTGTCACTTGATTAGTTTTAGCATCTATAACCGTTAAGGCGTTATCCATCCAACTGGCTACATAAACGCGGTTATGCTGAATATCGTAGCTAATACCCTCAGGTGTACCATCCACTTTAATTGTCGCAATCACTTTTTGGCTTTTAGTATCAATGACAGACACTGTATCTTCATGCGTATTAGTCACATAAATGCGACTACCATCTGTGTTACTTGTGGCGCAATATGGGTGATTGCCCACATCAATTGTGGCCACTACAACATCGCGTCGCACATCAATCACAGAGACTGAGTTACTTTCTACATTAACCACGTAAAGCAAACGTCCATCACCAGATAGCACCATGCCAAAAGGATGTTTCCCAACTGCAATTTTGTGGCTAATTAACAGGGTTCTGGTATCAATAACGCCCACATCATTACTATCGCGATTGGCTACATACAAACTTGCACCCTCTCGACTTAGCACCATACCAGCAGGCGCTTTGCCCATTTGAATACTATTAATCTGGGCATATGTTGTGGTGTCAAGCACTAAAATTTGATCATGAAACCAATCTGCCACAAAAAGCTGCCCACCACTTTTACTTAACGTTAACCCAACTGGCGCGATTGCAAGCTTAATCTCATGCAACACTTGATTAGTCGTCATATCTAATACTGAAATAGAGCGACTTTCAACATTGGATACGTACACACGATTTTGATTATTATCTATGGCAACACCTACAGGAGCCTTGCCAACCTTGGTGCTAGCAATCAATTTATTGTCTGAAAGGTTCACCACTGAAACGGTATGGTCACCTTGATTGGTCACATAAGCGAAAGGAGCAGCCTGTGCAGCAACAGCCCAGCACAGGCATAAACTTAATAGTGCAATATGTTTTTTTAAAATCATGACGTGGTGCTTTAGCATTAAAGCATGCATTAATACGATGGTTTATTTTTTGGGTCGCCACGGAAATTAGCGCGAATAAACGAAATAATGCGCCACAAATCATCCTCAGTTTTAATAATTGAACCATGTCCAGGCATTGGTCCTACTACATTCTCACGACCTTTACGCGTCAAACCATATTGCTTTTGTAGTTCATCGCTGCCTAAAGCAATTAAACGAAATAAGGTATCGTCATCGCTGCCATATACCCAGGTTTCGTTTGAAAGTGGTGGGCACATGCCGCCGCCGCCATTACCCCCATGACAACCATTACAACTAGCTCCTAAGTATTTCTTTTTACCAAAGGCTACTAAGTCAGGGTTTCCGTCTTTGTAGGGATTTTTAAGTTGGCCTTTAGGCGTGCTTGTAGCAACATCTAACGGCGATTTTTCTGATGCCAGTTTAGGAATATCCGCTGCGACAACTTTACTTTTTTGTGCTGGTAAAGGAAATCCATCTGCGCCTAATGCTGGGGCAGATGCGGCAGGCTCTACTTCGGCTACAACAATGGGCGCTACAGAAGCAATCAACTTATCATTGCTGACTGCCTGTGCACATAACGCAAAAGCGCCTATGCTTACTATGCTCGCAAGCATTAAACGACTCAATTTCATGTATAACCTTTCAAAAAATGATGGTGTACTTAAATAGCGCGACTATAAAAGTAATGCTTAATAAAGAAGCAAAAACTAAATGCGCATTTCACTATTAAACGTGTTGGTGTTGCGTATGAGTTACGGAGTATTTCCGAAAAACTGACAGGATAATTTCCTGTCAGCCTAAAAATACTGATTTACTTTTGTAACTGGGCGATTGCTTTTGTTGCATCGTTTTCTTTGGCTAATTCAATCGCTGTTTTGCCTTGATCATCTTTTAAATTAACATTTGCACCTGCTTTTAATAACAACGAAACCAACATATCGTGATCACCATAAGCCGCAATCATTAACGGGGTTAAACCACCTGCGTTTTTAGCGTTAGGGCTGGCTTTGTATTGCAATAAGGTTTGTGCCATTTGTAAATTACCTTTTTGCACGGCCAGCATTAATGCATTATATTTGGCTGTACCCATGGCAAAATCAGGCTTGGCGTTGTTGTCCAACATTGCCACTGCTGCATTGGCTTTATTATTGAATACTGCCATTGCTAGTGCGGTTAAGTTATCTTTACTCACAATATTAAAGTTTGCTTTGAACTTGCCTAATAATCTAAAAATTTTAGGCTCATTGCTGCGCACAGCATGCATAGCGGCTGTCCAGCCATCGCTATCTTGCAAATTAGGGTCTGCCCCATATTCAAGCAAGCCATTAATCACACTCAGGTCGTTTGTTTTAATCGCTACCATTAACGGTGTTTGATTATCGGTATCGCGTGCGTTAATTTTTGCACCGCGCTTAAGCAAATACTCAATGCGGGTTGAATCTCGCGCAATAGTAGCGTTATGCAACTCTTGCTCTAAAGACGAATCCTGCTTGAGCGCTTCATCAACCATGGCGGGCAGCATCGCTATATCAGATTGCACAGGTACATGTGCTTTACGCATAACGGGTTTGTAAGCGCCATGAGATGGTAAATCGCCAGAAACGACACAATCATCACACTTCACTAATGGCACGCCATAGTCATCTAACACTTGCTTAATTTTATCTTTTTCTTTCAGCATCACCGCTTCAATAGTAGCTTTTAAGTCTTTAGCATTTTTACGCATACCTATAGCCAGAGAAAATTCCAGCGGTGTTTTTTCTTCTAAAACATTTACAGGCAAAATAGTCACAGGTTCTTTTTTAATCGTTTTATACCAACCCGCCATCGGCCCCCAAATAGCAGCTACATCTAATTCGCCATCCACCATTTGTTGTACCGACATATGCGGTTGGCGCTCAGGGCGCAAATCTGCATCATGCGCAATGGTGCGCACCACTGTATTGCTGCGGTTAATGCCATGCTCTTGTAAAACGGTACGAATGGCCGAATGTTGAAATACACCAACTTTGTAATCATTGAGCAATTTTGGATCATCTAAACTCTTGATATCAATGCCCTTATCATTACGATACGCCAGCACAAACGTGCTGCGATACACAGGAATAGTGGTGAGCATACGATCATCGTCCGATGTCATATCCATCAAAATATCGCATTCGTTATTATCAAAGGTTTGACGTGTTAAGCCGCGCTCTAAATAAGGACGGTAAAAATAGGTAGTCGTGGTGCCCATGCCTTCTGCGATAATTGAGGCAATTTTATTTGAAAAACCCTCCCCTTTATCAGAAGTAATTGGCATGTTGCCAGGGTCTGCACAGATTCTGAGCGGGCTAATTTTCTTGGCAGCCTCTTCGGCTTGTGCATTTACATTTACCGCAACTAAGCCAATAGCAGCAAGTATTGTTGCTAAGAGTTTAACGGGGTGAACAGATGAATTTGGCAATTTAAACCTCACTATTTGATATTTGAATGCTATTAAGTTTTACTAAGTCACAACACCTAAATGCCATCTATCAGGCATTTAAGTGTTATTGCGCTGTGTTGGTCTAGTGATTGATCACAGCGCAATAACACCTAAAAATAAAAATCAGCGGTCAACACTTAAGTGCCAACCGCTGATTGAGCATTACAACTGATTGTTAACTACTTGTTTTTGCATTACTCAAACTTAATCCACACGGAATGTAAACAATGTACCGCCTTGTGGAATTTTATCTAAGCCAGTCGCTTTAGCCATGGCAGTAGCACCAATCGCGCCGTATTTGTCATCCATATCTAAACCTGCTGTGACTGGCAAGCCAATCCAGCCGCCGATACCTGACCATACTGATACATATTGCTTACCTTTTACTTTGTAAGTAATTGGGTTACCAATAATGCCAGATGCTAACTTACGGCTCCATAACACTTTGCCATTTTTACGATCAACTGCGCGCAAATCACCGCCTAGTGAGCCGTAGAATGCCAAGCCACCATCTGTTACTAAAGCACCGCCCCAGTTTGGATATGGATCAGGGATTTCCCAGATTGTTTTGCCTGAAACCACGTCAAACTTTTTGAATTTACCCGTGACGCCTGGTTTTTCTGGGTACATATATACGTTAGCGAATACATAGACAGTTCCTTGTTGCGTATGAGTACGTTCTTGTGGCTCATCTTCCATACACCAGTTATTAGTTGGCACGTAAAACACGTTTGGTTCTTTTGGGTCAACTGCTGCTGGTTGTTGATCTTTACCACCCATTGCAGATGGACAAGCTTGCGTGTTTACATCACGAGCGAATGGTGAATGCTCTTTTACTTTGATAGGACGGCCTGATTTAAGATCGACTTTTTCAGCCCAGTTTACGGTCACAAATTTGTGTGCGCGTAATAATGTGCCATCTTTGCGATCTAACACATAAGCAAAGCCGTTACGGTCAAAGTTAACTAGTGCATCGTGCGATTTACCGTCAACCTTTAGGTTATCGACCAAAATATTTTCGTTAACACCGTCATAATCCCATTGGTCAAATGGCGTTTTTTGATATGCCCATACCATTTCACCTGTGTCGATTTTACGTGCCATAATCGTCATTGACCATTTGTTGTCATATTTACCAACATTGGTTTTAGGGTCTGGTGTGTTGCATTTTTCATGCGTTAAGTTAGCGCCTGTTTCACCACAACGATAAGCTGGTGACCAGTGACCTGGGTTGCCCGTACCTGCGTACATCACTTTTAATTTTGGATCATAGCTAAACCATGCCCAAGGTGCGCCGCCGCCAATTTTCCATTCGTCACCTGGATAAGTTAAGCCAGTATTTTGGCCATATAAACCATAATGTGGATTGGCTTTATTGGTATCAGGTGTTAAGCAAAGATCTTTATCTGAACCTGTACTATGACATTTCCAAACCTCTTTACCTGTTTTCAAATCATAAGCAACTGTGCGGCCACGTGCAGCAAACTCATCACCACCAAAACCAGCAATCACTAAACCTTCTGCTACCATCGCTGGGCCTGAATGTGTTTCACCTTTTTCTGGGAATGCGTGTTTGACTGTCCAAATTTCTTTACCAGTCGTTGCGTCAAGCGCAATCAAAAAGCCGTCCAGTGTATGGAATACCACTTTGCCATCTGCATAATTCAAACCACGGTTAATCGTATCGCAGCAAGCACGTGGCACAGCTGATTCATCGCGGTCTGATTTTTTGGTGTAATTCCAAATTTGTTTTGGGTGATCTGGGTCAGATAAGTCTAATGCTTGCACAATGTTTGGCCAGCCAGAAACAATATACATCATTGGTTTGCCACCATGCTCAACTACTACTGGCTGACCTTCGTGGCCACGTAATGTGCCAGAAGATTGCGACCAAATCATTTGTAAGTTTTTAACGTTAGCTGTATTGATGTCTTTTAATTGGCTGTGGCGTTGCAGACCCAAGTTTTGGCCTGGCGCTGCCCACATATTATGATCTTTACTACGTTTTATAATTTCTTCATTTGCTAGCGCTTGAGTAGATAGTCCCAATAAGGCTACTGTACCAAAGGCAGCAAATATGGCTTTTAATGTCCAATTCTGCTTCATTAACATTCTCCCAGTTCAAAAGGTTGATAAGTTACATTTGATGATAAATATAACGTGTAGCCACTATAGGCTTAGCGTATTCAGGTTGAATGAGAATAGCTCCCGCATTGCGACAGGAAAAATTCCTCAATAAATCGGGAATGTTTTTTGGGGTTATTTCAGAAAGAATGGCTATTGTAGTGAAGTATGAAATATTCAAAACCATTTCCAGCGATAGGAGGACTTTCTCATCCTATATTTCGTGACATTTTCGTTTACTTACTTTTATTTCATTCCATTTTGGCTGATGCAATTTGTCATCATAAGGGTCGCTAGTGAAAGTTAACCCCTACTTTGTCGATCGTAAACGACATCAACAAATTCTTGGTTTAGAGCTAATAGGTGTTGTGCTGATTTTTGTTGCAGCCTATGTAATATCGAGCATGTTCAATGCATCTGACCAATTTTATGAATGGGCACAGCAATATGAAAAAACCAGCGATGTGGATGAGCTTATATTCGCACTTTTGGCTTTTTTATTTGCACTAATGTGGTTTGCCAAGAGACGTATTAATGAATCGCGTGAACTCATTTTACAAAATCATACGCTGCTACAACGTTTATTACAGGTGCAAGAAGATGAGCGTAAGGCAATAGCACAACATTTACACGATGATTTAGGTCAGTATTTAAATGCGATTAAAGTGCATGCAGCCACCTTAAAGGTAGGTGATACCAATAAAAAAGATATGCAGTTTGCCGCAGAACGTATTAACAGTAGCGCAGACCATGCTTACGATATGACAAGACATATGATGCAAAGCTTAAGGCCTGTAGCCTTAGATGAACTGGGCTTATCCGCCGCAATTGAGCACATGATAGACACTTGGAAAACTGCACATCAATCACAAAAAAGTACAACATTTCATCTGCAAATTACTGGCGATATTGACTGTTTGCCAGAAAATACCAATATCGCTATTTTTAGAATAGTGCAAGAAGCAATCACTAATATCGCCAAGCATGCAGAGGCCAGCGAAGTGCATGTTGTGATTCATGATGCAAATGCTTTACTCAATATAACGATTCAAGATAACGGCATTGGTTTTGATTTAACGCAAATAACTACCAGCAATCATTTGCATGCCTGCTATGGTTTGCTTGGTATTGCAGAGCGTGTAGAAGCACTCTCAGGCACATTTAACATCATCAGCATGCCTAAACAAGGCACCGCCATTAAAGTAGAAATCAAAGTAGCTGAAATGATGTCAGCTAAAGTGAAGGGATTGTAATGTGAAAAAAAATGTAACCGTTTATTTAGTAGATGATCATGCTGTGGTAAGAGAGGGTTATAAGCATTTATTACAAAAAGCCAATATTGAGGTCATTGCAGAAGCCAATAGTGGCGAAGAGGCTTATTCTCAGTTTAATGAGATTAAGCCAGATGTTATTGTGATGGATTTATCTATGCCAGGCATTGGCGGCATTGAAGCAATTAGCAAAATTATGGGTAAAAACAAACATGCCAAAATTTTAGCCTTTAGCATGCATGATGATGTCATTTTTAGCGCGCGCGCCATGCAAGCAGGTGCAAAAGGCTATATCACCAAAGCTAGCGCACCCAGCGTTTTAGTAGAAGCTGTATTTGCTATTGCCAATAACAAAAAATATATTAGTCACGATATGGCCAATAAAATATCGTTGCAACAGTTAGAGAAAAAAGACACCTTAAGTCATTTAACACCTCGCGAATTCGAGGTGCTTCAGTTGCTAGCCAAAGGGTTAACGTTGGACACTATCGCAAAAACATTACATCTTGATTACAAAACAATTGCTAATATACAAACTAAACTCAGACAAAAGCTGAATGTAGAGAGCGGATCGCAACTAATTTTAGCTGCAATAAAATACAATATACTGTAGAAACTATAGTTTGATTACAGGCATGACAGCCTGCTTTTAATAATAAAAAAGGCGACCTAAGTCGCCTTTTTACTTAACGCATTTAAAGCTTAAGCAGCTTCACCCACTACAGTAACAGTAATATCAACCACTACGTCATGATGCAATGCTACAGTAACTGCATGATCACCAATGATTTTTAATGGGCCAGTAGGCATCCGCACTTCTGATTTAACCACTTCAAATCCAGCAGCAACAAGGCCTTCAGCCACATCACCATTGGTAACAGAACCGAATAAACGGCCATCAACACCCGCTTTTTGTGCAACTGTTAATACATAGCCTGCTAATTTAGCACCGCGAGCTGTTGCTGCAGTTAAAATATCCGCTTGTTGTTTTTCAAGCTCAGCACGTTTAGCGGCAAATTCAGCCTTGTTTGCTTCTGTTGCGCGTTTTGCTTTACCTTGTGGAATCAAAAAGTTACGGCCAAAACCGTCTTTCACTTTAACGATATCACCCAGCACGCCTAGGTTTGCTACTTTTTCTAATAAAATAATTTGCATAATATTCTCCTAAAGCCCAAATTAACCTGGGTGCTTGTCTGTGTAAGGCATTAAAGCCAAGAAACGTGCACGTTTAACCGCACTCGTTAATTGACGTTGGTATTTTGCTTTTGTACCTGTCATACGCGCTGGGATAATTTTTGCATTTTCTGAAACAAAATCTTTTAACAAATCCACATCTTTATAATCCACTTCTTTGATGCCTTCTGCGCTGAAACGGCAGTAACGGCGGCGTTTATACATTTCTCTTGCCATGATGTAACTCCTAATATTCTTTAATTGAGCTGCGTTTAAACAGCCTCTAATTGATTAATGTGCATGACCAATTGCTGACTTTTTGCACTGCGTTTTGCCAAAAAACCTTTGGCTTTGATTAAAGTACCAATTTGAATATTCAGCTTTGCAAGTT
>LNFM01006246.1_pt1 | contig 23740 bp, 21 predicted proteins | sample 596031 | NCBI WGS metagenome assembly LNFM01 (sample SAMN04254537, study PRJNA301005) | activated carbon metagenome | isolation source: dual media filters at the Ann Arbor, Michigan drinking water treatment plant | place: USA: Ann Arbor | reverse complement strand
GTTCGGGTTCGGGTTCGGGTTCGCGGTTGCAGTGGTCGGTTCGAGTCGACGGATCCAGGTCTCGAGCAGCGCGACCGCGTCGTCGTCGACGAGGCGCGTGCCGATGGGCGGCATCTGGTGCACGGGGTGGCGCGAGCGCATGCGACCGAGCAGCACGCTGCGATCGGGGCGGCCGGGCTCGACGCGCGACGCCGCGGTGCCCGGGCGAGCACCCGGCAGCGGCGCGCGGGCCCGCGTCGCAACGAGGGAACCGCGGACCGCCGACGGCGCCTCGGGATCCCACGCGAGCGTCATCCCGAGCGACGCGAGCGCGCCGTCGTCGTCGTGGCACCCGCCGCAGTTGCCGTGCAGGTAGCCCAGGGCCGCGCGCTCCTCGGGCGTGTCCGCGGCGATCCGCGGCGCGTCGCCCAGCGACGCCGGCCACCCCGTCAGGAGCCCACGCTCGAGGAGCCCGCGCAGATCGATCGCGCCCTCCGGCGCGGGCTCGGCGTGGGGCGCGAGCGGATCGCGATCGACCGAGAGCTGCAGCGCCGAGAACCCCAGCACCGGCGTCGCGCCGTCGTGGCACGCCGTGCACTCCGCCGTGCCGGGCAGCCCGTGCGTCACGCCGTCCGCGAGCGCGACCGCGATCGCGACCCCATCGCCACCGGTGCCGACCGATCGCCGCGCCGCCGTACCCTCGGCGTTCCACGCGTACGTGGTGAAGCTCCACGCACCGTCGCTGCGGCGGCGCATGTGTCGGGTCTCGACGGGGCGACCGTCGAACGCGAACTCCTTCCACAGCTCGGTGCCGATCGGGAACACCCATGCGTCGGGATCGGCACCGTCGATCTCCGTGCCGGCGGGCAGGCGGATCCATCGGCGCTTGCGGGCGCCGTCGGTCCACAGCGGATACTGCGGCGCGAACGGCAGCACGCCCTCGCCGAGCACCTCGCGATCGAGGATCCCCCCGCGGACCGCGAAGAGGCCGGTGTCGGCCAAGTCGTCGCCCGGCTCGTCGGAGATGAAGTGCGGGCCCGCGAGATCGTCGACGTGCGCGTCCTTCCATCCGCGGGCCCACGCCGCCCCCGCGAGCCCCGCGGCCGTCGCCACCACGAACGCGGCAGCCAGGGCGAGATCGAAGCCGTGTCCCTCGCTCGTCTCTCGCGTCAGCATCGACCAGGCAGAGTCCGCCGACGGAGGAATCCGTCGCGGTGGACGCTAGCCTTCGCCGGTGCTCACGCAGGTCGACGTGCCCGCGCCGATGATCGGCATCGGCGACTCGCCGACGATCACCTCGATGCTCTTGTCGCCATCGTAGTCGTACTTCGTCACCTGGGACGTGCCCGACGTCTGCGAGTCGGTGAAGAAGTAGAAGTCGCCGCCCCAGAACGCGAGCGCCCAGCGTCCGGTCAGCTCGATCTCCGGCAGCGGCGTGGTGGCGATGACGGCGCCGGTCGTCTTGTCGTACTCGACGAGCTTGGCCGGTTCGGCGCCGGAGAACGCGAACAGCCGACCGTCGCCGGTGCCGGTGAGCTCACCGCGGCCGTAGTCGGTGTGCGCGAGGCCCTCGAGCCGCATCGTCGCGAAGTCCATGCGCGCCAGATCGCCGAGGTCGTCGCCCTCCTCGACCGTCGTGCGGTAGCTGTGCGCGAACAGGTCCTCGCACGGCTCGTCCTCCTCGGGCGAATCGCGGGTCACGAACGCGGTGCCGTAGTTGCCGAGGCCCAGCACGCCGGGGGTCGAGCCATTGATGTCCCAGCCGAAGCCGGGATATTCGGGATCGATCGAACACCCCTCCTCGGGATTGTTGATGTCGAGCACGCACAGGCCCATCGTGCCGGGCGGCTCCCCAGGCGTCAGATTGGACTGGACCCACGCCTGGCCCGACCGCGAGATCGCGATCGAGTACGGCATCACTACGGGCCCGCCGTCGGTCATCTCGATCTGGTCGACCAACGTGTCGAACTCGAGGGTCTCGGGGTCGAACGTGAGGAGGCTGCTGCCGAGCGTCAGCAGCATGATGAGATCGGTGTGCGGAGCGCATTCGCAGGTGCCCGGCGGGAGCTCGGGCACGTCGAAGTTGCCGACGTCGTAGATCACCCCGGCCGTGGTCCCGTCGTCGAGCGTCATCGAGCTCGGTGCGCCCGAGGATGATCCGCTGGGATCCGGCGACGTCGAGCCGCCCCCGCTGCCCTCGGTGCTGCTGCCGTCGGGCGAGGTGTCGGTCTCGGGCACGCCGAAGCTGCCGTCACCGACGACGCCCGCCGTGGGCGAGCACGCCGGCACGATCAGCGCCGCGAGGAGCGAGGTGGTGGTGGTCACGCGTGTGGTGAGGGGCATGCGCATCGCGTCAAGGCTCGTCATCGAAGGGGTCGAGTCCACCGACGCGCCCGTCCTTCGCGCCGCAACTCGTGCGCAAGCGCTCGGCGTACGGCGAGCTCGGGTGCGCCGCGAGGTATCGGTCGAGCGCGACGCGACCGGCGTCGCGATCGTCGGCGCACGCGACGAGGATCGACGTCACCTCGCGCTCGTTCGCCAGCTTGCCGGCGGGGAAGCGGCGCGCGTGCTCGTCGAGCGCGCGCTGCGAGCCGGCACCGTCGCCGCGCGACAGGGCTTGCTGGGCGCGCCGCAGCAGCGCCATCTCCTGCGCCAGATCGTCGTCGTCGTCGGTGGCGGGCGTCGACGTCACGCGCGGGCCCGCGCCGCGATCGCTGCGACGCGGCGGCGCCTCGACCACGGGCGCTGCCGTGGGAATGTTCGGGGCGGCGACGGCAGGCGGCGGCGACGCGATCGGGGCCGCGGGCGGGGCCACGATCGACTCGGCCTCGGCGGGAACCGCCACCGACGCGACCGATGCCACGCGCTCCACCGTCGGCGACGGCGCGCCGCGATCTCGCAGCGCATACGCGCCGAAGCCCGCCCCGATCGCGAGCCCCCCGACGACGAACCACCCGCGCAGCCCGAGCCGACGCGCCACTGTCGTGACCTGCGGAGCTGCCGACGGCCCGTCGGGGACGACCGATGGCGGCGCACCGAGTCGAGCCTCGATCGCCGCGAGCATCGGCCCCGCGAGCTGCGGCGGCGGTGCGCGATCGCTGCGGAAGTCGGCGAGCATCGCCCGCGCGCGGGCCCCGAGTTCTTCGTCGTGCGTCATGGTGCCTCCGCGCCGAGCGACTCGACGAAGCGGTTGAAGCGGATCCTCGCGGTGCGGGTGCGCGAGTACACGGTGTTGAGCGGGACCCCGATCGCCTCCGCGACCTCGGGCGCCGTGAGCCCCTCGATGTCGGCGAGCACGAACGTCGTGGCGAGGGGCTCGCCGAGCTCCTGCAGGAATCGCTCGACGCTCGCCGCGGCCTGACGTCGACGCAGGTCGCGCTCGGCGCTCGGCGGCTCGGTGTCGAGCTCGGCGGCGGCGGACCACGCCTGCTCGCGGGCCTGGCGACGCGACGCCGCCCGCCGCCAGTTGCTGGCGACACCGCGGGCGATGCCGAACAGCCACGCCCGCGGCTGCTCCACGTCTTCGTCGGCCTCGAGCTTGCGCCCCGCGATGACGAACACCTCCTGCGTGACGTCGTCGAGCGAGGCCTCGGGCACCCCGAGGTACCGCAGCATGCGCCACACGAACGGCTGCTGCTCGCGGAACAGCACCGCGAAGACGATGCGCGGCCGCCCCGTCGCCGCGATCGGGGGAGACACCTGGACTGCGTGCTGCACCGCCCCCGTCGTGTCCGCGCTCTGGTCCATCCGTCGGTGCCCGGCGACTTTTTCGCGGGCGATCCTCGGCCCATCCTACCGCGACGATCCGGATCTGCGCGGCGGCCACCGGAACGCCAGGCCCATCGTCATCTCCGCGGCCGCCCCCGGGGTCCGGTACAGCTCTGGGCCCGACGCGAGGCGGAAGCCCGGCCGGACGACGTTGGCGAGCAGGCCGACCCGCGCGGTGATCGACAGCGCGGGGTGCACGTGCACGTCCACCCCCGGGCCGATCGACGCCGCGCTCGTGCGCGCGGCCTCGACCCCGCGCGCACGACCGCGCATCACCCCGCCGTCGAGGCCGCCACAGGCCGAGACCTCGAGGCGGCTCGCCGGCGCCACGACGCACGCGCGCACGCCGACGGCCCCGGTCGCGGTCGCGAGCTCGACCGTGCGACCGCGGGGATCGGTGGTCGTGATCGTCCGCGGGAGATCGGACGCGCCCTGCACCCACGCCCGCCAGTAGGCCCCGCCCAGGCCGACGCCGAGGGCGACGACCGGGCCGAAGCTCGGCGCGACGCCCCAGCGCACGCCGAACGCGGGCAGGATGATCGCGGCGATCCGCGGGCCGCGATCGATCGCGGCGTCGGGCGAAGGCGCGACGGGGGCAGCCGCGACGGGGGCCGGCGCGGCGGCGACGGGCGCCGCGACCGGGGCCGCCGCGATCGCCGGTTCGGGCGTGACGACCTCGACGACATCGGCCGCGTCGATCGCCAGGGCCAGCTTGAGGGCGACGACCTCGCCGAGCACGCGGCAGTCGCCGTCGGTGACCGCGAAGGTCTCGCGACCGCTGACGCCCTCGAGCTCGAGCGCGAGCTCGAAGCCGGTGGCTCCGGGGAGGATCTCCGCGTGGGCGCGCACGCCGGTGTCCGTCGGCAGCGGGCGACCGAGGAACGCCGCGGTGTCGGCCTCGATCTCCGCGAGCGTGGGGCAGTCCGACGGCGCCTCCCAGCGCAGCGGCGGCTCGGCGAGCGCGGCGACGACGAGCACGGCGACCAGGAGCACCGGCCGAGAGTGTCGGACCGTCGTGCGATCGGCAAGCTCGACGCGCGGGCCTGCGCGAGCGCTACGGCGCCGCCGCGAGCACGCCCTCGGCGATCGTCGTCTCGCCGTCGAGCACCGCCGCCGCGGGATCACGCCCCCGCGGGAACGCGACGCGCTGGTGTCGGACCCACCACCGCACGTCGTGCCCCGCGGCGTCGGCGAGCTCGACGACCACCTCGCGTGAGCCGCCCGCCGGCACGCGATCGTCGGCGACCTCCTGCACCAGCGCGATGCCCCGGGCGTCGACGCGCGTCTCGAAGCGGCGGCCGAGCCAGCGCCGCGCCGGTCGACCCGAGCCGTCGATCACCTCGGCGCCGACCTCGAGGCGGCGGAAGAGATCGCCGGTCGGTACCGCGTGGCCGACCGCCGCGGCGTCGAGCACCACCCGGATCCGCGTCGCGGTCGGTCGCGTCGCGGCGATGTCGAGCGAGCGGCCGATCACCGCCGCATCCCGCGTGACGGCGAAGCGGTGATCGTGGGCCCCGGTCGTCGCGCGTTCCATGTGGCACGACGCGCAGCTCTGATCGGCCGCCGGCGAGTCGCGGTGCTCGGTCGCGGTGCGCTGCATCGCCAGCGGGTGCTCGCGCAGCGCGTCGTCGGGGAAGCCGAACTCGTGGCACGAGGCGCAGTCGACCGCGTCGACGAGCGCGAGGTGTCCGTCCCGCACCGTGACCGGCGCGGTGTCGTCGACGTGGCAGCTGACGCAGGCGACCCCGATCGCCGAGGCGGGCGTGACCTCGGTGAGGCGCGGATCCTGCTCCGGCGCGTGGCAGCCCCGACAGAACGCCTGCGGCTCGCGGGCCAGCGCCGCGGTGAAGGGCGCGTCGGTGAACGCGGTCGCGTGCTCGGAGCCGCTCCACTGCTCGGCCTGCGTGGTGTGGCACAGGGCGCACACGTCGTTGAGCGCCACGCGATCCTCCGCGGCCCGTGCGCCCATCGCCGACAGCCACAGCCCGATCGCGAGCGTCATCGGCACGATCGTCATGGTAGCGCCACCACCCCATCGCGGCGGCTCTGCGTCTACGCGGGGGCGGGACCGCCCCATTCCGCCCGGCGACACCCGCCGACCGGTCCGCGGCGCGACACCTCCTGGAGCACGCTGCTGCGCCACCCGTCCGCGGCCGCGCCTTCGTGCAGCGACGGCGCTACACTCCCGAAGGTGAGCCCAACCGCGACGGGAGCCGCACCGGACCCGACACGGGCGTTCCGGGAGCGGGCCCGCCTCGAGGCCGATCGCTACGGACCCGATCCGTGGATCTTCGTCCGCGAGCTCCTGCAGAACTCGCGCGACGCGGGCGCGTCGACCGTGCGCTTCGACGTCGAGCAGGACGGCGCGACCGAGCGGGTGACCTGCGTCGACGACGGCGACGGCATGTCGTTCGATCACGCGAAGCGCTACCTCTTCTCGCTGTACGCCTCGAGCAAGGAGGGCGCGAAGAACCAGGCCGGGCGGTTCGGCGTCGGCTTCTGGTCGATCCTCCGCTTCGATCCCGCGTCGATCGTGATCCGCTCGTGCCCACGCGGCGGCACGCCCTGGGGCCTGCGACTCGACGGGAGCCTCGCGACCGCGGCCTACACCGACGGCCCGACGCGACCCGGCACCACGATCACACTCGAGCGTCCGCGCGGGGATGGTCGGCTCGAGCACCGGGTGTTCGACGCGGTGTGGCAGAGCGGTCGCTACCTCCACCACCGCGACGCGATCGATCGGCCGGTCGCGATCACCATCAACGGTCGCTCGGCCAACGCCGAGTTCGCGCTGTCTGCCCCGAGCACCGCGTTCCGCAAGCGCAACCTCCGGGGCGTCGTCGGGCTCGGGCCGTCGCCGCGCGTCGAGCTGTTCTGCCGCGGCCTGCGGGTCCGCGCCGCCGCCAGCCTCGAGGATCTGGTCGCGCCCGCGGGCCGCCACACCTCGCGCATGCGCGTGCTCTTCCCCGAGCTGCCCGGCGGCCTCGCGCCCCAGGCGTTGCTCGAGAGCGAGAACCTCGAGCTGCTGCTGTCGCGCTCCGACGCGCGCGACAACCGGGCGCTGCAGAAGCTCGTGCGCCTCGCCCAGCGCGAGCTCGAGCGGCTCGTCGAGCGCCAGCTCGCCCACGCCCGGCCGCAGGCCTGGTATCGCCGCGCGTTCGAGGCGATGCGAGCCGGCCTTCGTCGCTCGGTGGTCGCGCGATCGCTCGTCGGCGCGACGGTCGGCGGCGTGCTGGCCTTGGCCATCTCCCACGTGCTCTGGGGGCTCGGGCCGACGACGACCACGCCCTCGCCCGTCGCGGCGACGACGGCCGATCCCATCGCCGTCGGCACGCCTCCGAGCGGCCCGCGGGCCTATCGCGATCTCGGCGCGCGCTACCGCGGGCCCAAGGTCGACGTGCTGACGCCGGCGTCCGCGGAGCCGATCGCCCTCACCTATCGGCCGGCCGAGCTGCGCCTGTACCTCGCCGCGCTGGCGTTCTCGGGCTTCAGCAGCGACGGATCGCCGGAGCACGCCGCGAGCGCGATCGATGTCGACGACTACGTCGGCACCCGCTGCGGCGACGAGTGCGTCGAGATCGCGCTGCCGTTCGAGTCCGACGGCGGCGCGACGCGCCTCCCGGTGCCGACCGGGCACCGCATCGTCACCGACAGCGTGCGCGTCGGCGACGCGGCGCTCCCGGTGCGCGCCGCCGCCGACGGGATGCCCTTGGTCGTCAGCGACGGCGCAGCCGCCGGCGTCCTGCGCTACCGCACCTCACCCGCGCCCGATCCCACGCCGCCGGGCCGCGTCTCCACGCACGTGGCGTTGCCGACCGATCTCAGCCGGCTCGCGACCCGCCTGCGCGCCCTCCCGATCGACGAGCGCGTGTCGCTTGCGGTCGCCGCGGTGCGCCGCGCGGTCCGCTACGACCACAGCGCCGAGACGGCGCGCCTCCACGCCGAGGCGTCGACGCGCGGCGGGGGCTTCATCGCGCGCACCCTCGAGATCGGCGCCGGGGATTGCGACGTGCAGAACGCCTTGCTCGCGGCGTTGCTGCAGGCCGCCGACGTGCGCGCCAAGATGGCCGTCGGCTTCATCGGCAGCGATGGTCACACCATGCCGTGGCTGCACGCGTGGGTCGAGTACCTGGGCGAGGATCTGTCGTGGCGCGTGGCGGACGCGAGCGATCGCATCGGCTACGGCGCCGCGGAACCAACCGTGGTCGCCGACGACGGTGGCGATGCGGCCACGCCCGCGCCGCACACCGCGGTCGCGGTGGCGGTCGGGCCCGAGCCGTCGGACGGGCCGCCGGACGGATCGGCGGAGACGACCGCCGAGCCCACGGCGACCTCGGGCGCCGCCGAGCCGGTCGAGCCGGGGCTGGCGCCCGCACCCGCGCCTGCAACCGGCGCGAACGAGCCGCCCGCCGCATCGGGCCCCCTCGCCCGCATCGCGGCCTTCGATCGCGCCCACCCGTGGGTGCTGCGCGCGCTGCCGATCGGGCTGCTCGTGCTCGCCGCGTGGCTGCTGCTCGGCGGCCGCATGCGCCGCGCGACGACGCTCGACGACAGCGCCGATCTGTCGCGGCTGCTCCAGGGCGTGCTGCAGCAGCCGGGCGCGTTCGGCCACGTCGCGGCCCTGTTCCACCGCCCGCTGGTCCCGCTCTCGGACGGCGCCGCGATCTCGCTGCACCGCGCCCGCGAGCTCGCGAGCAGCGGTCGCCTGTATCGCACGCGCACGCGGGCGGGCCTCGCGGCGCAGGCGATCCGCTCGGGCGCAGCGGTGCTCGACGATCGGACGCCCGAGGGCACCACGGTCGCCGATGCCCTGGGCGCGGTCGACATCGATCGGTGGAGCTCGATGCTCGAGCGCAGCAGCAGCGACCGCACGCTGGCCGCGGTGAACGCTGCGCTGCGCGATCGCGGCGAGGACTGGTGCGTCCGCGTCGCCCCCGACGTCGCGAGCGGGATGGCGGTCCTCGACCTCGCGCCCCTGGGCGCGCGCCTGCCCGGCGTGCGCGCGACCCGGCTCGTGCTCTTCGACGCCGCCGACCCGGTGCTGCTGCGCGCGTCCGCGATGGCCCGACAGTCGCCGCGGGCTGCGATGCTGCTGGCGCTCGATCACCTCGCCGGTCGCCTCGGACTCGCCGAGGATCGCCGCGGCCATCTCCTCGCGGGTGCCGCCCGGGCGGCCGTGCTCGAGAACTTCGGACGATGACCGCCGGCCCGACCTCGGCGCCGCCCGGCGGCAGCATCGACATCGGCGGCCTGCTCACCATCGACGTGGCCTCGGAGCTGCGCAAGCTGTCCCAGGCCCAGCTCCAGGGTCCGTGGCAGATCCCCGCCGAGATCGTGCGTCGGGCCCTGCGCTTCGGCGCGGCCGAGGTGGAGGTCGAGCTCGGCCGCGGGCGCGCCCGCATCGTCGACGACTCGGCCGGCGTGCCGATCGAGCTGCTGATGTGGACCGGCGTGCTGCTCGACGCGCGCCGTCCCAACGCCGACCGCCACCAGGCGCTCACCGCCCTCGAGTCGCAGGGCGAGCTGGCCCTGCTCGCGGCCGCCGGCCTACCGCCACGCAGCCTCAGGATCCGCTCGCGGACGGGCGGAGCCGTGCACGCGCTCGAGTTCGACGGCAGCACGGTCCGCATCACGACCGTCGCGGAGCCCGGCCCCAACCGCCTCGACATCGCGATCGAGGGCCCGGGCATCGATCGCAAGCCGGCGACCGACTGGCTCGCCGACGCCGCGCGCTTCGCCACCGCGTCGATCCGCATCGATGGTCAGCCGGTGGCGCCCGGCTTCGGCCAGGCCTTCGCACAGGCGTCCCTGCGGCCGCCGTTGCGCGGCCGCATCTCGGTGCCGTCGCAGGGCGAGACCGCCCACGCGTGGCTGCTGCAGCACGGGATGGTCAGCGGCCACGTCGCGATCCCCGACTCGCCGTGCTTCGAGGCGGCCGTCGAGCTCGGCGACGACTCGAACGACGCCAGCGCGGCGCGACTGCGCGACATGATGCAGGGCCACGTCGCGGGCCTGGTCGATCAGGGCGTCTTGTTGATGCTGAGGATCGCGGCGCAGGCCGCCGGTCTGCCGGAGCCGGCCCGCGCTCGGATCGCGCGGCTGCTCCTGCAGGCCGCGCGCAAGCAGCTACGCCACCAGGAGATCATGGAGGCGGCCGTGTTCCGGGGCATCGATGCCCAGGGCGAGCGCCTGGTCGATCTCACGGGGCTGCAGGCGGCGATCACCACGGACGCCGCGGGCGGCCGCACGATGCTCGCGCTGTACCCGACCCAGCGCCCCGAGCAGTTCGCCGTCGGCGACGCCATGGTGCTCGTCGCCGACGAGGTCGAGCGGAGCCTGCTCACCGACCTGCTGCAGGTCCGCATGCGCACGCCCGAGTCGCGCGACACGAAGGGCGGCTGGGGCGTCACGCTGCATCGCTGGCGCGAGTCGATGGGCCTGGCGGTGTCGTGGACGATCGATCGCATCCGCCACCCGACCGCACCCGCGGTGATCGACGACGATCTGCTCGACGATCGCGAGCGCTACGCCCTCTCGACCCTGCGCGGTCACCTCGCCGAGGATCCCCAGCGCACCGTCGAGTCGATCTCGATGTGCGCTGGCGCGGGGCCGATCCGCCGCAGTCGCGGGCGACCGCCGGTCCTGTTGCTGCCGCGGCGCAACCCGACCGTCGCCGCCTGCGTGGCCGCGCTGGCCCACGATCGCGGCTGGGCCTACCCCGCCTACCTCGCGCTGCTCGATCGCTTCGGCGCCCCACCCGAGGCCCTTCGCCGGGCGTGGTTGGCCCGCGCGGGGAGTTGACGCCGTCGAGCACCCGGGCCAACTTGGCTGCAGCATGCGCCTGACGCTCGTCTGCCTCCTCCTGGTCGCCTGTGGACGCAACGACGCCGCGCCGCCCCCGGCCAAGGCCGCCGGCGAGCCCGAGGTCAAGCGCATGAAGCCCGACGAGATCGAGGCGCCGCACCACACGAAGGCGGCGATGGCCGAGTCCGAGGATCAGTTCGTCGCCGTCGAGACCAACGGCACGATGGAGGCCTCGCTCAACGGCGAGGTGATCAAGTTCGAGTTCCTGCCGACGGGCTCGAACGTCGCGCTCGCCAAGCCCGCGAAGGACGACCCCGCCAAGCGGGTCGCCCGCGTCACGATCGGCGGGGCACCGACCACCAAGGGCCTGCCCCTGCTCGAGCTCTCGCTCGAGGGCGTCGAGCTCGACAAGCTCACGCTGCCGGCGACCTTCACCGTCACGGCCGACGACGCCGCCCCGGTGCGCGCGCGCATCGACTACGCGATCACCGAGCAGAAGGTCTGGCGCTCCGAGCCCGGCGCGACGGTGACGATCGAGTCGTATTCCGGCAAGCGGGTGAAGGGCTCGTTCGCCGGCAAGCTCGTCGCACGCTCCGCCGCCTTCGGCCCGCCGATCGACGTCACCAACGGCCGATTCGAGATCGAGCTCCGGCTCAACGGCGCCGCACCCGGGCCGAGCTGAACCCCCGCGATGGCCGAGTCCACGAACCCCCTCGGACTCATCGCGACGGTGCTCGCGCTGGGGCTCGCCCCGACCGTGGGGATGATGCTCGGCGGCGGCTGGCTGGCCGCGTTCCTGTTCGTCGCGACCGCGGTCATCGTCACGCTGCGGGCGCTGGGCAAGCACACCCGGGCGCTGCGCGACCCCGATCCGACGCTGCAGCAGCTCACGCCGCAGCAGGCGATCGGGATGCTCTCCGCGCTGCGCGGACAGCCGCTGGCCGGCTCGGTGGCCGCGCGCGTCGCCGAGATCGAGGAGCTCGCGCAGCGCGATGCACCCGCGGCCCACGGGCAGATCGTCGCGCTGGTCGAGGAGGCGCCGCGGAACGTGGCGGCGCTGGTCCTTTGCGCGCGCCTGGCCTTCGCCCTGCGCCGCCCCGACGCCGCCGCGCGCTGGGCCACCGCGCTGCGCATCGCGCTCGACACCGGCCTGAATCGGGTCGCCGCGGCGAACTTCGTCGAGCACCGCGTGCACCGCGACGCGCTGCAGCTCGATCCGCCACACGTCGCGGCCCTCGCCCGCGCGCTCGAGGCGAACGGCCACCGCGAGGACGCGCTGTGGTGGCGCACGGGCCGACCGGCCTGACGGCGCCGCGCGACGAACCACCGCCCGCGTGCTAGACCCGGGGACGTGGAAGCGTGCATCGCGAACATCGGAGCCCAGGGACAACGGATGCGGCGGCGCTTCGGCTGGCTGATGCTCGTCTCCGGGCTGGGCGCCGCGGCCTACATGATCGCCGTCGGTGCGTCCGCGCCGTGGCGATGGTCGGTGTTCCTCCCGTTCCTGCTCGGCGCCACCGGGGTGTTCCAGGCCCGTGCTCGAACATGAGTGGCCCTCGCGTCACGCGGTTCGCGTGACATGGACCAGGGACTCGAGTCGATCACCGACGCCGACGAGCGCGCGGCCGTGCGCCGCCAGGCCCGCGTCGTGATGCTCCAATCGGTGGGGCTCGCCGCGGCGCTCACTGTGGCGGTCTGGCTGTGGCCGTAGCGGCGCCGCGCACCGCCGACGAGCTGCTCGCCGCGATCGCGGCGCGCCATCCCGCGATCGCGGGTCCCGACGCCCCGACGCGCGCCGCCCTGGCGCGCTCGCTCGGCGACGACGCGCCGTGGCGGCTCGTCGACCCGCGGGCCCCGGGCAACGTGGGCACGCGCTACGAAGAGACCGTCGCGCGCGGCTGCATCCCGACGCGGGACGGATCGTGGCACGACGCGTTCAACCTGCTGGCGTTCCTCGCGTGGCCGCGGGCGAAGGCCGCCCTGCACGCCCGCGTACTGCGGTGCCAGCAGCAGCGGCGCGCGCTCGGCCAGTCGCAGCGCGGCCGCGAGGAGGACGCGTTGGCGTTGCTCGACGAGGTCGCGCTCGTCGTCAGCGGCCCGACCGACCTCGTGCGGCGCTTCGATGCCCACCGCCGGGACGGCGTGCTCCCGGGCGCGGTCGGACCCCAGACGAGCGACGAGGCGATCGACGGGATGGACGCGGCGGTGCGCAGCGACGCCGGGCTGCGCGTTCGGTGGTTCGGCCACGCGCTGCTCGAGCACCTCGTGCTCGGCCGCCCGCCGGTGACCGCGGGCGTGTGGTCGATCGCGATCGACGACGATCGAACGGACGACGCGGTGTTGGCGGCGCAGATCGACGCAGGGCTGTTCACGGCGCCGTGTGTGTCGCCAGGGATCCCGTGGCCCGATCCACGGGTGCTGTCGTGGCTCGAGGCGTGATCACGAGTACAGGCTGTCGGGCCACAGCGTCGCGACCACTGCACGCTGCGCGCGCTCCCCCATCCAATACGCCGAGCGCGGGTCGATGCGATAGCTCCCGGCGATCATCGCGACCAGCGTCTGCTCGAGCGCGCCGACGAACGCGGCGTCCTGCACGACGACGTTGGCCTCGCTCTCCCAGAAGCTCGCGGTCGCGTCGAGGTTGGCCGAGCCGATCGACGCGACGGCGCCGTCGACCGACATCAGCTTGGCGTGGACGTAGGGGCGGATGGTGCCGTGGCGCGCGACGATCTCGGGCGCCGCGGGCGGCACGTACTCGTAGACCTCGACCCCCGCGGCGAGCAGCGGCTCGATGCGCGCCTTCACCATCAGCTCGAACAGCGTGCGGTGCAGCGGCGCGGGGAAGAACGTGCCGTCGGCGCGACGAGCCGCCGCGTTGCCCGTCAGCAGCGTCACCGCGACGCCGCGGGCGAGCACGCGCTGGATCGCCCGACCGAGCGCGGTGACGATCGGGAAGTCGTTCACGATGTAGACGTGGTGCTCCGCGCACTCGAGCATCGCCTCGTACATCGACATCGCGTGGGTGTCGGCGAGCCCGCGGTGGATCACCAGGCGCCCCGCCGCGCTGCCCGCCGGCGGTCGCGCAGCGCGGGTCAGCTCGGGCTCGTCGATCGGCGCGCCGCCGTTCTCTTGCCACGTGTGGGTGAAGGATCGCTGCACGTCGGCGACCAGCGGGCCGTGCACCTCGATGTGCGCGTCGAGCCACGGGATGCGCTCGTGCGCGGTGCCGTCGTGCACCGCCACCTCGTCGAACCCACGGTAGTACTCGTCCGACGCGTTGCGTCCGGACACGATGGCGTGGGCATCGTCGACGATCACCAGCTTGCGGTGGTCGCGTTGCTTGAGCCGCGACAGGTCGACGTCGCGGCGCGACTCGATGCGCCCGAGCACGAGCACCTCGATGTTCGGCTCGGCGTCGAGCGCGAGCAGCAGGGGGTTGTTGCGGCCGACGACCTCGGTCTCGGAGTACAGGGCGTCGACCATGAACCGCACGCGCACGCCCGCGCGGGCGCGCTGGATCAGCGCCACCACCAGACGATCGGCGAACTCGCTGGCGCGCACGATGTAGAACTGCACGTGCACCGAGCGCTCGGCGCCGGCGATGAGCTCGAACAGGCGCGCGCGGGCGCGGCGGTTGTCGAGCTCCGCGACGAACGCGTTGCCGGCGACCAGCGAGGAATCGGTGGTCTGGTCCAGGCGCCACGTGACGCGATCGGTCGCGCGCCGCTCGGCGTCGAGGGCGAGCGCCGCCGCGCGGTGCTGCTGGACGAACTCGGCGTGGCCGGCCCCGAGCCGCGCCTCGCTCGCGGTGAGGAACGCCACCGCGGGCGGCTGCGCGGCGGCGCCGACCATCAGCTCGTCGGTCACCACCATCGTCACCGGCACGCCGCGTCCCCGCAGCCGTCGCACCGCCGCGGTGAGGAACATCCCCGGGAAGTCGGCCCGCGTGTTGGCGAGGTCCTGCTGCTCGGTCGGCACGATCAGCGTCGCGGCCGGCGCGATGCCGTGCAGCGCGAACGCCTCGCGGATCTGCGGATCGCGGCTCTTGGCGTGGATGTCGAAGTACGCCAGCTCGAAGCCGCCGTCGACGAGCGCCCGCAGCGACGCCAGGGCCTCGGCCGCGCCGCCGTCGGTGCGCAGCAGGAGCGCGGCGTGGAACAGCACCACCGGCCGCACACCGGTCACCTGCAGCACCCGCTGGCCGACGAGCTCGGACGCCAGGCTGCCCGACGCGATCTCGACGCCGACCGCGTAGACGCCGGTGTCCGGCGCCCGCACCACGGCGCGGATCTCCGACTCGCTGCCGATCGCGACCTCGGCGACGACCGTCCCGCCCAGGGTGAACGTCGCGCGCTCGCCCAGCTTGCCGGCGACGCCGAGCTGCGCGCGCAGCTCGACCCACTCGCCCGGCCCGGTCAGCGCATCGTGCTCGAGGCCGCCGATGAGCTGACGCATGGCCGGCAGCCGGATCCAGCGATCGAGCCGCGAGTCGAGCGCCCGGGTCGCGACCTCGACGAGGCCCGGATCGGCCTCGCTCGGCGTGGTCTCGCTGGTGACGAAGCGCGCGACCAGCTTCTCGATGCCGGCCCGCAGCGCGGAGATCTTCGACTCGGGCATGATGTGGTCTCAGTCCTCGAGCCGCGAGTCGAGCAGCCGGCGAACGCTGACGTCGACGCGACTGGCGAGCAGCTCGATCACGCTGTCGAGCTCGTGGTCGGCGACACGCAGGCGCTCGCCGAGGGCGTGGCGCATGCCGGCGAACAGCGCCGCGCGGGCCTCCTCGAGCCAGCGGAACGCGGTCGCGCGGTGGACCGCGTACATCGTCGCGAGGCGATCGGTCGACATGCCGAAGAGATAGCGCTGCCGCAGCAGGTTGCGCTGACGCGCCGTCAGGGCGGCGAGGCCCTCGCGCATCGCCTCGGGCACTGCCGCGCCGTAGGCCCGCCGCATGTACTCGAGCTCGGGGTCCTCGCGATCCGCGACGCGATCGAACAAGCGCGTGTCGTTGGCGGGGGCGTCCGGCGGCGTGGCCTTGCGGGCGACATCGATCAGCACGCGCGCCGCGGTGACGCGGACCCAGCTGCGCAGGCTGCCGCGCCCGCCGTACGCGGCGATGCGGAGCTCGCGACCGGGCACCGCGACGAACAGGCGCTCGCGGACGCGCTGGCGGAACTCGTCCTTGGCCATCACGTGGCCGCCACCGCGGGCGTGCGCGAGATCGAGGTCGCGGGCGAACTCGGCCTCGAAGCGCGCGAGCGCGTCGGCGTGCCCGGCCGCGCACGCGCACGCCAGCGCGAGGTCGGCGGCAAAGATCGAGCCGAGGCACTGCTCGGGCTCGGCGTCGGCGTCGACGGCCGACGCGAGCTGGGCCGCGAAGCGTGAAGGATCCGGCGGCGCGACGCCGAGGGTCGCGGTGCCCTCGGTCCACAGGCGCGCCAGCTCGGCCTCGAGGCCCGGCCACGCGGCCATGCGCGCGGCGACGGCCGGCTCGAGCTCGGCCAGGAATGCCACGCGCAGCGCCGAGGCCACCATTTCGCCGATGCTACCGCCATTTTCGGGCGCGAACCCGGCCATCGTCGATTTCCGGGCCGACCCGGGGCGACAGTCGGCGACGACCCCCGTCAAGCGGGATGACCCCGAAAGGACTCCCCATGAAGGCCCTCAAGATCCTCGGTTTCATCTTCGGCGCGCTCGGTCTCGCCGTGTTCGTGTTCTGGTTCGGCTGGCTGCGTGCCCCCGACGCCAAGGACGTCTGCGACAACGTCGTGAAGGTCATGAAGAAGGAGAGCGGTGTCGACGTGCCCGAGGCGTTCACCAAGGAGTGCATCGCCGAGTACAGCCGCGAGCCGAAGTTCGGCAAGGTCCCGTGGGTGGCGCAGCTCAAGTGCATCCGCGACGCGGAGACCAGCGCGGCGATGCAGGCCTGCGAGAAGCGGTGAGCGCGGGCCTCGGGCGGCGCGCTGCGGGTTGCCGCGCGCGCGCCGCTTTAGGCTACCCTCCGCCCGACGTGAAGACGGCTCGCCTCATCCTCTGCTTCTCCCTCGCGTGTGTGTCCATCGCCTGCGGCTCGGACGACGGCTCGGGCGCCGGTTCGTCGTCGAGCGACGGCTCCTCCGGCGCGAGCGCGTCGGCCACCGATCCCGACACCACGGTCACCGCGACGGCGACCGATCCCGACACCACCGTCTCCGCGTCGGCGACCGACACCCAGGCCGACTCGTCGACGACGGATCCCACCGCGACGACGACGGACCCGACCCAGGGCACGGACGCGACCGACACCGGCAGCAGCTCGACCGACACCGGCAGCAGCTCGACCGACGCGACCGGCACGGGCAGCAGCTCGACCGACCCGTCGGCCGGGAGCTCCGACACAGGCGTGATGCCGACGTCGGGCTACGGCGACTGCGTGAACAACCCCGAGGCGCGGGTCTGCGTCGACGGCGAGATCTGTGCCCTCGATCCGGACGGCCAGCTCGGGTTCTGCACCTTCCAGGGCTGCGCGGACGAGACCGATTGCCCGAGCGTCGCGTCGGGGAACCCCACCGTGACGTGCATCGACGCCAACTCGGACATGGTCCAGGACTGCATGCTCGGCTGCTCGATGGGCGAGACGTGCCCGGACGGCATGGTCTGCGTGTTCGCTGCGTTCTGCGTGTGGCAGGCGGAGTGACCGAAACTCAGTCCCCGGCGAGCCCGAGCGCGCAGCCCTGCACATCCTCGTAGCCGGGCGTGCACGGGTAGAGATCGACGTCGGCCGCCGGCGTGCACACGCCGTGCTGATCGAGCGCGCAGCCGTTGAACGTGCACGCGTGGGTGCACTCGCGATCGTCGCCGTTGGCGACGCCGTCGTCGCACTCCTCACCGACGTCGAGCACCCCATCGCCGCAGGGATGCAGCGGGAGGGTCGGCTCGTGGTCGGCCGTCGGCGCGCCGGGGGCCGCGAGGGCCGACACGCGCGCGCCGTCGTCTCCACCATCGTCGCCGTCGTCGTCGCCCTCGTCGTCGCGGTCGCCGTCGTCCGCGTCGTCCGTCTCGCCGCTGTGGGCCGCATCGGTGGCGTCCGTGCGCGGTGGATCCTCGGCCTCGCAGCCGAGGCCGAGCCCGGTGGTGAGGGTGGCGAGGAGGAACACGACGTGTCGCAGCTTCGAGGGGTTCATGGCGCAGTACTCCTGTGGGCCGGCGTCTCCGACCGGCGCGTCGTTCGTCATCGGGGACGCGGCGCGGGTCGGGGGACACGCGGTCTCGTCCTGTTGCTATCCGTCGCCCGCGCGATTGGGTTGCTCGCGGGCGGTCGGGTCGGGACGGGGTGCCGCGGCGGCGCGCGCCCCTCGTCCCTGGTCTTGTGGCTTTGAACCCAGGCCCGTCACCTTTGTTTCCGGCGACCGTGCGTTTCCCGATCGCGGACGATCGCACGGCCGCGCCGTCCCGATCCCGCGACGAGCGGACAGCGACGGAGGCGCCCGTGCGATCAACCGCAGACGAAGTCGACGCCGCAGTTGGTGCAGCAGTCGTTGAGGAACGGGACGCACCCGGCACCGTCCTGCAAGCAGCACGGGCCGTCGTCGATCTGACAGCCCGCGCAGGTCGGCTCGCCGATGAAGTCACCGCCGAGATCGCTGCACATCGCACCGCCGAGATCGTTGGTCTCGCAGGTCTCGCCGGGCTCGATCACCCCGTTGCCGCAGATCGCCGACGGGCCGCCGCTCGAGCTCTCGTCGCCGCCGCTCTCCGCCGGTCCGCCGCTCGAGCTGGTGTCACCGTTCACGGCGCCTGTCGATCCGGATCCACCGCTCGACTCGCCGACACCGGAGTCGAGGCTCGTCGGGCCGGAGTCGACCTCGCCCATGCTGACACTCGCGCTGCCCTCGGAGTCGTCGACCGCGGACGCGCCGCTGCTGCTGCCGATCACGTCCGACGTGGACCCGGCCGCGGTGGTCCCACCACCACTCGTCCCCGTCGGCTCGCCCGACGCATCGAAGCTGCAGGCGCACAGGACGAGCCAGAGACCCAGGAGACCCGGGGACGAACGACGCGACATCGGGGCGGACCGTAGCACCAAACCCCGCGCGATCGCGTCCGCGCCCCTCGCCGCGGGCGCCCTGACATTTTCGTCGGTCTTGTCGCCCCCGGGGGTGCGTACTAGACTGCCAGCGTCGGTTCGCGAGTTGTTCGCGGCCCGGCGTTGGGTTGGAGGTTGGGTTGGCGTTCGTGGGATCGAAGATCATCGTGGCGAGCTCCGTGCGCGCGGCCCTCGGCGTCGCGCTGGCGATGACCGCCTGCGCCCCGGCCGCGGACGCCGTCGATCCATGCGGACCCGGGGCCTCTCCGGACGACCGTGATGGGGCCTGCTGGTGCGATCCGGGCTTCTTCGGCGATCCCGACGTCGAGTGCACGCCCCACGCCGATCTCTGCGCCGAGGCCGAAGCGCGCGTGGGTCACAGCGCGTGCGCGCATACCATCGACGACGACGCGCAGTGGGATCGGCTGTCGCTGGGCGGCGGTCCGCCGAGCAGCGGCGTGCGCCGCATGGGCAAGTTCCTCGTGCCCGCGTCACCCGAGGCGCGCTTGCCCACCGTGTTCGCCGACGCGAACTACTACCGGCTGCACTACTGCCTGATGTCGGTGGCGTTCGAGCCCGCGTTCCCGGACCTCAGCGTCGCCGACTACGCCGAGCTCATCCTCACCCGCGCCAGCCGCGAGTTCTACGGCGGCTCGACGTTCGAGTTCGAGGACGAACGGCCCACGCGCTACGGCTTCTCGATCGAGACCGCCAATCGCCCGGACGAAGCGCCCGACGTCGAGGCGGTCTACGCGGTGTACCGCCACCTCTCCGATCGCTTCCTGCCCGGCGAGCTGGCCTACGTGCCCAAGGGCGAGCTGCAGGAGGCCGCTGCGGCGAAGTGGACCGCGCCGCCGTTCCCGATCGCCACCAAGGGCGACGCCGCGGTGTCCTACGAGACGTACACCCCGGGCATCGCCTACGGCCGCGTGCGCCTCGCGACCGACGACGGCGCGGCGAGCTACGGCTGGCAGGACCTCGTGGTGTTCGACGAGGTGCCGCTGACCTTCGAGGGGGTGATCGCCGCGGCGGTCACCGGCGGTCGCCAGGATCTGCTGAGTCACCTGAACGTGCTGTCGGGGCAGCGCGGCACGCCGAACGTCTTCGTGCAGGACGCGGTCGCCCTGTTCACCCCGTTCGAGGGCGAGCTGGTGCGACTCGAGGCCGACGCGGGCAGCTATACCCTCACGGCGGCCACCGAGGCCGAGGCGCAGGCGTGGTGGGACGGGCACCGCCCGAGCGCGGGCGACCTCGATCCCGCCGACCTCGACCACGTCGCCTTCGACGCGTTCCGCGACATCCCCACCGCGACCGCCGAGGAGCGCGCCGCCGCCCGCTCGCGCTTCGGCGCCAAGACGGTCGGCCTCGCCACGCTCGCGCGGCTGATCCCGACGCAGCACCAGACGCCGGGCTTCGGGATCCCGTTCCACGACTACGCCGCGTTCGTGGCCGACAACACCTGGGAGGTCGATCTCGGCGCGGGCACGACGACGGCCAGCTACGCCGAGACCCTCGCCGCGTGGCTCGACGATCCGGGCTTCCGCACCGACGCCAGCGTCCGGGCGGAGCGCCTCGCCGCGCTGCGGGACGAGATGACCGGCCGCGGCGTCGTCGATCCCGCGCTCGTCGCCGCGCTGCGCGATCGCATCGTCGAGGAGTTCGGCGACGACGCGGTCATGGTCCGCATCCGCTCGTCGTCGAACGCCGAGGACACGGCCACGTTCAACGGCGCCGGTCTCTACGACTCCGCGAGCGCCTGCGCGGCCGACTCCTTCGCGCCGGCCGGGGCCACCGCCTCGCTGTGCGACCCCAACAAGGATCCGCGCCCCCTCGAGGCGGCCCTCACCGAGGTGTGGGCCAGCCTGTGGAACTACGGCGCGTTCGAGGAGCGCGACTACTACCAGATCGACCACGGCCAGGTCGCGATGGGCGCGACGGTGTCGCTGCGCTACGAGGACGAGCTCGCCAACGGCGTCGCGTTCACCGGCAACCCCCGCGATCCCAAGAACAAGAGCTACCTCGTCAACGCCCAGGCCGGCGACACCGACGTCGTCAGCCCGACGCCCGGCGTCACCGCCGAGCTCTCGTACCTCACGATCACCGACGGCGAGGTCACCGGCATCGATCGCGTCGTTGCGTCGTCGCTCGTCGAGCCCGACCAGGTCGTGATGAGCGACGCCGACCTCGCGCTGCTCGGCGGGCTGATGGCCGAGCTCACCACCACCTACCCCATCGACGACGCGGGCACGAGCGGAACGCCGCCGCTGCTCGACCTCGAATTCAAGATCGCCCCCGACGGGGGCCTCGTCATCAAACAGATCCGCACGTTCGTGCCCTCGGCCTACGCGTCGGATCCCAACTGCCGGGACATGCCATGAAACCCTATTCCTTCGTCGCCACCGCCCTGTTCCTCTCGACCGCCTGTGGGCCCGCGAAGGGCACCGATTCCGAGTCCGACTCCGCGTCCGGCTCGGAGTCCGACTCGGAGTCCGAGTCCGACTCCGCCACCGAGTCCGGCGTGCAGCAGTGCTACCTCGGCCAGGACGTGCTCGAGATCGGCGAGGAGCTCGAGACCCCGGACGGCTGCCTCACCTACCGCTGCGACGACGGCGGAGTGCTCAGCATCATCGAGGATGGACGCGTGAACCTCCCGGGGGACCTCACGCTCGCCACGCAGGAGGACGTCGACGCCCAGGTCTGCCTCGGCGTCGTCGAGGGCGCGCTCACGATCAGCGGGACGGCCGCGGACCTCACCCCGCTCGCGCAGCTCACCCGCGTCGGCGGCAAGCTCGAGATCCGCGGCAGCGCGGCGGTCACCCTGGCCGGCTTCGACGCCCTCGGCGAGGTCGGCGACGCGATCGTCATCGCCGACAACCAGGCCCTCACCGCGATGTCGTTCTTGCCGTACATGAGCGTGTTCGGCGACGTCACGATCCAGAACAACGACGCGCTCGTCTCCCTCGCCGGCGCCGCGTTCCTCGGCGAGTGCGGCAACTGCTCGGTGCGCCTGCACCTCGGCGAGGGCGAGGCGACGACCGGTGGCTCCGATCAGGATCCCGGCGGCGACGGCGGCGCACCGGCGGGCGAGGACACAGGTCCGACCGGCGGCTCGTTCTACGGCAACATCCTCATCGCGGACAACGATGTGCTCACCGAGCTCTCGGCCATGGGCGCGCTCGTGTTCGCCTGGGCCGACGTCCGCTTCCGCAACAACGCGGCGCTGACGAGCCTCGCGGCGCTGCAGCTCTCGGAGGTCCGCGGAAGCCTCGAGATCAGCGACCACCCCGCGCTCGACTCGGCCGAGGCCCAGGCCTTCGCCGACGGCATCGACGTGTGGGGGACCGCGACGGTCTGCGGCAACGCGGGCGGCATCGCCTGTCCGTAGCGGGCCCTCACCCGCGCCGACGCAACAACCGCCGCGCCGCCGCGGCGACCGGCGGATCGTCGTCCCCGATCCGCTCGACGCGCGCGCGCTGCTCGGCGGTCAGCGGCCCGGTCTGATTGCCGAGGACCACGAGCGCGTTGCGCTGCATCGCCCGCCGTGTCACGCGGCGCGCCGCGGTGTGCTTGGCCCACGCGCGGTACGGCGCGTTGCCGAGGTCGATCAAACGCCACGGATCGCTCGAGCGCGCCGGCCCGGGCGGCGGCGGGATCCAGGCCGCCTCGGGGATCCGCGCCTCGCGATCCCGCGGCGCGTTGTACGGGCACACCTCCTGGCAGACATCGCAGCCCATCAACGCGTCGCCGATGCCGTCGGCGAGCGCGTCGTCGATCGTGCCGCGGTGCTCGATGGTGAGGTACGAGATGCAGCGCCGTGGATCGAGCTCGCCCGGGCCCACGAACGCCGCGGTCGGGCACGCGTCGAGGCAGCGCGTGCACGCCCCGCACGCGTCCCAGCGCGCCTTCGCCAGCGCGGCCGGATCCTCGCCGACCGCGTCGGCGCCCCGCCACTGCGCCGTCGTGAGCAGCGCCCCGAGCACGAACCAGCTCCCGAGGCCCGGCACGATGATGCAGCCGTGCTTGCCGATGAAGCCGAGGCCCGCGAGCGCCGCGGCGGCGCGCTCGAAGATCGGCCGGGTGTCGACGCACACCAGCGTCCGCACGCCCGGCACGCGCGCGTGCAGCTCGGCCTCGAGCACCTCGAGCCGCTCGTGCAGCACCGTGTGGTAGTCGGTCGTGCGGGCGTAGCGGGCGATCGGCCCGGACTCGCCGCGGTACGGCACCGCCGCGACGAGCAGCGAGCGCGCGCCGGGCAGCATGCGCGTTGGATCCTTGCGGGCCGCGGCGCCCTCGCGCAGGAACGTCATCTCGCCCTCGCGCCCGTGCTCGAGGAAGCGATCGAGCGCGGCTGCAGAGGCCGCGAAACCGGCGTGGTCGAGACGCACGACCCCGAGGCGCAGCAGGCCCACGCCCTCGGCGAGCGCCGCGAGCTCGGCGAGCACCGCGGGCGCGAGGACGCAGGCGTCGCTCAACCGACCTCCGCGCTCGGACAATCGGGCGCGAGCACGCACGCCTCGCACTTGGGCCCGCGCGCGTGGCACGTCTGCCGGCCGTGCAGGATGAGCTGGTGCGCGAGCAGGATCCACCGCTTCTTGGGCACGCGCTCCATCATCGCCGCCTCGATCGCGACCGGGTTGTCGGCCGAGACGAAGCCGAGGCGGTTGGTCAGCCGCGCGACGTGGGTGTCGACGACGAAGCCGGACGGGATGCCGTACGCCGTGCCGAGCACGACGTTGGCGGTCTTGCGCGCGACGCCGGGCAGCTCGACCAGCGCCTCCATCGTCCGCGGCACCTCGCCGCCGTGCTGGTTCATGATCGCCTGCGCGGTGGCGATGATGTTCTTCGACTTGTTGCGGAAGAACGTCACCCGACCGACGAGCGTCTGCACCGCCTCGACGTCGGCGACCGCGAGATCCGCGGGCCCGGGGTAGCGCTCGAACAGCGCCGGCGTGACCTCGTTGACGACCTTGTCGGTGCACTGCGCGGCGAGGATCGTCGCGATGAGGAGCTCCCAGCCGTTGCGGTGCACCAGGGCGCACGTCGCATCGGGGAGGATCTTCTGCAGCCGACGCAGCTGCTTGGTCAAGGTGGCGTCGTCGACGAGCGTCTTGCGTGCGGCCATGTCGT
>LNFM01008690.1_pt1 | contig 23745 bp, 15 predicted proteins | sample 596031 | NCBI WGS metagenome assembly LNFM01 (sample SAMN04254537, study PRJNA301005) | activated carbon metagenome | isolation source: dual media filters at the Ann Arbor, Michigan drinking water treatment plant | place: USA: Ann Arbor | reverse complement strand
GCTACGCCATGCTCGACATCCTGCAGAAGCTGCAGGCGCGCGCGCCGATCAGCTTCGAGATGATCGTGGTCAACCTCGACCAGAAGCAGCCCGGGTTTCCGGCCGACATCCTGCCGGCTTACCTCACGAAACTGGGCGTGAAGTTCCACATCGAGAACCAGGACACGTATTCCATCGTCAAGCGCGTGATCCCCGAGGGCAAGACCATGTGCAGCCTGTGTTCGCGGTTGCGCCGCGGCATTCTGTACCGCGTGGCCAGCGAGCTGGGCGCCACCAAGATCGCACTGGGCCACCACCGCGACGACATCCTGCAGACCCTGTTGCTCAACATGTTTTTTGGCGCCAAGCTCAAGGGCATGCCGCCCAAGCTGGTGAGCGACGACGGGCAGCATGTGGTGATCCGCCCCATGGCCTACGTGGCCGAGAAAGACCTCACCCGCTGGGCCGAGGTGCGGCGGTTCCCCATCATTCCCTGCACGCTGTGCGGCAGCCAGGAGAACCTGCAGCGCAAGCAGGTGGGCCTGATGCTCAAGGACTGGGAGAAACGCTTTCCAGGCCGCGTGGAGAACATGTTTTCTGCGCTGCAGAACATCGTGCCCAGCCATTTGATGGACCGCTCACTGTTCCCGTTCCAGACCATTCGCGCCACGGGTGAAGCGAGCGAAGACGGTGACAAGGCCTTCGATGAAGAACCACTGCCCACCGTGGAGCCCGCCCTCCCGTCTGACGAGGCAGGCGCAATGGGGAACGCAACAGGGGCACGCGCGGTCATACCCATCTCGATGCTGCATTGAAGGCATTGGGCCCGGCACGAACCTCTCTCCAAGGAAGCTTCATGACAACACCGACCTCCCGCCGCACATGGGCCAGCCTGTTCAGGATCGGTGTTGCCGCAGGCGTGCTGCTGGTGCTCAGCGGTTGTGCCAGCGTGTTCCTGGTGGACAACCAGGTGCAAAGCTTCGCGCGATGGGCCGACCGTGCCACACCGAGTGGTACGGCCTCCCCGATTCCCCAGGCGCCCCAGGTGTACCGCTTTGAACGTTTGCCCTCGCAGCAGGACAGCCGCCCAGGGGCCGGACAGAACGAGCTCGAGCAGCTGGCGTCGCTCTCGCTGGCCAAGGTGGGATGGACGCAGGCTGCAGCGGGTGTGGCGGCACCTTGGGCGGTGGAGGTGAGCGCCAGCACGTTGCGCCTGCCACGCGCGCCTTGGGAAAGCCCCTATGACGGGTACTGGGGCGGTGGCTTCGGGCCTGGCCTTGGCTTTCCAGGGCGCGACTATGTGGTGACAGGCACCGGCCAGATCATCTATGCGCCCCTCTTCCTGCGCATGGAAACGCCCTACTACAAAAGGGAGGTGTCGCTGGTGATCCGCCACACCGCCAGCGGGCGGGTGGTGTACGAAACCCGCGCGGCGCACGACGGCCGCTGGAACAGTTCCAACCCGCTATGGACGGCGATGCTCGATGCGGCCCTGCGCGATTTCCCGGCCCCGCCCGAGGGGGTAAGACAGGTCAACATCGAAGTGCCCCGCTGATCAAGGCGTGGTACCCACGCGATCTCAGGTGGCGCGCTCGAGCAACTCGCGAATGGCCTCGCCCAGTGCGTCCATGCTGTCTTGCTTGCCCATCACTTCACTCACACCGGCCGCAGCCGCATCGGCGAGCAACTGATCGTTCACATGTCCTGAGACGATGGCAATTTTCAGTGTGGGACGCAGCCGCCGGATTTCGATGGCGGTTTCCACGCCGGAGAGCCCGGGCATGTTGTGGTCGCTCACCACCAGATCGACGCGCGCTGCGGGGTTCGCTCGCATCCAGTCCAGCGCCGCTTCACCCGACTCGAAGGTGGTGGCTTCATGGCCCTGTTTGCGCAGCAGGCGCTTGACCAGAAACACCAGGGCTTCGTAATCGTCGATGTACACGATGTGTTTGGCCGCATGTGCTGGTTGGCCCACCGCAGGTGCTTCGGACGCGGCAACGACATGCGCAGCGTCTGAAGGGCCCGACGCGGCCAGCGGCAGGTACACATCGAACCGCGTACCTTCCCCCGGGCGGGAATCCAGGTCGATGGCGCCTCGATGCGCCTTGACGATGCCGTGCACCACCGCCAGTCCCAGACCAGTGCCGGTGCCTGGCGCCTTGGTGGTGAAAAACGGCTCGAAGATGCGCCGCTGCGTTTCAACATCCATGCCTGGACCGTTGTCGGCCACGCTCAAACAGGCATAGGCACCGCTGCCCAGACCACCGAGCTGCAGGGCCTGCGAAGCATCCAGTCGCACTTCGCGCAGCGCCACCGTGATGTCGCCAGAACGGCCTTCCATCGATTGCCAGGCGTTGGTGCACAGGTTCATCAACACCTGTTGCATCTGCGTGGCATCGGCCAGCACTTGCAGCCCATTCGACGGCAGGCGTGTGACCAGCTTGACACCTGCGGGCAGCAACGACCGCAAGAGCCCCAGGGCTTCCTCCACCAGGGGTTTGAGCGGCTGGCGCTGCATTTCCTGGGTCTGGCGGCGGCTAAAGGTCAGGATCTGCTGCACCAGTTGGCGTGCGCGGATGGCGGCGCGGTTGATCTCCATCAGGCTCTCCTGGGCCGGATGGTGCTCACCCACGTCTTCGCGCGCGAGCACCAGATTGCCCAGGATCGCGGCCAACAGGTTGTTGAAGTCGTGCGCCACGCCGCCGGCCAGCGTGCCGATGGCCTCCATCTTCTGTGACTCGCGCAGTTGCACCTCGAGCACTCGTTGCTGGGCCTCGGCTTCCTTGAGCTCGGTGATGTCCGTGTGCGTGCCCACCATGCGCAAGGGCCGACCACTTTCGTCGCGTGCGATGACCACACCACGCGACAAGACCCACTTCCAGCGGCCGTCCTTGCAACGGATGCGGTGCTCGTTGCGGTAGACCGGCGAGCGACCTTCAAAGTGGGCCTGTCGGTCCATCTCCATCTGGGGCACATCGTCGGGGTGGGTGCGGGCGTCGAGCTCGGCCGAGAGGTTGGCGATGTCGTCATCGGCATAGCCAAACATGGTCTTGATGCTGGAAGAAACGAACTCCTCCCCGCTCGGGATGTTCCAGTCCCACACGCCGTCACCCGCGCTTTCCAGCGCCAGCTTCCACAGAGCCTCGTTGGCATGCAAGGCGGCTTCAGCCTCTTTGCGTGCGGTGATGTCGAGCAGCACGCCCACGCGCTGGGTGCCCCGGCTGTCATGGCTCACGGCGCTGGATCGCTTGTAGACCCATTTGATGCGCCCGTCAGGCAACACAATGCGGAACTCACCGGCGAGGTTCACCGGGCCTTGCTTCACCGCTTCGGACTCACGCTCGAGCTGCCCGGCGTCGTCGGGATGGCGGTATCGGGCAATCAACATCGGGTCCCGCTGCAAATCCTCGGGTTCGAACTCATAGATGTCTCGAACACCAGAACTCACAAAGTCGTAGCGGCGGACGCCGTCATGTGACTGGTGCAGTGAAAACACCATGCCGGGTATCTGGTCGGTGATCTGCCTGAGCTGCTCCCGGCCGTCGCGCAATGCCTCCTGCGCGCGGATGCGTTCGGTGATGTCTTCGACCGTTCCTTCGTAAAACAGAACCTGACCCGAGGTGTCGCGCACCGAATGCGCGTTCTCGCTGATCCAGACCCGTTCACGCGTCTTGTGGCGCCAGATCTCGGACACGAAGCCCTTCACGAAGCCGTCACGCAGCAACATCGCCACGAACTCTGCGCGTCGCCCTGGCTGCACATACCACTCGGTGGCAATGTCCTTGACGCCGCTCAGCATCTGCGCTTCATCGTCATAGCCGTTGAGCTGCACCAGCGCCTGATTGGCGCGCAGCATCTGCCCATCGGGCAGGCTGCGGTAGGCCCCGATCGGCAAGAAATTGAACAGGGTCGAGAAATCCCCGTCGGACGGAGATGGCGGCAGCGTCATGCCACGGATTGTGTCGCAAAGCCCGACTTTTCCCGGCTTGACGTACCCGCTCCCGTGGCACCGCCGGTACAGTTGCCAGCTTGAACCCGCCCTTGAAGGAGCCGCTTTGCAAGTCACCCGCATCCTGGCCGTGCGCCATGGCGAAACCGCCTGGAACCGCGAGACCCGAATTCAGGGTCACACCGACATTGAACTCAACGAGCACGGCCGCTGGCAGGCAGCCCAACTGGCCGAAGCGCTGCGCGAAGAACCGATTGCAGCTGTCTACGCCAGCGACCTGCTGCGAGCGCACGAGACCGCCCAGGCGGTGGCCCGCACCCGGGGACAGCGTGTGACCAGCCACGCAGGTTTGCGCGAACGCTGCTTTGGCCGGTTTGAGGGCCACACCTGGAGCGAGCTGGAACAGCGATTTCCCGAAGAGTCGCTGGCGTGGCGCAAACGCGTGCCCGATTTCGCACCCTTGGGGGGCGAATCCCTGCTGCAACTGCAAGCCCGAGTGGTCTCGGCGGTGGAAGACATCGCCGCCCGGCACCCAGGCGAGCAGATCCTCATGGTTGCGCACGGCGGCGTGCTGGACATTCTTTACCGCTGCGCCACCCGATTGAGCCTGCAGGCGCCACGCAGCTGGGAGCTCACCAACACGGCCATCAACCGGTTGCTGTGGTCACCCGAAGGCCTCAGCCTGGTGGGCTGGGCCGACACCAGCCATCTGCACAACCCTGTTCTGGATGAAGGCCATGCGTGAGACGGCAGCAACGGCGCGCTGGCGCCAGGCCCAAACCTGGATCGGGCATGGCGTGGATGCCATCGATACCCCGTCACTGGTCATCGATCTGGACGCCATGGAGCGCAATCTGGCGCGCATGGCGGCCTTCGCCAGCGAGCATGGCCTGCGGCTGCGGCCGCACGCCAAGATGCACAAGAGTGCTGAACTCGCGCTGCTGCAGATGCGCCACGGTGCGGTGGGCGTGTGTGTGCAAAAGACCGACGAGGCGCTGGCCCTGGCGCAAGCCGGTGTCGGCGACATCTACATCAGCAACGAAGTGATCGCCCCATCAAAGTTGCTGCGTCTGGCGCTGGCGGTGCGCCAGCAGGCCACGCGGTTTTCCATCGCAGTCGACAGTCTGAGCGGCATTGAACGGCTGGCCCACGCACTGCACGCAGCGGGTATCAGTGCGTCGGCGTGCATGGATGTCTTCATTGAAATCGACGTGGGTCACGGCCGCTGCGGTATCCCACCCGGGGCGCCGGCCTTGCCTCTGGCACAAGCCATTGCGCAGCACCCCAGCCTGCGCTTTGGCGGCCTTCAGGCCTACCACGGTGCGGCACAACACCACCGGGCAAGCACCGAGCGCGCTGCCGCACTGGCACGTGCCACCCTTGCCGTGCAGGAGACCTGCCGCCAACTCGATGCGGGAGGTTTCAAGGTGCCCCTGGTCACGGGGGCCGGCACAGGCACCTTCACGCATGAGGCGGCCAGTGGCGTCTGGGGTGAATTGCAAACGGGCTCTTACCTGTTCATGGACGCGGACTACGCGGCCAACGAAACAGATCCGATGGCGCCAGCGTTCGAACACGCCCTGTTCGTCAAAAGCCAGGTGATGAGTCGACACGCCAACCATGCCGTGTGCGACGCCGGGCACAAGAGCCACGCCATCGACAGCGGGATGCCCAGCGTCTGGTTTCCTGGCAACCTGGTCTACACCAGCGGCGGTGACGAGCATGGCGTGTTGCGTGCCAAAGATGACGCTCCGCTGCCCGAACTGGGCGAAGTGGTCTGGCTGGTGCCGGGTCATTGCGACCCAACGGTCAACCTGCACGACTTCATGCTGGGCGTACGAGGTGGATTGGCTGCCGGTGTGGTGGAGCGTGTGGTTCGCGTCGACGCGCGGGGCTGCCTGGGCTGAAGAAGCCCCGACCCTTCGGCTCAGGGCCAACGGGAGTCAGGACTCGGCCGTGACCTGGGCGTAGTGGCCAATCAGCGCCAGCAGTTCGTCTTCGGCATACGGTTTGCCCAGGTAGTGATCCACGCCCAGTTCTCTGGCGTGCTCACGGTGTTTTTCCGCAATGCGCGAGGTGATCATGATCACCGGCAAATCGGACAGGCGCGCATCGCTGCGAATGTTGCGCACCAGGTCAAAACCGTCCATGCGCGGCATTTCGATGTCGGACAACACCACCGTCGGCCGCTCGGCCTGAAGTTTTTCCAGCGCCTGCAGGCCATCGGCCGCCAGCGTGACCCGATAGCCTTCGCGCTGCAACAAACGCTGCGTCACACGGCGCACGGTGATGGAGTCGTCGACCACCAGCACCAACGGCACCGAATTGACCGCAAGGTCCATGGGCATCGGGGTGTCGACAGGCATCTCGCGCGCCGTTCGCTGTTGCTCCGCAACCCAGTTGCGCACCTGTTCGCCATACACCGTGGCCAGAGCCACCGGGTTGTAGATGAGGGCCACCGCACCGGAGGCGAGCACCGACATGCCCGCCAGCCCTGGCAACCTGGAGAGTTGGGACCCAAGGTTCTTTACCACCACCTCCTGATTGCCCAGCACCTCGTCCACGTGCATGGCCACCCGTTGCGCGGCGCTTCGGAAGATGATGACCGGCAAGGTCTTGCCCTTGGACTCCAATGACTGCACCGACGATTGCAGCAAGGCACCGGTCCAGAAGAAAGGCACGGGCTCCCCCGCAACCATGAGCGACCCACTCGAATATGCTTTGGCCAGTTCATCGCCGCTGACACGTCGCACCACTTCCACCAGATTTGAAGGCACGCCAAGTGTCATGGCTCCGGCTCGCAGCATGACCACCTGCGTCACGGCCGTGGTCAGCGGCAAGACAAGCTTGAAGTTGGTGCCTTTTCCAGCCTGCGTTGCTGTCTCGATACGCCCACCCAAGGCCACCACATCGTTGCGCACAACGTCCATGCCGATTCCCCGGCCCGCCAATTCGGACACCTCACGCGCCGTGCTGATGCCGGGCTCGAACACCAGTTGGGCCGCTTCGGCGTCACTCGGGTTGGCGCCGGGTGCCAACAGGCCCTGGGCGATCGCCTTTTCGCGCAAGCGGGGCAGATCCAGACCGGCGCCGTCGTCGGCGAACACCACCGATACGTCGTTGAGTTCCTGCGCCAATGTGATTTCGATCTGCCCTTCAGCAGACTTGCCAGCACTCAAACGATGCTCGGGTGACTCGATGCCATGCACCACGCTGTTGCGCAGCAGGTGTTCAAAGGCCGCGGTCATCCGGTCCAGCACGCCTCGGTCCATTTCGATATTGCCGCCGGTGATGTCCAGGCGCACCTGCTTGCCGGTCTCCTTGGAGGCTTGACGCACCACGCGGTACAGGCGCTCGGAGATGCCTTCAAATTCCACCATGCGGGTACGCAACAGGTCCCGCTGGAGTTCGCGGGTCTGCCGGCCTTGCGCAACCAGGCTGTCTTCGGTCGATTCCACGGCACGCTGCAGATTGCGCTGCACGGTGGCCACGTCGTTCACCGACTCGGCCATCATGCGGGTGAGCTCCTGTACACGCGTGAAACGGTCAAATTCCAACGGATCAAAGGACTGGTCAGCGTCTCGGGCCTGCGCCAAACGCGACTGCATTTGCGTCTCGGCCTGCAACTCAATGTCTCTCAGCTGACCCCTCAACCGGTCAAGGTTACCCGTGAGGTCTTTCAAGGAGCCTCGCAAGGTCACCAGCTCGGACTCCATGCGCGTTCGAGTGATCATCACCTCGCCAGCCTGATTGACCAACCGGTCAAGCAACTCAGGCCGCACCCGCACGGCAGCACCAGCACGCGCTTGCGTGACCGTCGGCGCCACTGGCAAGGTGAGCCCCTCCATGCTTTGGCTGACTGCATTCGGGAGCAAAGTTTCGGGCGCACTCTGCGTCATCGAAGGCTCATCCACCGACACCAACTCAGGTGCAACTCGTTCAGGTGCTGACTGAACCACGTCACTGGATTCAGGATCACGGCTGCGCAAGACCTCAAAACGGGCACTGATGTCGTCGAAGGCCGACTGCAATGGCTCCAGGTCCGAGCTGCGCTGCACGTCAGAACCCAGACGCTCCGCCGTGGTTTCCATGCGGTGCACCATCTCACCGAGGCGCAATGCGCCAGCCAGACGGGCGCTGCCCTTGAGGGTGTGCAGATTGCGAAGCACTTCGGAGCGAGCACTGCCGTTGTCGGGACGGGCGACCCATTGGCGCAAAGCTCCTTCAAGTTGCGGCAGAAGCTCCTGTGCCTCTTCGGCAAAGATCGGGAACAGATCGACGTCAATCGTGTCCAGCACGTCGATGTCGTCGTCGATGTCCTGCACGTGCACGTTGTCTGCACGGTGGCCGTCCGCATGGGGTGCCACAAAGTCAATGGCAGGCTCGACCAGTGAGGGCAAATCGAACGTCGTCAATGGTGAAAAGCTCGATGCCGGTATCTCTGGTTCCTCGGCGGGCAGCAGCTCCACAGTTTCCGGGGGCACCCATTCGCTCACGCCGTTTTCAATCACCTGCAGCGACTCGTCGACAGCAAGATCGTGAGGGGCCATTGGTTCTTCAGGTACCGGATCGTGCACCACGCAATAGAGCGCTTCCAACAGCTGCGGATCGGGCTCCTTGAGAAAGCCTGCAGCAAACTGGTGCAGGAGGCGGCGGATATCCTCCGATGCATCGACAAACAATTGCGCCTGCTCAGGCGTTGCCGTTGCACCCGCCTGCTGGTGAAGGCTCACCGAACCGAGAGCGTGTTCCAAAGCGCGAGCAATGTCTGACAGCGACTGAAAACCTACTGTGGCAGAACTGCCAGCCAGAGAGTGCGCCAAGGCTTCGGCCTGCTCGGGCACCGGTTCATGACGCTCCAGCGCCCATTCGGCCAAACCGGTGCACAAACGACGCGACCACTCATCTGCCTCGTTGAGGTAAACGTTGTAAAGCTTCAGCCCAATGCGCAGCGAGCCGATCACCCGCGTCTGCTCATCGGGCATGTCCTCGCCGGCGGGCTCCGGGGTCGAGGACTCGTGTGGTGCGACCTCCTCAGCGGCTGCGGCAATCTGCTCAGGTTCGTGTGGTTCAGGCTCCGCCAGCGACAGACCTTCCGAGATCTCGGCGACAGGAGCGTCCTGAACAGGGGCTTCTTGATCTTCCTTCTCAGGCTCCTTGGCGGAGAACGCAGCCAAGCTACCGAAGTCGATGTCTTCCAGCAATTGTTGAGGGGCGGACATATTGACCGCAGACTCTGGCGCCAGATCGAGGAATGCGGTGTCAAACGTGGGCTCTTCTTCCGGCTCAGCAACCGCCGAACGTTCCTCGAGCTCTGGCACTGCCTGGCTGTTCAGATCAACGGCAAGGCGATCTGGTTCGCCCGGATCGACAACCACTTCGGGCCCCGTCGAAACCCCTCGCCGGTCAGCAATGTCTACTTCTTCACCCGAAGTACCTACATCGGGCTGAGCCCCAACATCAGTCAATGGGACCAGGGGCAGGTAGCGGCCGAAGTCGCGCAGAGCCTCAGCGCTGGCTCTGAATGGCTGCGCCTTCCATCTGCTCTCGCGCCTCGCTGAAATGTCATCCACCCAGTGCGAAAACTCGGTCATCGCCTGACTGGTCAACATCAACAGCGGCGGATTGGCGGGTCGCTGTTCGGCCAGCACCGTGTTGAGCAATTGTTCCATCGCCCATGCAGCCTGCCCGAACTCTTCAAGCCCCACCATCCGTGAGCTGCCTTTGAGCGTGTGGAAGGCACGCCGCAGCGTGGTAAGGTTTTCCAGGTCGCCAGGCTGCACTTGAAGATGACCCACGGCGTCCAATCCGTTGCCGACCACTTCGCGGGCTTCCTCCAGAAAGATGTCGAGCAAATCATCTTCATCGTTGTCTTCACTGTCCCCGTCGGCCTGCTCCCGGTCGTTGACCTGCAAAGACGCCTCCGAGAGGCCGACCAGGGCATGAGCACCTGCAGCGGCATCGTCGCCAACCACTGCTCCCGCTGCCTCGCGAGCTGCCCGTGCAACGCCCGACTGTTCCGCCAGCGTGGCCTGCGCGGCCAAAGAGTCGAGCTGCTCGCTGAGATCAACGAGGCTCATGCCGCCTTCGACCTCGCTCACCACCTGCTGAACGCCATCACTGATCGCTCGCGCCTCACTGAGCGCGGGCGAGTTCCGGAGGTCGGCACTGGGTGCGCGACCCATAAGAGGCACGAGCTCTCCCTTTTCGTCGTCGAAGGCGAACAGTTTCTTGGCCAGCGTTGGCTGGTAATTCAACATATCCACCAACAGACTCATGGCACTGAGGTTGTTGCCCAGTTGCTGGAACGTACCGGCCTCGCGGGCCATGGCCTCGTCCACCTCGGTATCGAGGATCTGCTCAACCATCGTGCGCATGCGGGTCACCGCGAGCACCGCATGATCGAGACCCAGCACCGACAGGACGCCACGCATCTGTGCCAGCTGCGACACGGCCACGTGAAGACCGGCTTTCTCTTGCGGCATCCGGAAGAACTGGTCAAGTGATTTTTCGACTTCGCCCAGCGACACTTTGAGCTCCCCGACCACGCTGCCCATGGTCTGGCGATCACTGACCCGACGGTAGAGTTGCTCCATCCAAGCATCCAGCGGCTGGGCCGGCTGACCCGACATCACGGCCTCAAGTCGCTCGGCAAGGGCTTGCGTGCGAGCTGTGAGCTCTGGCGCACTGGGATCAAAATCTTCGAAGGCCGCCTCGAGGTACAGCGTCGTCGTGGCAACCTCCATCGCCAACTCAGGGCTGACGCCGCCGGGCTCCTTCACGGCATGATCAGCAGCCTTCACAAGCGCCTGGGCCAGCACTGTGCTGGCCGGATGCAACTTGAGCAACGAATCACCAATAAGACCAAACTGGTCGGCCACCTGACGTGCTCGGCTGGCATCTCCACCTGCATAGAGCGACCAGGCTTCTTTGGCCGAATTGATGCGTTTGCGCGCTTGCGCCAGGACGGCAGGGTCGTAACGACCAAGGGTCGCAATGTGGTAGTCCACAGCGGGAGAAACGCCCAGACCAAAGGCTGCTTGCACGGCGGCCAGCTGTGGCGCGATCTCTTCCGAGACGTGGCTGGGCTGCGCGCAGAAGAAGAGCAGGTCGTGCAGCAAGGTTTCAGACACCTGAGATTTGCCCTGCGACAAGGTCACGAACTGCATCAGGATCCGCGAAAAGGCCCGTTTGACGTAGACATCGCATGGCAGAAGCCGCTGGGAAACTGCCTCGAAAAAACCGGAGGCCACCCGCCAGAAGGTTCTTGTACGAGTGTCACTCGCTCCCGCCGAGAGTCCGGCGCACAGTTTGACCAGTTGCTGGGCCGCTGCCTGACTCTCGGTTTTGACAACCAGTAGCACCAGTCGGTCGAACAGAGAACGAATCGATGCATCGCATGCCAGTGGCGTGCGACCCGTTGGCGCCGCCACCTCCACACCATGGTGATCAAATGGCCAAAGGTCTGCCGGGTGGACACGCTCTGCAGCGGCCAGCTCCTGGACCTCGCGGTACTGAGAAAACAGCGCCACCGGCTGCACCGGTTTGTTGTTGAGAACAGCTTCGAGGTATTCGACCAAGGCAAAGCTGGCCCGCTCAACTTTGGCCGCAGCTGCTTCATTGCAAACCTGGGGACGCTGGACGAAGCGCTGCACGGCGGCTTCCATGGCTCTCAGAACCTGCGCAGGCGCGCCCAGCCCGACCATTTCCAGAGCGCCGACGGCCTGATGCAACTGTTGACGTGCTTGACGCAACGAAGCGGGATCCACAGCCTGCAAGTCGTCCATGCGCGACTGCTCTGTCTCTCGAACAAATCGCTTGATTGCCTTGTTGGCGCCATCAAGCGATTTGCGCAATTCGTCAAACACCCAAGCCAACGGACCGAGGTCGGCTACAGGTGGATCCATCTGCAGACTGTCGGTGGCGGTGTCGAGCATGTTGGTCTTGGAGTAAAGGTCCGATTGGGGCAATCAAGCGATCTTGAACCGCGACACCGACTGGCGAAGTTCTTCGGCCATGGCCGAGAGTTCACGCACCTGCTGCGCCGTGGAGCGGGTGCCCTCGCCGGTCTGCTCGGTCACGGCAAAGATGTGCTGGATGTTGCCCGCCACCTCGTTGGCCGAATCGGCTTCGCGGGACGCAGCGTTGGAAATCTGTTCGATCAGCTCGGCCAGTCGGCGCGACACACGGTCGATCTCGGACAGCGCGGTACCGGCGTTGTCAGACAGCTTGGCCCCTTCGACCACACCCTGCGTGGATCGCTCCATGGCGGCCACGGCATCTTGCGTGTCGGTCTGAATCGCCTTCACCAGCGCCGAGATCTGACGCGTGGCGTCGGCTGAACGTTCGGCCAGTCGCTGCACCTCTTCGGCAACCACCGAGAAGCCGCGACCCGCTTCACCTGCCGAGGCCGCCTGGATGGCCGCGTTCAACGCCAGTACGTTGGTCTGTTCGGTGATGTCGGAAATCAGCTCGGTGATCTCGCCAATCTCTTGCGACGACTCACCCAGCCGCTTGATGCGCTTGGAGGTTTCCTGGATCTGGTCGCGAATCGAATTCATACCGCCAATGGCATCCTGCACGGCCTGCAGACCCGACTCGGCAGCTTGCAGTGAAGCGCGGGCCACTGTGGCCGACTCTTGCGCTTGACCAGACACCTGGTTGATTCGTTGCGCCATGTCCAGCACGGACTGACCGGTTTCACGAATCTCTCGGAGCTGCTCGGTGGAAGCAGCCAGCAGTTCGGTCGAAGTGCTTTCCACCGCCGACGTCGTTTGCGCCACGCGGGTGGCCGTGGCCTGCACGTTGCCCACGAGCGATCGCAGTTCTTCCACGGTGTAGTTCACCGAGTCGGCGATGGCGCCCGTGATGTCCTCGGTCACCGTGGCTTCTTGCGTAAGGTCACCCTCAGCAACCGTCTGCAGTTCGTTCATCAAACGCAAGATGGCGGCTTGGTTGGCGTCGTTGACACGCTTGGCGTCCTGCTCCTGCGACTCGGCAGCCAGACGTTGCGATTCCGCCATCAGTTGTCGCTGACGGCTCTCTTGGAGCTGAACGTAAGCGAGACCACCGGCACACAAAAGTGCAAACAAAGCGGAAAACAGCAGCGCACCAAACTCGCCACCACTCAACCCGGAGCGCGAGGTGAGCTCCGATTGCAGGCGCTGCAATCCCAGACGCAGTGGTTCGCTGTCGGCAATGATGCTGGCCTGTGCCTCACGGGCAGAAACCAGGCCCTGGAGGTTGCCCAAGATGGCGCCTGCTTCAACCCGTGTTTGCTCGTAGAGAGCCTGCAAGGCGCCAAGCCGCTCACGAACTTGCTCGTCTCTGGCGGCGGCCAGCCTCAGCTCTTCACTGCCACTCAACAAGCCTTCAGATATCTCTTTGAACGTGTTCAAGTCCTTGCCCAGCAAGAACACCGCCTCTGGGCTCACCCCTTCAAGCGTGAGGAATTCGTTGGCCGATTTGCCGATGCGCTGGGTCAGCATCACCAATTGACCCGAGGCGGAGATCTCGGTCGCGGGAGCGTTTTGCTGAAGCTTCAGCGAAGAGATGGTTTCAGCAATTTCCAGAAGGTCAGATGACTGTCGGTTGATGGTGCGCAAAGCATTGCCCACCTGGGTCAGGATGCCTTCCTGCGCCAACACGGCGGCCGCATTGCTCTCAGCTGAGTCAATGCGAGGAACCAATTCATCCAGCTGCGCCGTGTACTCGGGGCCCAACGCATCGATGGACAACTCGGCGTCTCCTTGCTTCAAACCGCGCACGCTGCGAGACAACACGTCTGAGCTGTCGCGAACCTCGGGAAATGCGGCTGGACTGCCGATCAAAGCCTGAGAAACGCTTTTGGCCAAACGCTGCGACTGCATGAGCGCCTGACCGCTGGCTGCGAGTTGCTGACTGACCTTCTCGGTCTGACTGAGCACAAAAAAGGTGACCGCTCCAAGCACCACCAGGCCGAACGCGAGGAGAACCGCGAGCGTCCGCTGATGCTGTTCAGCGGGCCGCCGACCCAGCAATGGAACAGAAATCAGGCCGGACTGCTCAGTGCCCTCATCATCCTCAGCCATGAGGATGTTGCCTGAGAAGTCGTCAGCCTGAGGGTCGGGAGCGAGTCGCGCCGCAGCCAGTTCTGCAGCCTCTTGATCAGTGACAGCAGACAACTCACCTTCATCATCGGCTTTTTTCTTGAACAGTCCCTGGAATCGATCAAGCGTGGCCATGTAAACACCTTCCAACAGAAAACCAGTGAGAAAAAACCGTATCGGTCAAACGTATGTGTCGTCAGGCGGATATCGCGAGGAATTCAGGCTCGCTAACCAGCAACTGCAAGTCCAACTCTTGCCAAGGCAACCCCTGCCCATCGACCAAGGTTCGGTTGAAATAGGAGGGTGATTGGTCCGGCTTGTTGACCAGACCGCTGAACATGGCGGCACTGCGCAATCCGAGCAGTCGATCAATCCAGATGACGGCATTGACACCGAGTGCAGTGTGCAGGCTGACCAGGCGCGACTCTGAAGTGATGCGGTCGACTTGGCGAGTGTCCAGTGCTCGTGAAGACTCAGGCATGCCTGCACCAACCAGTGTCGCGAGATCAATCACTCCGTGCAGACCACCCCTTAAATTGGCGACGCCCACGAACCACGGCTTGGTGTAGGGCACACGCTGAACTGCAGACCACGGAAAAATCTCTCCGGACTGCACCAGCGGCAACAAGTAGCGGCGCCCATCAGCTTCAACTGCCAGCCATGCCGCTGTCACAGCCTGCGTCTTGGCGACACTCAACCGCTGGGCCAAACGTTCCTGCAAATCCTTCAGTGATTGTCGTTTGGCCATGCTGGATGGAATTCAGTTCAAGCTCGGTTCAGCCCAATGCTCGGATTTTGGAAAGCAACTCTTCACCATTGACTGGTTTGGTCACATAGTCGCGTGCCCCTTGCCGCATTCCCCAGACCCGGTCTGTCTCCAGATTCTTGCTGGTACACATCACGATCGGGATGCTGGAATATTGAGGATCGCGAGTGATGGCACGCGTCAACTGAAATCCATTCTGACCGGGCATGACAACGTCCATCAGGATCAAGTCGGGCTTTTCCTCTCCTAGGCGACGGAAGGCCTCGTCCGCATTCTCAGCGGTCCTCACGTTGTAGCCATTTTTACTCAACAGATTCGGTTTTTGAATCGTCGACAACGAGGATTTTGTGGATGGCCATCATGCAGCTCCGGCTAGGTTGGCACCGAACTGCTGCACGGCATGCAGCAGTTGGTCTTTGGTGAAGGGTTTGGTGAGGTAGTCCTGCGAGCCCACCATGCGTCCTCGTGCTTTGTCAAAGACGCCGTCTTTGGACGAAAGCATGACCACAGGGATGTTTGCGAATCTCACATTGCGCTTGATGATGGCGCAGGTTTGATAGCCGTCCAGGCGCGGCATCAGGATGTCGCAAAACACAAGGTCGGGCTGGTAGTCGTTGATCTTGGCGAGTGCATCGAAACCATCGTCTGCCAGCAGGACTTCGTGTCCACCCTGCTTCAGGAATATCTCGGCGCTGCGCCGGATGGTGTTGCTGTCGTCAACGACAAGGACTTTCAAGGGCGGGGTTGTGCTCACGGTTCACAGGCTCCAGAAAATGGGTCAGGAAGTGGGACGCAAATGTCTTGAATGCCAGAGCCGTGTCCGGCGTCAGCGGCAGCCGGTGATCAAATTTGAACCATCTCGAAATCCTCTTTGCGTGCACCGCATTCGGGGCAGGTCCAGTTCATCGGCACCTGGTCCCAAGGGGTTCCAGCTGGTACGCCGTGCTCGGGAGATCCCTGCGCTTCGTCAAATCAGGCACATCCAAGTCTTGGTTTCGGTCATGGTTATAGGGGGCCTTGTCATAGAATGCAAGCATTGTATCGAGCGAGGTACAGCCCTTCAGGAGCCGTTTTCGGCCTTCTGTCTAATGCCTAGTTTGAAGCGTCAGGATGATTCTGCGGGCATCTTCCACACGAATCCGATCCCACTCTCAACCCATGCCCGATACACCCGAAAAAACAACACCTGCAGCGCTTGCACAACCGGGCGAAGCGACTTTGCCGTGCGTGATGGTGTTCAACGCCAACGATCCCAGCGGCGCGGGTGGACTGAGCGCAGACATCACCGCGATGTCGAGCGCATCGGTGCACGTACTGGCGGTGGTCACCGGTGCCTACGTGCGTGACACTTCCGACATCCACGATCACTTTTCTTTTGATGAAGAGGCCGTGGCCGACCAAGCCCGGTGCGCGCTGGAAGACATGCCGGTGCAGGCTTTCAAGGTCGGCTTCGTAGGCAACCCCGAGAACCTCAGTGTGGTCGCAGAGATCACGGCCGACTATGCCGACGTGCCCGTTATCGCCTACATGCCCGATCTCTCCTGGTGGGACGAACTCGCGATAGAGACCTACCTCGACGCCACGTCAGAACTCCTGCTGCCGCAGACAACAGTGCTCGTGGGCAACCACAGCACACTGTGCCGCTGGCTGCTGCCCGAGTGGGAAGGTGATCGTCCGCCGAGCCCGCGCGATGTGGCCCGTGCCGCTGCCGTGCATGGCGTGCCTTACACACTGGTCACAGGTTTCAATGCAGCCGACCAATACCTGGAGAGCCATCTCGCTTCGCCCGAAGCGGTGCTGGCGACAGCGCGCTATGAGCGCTTCGAGGCCACCTTCACCGGTGCGGGCGACACGCTATCCGCAGCGCTGTGCGCTCTGATCGCTGGCGGCAGCGATCTTCAATCGGCTTGTGCCGAGGCACTCACCTACCTCGACCAATGCCTCGACGCGGGCTTTCAACCCGGCATGGGCCACGCAGTGCCCGACCGGCTATTCTGGGCGCACGAAGAAGACGATGAAGGCGAAGATCCAGCGGGCGATGCCGGCTCAGACAGCACGCTCGACGCCGACGACTTCCCGCTCGATACCACCCGGCATTGATCTGCCCGCGCTCAACGTTCGCTGCGCGCTTTTTCTCCACCACCACAGCCTTGCTCCATGACCACTGTCGATCGCAACCAGCAACTGTTTGACCGCGCCAAGGTCCTGATCCCGGGCGGTGTGAATTCACCGGTGCGCGCCTTCCGCGCGGTGGGTGGCACACCCCGTTTCGTGCAACGCGCGCAGGGTGCGTACTTCTGGGACGCGAACGGCCAGCGCTACATCGATTACATCGGCTCCTGGGGGCCGATGATCCTGGGTCATGGCCATCCCACCGTGGTGGAAGCCGTGCAGAAGGCCGTGCTCGAAGGCTTCTCGTATGGCGCACCGACCGAGCGCGAAGTGGAGCTGGCCGAAGAGATCATCAAGCTCGTGCCCAGCATCGACATGGTTCGACTCGTGAGCTCGGGCACCGAGGCCGGCATGAGCGCTATCCGCCTTGCACGCGGGGCAACCGGGCGCAAGAAGATCATCAAGTTCGAAGGTTGCTACCACGGCCACGCGGATGCGCTGCTGGTCAAGGCCGGCTCGGGTCTGGCCACCTTCGGCAACCCCACCAGCGCCGGCGTGCCACCCGAGGTGGTGCAGCACACCATCGTGCTCGAGTACAACAACGTCGAACAACTCGAAGCGGCTTTCGTTGAACACGGTCCTGAAGTGGCCTGTCTGATGATCGAACCCATCGCAGGCAACATGAACTTCGTGCGCGCCAGCGTGCCCTTCATGAAGCGTTGCCGGGAGCTGTGCACCCAACACGGCGCACTGCTGGCGTTCGACGAGGTGATGACCGGCTTCCGCGTGGCACTGGGCGGCGCACAAAGTGTCTACGCGAAGCTCATTCCCGGCTTCGAGCCCGACATGACGGTGATGGGCAAGGTAATCGGTGGCGGCATGCCGCTGGCCGCCTTTGGCGCCAAGCGCGCGGTGATGGAACAGCTCGCGCCCCTGGGTGGCGTGTACCAGGCGGGCACGCTCTCAGGCAACCCGGTGGCCACTGCCTGCGGTCTGGCCACGTTGCGCGAAATCCAGAAACCCGGCTTCTACGAGAACGTCTCGGCCTCCACCCGTTCGCTGGTGGACGGCCTGACCGCTGCCGCGCACGCCGAAGGCGTGACGATGTGCGGCGACAGCCAAGGCGGCATGTTCGGCTTCTTCCTGTTTGACGAGTTACCACAGAACTACGCCAAGGTGATGACCACCGACGGCCCCAAGTTCAACCAACTCTTCCACGGCCTGCTGGACCGCGGTGTGTACATCGCGCCGGCTCTGTACGAAGCCGGCTTTGTGAGTGCGGCGCACACGGCGCAGGACATCGCGGATACGGTCGCGGCTGCGCGCGAGGTGTTCAAACTGTTGCCGCGCTGAAGCGTCGAGAAGTCCAACGAAAAAGGCCGCTGGTTCAAAGCGGCCTTTTTCATGGGGTGGGCACGCTCAATGCCGGAAGTGGCGAACGCCGGTGGTGACCATCACCACGCCACGCTCGTCCGCCGCATCGATCACCTCCTGATCACGCATGGAGCCGCCGGGCTGGATCACGCAGCTCGCGCCGGCATCCACGACCACGTCCAGACCATCGCGGAACGGGAAGAAGGCGTCGCTGGCCACGGCCGTTCCTTGCAGCGACAGCTTGGCGTGGCCCGCCTTGATGCTGGCAATGCGCGCCGAATCCAAGCGGCTCATCTGGCCGGCGCCCACGCCCATGGTCATGCCGTCCTTGCAGAACACGATGGCGTTGGACTTGACGAACTTGGCCACGGTCCAGGCGAACATGAGGTCGTCGAGCTGCTGTTCGGTGGGCTGCAACTTCGTCACGACCTTGAGGTCGACACGGGTGAGCACGTGGTTGTCGGCCGACTGCATCAGCAGGCCCGAGCCGATTCGCTTGATGTCGGTGAGGTTCAGGCCTTTGTCCCAAGCGGTGGGGCCACCGGGTGGCAGCGCGATTTCGAGCACGCGCACATTGGCCTTGGCCTTGAACACCTCCAGCGCTTCGGGCGTGTAGCCCGGCGCCATCAGCACTTCAACGAACTGCTTGCTGATCGCCAACGCACCCGCGCCGTCGAGCACGCGGTTGAGCGCGATGATCCCGCCGAAGGCGCTGGTGGGATCCGTCTGGAAGGCCTTGCTGTAGGCCTCGAGCGCATCTTTGCCCACGGCCACGCCGCAGGGGTTGGCGTGTTTGACGATCACGCACGCCGGCACGTCGAAGCTCTTCACACATTCCCACGCCGCATCGGCGTCGGCGATGTTGTTGTAGCTGAGTTCCTTGCCCTGCAACTGCTTCGCGGTCACCAGCGAGCCGGGAGCGGGGTGCAGGTCGCGGTAGAAGGCGGCGGTCTGGTGCGGGTTCTCGCCGTAGCGCAGGTCCTGCAGTTTCACAAAGCGGCCGTTGGCCTGCGCCGGGTATTCGCTGCGCGCGGGCACCGCGGCAGCGGCGTCGAACGCGATGCCGGAGAGGTAGTCGCTGATAGCGCCGTCGTAGTTGCTGATGCGGTTGAACGCGGCCACCGACAGGGCGAAGCGCGTCGCGTCGCTCAGCTTGCCCGAAACTTTGAGTTCGGCAATCACACCCGCGTATTGCGATGCGTCGGTCAACACCGCCACGTCTTTCCAATTCTTCGCAGCGCTGCGCACCATAGCCGGGCCGCCGATGTCGATGTTCTCGATGGCGTCGTCCAGCGTGCAGCCCGGCTTGGCCACGGTGGCTTCAAACGGGTAGAGGTTGACGATCAGCAGGTCGATGGTGTCGATGCCGTGGGTCTTGAGCGCAGCCATGTGCTCGGGCAGGTCGCGACGGGCCAGCAGGCCGCCGTGCACCTTGGGGTGCAGCGTCTTCACGCGGCCGTCCAGCATCTCGGGGAAGTGGGTGACCTCAGCCACCTCGGTCACTGGCAGGCCTTTCTCGGCGAGCAGTTTGGCGGTGCCGCCGGTAGAGATGAGGGACACGCCCAAACTGTGCAGGGCCTGGGCGAGTTCGACGATGCCGGTCTTGTCGGAGACGGAAATGAGTGCGCGCATGAACAGGGTCTTGGTGGTTTTTGAAAGGGGACGGGCTCAATCGATCAGCTTGTGTTCGAGCAGTTTTTTGCGCAGCGTGTTGCGGTTCAGGCCCAACCACAGCGCGGCGCGCGACTGGTTGTGCTGCGCCTGCTCCATCACCACTTCAAGCAGCGGTTTTTCGACCGCCTTGACCAGCATGTCGTGCAGGTTGGCCGGGTCGGTGCCGTTGAGGTCGTGGAAGAAATCTTCCATGGCGGCACGCACACAGTCGTGCAGGTTGTTCTTGTTCATGCGGCCAGTTTCCAGTTGTCTCTCGGGGTTGTTGTTGTGTCGCTGGACCAGGCGTCCAGGCTCTCGCTCACGCAGCGCAGCTGCTCTTCCACCGTGGTGGTGGTGTTCACGCGGGCGCGAAACACCGCGGCAGCACCCGCAGGCAACGGCAGCGACTGCGCATACCAGCCCAAGTGCTTGCGCGCACTGCGCACGCCGGTGAATTCGCCATACAGGTCGTAGTGGTCGTGCAGGTGGTCCAGCAGCCAGACGCGCACCTCAGCCAGGTCGGGCGGCGGCAGGTGCTCGCCGGTGGCCAGGAAGTGTGCGATCTCGCGAAAGATCCACGGCCGGCCTTGCGCGGCACGGCCGATCATGATCGCGTCGGCGCCCGTGCGGCGCAGCACCTCGCGCGCCTGCTCCGGGCTGTTGATATCGCCGTTGGCCACCACCGGAATGCGCACGCGGCTTTTGATGTGGGCCACGGTGTCGTGTTCGGCCTGACCCTTGTAGCCTTGCTCTCGGGTTCGGCCGTGCACGGTGAGCATCTGCACACCGGCAGCTTCAGCCGCGAGTGCAAGAGTGGGCGCGTTGCGCACACCCGCACACCAGCCGGTGCGCATCTTGAGCGTGACAGGTACGCCGTTCGGTTCACACGCGGCCACTACGGCCTGCACGATCTCGATGGCCAATGTTTCGTCCTGCATGAGGGCCGAACCAGCCCACTTGTTGCAGACCTTCTTGGCTGGGCAACCCATGTTGATGTCGATGATCTGTGCGCCACGGTCGATGTTGTAGCGCGCGGCATCCGCCATCATTTGCGCGTCGGTGCCGGCAATCTGCACCGCAATCGGTGCGGCTTCACCGTCGTGGTTGGCGCGCCGCGAGGTCTTCAGACTGTCTTGCAGATCGGGGCGCGAGGTCACCATCTCGCTGACTGCGTAACCTGCGCCCAGCCGTTTGCACAGCTTGCGAAACGGCCGGTCTGTCACACCTGCCATGGGCGCAACAAACAGGGCATTGGGCAGGGTGAAGGCCCCGAGTTGCATGGCGGTGGGAGAATGTGGGTGGTTGGATGTGGCCTTCGCAGGCCCGGCCAGTGTGGAGAGCGAAGGAACGCGATTCTACCTGCCTGTTTTTTCAGCAGGCGATAAACGAACCCTTGCTTTCGCATTTCACACAACACCACGCACAACGCTCCTTGCAACGCCGATCGACGGCGTTTTTTTCTGCTCCCCATGCCCGACTGGTTGAACCACCTGATGCAACTGCTGGCGCTGCCCCAATACGGGTTGAGCACCGTGTTCGTTGTGGCCTTCATCTCGGCCACGTTGCTGCCCATGGGTTCGGAGCCCGCGGTGTTCGGCCTGATCAAGCTCAACCCCGAGCTGTTCTGGCCCGCCATCCTGGTGGCCACGGCCGGCAACACGCTGGGTGGTGCAGTGAGCTGGGCCATGGGTCTGGGCACCCACAAGGCGGTGGACAAGGCGCACGGACACCACGTCGATGTGCGCGCGCTGAAATGGTTGGAGCGCTTCGGGCCCAAGGCCTGTCTGCTGAGCTGGCTGCCGGTGGTGGGCGACCCGCTGTGCGCGGTGGCCGGCTGGTTGAAGTTTCCGTTCTGGCCGTGTTTGGCCTACATGGCCATCGGCAAGTTCGCGCGCTACCTCACCGCCACGGCGGTATTGCTCTGGTTCTTCCCTGGCGCCTACCAGGGATGAGCGCCAGCACTTCCGCCCTGCCACGCGCCCTCTGGGCCCTGATGGTCGGCAACTTCGTGATCGGCACCGGCGTGATGGTGGTGCCGGGTACGCTCAATGACATCAGCCAGTCGCTGGGCGTCTCGATCCCGCAGGCCGGTCAGCTCATCACGGCGGCGGCCATCCTCATGGGTCTGGGCGCGCCGGCCTTTGCCAGCCTCGTGGCCGGCTGGGACCGGCGGCGCCTGCTCACCATCTCGTTGCTCTGGTATGGCCTGCTCACCGCCGCCTGCGCGCTGGCGCCGAGCTACGCCAGCCTGCTGCCCTTGCGTGTGCTCGCCGTCATTTCCCCCGCCGTGTTCACACCACAAGCAGCGGCTTGCGTGGGCCTGCTGGTGCCACCTCATCAGCGCGGGCGCGCCATCACCTTTGTCTTCCTCGGCTGGTCGGTGGCCTCGGTCATGGGCATGCCGCTGTCGGCCTGGATCGGCGGCTCGCTGGGCTGGCGTTGGGCGTTTGGCCTGGTCGCGCTGATGTCGCTGGCCAGCGCGGCCTGGGTCTGGCGTGAGATGCCCGACGGCATCAGACCCGCAGCGCTGTCGCGCCAGGCCTGGCAAGCCACGCTGGGCTCGGCAACGCTCATGCTGGCCGTGGGTGTGACGCTGCTCTCGGCCTTCGGGCAGTTCACGCTGTTCTCCTACTTCGCGCCCTACTTCTTTCAAACGCTGGGCCTGGGCGGCGGCGCGCTCTCGCTCATGTTTTTGTGGTTCGGCGCGTTTGGTCTGGCGGGCAACGTGGGCATGTCGCGCTGGATCGACCGCATCGGTGCGGCGCGCGCGGTGTTCATCTCGCTGGGCCTGATCGTGCTCAGCCTGCTGCTGTGGCCACTGGGCCAGGGTGGTGTGTGGCAGCAGGCGCTGGTGCTGGTGCCGTGGGCGCTAGGCTGCTTCGCGGTGAACTCGGCGCAGCAGGCGCGTCTTGTGCACATCTCGCCCGCGCTGGCACCGGCCACGGTGGCGCTCAACACCTCGGCCATGTACGGCGGTCAGGCTTTGGGCGCGGCGCTGGGCGGGCTGATGATTGCGCAGGGCCGCATGCTCAGCCTCAACCGGGTGGGACTGGTGGTGCTGATGTTTGCCATGGCCCTGAGCGTGTGGGCCGCGCGGACTCAGAAGCGCTCGTAAGGCAGCAGGTAGCGCCATTCGCCCACCGGCAGCCCAGCCAGCGAAATGCGGCCCAGCCGCAAGCGGCGCAAGGCGGTGAGCTGCAAACCGGCGCGTTCGCACAGGTGCGCCACCTGGCCCGGTCGGTTGCCCTTGATTGCCAAACGCAAGCGCAGCTCGCTCTGCCAGCTGGCACGCGCCGAGGGCACGGCCCAGCCATCAAAAAACAGCGCCTTGCCCAAGGACTTCAGCACCGCATCCCGCCGGGCTTCGTCTTCCAGCTCGGGATCGGCCGCCACCTCGGCCAGCCACTCGTGTTCGAGCTGGCCCGCGTCGTCGGTCATCTTGCGCGCCACGCCGGGGTTCTGGGTGAACACCATCAAACCGCTGGCCTTGGTGCCCAGCGGCGACACCGGCAGCAGTTTGTGCAGGTGTGCCTTGAGCGGCCGCACGCCCGAGCGGTCGCCCTTGAAGCGGTTGCTGCCGGTGAACCACTTGGCGGCCAGCGCATCGGGTAGCAGGGGTTCGTCGGGCAACACGCGGTTGGCCGGCTTGTGCCAGATCAGCGTCATCGACTCCAGCGGCTCCAGCTTGGCCTTGGGGTCGAGCAGCACGGTCTGGTGATCGCGCACACGATCCATGGGCTCTTCCACCACCACGCCGTCCACCCGCACCCAGCCGCCGGCGATGTAGTTTTCGGCGTCGCTGCGCGAGCACGGCAGTTGCGCCG
>LNFM01004958.1_pt1 | contig 23746 bp, 20 predicted proteins | sample 596031 | NCBI WGS metagenome assembly LNFM01 (sample SAMN04254537, study PRJNA301005) | activated carbon metagenome | isolation source: dual media filters at the Ann Arbor, Michigan drinking water treatment plant | place: USA: Ann Arbor | reverse complement strand
ACGCTCCACTTCGAGGAATCGAGCATGATCGGCACGCGACTGATATCGGGATCGGACGCAATGCGGTTCAGGAATTCGACCATCAGGGCTTCGGAATCGAGCAGTCCCTCATCCATGTTGATGTCGATGATCTGCGCGCCGTTGTCGACCTGCTGACGCGCGATGTCGAGCGCGGCTTCGAGCTGGCCTTCCTTGACGAGGGCGGCGAACTTCGGCGAGCCGGTGACATTGGTGCGTTCACCGACATTGATGAAGCCGGTCTCGGGTGTCAGGTTCAGCGGCTCGAGCCCGGACAGGCGGCAGTAGCGCGGCAGCGTCGGCACGCTGCGCGGCGTGACGCCGCGTAACGCGGCGCCAATCGCCGCGATATGTTCCGGCGTCGTCCCGCAACAGCCGCCGGCCATGTTCAGGTATCCCGCCTCGGCGAAGTCGCGCAGGATGCCGGCCATGTGCGCCGGTGTGTCGTCGTATTCTCCGAACTCGTTCGGCAGACCGGCATTCGGATGCAGGCTGACGAAGGTGTCCGCCACCCGCGACAGCTCGCTCACGTAGGGCCGGAGATCCTCGGCGCCCAGCGCGCAGTTCAGCCCGATGAACAGCGGCTGTGCATGGCGCACCGAGTTCCAGAATGCTTCGGTGGTCTGGCCCGTCAGCGTGCGACCGCTGCGGTCGGTGATCGTGCCGGAAATCATGATTGGCAGACGGCGGCCGAGCTGCTCGAAGTACTGCTCGATGGCGAACAGGGCGGCCTTCGCATTCAGCGTGTCGAAAATCGTCTCGACGAGCAGGATGTCCGCGCCACCTTCGACGAGGCCGTCGATCGCCTCCAGGTAGGCGAGCCGCAGCGTGTCGAAGGTCACGTTGCGGAAACTCGGATCGTGCACATCGGGTGACACCGACGCCGTACGGTTGGTCGGTCCGAGAACGCCCGCAATGAAGCGCTGACGCCCGTCGCGCGCATTGTCGATGACGCTTCTGGCGAGCTTCGCCGCCGCGAAGTTCAGCTCGCGCGCGAGCGATGACAGGTCGTAATCGGCCTGGGCGACGGACGTCGAGTTGAAAGTGTTGGTCTCGATGATGTCCGCGCCGGCCTCGACGAAAGCGCCGTGTATCCCGGCAATGAGGTCCGGCTGCGTCAGCGTCAGCAGGTCGTTGTTGCCTTTGAGATCGATGGCGTGGGACGCGAACCGCTCGCCGCGGTAATCCTGCTCGGTGAGCCGGTGACGCTGGATCATCGTCCCCATCGCGCCGTCGAGCAGCAGGATCTCGCGCTCCAGCCGTGCGCGGAGCAGTGCTTCGGTGTTCATCATGCGTGGCATGCCTGTCCTGTTGTCATGTTGGTGCTCGCTCAGGCTGTGGCGGGTCGCGACTTCCTGCCCGGCCGTCGCCTGCGCTGCAGATGCCACAGTGCGACGAGCGCCCCGACGAGCACGATATGGATCGGCCACAGCCCGATGTCCGGCGGCAGGACCTCTTTCTTCATCAGCGCTTTGCCGACCCCGAGAATGTTGTTGTACGCGAAGTAGCCGGAGACTGCCGTCAGCAGCCACAGGTACCAGTTCTGGCTGTTGCCGACGAGCGCGATGAGGACCGCGAGCAGCGGCAGCAGCAGTGCCGCCACCGGCTGGGCGATGCGCCACTGCAACTCGGTCGTGAAGCCGGGGGCTTCGTACTTCAGCAAGTCGCCGGTCTTCATATAGTTCAACTGGTCCGACAGGTCTGTCGGCGCATGCGCTTCGATGCGCAAGGCGTATTTGCCGAAGTTCGTGATGACGTAATCGAGCGCGCCGGGCTGCCCCGCATAGCTGATGCCATCGAGGAAAACCGCAAAGCGATCGCCGCTCGCGGCATCGGTCTCGACAAAGGCCTGATCCGAACGCATCAGGCCGACGTCGCCGCCGTCGCGCACCTGCACGAAGGTTTCCTCCAGCAGCTTCGCGTTCTGCGCGATCTGCTCGGCGTAGAAGATCCGGCGCCCACCGCTGATCTCCTTGAAGCGCCCGGCCTTGACGCCGGCGATCGTCGCTTCGTTCTCGGTCTGGTCCTTGATTTCCTGCAGCACGCCTTCGGCGCGCGGTTCGGCATACAGTGTGATGCCACCGACGATCAGCGCCGAGACCAGCCCGAGCTTCAGCGCGGCGCCAAGCAGCAGCCCCGGGCCGGCACCGGCAGCGCGCATCGCCGTGAGTTCCGAATCCCGCTGCAGGCGTACGATGGCGGCGAAGATGCCGAGAAAGAGGCTCATCGGCACCAGGTCCTTCATCGACACCAGCATCTTCAGGCCCAGCATCTGCGCGATGTGGGCGGGCGCGATCTTGCCGTCAGCCGCCTGCCCCAGGTAGGACGCGAAGCGGGTGCTGAAATAGATCACGACCAGGCCGCCGATGATCATGGCGAAGGCCCGGACGAACTCGCCCATCACGTAGCGCTGCAGAATCACTTCGGTACGCCCATCACCATTTCTTTGGACACCTGGCGCGGCTCGAAGCCCGCGGCCGCGAGCTGGCCGGCATAATCGCCAGCGCGAATCGTGAAGACCAGCGGTTCGCCGTCCAGCGCTCCGGATTCTACCCGGGACCAGGGCACGATGCGCGGTACGACGCCCAGGTAGAAATGGATCCAGTCGCGCTGGTTCAGCTGTCGTCGGGGCTGGCCCGGCTGCAGGGGGTAATCTCCGATCACGACCGGCGGACGTCCGGCCAGCGCGGGCTGACTCGCCGCCAGTGTCTCCTGCATCGCTGCCACCGTCGCGCGCGTGTCGCGGGTGCCGACGCCGAGCATCGCGGCGATGGCGACGCCCAGTGTCAGCACGGCGGCCACGGGCAGCAGCCAGCGCTCGGTGCGTTCGCCCAGCCAGTGGGCGAGCGGGATCGCGGCAAGGCCGGCCAGCGCCGGCAGGGCGATGTAGAGGTAACGGATATCGCGGTCCGGTTTCAGGGCGCACATCGCCAGCACGATCAGGAACCACAGACTGAACCAGCGCAGCGCGCGACGCTGGGCCAGCGGCAGTCGGCCCGCGCCGGTGCAGCCGAGCACGAGCCCGCTCAGCATCAACGGCAACCACGGCCAGTAGCGCTGGGCCGGGCGCTGCAGGTACTCGAAGACGTAGGTCCGCCACGCGGCGTCGGTCGCATCCGGGTTCGGTCGCACGAGGTCGGATCCGAGATCGCTGATCTGTTGCGAGCCGTGCAGCGCGAAGACGAAGGCATACCACAGCAGCGCCGGCAGCAGCAGGACTCCCCAGCGCCAGCGCAGCGCCTGCAGGCGCCCGTCGCGCGCCGGCACCGACCACAGCGCGCACAGCGCCAGCGCGAAGAGCACCAGCGGCCCCTTGGTCAGCAGACCCAGCGTGAGGCCCGCGAATACCGCGACGCTGCCCCAGCGGGCAGGGAGCGCCTGCCAGCCGGTCAGCACGAGCAACATGCCGCACAACAGCGCGGAATCCATCCGCAGGGTCGTTGAGAACTGCACGAAGGTGCTGTTCGTCAGCAGCACGAGTCCGGCCAGCCAACCCGCCCGCGCGCCGGCCAGTTGTCGCACCAGCAGATAGGTGAGCGCGATGCAGGCAATCGCCGCGAGCCGGGGAAACAGCGTCACGCTGAAATTGCCGAGGCCGAATATTTCGCTGCTGAGCGCACCGGCCCACAGCACCAGCGGCGGCTTCAGCAGATAGGCTTCAGGGCCTCGAAAAATGTACAGCCAGTCGCCGTGATCGACGAGTTCGCGAATCAGGCTCGCATAGAAGGTCGGCGTGCCGTGCAATTCCCGACCGGCAGCGCCGGCAAGCAGGACCAGGCACGACAATGCCAGCAACTGGAGGAACGGCAGAGAGCCACCGCGCGCACTGATGATCATGATCGTCGGCGTCAACCCTTGACTGCCGCCTGCTCGCGGTAAATCAGGAACAGATTGCGCAGGTACACCGCCGAACCCATTGCCTGACCGAGAATGAACACCGGGTCCTGGCGATAGATGGCATAGCTCAGCAGGACCATGCCGCCCCCGAGGCTCAGATACCAGAACACCGTCGGCACGACGCTTTTGCCGAGCTTTTCGCTGACGAACCACTGCACGATCCAGCGGCCGGAAAACAGGAACTGGCCGATCAGCCCGAAGGCCACCCACATTTGCTCAGCAGACATCTAGACTTCCTCGTTGCGTGAGGGCTTGAAGCGCCGACGAATCAGCCACATCACGCCAAACAAATCGACGATTCCGACCCACAGCCGGTTGCCGATGCCGTACTTGGACTGGCCGTGCAGGCGTGGCCGATGATGGACCTCGACCGACACGGACTTGCCTCCCGCGCGCTGCACCAGCGCAGGCAGGAAACGGTGCATGTGATTGAAGCGTGGCAGCCGCATGAACAACTCGCGTTCGAGCGCCTTCAGTCCGCAGCCGGTGTCCGGCGTGGCGTCCTGCAGCGCGGCCGAGCGCACGGCGTTCGCGACGCGCGAGGACAGGCGGCGCACGAGCGTGTCGCGTCGCTGGCGACGGTAGCCGCAGACTATCAGCGGCGGGCCGGCGGGCGGCGCCTGCCTCAGCACCGCCAGCAGGCGTGGAATATCGGCCGGATCGTTCTGGCCGTCGCCATCGAGTGTGACGATCCAGCGCCCGCGCGCGAAATCGACCCCCGTGCACACGCCGGCGCTCTGACCGCTGTTCACGCCGTGCCGCACGACGCGCAGGCGCCCCTCGAAGCGCGGCTGTGCGGCCTGCAACCTGGCCAGGGTGTCATCGGTGCTGCAGTCGTCGACCACAACGATCTCGAAGTCGTCGCTGCCGCAGGCAGCGCGCACTTCGTCGGCTAGTTCGATGATGTTGTCCCGCTCGTTGTAGCAGGGAATGACGACCGAGTAGCCGGCGGTGGGGTCGGCCGCGGGAGCGGATGGGATGGTCATGCGTAGGCTGTGCCGGTTCGAAGGCCGGCATTTTATCAGTGTCGGCAATGAAATTCGTGGTTTTTGACACTGTCGGCGACGGGTCGGTACAGTGCGTCGGGCCGGGCATCCGGCCACAAGGAGCGACATGGGTCATCGGCTGTCGAAAATCTATACGCGCACGGGCGACGAAGGCACGACTGGTCTCGGCGATGGCGCGCGCGTCAAGAAGCATGCCCTGCGGGTGCACGCGCTCGGCGACGTCGATGAGCTGAACACCACGCTGGGCCTGCTGCTCGCCGAACCGCTGCCGCCGCCCCTCGCCGAGCGCCTGCTGGAAATCCAGCACGACCTGTTCGACCTGGGCGGCGAACTCTCGATTCCGGGCATGACGCTGCTGCCAGCCGATGCCATTGCGCGGCTCGAGGGCTTCATCGACGAATACAACGAAACGCTGCCGCCGCTGAAGGAGTTCATCCTCCCGAGTGGCAGCCGGCGCGTCGCCGCCTGTCACTTCGCGCGGGCCGTGTGCCGGCGCGTCGAGCGCACGGTCGTCGAACTGGCCGATGTCGAACCCGTCAGCGACACCGTCCTGCAGTACCTGAACCGCCTGTCGGATCTGCTGTTCGTGGTGTCACGCGTGCTCGCGCGCGACGAACTGGGCAAGGAAGTGATGTGGGACCGTTCGCGCTTCCGGGCGCCGCCCGCGACCTGAACTGCATCAGCGTTCGCGCAGTTCCATCATCACGCCTTCGCGGGTCATGTCGAGCCGGTTCAGGAACGACTGTCCGAGCAGCGCCGTCGACGGATAGTCGCCGTCGATGACGATGCCCTCGATGTCCTTCTGTTCGATGGTGCGCGCCTTCACGCTTTTCAACCGGACCCGGTAGGCGCGCGCCTGGCCCGATGCCGTTTCGACCAGCATCGGCTGGCCATCGACCCGGTAGAGCAGCCCGATGCGGCGCGCATCCTGACGGTTGATGGCGATCGTCGACGCCCCCGTATCGATCACGAAGCGGATCCCGGTGCCGTTGATGGCGCCGTCGACGTAGTAATGGCCGTCGCCCGCCGGCGCGAGCAGCAGGCTGCGCGGTGCGGCGGCCGGCGAAAAACTCGCGCCGATGCTGCGATCGAGTCCGATCCGGTGCTGTGTGCCGGCCACCTCGATCTGCGCGTGATCCGGTGTGGCCGCAAGCAGCAGCACGCCTTCCGGGCTGCGTTGACCGGCGTTCAGCAGGCGCCGCCGACCATCGATCTCGAGCATCGCCTTGCCATCGAACAGGGCTCGCGCCGTGATCCTGACGGCTGTCGCGGCGGCGTCGGCCGCGGCGGCCGGGCCGGCGGCCACCGTCGCGATCCACAGCAGCACAAAGCAAATTCTTAACATCGATGGGGCCTGCTAGACTGCGCGCCTTTCAATGGCCGTAACGTAGCAGATGTGGAGCGTTACCGATGCATATCGCATGTCTCGATTTTGAAGGCGTCCTGGTCCCGGAAATCTGGGTCGGGCTCGCCGAGCGCACAGGGGTGGAAGCGCTGCGGGCGACCACGCGTGAAATCCCCGATTATCATGAGTTGATGACGATGCGCCTGCGCATCATGACCGAGCGGGGCTTGAAGTTCGCCGACATCCTGTCTGCCGCCGAAGGCCTCGAACCACTGCCGGGCGCCCGCGAGTTTCTCGACTGGCTGCGCACCGAGTACCAGGTGGCCATCGTCTCCGACACGTTCTACGAACTCGCGTTGCCGCTGCTGCGCAAGCTCGGCTATCCGATGATGCTGTGTCACCGCCTGTCGGTCGGCGCGGACGGGGCGCTGACCGGCTATCGCCTGCGGCAGCCCGATCCGAAACGCCAGTCCGTGCGCGGGTTCAAGTCACTGCAGTACAAGGTGGTCGCGACCGGCGACTCGTACAACGACGTGCCGATGCTGCAGGAGGCCGATCGCAGCTGGTTCTTCTGCCCACCCGACAACGTCGTCAGCGACCATCCGGGCATCGCGGTCGCCCGCAGCTACGCCGAACTGAAAGCCGCGTTCACGCAGGCGAAACGCGACCTCGATTGAGCGTGGCTCGCGTCGGGTCCTCAGCCCGGCGCGCCAGGCCCGGCCAGGCATACGCGGCGCGACGCCGCGGCCACCCGCAGCAGCGACCAGTGCTCGAGTGCCCACGCCAGCAGCACCGGGGGCTGTGCGCCACGCAATGACGGCGGCACCGGATGACCGAGGAATTCGAGTGCGGTCGCGAGCACCGCGCCGGCCGGTGCGGCCGCAAGCGCGGTGTCGGCCGTCTGCTTGCTGAGTTTGCGACCGTCGTCATCGAGCACCAGTGGCAGGTGGCAGTAGGTGGGCGTCGGCAGTCCGAGGCAGGTCTGCAGGAACACCTGGCGCGGCGTTGAATCGAGCAGATCGGCGCCGCGGACGATATCGGTGATCGCCTGCCAGGCGTCGTCGACGACGACCGCAAGGTGATAGGCCGGATCGCCGTCTGCCCGCCACAGCACGAAGTCCCCGCATTCGCGTCCCAGGTCCTGCCGGTACTTTCCCTGCAGCCGATCGGGCACCTCGAGCACCGTGGCCGGTACGTGCAGACGCAGCGCCCGGCCCGGTTGCCACGCCAGGCCGCGCGCGCGACAGGTCCCCGGGTAGGGACCAGCCCCCGCGTCGCGCCGCGAACAGCTGCAGGCGTACACCGCATCGGTGCGCGCCAGGGCCGCGAGCGCTGCGCGGTAGGCGTCGAGGCGTGTGTGCTGGTAAAGGACCGGGCCGTCCCAGTGGAGGCCGAGCCGTTCGAGTTCGCGCAGGATCGCATCAGCGGCGCCCGCACGGGCACGCTGCGTGTCGATGTCTTCGATGCGCACCGACCACCGGCCACCGTGCCGGCGCGCCTCGAGCCAGCTCGCCACTGCCGTGACCACCGATCCGAGATGCAGCGGACCGGATGGCGACGGCGCGAAACGGCCGTGCGGGGCGGCGGGCGCTGCCGTCACGGCCGCTTGGCGCCGGGGTCCTTAGGGCAGACTGACGGGCGTCGGCGCCACCCAGTCCGGCTGGCGGTGCTCGACGACGATTGTCGGATAAGTGCCACCGCGCACATTGAACCGGGCACTGAGGCGCGCATAGCGCGGCCGGCAGGCGGCCACGATGTCGTCCATGATCGCATTCGTCACTGCTTCGTGAAATGCGCCGACATCGCGGAACGACCAGATGTAGAGCTTCAGGGATTTCAGCTCGACGCACAGTGCGTCCGGCACATAGGCCAGGTCGAGCAGCGCGAAATCCGGCTGGCCGGTTTTCGGGCACAGGCAGGTGAACTCGGGAATCTCGATCCGGATCGTGTAATCGCGCTGCGGGGCGGGGTTGTCGAAGGTGTCGAGAGTACGCTGGGGCTGGGTCGACATGGCACTGGTTTTCCGGGCTCGGGACGGGCCCGCGATGGTACTCTTCGCGGCCCTTCAGTCAACGTCGCCGGCACCCGGCCCGCGCCGAAGCTGCTCAAAAAATCGACAGCAGAACAATGCTTTAAGCGATTGGTTCGCGGGATCATTGATTGTGCCTCCATGGCGCGTCGGGTATGCTTCGCCGCCATGCGAATCGCCAGAATCAAGCTCGCGGGCTTCAAATCCTTTGTCGACCCGACCACCCTCAATTTGCCCGGCAACCTGACCGGCGTCGTTGGTCCGAACGGCTGTGGCAAATCCAATATCATCGACGCGCTCCTGTGGGTCATGGGCGAGACATCGGCCAAGCAGTTGCGCGGCGATTCGATGGCCGACGTCATCTTCAGTGGATCGAATTCACGCAAGCCCGTCGGCCAGGCCGCGGTCGAACTCGTGTTCGACAATGCCGACGGCGCGGTCGGCGGCCAGTACGCGAGCTTCGCCGAGATCTCGATCAAGCGCACCGTCGGTCGCGATGGCGCGTCGAGCTACTACCTGAACGGCACGCGTTGCCGGCGCAAGGACATCACGGATGTCTTTCTCGGCACCGGCCTCGGCGCGCGGGGCGGCTACTCGGTCATCGAGCAGGGCATGATCTCGCGCGTCATCGAAGCGAAGCCCGACGAACTGCGCGGCTTCCTCGAAGAAGCAGCTGGCATCTCGCGCTACAAGGAACGTCGCCGCGAAACCGAAACGCGGATGCGACACACCAACGAGAACCTCGAACGCGTCAACGACATCCGCGAAGAACTCCAGAAGCAGCTGACCCATCTGCAACGCCAGGCCAAGGCGGCCGAGAAGTACCAGGAACACAAACTCGAAGAGCGCAGGCTCGAAGCCGAGAGTCTTGCGATCCGCTGGCGTGAAATCGACATCGCGCGCCAGTCCCAGCGACAGCTCATCGCCACGCGCGAGAACGAAGTGGAAGCCGCGCTCGGCGAATTGCGCAGCATCGAGACCGCCCAGATCACGCTGCGCGAGGAGCAGGCCAGGCTGACGGCCACCTTCAACGAGCGCCAGAGCGAGTTCTATGCGCGCAGCGGCGAAATTTCGCGCCTCGAGCAGAATCTCGCCCACAATCAGGAACGCCATCAGGCACTGAGCCAGGAGCTCGAGCGCGCGCGACACAGCCGCGACGAAGCGCTGAAGGTGCTGCAGGCCGACACGGCCCGCCAGGCCGAGATTGATGCCGAGATCGCCACGCTGACGCCGGGTTTCGACGAACGCAGCGGTGCCGAGGAAGTCCACGCCGAAGCGTTGAAGCGCGCGGAACAGGCCGCCGACGAATGGCAGCAGACCTGGGATACCTTCAACAACGAATTCACCGAAACCTCGCGCGCGGAACATGCCGAACAGGTACGCATCGAAATGCTGTCGCGCAGCCAGCAGGAAGCGCAGACCCGGCTCGCCACGCTGGATGCGGAGCGCGCGAAGCTCGATCCGGATTCGATTGAAACCCAGCTCAAGGCGCACCTCGCGACCTTCGCCACCCGGGAGGAAGAACTCGCCGCCCTGCGCGCGGAGCAGGAGCGCACGCGCGCGGCGCTGCAGGAAGCGCGCGCGAACGCGCAGGCGATCGCGCAGCAGTTGAACGCTGCCCGCGCCGAATGGCAGGAATCACGCGGCAAGTTCGCGTCGCTGAAAGCCCTGCAGGAAGCGGCGCTCGGTCGCGATCAGCAGGCCCTGAAGCAGTGGCTGACCTCGCATGCGCTCGCGTCCGAACAGGCCCTCGCCGAGGCCATCTCGATCGAGGCGGGCTGGGAACTGGCGGCCGAAACCGCGCTCGCAGGCCGCATCGCCGCGCTGTGCGGCCCCGACGCCGATCTGCGGCTGCTCGCGACCGGCACAGGAACCGCGCCCACGGGCACTCTCGTCGCGGTGGGATCGGCAACGACAGTGCCGCCGGCCGGTTCGCAGCACGGTCTGCCGCGACTGCTCGACAAAATCGTCAGCCGGGTGGCGCTCGATGGCCTGCTGGCCGGCGTGCACGTCGCGCCGGATGCCGCCGCGGCCCAGGCCGCACGTGCGCAGCTCGCCGCGCACGAATCGATCGTCACGCCCGACGGAATCTGGATGGGACCGAACTGGGTGCAGGTGCGCGGCAAGCATTCGCCGCAGGACAGCGTGCTCGCGCGCGAGCGTCAGCTCGAGCAGTTGCGCGTGGCGCTCGAAGCCGCCGCGGCGCGCACCGCGGAACTCGAAGAGCTGCAGCGCAAGGGCCAGGAGGAAACCCAGGCCATCGAGCGCAAGACCGCCGAGATTTCCACCAGCATCAACCAGCGTGTCGCGGAAGCGGCCGAGGTCAAGGGCAGGGCATCGCGCCAGGAGGGCGACCTCGCCCAGGTGCGAAGCCGCATGGCGAACATCGGCCAGCAGATCGACGAACTGACGCGACGCGCGAACGAAGAGTCGTCACAACTCGCGACCCTGACGGAAAAAGTCACCAGCCTGCGCGAGATCCTGCGGGCACTCGAAGCGAAACGCGAAACGCTGCATGCGGCGCGCCGCGACGTACAGATGAAGCTCGAAGACGCGCGAGTGGCCTGGCGACGCGCCCGCGACGAGCGCCACGAGTTCGCGCTCAAGCTCGAAAGCCTGAAGTCCACGCATGCATCGCTGCTGCTGGCGATCGGGCGCAACAGCCGGCTGGGCGAAGAGCTCGGCGCACGCTGCGTCGAACTCGAGGCCGGCGTCGAGGCGGCACTCGCGCCGCAGGCCGAACTGCGCGAGACGCTCAACGCCGCGCTGGCCGCCCGGGTGCAGAGCGAGAATGCGCTGAAGGAAGCGCGGCAGAGCCTCGATCAGTTCGAGCAGCAGAGCCGTGAGCAGGAAGACACGCGCTCGCGCGCAGAAAAGGACGCGGCCGAGCGTCAACGCGCCCTCGAACAGGCGCGCCTCGACGACCGCGCGCTGCAGGTTCGCGCGCAGGAGCAGGAAGAGCGCCTGCAGCAGGGTGGCCACGGTCTCGAGGGCATCCTCGCCGAACTGCCGGCAGACGCCGACGAAGCTGCCTGGCGCGACAAGCTGACCGCGATCGCCAATCGTATCCAGCGCCTCGGACCGATCAACCTCGCGGCGATCGACGAGTTCGCGCAACTCAGCGAGCGCAAGACTTACCTCGACAGCCAGTTCACCGATCTCACGCAGGCGCTCGCGACGCTCGACGACGCAATGCGCAAGATCGACAAGGAAACCCGTACGCGCTTCAAGGAAACCTTCGACCAGGTCAACGCCGGCCTGCAGCGCCTGTTCCCGCTGCTGATCGGGGGCGGTCATGCGTACCTGGAACTTACGGGCGAGGATCTGCTGGAGACCGGCGTGACCGTCATGGCGCGCCCGCCGGGCAAGCGCAACAGCACGATTCACCTGCTGTCGGGCGGCGAGAAGGCCTTGTCCGCACTCGCCTTCGTGTTCGCGCTGTTCGAACTCAACCCGGCGCCGTTCTGCCTGCTCGACGAGGTCGATGCGCCGCTCGACGACGCGAACGTCGTGCGGCTCACGGAAATGCTGAAGCAGATGTCAGAACGCGTGCAGTTCCTGTTCGTGACGCATAACAAGATCACGATGGAAATCGCCCATCAGCTCGTCGGCGTGACCATGCAGGAAGCAGGCGTCTCGCGCCTCGTGGCCGTGAACATGGAAGAGGCCGTCCAGCTGGCAGGCGTGGCCTGACGGCGTGATCCGGACGGCCGCCTGACGAATACGGATGGAAAGCACTTCCTGGCCATTGCGCATCGCACTGCTGGTCATCGGCCTGGTGGTGGTCGGCGCGATCTATCTGTGGGCGCTGTGGCGGCGTCGGCGCGAAACGCACCGCAGCTACGATCGCAAGATGCGCGGCTTGCGCACGCCGCCGATGCCGCGTCGCCGCGACGACCCGGTATTCGAAGAGGAGCCCGACGACGAAGCCTTCCGGCCACCACCGGAAGACGATTACGAGATCGTGGTCGTCAAGCCGCGCGAGCGGGTCGTCGAGGAGCTGCCCACGATCACGCGGGAACCGGAACCCGAGCCCGAGGCGTCGGCGCCCCTGGCGCCTCCGATCGTGCCGGAAGAGCCGGTGGGCCGCGCGCCGCGCCGTCGGCGTACCAGTCAGTTGTCGCTCGGCTTCGGCGATGAAGAGGCGCCGCCACCACCGTCTTCACGGCCGCATCGCGGCGAGCGTACGGAGCGGTCGGAAAGGGCAGAGCGCGCCGAACGACGCGCGGCGGCGAAGGCCCCGCCACCGCCGCCCCCGGCGCCGGAAGTGCTCGCGCTGTTCCTGCAACCGGCACGCAGCCCTGCACTGCTCGGGCCGGCGCTGCTGAAAGCCCTGAACGCCGTGGGCATGCGTTTCGGCGACATGAACATCTATCACCACTTCGGGGCCGGCGACTTGCGCTCGACACAGCCGCTGTTCAGCCTCGCGAACATGTTCGAGCCCGGACAGTTCGACCTGGCCGCGATGGACGATTTCCAGACCGCCGGGCTCGCGATGTTCATTCAGTTCCCGGCACCGCTCGACGGCCCCGTCGCGTTCGAACTGTTCCTGAATACCGCGCAACGGCTGGCCGAGGCGCTGGATGCCGATCTGCTCAGTGAACCCAACAAGCCGCTCGACAGTGCGACCATTGAAAACATGCGGCTGGTCGCCGCCCGCCACAGTGACCAGCGAAGCTGAGGCGGCCAGGCGCGTCGAAGCCCTTCGCCGCCTGATCGCCCATCATGACCATCGCTACTATGCGCTGGACGCACCCGAGATCTCTGATGCGGCGTATGACGATCTGCTGCGCGAACTGAGCGCGCTCGAGACCGCGTACCCCGCGCTTGTCACTGAAGATTCGCCGACCCGCCGTGTCGGGGGCGCGCCGCTGGCAGCCTTCTCACCGCTGCGTCACGCGCGGCCGATGCTGTCGCTCGGCAATGCGTTCGATGAGGCCGATTTCACCGACTTCGACCGGCGCGTGCGCGAGCGTCTGCAACAGGATGACGTGGCCTATGTCGCCGAAACCAAGCTCGACGGCCTGGCGATCAACCTGACCTATCGTGACGGCGCGCTGGTATCAGCGGCCACGCGCGGTGATGGCGAGGTCGGCGAGGACGTGACGGAGAACGTTCGCACCATCGGCGCCGTGCCGCTGCGCCTGAGCAGCCGGCAAGCACCGGCCCTGATCGAGGTGCGCGGCGAAATCTTCATGACGCATGCGGGCTTTCATGCGCTCAACGAAGCGCAGCTCGCCCGCGGCGACAAGGCCTTCGTCAATCCGCGCAACGCGGCGGCCGGCAGTCTGCGCCAACTCGATCCGCGCATCACTCGCCAACGCCCCCTCAGCATCTACTGTTACGGCATCGGCGCGGTCGAAGGCGCCGTGACGCCATCGACCCAGTTCGAACTGCTCGCATGGTTGCGCGAACTCGGCTGCCGCGTGTCGCCCGAGTCGACGCGCGTCGCCGGGCTCTCGGCGGCGCTCGAGTGGTATCGCGCGATGGAGGCGCGCCGCGCATCACTGCCTTACGATATCGACGGCGTGGTCTTCAAGGTCGACAGGCTCGACTGGCAGGAGCTGCTCGGCCAGGTGGCGAAGGCGCCACGCTGGGCGATTGCCTACAAGTTCAAACCCGAAGAGCGCGAAACGCAGGTGCTCGCCATCGACGTCCAGGTCGGGCGCACGGGTGCGCTGACACCGGTGGCGCGCCTTCAGGGCGTGCATGTCGGCGGGGTGACCGTGACGAATGCGACGCTCCACAACGCAGACGAACTCGCGCGCAAGGACGTGCGTGTCGGCGACACGGTCATCGTGCGCCGGGCCGGCGACGTCATCCCGGAAGTGGTCAGGGTCGTGCTCGAGAAGCGGCCGCCGGGCACCGAGCCATTCGTGATGCCGACCGAAGTCCCCGATCAGCTGCTCGCGCAACGGATTCAGCGCCTGATTCATTTTGCGTCTCGGCGGGCGATGGACATCGAGGGGCTCGGCGACAAGCTCGTCGAGCAGCTTGTACGCGCCGGGCTCGTCAACGATCCCGGCGAGATCTATCGGCTGCGGGTCGAGGATCTGGCCGCGCTGGAACGCATGGGCGAGAAGTCGGCAGAGAACCTCTATGCCGCGATCGAACGCAGCAAGGAGACAACGCTCCAGCGCCTGCTGTATGGGTTGGGCATCCGCGACGTCGGCGAAGCGACGGCCCGTCAGCTGGTCACGTATTTCGGCAGCCTCGATGCGGTCATGCAGGCGTCGGCCGCAGCGCTTGAAGAAGTGCCCGACATCGGCCCGATCGTCGCCGCGCACATCGTGCAGTTTTTCAGCGATCCGGCACACCTCGATCTGATCGAGCGCCTGCGCGCTGCGGGCGTGCGGTGGACGGAATTCGAACCGCAGCCGAAAGCGGCGCTGCCACTCGCAGGATTCACGATCGTGCTGACCGGTGCGTTCAGCTCGCTGACGCGCGAGGAAGCCACGGCCAGGTTGCAGGCGCTGGGGGCAAAGGTCGCAGGCAGTGTGTCGAAGAAAACCAGCCTGGTGATCGCCGGCGCAGACGCCGGTTCCAAGGCTGACAAGGCGCAAGCGCTGGGGATTCCGCTCGCTGACGAAGCGCGTCTGTTGCAGATCCTCGCCGATCCCACGGCCGCAGCCGTCACGCTGGGTGCGGGCGATCAGTCGTCCGGCGTCACCACCTGATTGCGACCACGGACCTTCGCGCGATAAAGCTGCTTGTCGGCGCGTTCGAGCAGGTCCACCGAACCGTCACCCGCCGCGAGCTCGGACACGCCCACGCTGACGGTCACGCTGACGTGCGAACCCGACACCTCGATCTCGCTGCCCGCGACCGCCGCACAGATGCGCTGTCCGAGCAGCTGCGCACCGGCTGACTTCGTGTTCGTCAGGATCACCACGAACTCTTCGCCGCCGTAGCGGAACACGACGTCGCTGTTGCGCGTGCATTTGACGATTGCTTTCGCGACCTCGGTGAGCACCGCATCGCCGACCATGTGTCCATGCGTGTCGTTGATGCTCTTGAAATGATCGATATCGATCATCAGGACCGACAGGGGCGTGTTGTGCCGTACGGAGACGAGCACCTGGTGCTCGAGATGCTGCTCCATGCTGCCGCGATTGTGCACGCCGGTCAGCGGATCGGTGAGCGCGGTCTTCAGCGCGCGTTCGTACATCAGGGCATTGCGCAGCGGGTATACCAGCGCACACAGCATCACTTCGATCAACGCCTGATCGTCGTTGGAGAACGGCTGGCTGCGCATGAAGGTGATTTCGCCCAGCGACTTGCCGAGCAGGTTCAGCTCGTAGGTGCAGCGGTGCAGTTGCAGGCGTCCTTCCTGGAAGGCGAGCCCTTCGGCGCGATTGCGATAGCGCAGGCTGACCCGGCGCACGATGCGGCGGGCCTCGACGGTGAAGGCGTGAATCACGTCCTTCACGTAGAGGCTCGACTGCAGCGCATTCGAAATGCGCAGCACCGTGCTGTCGGACAGCAGAGGCCGGGCCTGGCTGTCCGGCTCGAATGAAGTGATCGCATGTAGCGAACTGGTCGCCCCGGGGTCCGTGCTCGCCTCGGCATGAATGGTCATGGCCGTCTCCTGATAACGCTGCCCTGTCGGAGTAAGCGAATTGCGTGCCAACGGTCACACTTTACGTGAACAAACGCCGCCAGGCCCCGGATTGACGCGTCGCACTGCCGCGATCGGCCAATTTTTCGCCATCAGGCGCCAGATTTTCGGCGCCGTCAGCCGCACGACGGCCGGCCAGGCGGGGCAGTCGTCGTGAATTTGACGCGGGAGGCGGCAGGCGGCAAGGGGCGCCGGCCGACAGCGGCAAGCGGCTGCCGGTCTACTGCAGATCGTACTGCCGGCCATGGCAGGCGCTGGCAGCATCCGAGAGCAGGTAGACGAAGGCCGGGGCCAGCTGCGACGGATCTGGCAGCGTGTCGGCGTTTTCGCCCGGATAGGCCTGGGCCCGCATCCGCGTGCGGCAGCGTCCGGGGTTCACGCTGTTGACGCGGACCTGCGAGGTGCCGGCCATTTCGTCGGCGAGGGTCTGCATCATGCCCTCGAGCGCGAATTTCGACGCGGCATAGGCCCCCCAGTACGCGCGTCCCTGACGCCCGACCGACGAGGACGTGAACAGCACGGACGCGCCGGGCGCCTGCTCGAGCAGCGGCAGACAGGCCTGCAGCAGCAGGAAGTGCGCGTGCACGTTCACCTGAAAGACGCGCGCCCACTGCAGCGGATCGTAGTTGCGCAGCGGCGACAGTTCGCCGAGTAACCCCGCGTTCAGCACGAGTCCGTCGAGCTGTCCCCAGCGCCCGGCGATCAGGCCTGCGACCTCCGCATAGTGGTCGACGGTCGCATTCTCGAGATTCAGCGGCACCAGGCTCGGCGCCGGGCCACCGGCCGCTTCGATTTCATCGGCCAATTTCTCGAGCGCCCGGCCGTCGCGCGCGAGCAGCAGGGTCGTGGCGCCGGCTGCCGCCGCCGCCAGCGCGATCGCGCGGCCCAGTCCGCGCGAAGCGCCGGTGATCAGCACGAGTTTGTCGGTCAGTGGACGGGCAGCGGGGTCCACTGCCGGATAATCGAGTTTGATGGCGGCCAAGGAATTCTCCGCGTCAGCCGAAGTCGCCGGCGCGCAGGATGGTGTCGCGGCGATGGCTGCGGTCGTCAGTGTCTGGATAATCGAGCGTGAAGTGCAGGCCGCGGCTTTCCTTGCGCTTCAGCGCACAGCGGATCACGAGCTCGGCGACCTGCACCAGGTTGCGCAATTCGATGAGGTCGCTGGTGACCCGGAAATTCGCATAGAACTCGCCGATTTCATTGCGCAACAGGTGCACGCGGCGGCGCGCGCGTTCGAGGCGTTTGGTCGTGCGCACGATGCCGACGTAGTCCCACATGAAGCGACGCAGTTCGTCCCAGTTGTGGGCGACGACGACTTCTTCGTCGGCGTCCGTGACCTGGCTCTCGTCCCACGGCGGAATCTCCGGCACCGGCAGGGTCTCGCCGCGCTGCGCGAGGATGGCGTCGGCCGCCGACTGCCCCATCACCAGGCATTCGAGCAGCGAATTGCTGGCCATGCGGTTCGCGCCGTGCAGGCCCGTGCAGCCGACTTCGCCGATCGCGAACAGTCCGGGCAACGAGGTCCGGCCGGCCGTGTCGGTGACGACGCCGCCGCAGAAGTAATGCGCCGCCGGCACCACCGGGATCGGCTCACGGGTGATATCGATGCCGAATTCGAGGCACTTCTGATAGATCGTCGGGAAGTGCGAACGGATGAAATCCGCCGGCCGGTGCGAGATGTCGAGATAGACACAGTCCGCGCCGAGCCGCTTCATCTCGAAGTCGATCGCGCGCGCCACGATATCGCGCGGGGCGAGTTCGAGCCGATCGTCGAAACGGTGCATGAACGGTTCGCCGTTCGGCAGGCGCAAGAGTCCGCCTTCGCCGCGCAGCGCCTCGGTGACGAGAAAGGATTTGGCCTTCGGATGGTAGAGGCAGGTCGGATGGAACTGCACGAACTCCATGTTGGCGATGGCGCAGCCCGCGCGCCAGGCCATCGCGATACCGTCGCCCGTCGCGACATCGGGATTGCTCGTGTACAGATAGACCTTGCCGGCGCCGCCGGTGGCGAGCACGCAATAAGGCGCGCGGAAGGTTTCGACGCGATGCTCGTGACGATTCAGCACGTAGGCGCCGACGCTGCGATCCGGCGTACTGCCGAGTTTGCCGAGCGTGATGATATCGATCGCAATGTGATGCTCGCGCAAATCGATGCCGGGATGCCGTCGGGCGCGCTCGAGCAGGGTGGTTTCGATCGCCTGGCCGGTCGCGTCGTCAGCGTGCACGACGCGGCGGCGGGAGTGCCCCCCCTCCTGGGTCAGGTGCACCGCCGACTCGCCCGAGGCCGTGGGCGCCATCGTGAAGGGGACTCCCTGCGCCATCAGCCACTCGATGCGGTCGCGGCCGTGGCGCACCATGTGCTCGACGACGTCGCGATGGCACAGGCCGGCACCGGCCCGGAGCGTGTCCTCGATATGGGATTCCACGGTGTCGCCCGCGTCCATGACCGCCGACACGCCGCCCTGGGCATAGAGCGTATTGCTCTCGGCAAGGTCGCCCTTGGCGATGACGCACACCCGCATGGCGTCCCCGAGGGCCAGCGCCAGGCTCAGGCCGGCGGCGCCGCTGCCGATCACGAGAACGTCGAAGTCGTGTTGATGTGGCATGGCGGCTGGCTTGGTATACTCCGATTCAATCCCGTGCGGTCCCACGTCTCGAACTAACCATAACAACGATGGTCTACGCCTTCCAAGCGCAGCGGACAGTGGTGTCCATGATATCAGGGTGCTCCCCCTGATGGACGAGGGTCCCACTGACATTGATCTGGTTGCACGGGTACAACGTGGCGACAAGCGGGCGTTCGACCTGCTGGTCACCCGCTACCAGCACCGCATCATCAAACTCGTGACGCGCTATGTGCGGGATCAGAGCGATGCGCTCGACATCACCCAGGAAGCCTTCATCAAGGCCTACCGGGCGCTGCCGAATTTTCGTGGCGACAGCGCTTTTTATACGTGGCTTTACCGCATCGCGATCAATACCGCCAAGAACTACCTCGTAGCGCTTGGCCGGCGACCGCGGGAAGCGGACGTTGAAGGGCCGGACGGCGAACCGATGGATCTCGACGAGATGCAGCGGGACGACGAGACGCCCGAGAAGATTTTGCTGGTCGAGGAGATCAAGGACACGATCCTCAAGACGATACAGGACCTGCCCGAGGACCTGCGCACGGCCATCATGCTGCGCGAGGTCGACGGGCTGAGCTACGAAGAGATTGCCGAAGCGATGGATTGCCCGATAGGCACGGTCCGCTCGCGGATCTTTCGGGCGCGGGAAGCAATCGATATCAAACTGAAGCCGTTGATGGAACAGTGACAAGGCCCGACTATGCAAGCTCAAGAGGAATCCTTTTCGGCGCTCGTGGATGGCGAATCGGACGGCCCGGCGGCCCCCCGGATCACGCGACTGCTGAATGATGAAGCCAGCCGGGACCGCTGGGCCCGTTATCACCTGATAGGCGATGTGCTGCGCGACAGCGCCGCGCCGCTGGCCCCCGACCTGCGCCACCGCATCAGTGCAGCGATCGACGCCGAACCGGCGCTGCTGGCTCCCGCAGCCCGACAGGAAGCACCCCAGACGGTCACGCCGGCGCGCGCGGTACGCCACCTCGCCGTGGCGGCCAGTCTGGCGGCGGTCGGGGTCCTCGGCGTGATGCTGGTGGCCCGTGCGCCGAGCCAGCCGCCGCCGGCCACGCTCGCACAGGCACCCGTCGCCCCCGCAACGGTGCTCCCCGCGCCATCCGCGGCCCAGCCACAGGTCGTTCGCTGGGATGAAGGCGGCACGCCGTCCTCGGCCAATCCCCAGACCATCGAGTTCGAGCGCCGTCTCAACAGCTATCTCGTCAATTTCAACGAGCAACGCGCGAACGTCGGGGTCCCTTCGGTGCACCCGTACGTGCGGATAGTCGGGTCCGAAACCGAGTCCGAACAGCCTTGAGCAACTTCAGCCGTGCTGCGCGCGGCCTGGCCGGGGCCGCTCTGCTCTGGTGCCTGCCGCCGGGCCTCGCCATGGCGGCCGACAGCGTGGAGGCACTCGTCCAGCGGGCCATCGAGGCCGGCAGAACGCTCGACTACGACGGCGTGTTCGTCTACCAGCGTGAGAGCGCGCTCGACACCATGCGCCTGATACACCGCGGCAGCAGTGGTTCTGAAACCGAACGCCTGGTGTCGCTCTCCGGGCCGGCGCGCGAAGTCGTGCGCGACGGCAGCCGCGTGACCTGCACGTTCGCCGACGACAAGGCCGTGATGGTCGAGAAGCGCCAGCCACGCGACCTGCTGACCTTCGGCCTGTCGCGCCCGGTCGAGTCGCTGGCCGAAGAATACGAGTTCAGGCTCGCCGATCCCGATCGCATCGCCGGCCGCACCACGCAGGTCGTGCATATCCTGCCGAAGACGCTCGATCGCTACGGCTACCGCCTGTGGATCGACGACACGACCCATCTGCTGCTGAAGTCCATGGTGCTCGATCACGCGGGGCAGGTGCTCGAGCAGGTGCAGTTCGCGCAGATTTCGATCGGCGTGCCGATTCTCGACGAACTGCTCAAGTCCGAGGTCAGCGGCGTCGACTTCACGTGGTACACGCGCGACGAGACCGCCACGGAACCGGCCGATCCGACCGCGGGCGACTGGCACGTCGCCTGGTTGCCGCCGGGTTTCGAGATGCGCCACGAGCAGATTCAGCACATGCTGGCCAGCAAGATGCCGGTCCGGCATTTCGTGTATTCTGACGGCTTCGCCACGGTGTCGGTTTTCATCGAAAAGCTGCAGGGAACGACCGCTCCCATCCAGGGCTATTCGTCGATGGGGGCCGTGAACGCGTTCAGCCGGGTCGCCGAGAATTTCCAGATCACCGTCGTGGGCGAAGTGCCGCAATCGACGGTGCGCCAGATCGCTGTTGCCGTTGCCAACCGCAAAGCAGAGTAAGCCGCATGAAGTCTTGCCTCATCCTCTCCAGGGCGCGCCTGCTGGCGACGCTGTTCCTCGTCTCCACGTTCGCATGCGCGGCCCCGGCCATGGCGCTGGGCGCCGCCGGCCTGCCGGACTTCACGTCGCTCGTGCGTCAGAACAGCCCGGCCGTCGTCAACATCAGCACCAGCGCCAAGCTCGATGAACTGGCGGACGCGGGCGGCGAAGGCGGCGAGAACCAGATGCCGCAACTCGAGATGCCGAACATCCCGGAAGATCACCCGCTCAACGAACTGTTCCGGCGCTTCTTCGGCGACCAGATGCCCGAAGGTCCGCAGGGCATGATGCCGCAGTCGTCGCTCGGGTCCGGCTTCATCGTGTCGAAAGACGGTTACGTCATCTCGAACTACCACGTGATCAAGGGCGCGGGAGAAATCGTGGTGCGCCTGAGCGACCGCCGCGAGTTCAAGGCCGAAGTCGTCGGCTCCGATCCGCGTAGCGACATCGCGGTGCTGAAGGTGAAGTCAGATGGCGACCTGCCGGTCGTCAAGCTCGGCCGTTCGGAAGCCCTGCAGGTCGGCGAGTGGGTGCTCGCGATTGGCTCCCCGTTCGGTTTCGATCATTCCGTGACGGCCGGTATCGTCAGTGCGAAGGGCCGCAGTCTGCCGAACGAGAACTACGTCCCCTTCATCCAGACCGACGTCGCCATCAATCCGGGCAACTCGGGTGGCCCGCTGTTCAATCTCGACGGTGAAGTCGTCGGCGTGAATTCCCAGATCTACAGCCGCACCGGCGGCTTCATGGGGCTGTCCTTCGCGATTCCCATCGATGTCGTGATGAACGTCTACAAGCAGCTTCGCGAGACGGGCTCGGTGAGCCGCGGCTGGCTGGGCGTGCTGATCCAGGACGTCACGGGTGAACTCGCCGAATCCTTCAAGATGAAGATGCCGCACGGCGCGCTGGTGTCCAAAGTCCTGCCGGACAGCCCGGCGGCGAAAGCCGGCGTCGAAGCGGGCGATGTCATCACGCGCTTCAACGGCAAGGACATCGCGACGTCGTCCGACCTGCCGCCGATGGTCGGCGCGACGACGGTCGGGCAGAAGATCGAAGTCGACATCATTCGTGACGGCAGCAAGCGTTCGATGTTGATCACCATCGGGCAGTTGCCGGAGACCGACGAGGTTGCCGGCAACGAGCCGGCGCCGGCGACGCCGGACGGGACGGCCCGCATTGATCGCCTCAAGATCAGCGTGCGCGAACTCACGGCCCCCGAGCGTGAAGAGCTCGAACTGAAGGGGCGCGGCGTGCTGGTCGAGCAGGTGAAGCAGGGGCCGGCGGCGGCGGCAGGGCTCCAGCAGATGGACGTGATCGTCCAGATCAATTTCAAGCCGGTCGATAGCATCGCCACGTTGAAGAAACTGGTCGGCGCGCTGGCCGGTGGCACCAAGGTCCCGATGCTGATTCACCGCGAAGGCAGCCCGATGTTCCTGGCCCTGGAAGTGCCGAAAAATTGAGTGGGCCGCGCCGGCTGCAGTTCGTCACGCGTCAGGACTGTGGCCTCTGCGCGGACCTGCTGACGCTGCTCGCGCCCTACGAGGCAGCAGGCAAGGTCGTGCTGGAACTGGTCCCGCTCGAAGCGCATCCCCAGGGCGAGGCCTACCAGTGGCGAATCCCGGTGGTGCTCGAAGCAGGTGTCGAGCTGCTGTGGGGGCGGGTAGAGCAGGCTGAACTCAGCGCGACGCTGGGGGAGGTCGGCGTCCCCTGACGCTGCCGGCCATGCCGGCCATGCCGGCGCGCCCCGAGTGGGTTAGAATCGGCGGCCTTGCAATCGGCGGTCCACGCCTCCCTTCATGAAGAACATTCGCAACTTTTCGATCATCGCCCATATCGATCACGGCAAGTCGACCCTCGCCGACCGGTTCATCCAGTTGTGCGGCGGACTCTCGGACCGCGAAATGGAGGCCCAGGTCCTCGATTCGATGGACCTCGAGCGCGAGCGTGGGATCACGATCAAGGCGCAGAGCGTCAGTCTCGAGTACAAGGCGCGCGACGGGCAGGTCTATCACCTGAACATGATCGACACGCCCGGCCACGTCGACTTCAGCTACGAAGTGTCCCGTTCGCTCGCCGCCTGCGAAGGGGCGTTGCTGGTCGTCGATGCGGCCCAGGGCGTCGAGGCCCAGTCAGTCGCGAACTGCCACAAGGCCGTGGACCAGGGCCTCGAAGTCGTGCCGGTCCTGAACAAGATCGACCTGCCGTCGGCAAATCCGGACAGGGTGGCGGTCGAGATCGAGAACATCATCGGCATCGACGCCACCGACGCCGCCCTGGTCAGCGCAAAGTCCGGCCTCGGCGTGCCGGATTTGCTCGAAATGCTGGTCAAGCGCATCCCGTCACCGAAGGGCGACCCCGATGCACCGCTGAAGGCGCTGATCATCGATTCGTGGTTCGACAACTACCTCGGCGTGGTGTCGCTGGTGCGCATCTTCGACGGCGAACTGGTGACCGGCGCCCGGATCAAGATCATGTCGAGCGAACGTGAGGCGACGGCCGATCAGGTCGGCATCTTCACGCCCAAGCGCCTGCGCCGCGACAAGCTGTCGGCTGGCGAAGTGGGTTTTCTCGTGGCCGGCATCAAGGACATCAACGGCGCGCCGGTCGGCGACACGATCACCACGGCACAGAAGCCCGCCACCAGCCCGTTGCCCGGCTTCCAGAAGTCAAAGCCGAACGTATTCGCCGGCATGTACCCGATTGAATCGTCCGATTACGAGGCCTTCCGCGAGGCTCTCGGCAAGCTGCGACTGAATGACGCGGCGCTCCAGTACGAACCGGAGACGTCGGAAGCGCTGGGGTTCGGTTTTCGCTGCGGCTTCCTCGGCATGCTGCACATGGAGATCATCCAGGAGCGGCTCGAACGCGAGTACG
>LNFM01004957.1_pt1 | contig 23753 bp, 22 predicted proteins | sample 596031 | NCBI WGS metagenome assembly LNFM01 (sample SAMN04254537, study PRJNA301005) | activated carbon metagenome | isolation source: dual media filters at the Ann Arbor, Michigan drinking water treatment plant | place: USA: Ann Arbor | reverse complement strand
GGTCGCGGGAATCCTCGACCCACTTGCGCATCCGCTCGTGCACCGGTTTCTTCGCGTGATCGGAGTGCGGCGACAAGCCGATGCCTTCCACGGAGACGAGCTTCGCCATCGCCTCCGGGTAGAGGCCCGCATAGCGCGTGGCGATGATGCCGCCCAGCGAATGGGCCACGATCGTGACGGGCGCCAGTTTCTGCTGGTGGACCAACTGAGCGAGATCGTAGATGTGGTTCGCCATCATGTACGTGCTGCCGGGCGCCCAGGCGCTGTCTCCGTGACCGCGCAAGTCTGGGGCGATCACATGGTAGCGAGGGGCCAGCCGCCTCGCGACCCAATCCCAGCTCCGGCAGTGATCCATGCCGCCATGCAACAGGATGAGCGGCGGTGCGCTGTCGTTCCCCCAGTCCGCATAGTGGAGGCGCAGACGCTGGGAGATATAGGTGCGGGAGACCGGACCGGAGGCGAAGGGCTGCGTGGTGGACATGTCGGCTCTTGTGGGCGGCGGTTGGCGGGGGGATGTCAGACCTTGCCTTATTCGTGTCCTGGTTGGAACCCTACACCAGCGCACCGAGCGTTGCGCCAATGCAACCCGTGTCGCCCGGCGGGCCGATATGATACGTGCGTTGGCAACCGCTTAACCCGTTCCTGGCAGACTGGGCACCACGATCGCCGGGCCATAGCGGGTTCGGCCGACATCACCATCGAGGGCGAGTATGAAGTCGATTTCAGCGGTTTGGTTCGCAGCGGGATTTGCCGCCACCCTGGCAGGGGCCGCGGTCGTAGATACGGCTTCCGCGCAGGGTTATGAGCGGCGCGGTTCGGGCCAGGGATACGTCGTCGCCGAAAGCCGGTTCGGCAATGGGGTCGTGCGCGGAGCCGTCCGACCGACCTCGCTGGGGCCGCAGGTCCAACTGCCCGGTGGCGGCTGGATTTATTGCAAGCGTAGCTGCTCGGAAACACTGCGCGCCGAAACCGTCGATTTCTGGGAGGCCCAGCAAGGTCCCGGCGGCAAGGAGCAGGGATTGTTCGGCTATTTCCGCCGCTGGTAGTCGTTCGTCCAGGAACCCGCGTCGCACGGCGCGGATATCTTCCGCTGTGCTCTACTCGTTCAGGAACGGATTGGTCTGCCGCTCGCGTCCGAACGTGCTCGTCGGTCCGTGTCCGCATACGAACGCCACGTCATCGCCGAGCGGCAGCAGTTTGCGTTTGATCGCATCGATCAGCGAGGCGTGGTTGCCGTAAGGGAAGTCGGTACGCCCGATCGAGCCTGCGAAGAGTACGTCGCCGACGAGCGCGAACCGTTGGCTTTCACTGAAGAATACGACGGATCCCGGCGAGTGTCCGGGGCAATGGAAGATCTGGAATTCCCGTCCCGCGATCGAAACCTTGTCGCCCTCGTCGACCCAGCGGTCCGGCGTGATCGGCCGCGCGGGAATTCCGAAACGGTTGTTGGCGAGATCGTCGAGCAGGAACTTGTCGTCCTTGTGGGGGCCAATGACTTCGACGCCGAGCGCTTCCTTGAGTTCGGCCGCGCCACCGGCGTGATCCGTGTGCCCATGTGTGAGCAGGATCGCCTCGACCTTCATGTCGATCTGGGCGATGGCCTGCTGAATTCGGGGGATGTCGCCGCCGGGATCGACGACGACACCGCGCTTCGTCTCGTCGTCCCACACCAGCGTGCAGTTCTGCTGGAACGGCGTGACCTGGACGATGCCTGCCTTGAGCCGTTCTTCGGGCTTGGCTGCTTGGGACATTTCGGGCTCCCGTAGTGCGTGAGGATCGAGGGCGGCAGGCATACACGGACCCGTCGCGCGGTCAAACGGTTGCTTGCGCCCGCCTAGGCACGATCAGAGCGTCGACGGCGCGCGCGCCTGCCGGTCCGATCAGCAGCGGATTGACGTCGATCGAGGCGATGACGTCCGGCGCTGCGACGACGAGGGCCTGGAGTGCTACGAGTACCGATACGATGTCGGCTGAGAGATCCCGGCCCGTACCCTGCGATAGGCGCGCCGCCAACGCGCCGATTTTGGTGGCGCGGATGCGCGCGTCGATCTTCGCCGCGTCGAGCGGCACTGGCATGAGCACGACGCTGTCGAGCAACTCGGCGTGGACACCGCCTAGTCCCGCGACGAGGAAATGACCCAGGCCCGGCTCGTAAGTGGTGCCGACGATGATTTCCGCACGTGACGGGAATTGGCGTTGTACGACGATGCGTGTCGCGGCCGTGTCGGCGCCCGCAGCCCGAGCGCGGTCGGTCAGCATGGCGAACGCCGATTTCACTGCGTCGGGAGTGGCGAGCCCGACGACGACCAAGCCCGAATCGTTCTTGTGCGCGATGGCCGGGGCGATGGCCTTCACGACGACGGGGAACCCGATGGCCGAGGCGGCAATTGCAGCGCCGGCTGCATCGGCCACGACGCGGCTCTCGACCATGGGCAAGCCAGCTTCGCGCAGGATCTCGGCGCTTTCGATCTCCGGAAGGAAATCGCCGCGCTCGGCGGCAATCGCCGATTTCACGCGCGCCGCTGTTGTTGGCGGCAGCGTAGGGGGTGGGGCGCCGAACGCGATTGAGCGGCGCTCAATCGCATAGTCGATCGTGTCGTAGAGTGCGCGTAGGCTGTCGAAACACGCCGCGAGATCGGAGAACACCGGGATGCCATCCGCGGCGTAGCGCGCCTGCACCTCGGGTCGTAGACCTCCCGGTGAGATCATCACGGCCGGTGCGCCCGTGCGCTTCTTGCGCTCGACGATCGGACCGAGTTGCGACAGGTCGGCCGCCAGGGTCGGCAAGCGGTGCGCGAAGCCCGCGAGTGGGCCGTTGAATTGGTCTCGTTCCATCGCTGCGATGAGTTCCGGCAGCTTGTCCCAACCGTGCAGGTTGCCGCCGTCGATGGGATTGCGAACGAGGCCGATACCGGAATAGCCCGCGATCACTTTGGCGGTCTCGCCGGTCCAAGCGCCATCGCCGTCGCCAGCGAGCGCGATGCCGCGTTCAGCCGCGTGATCGGCCATCAGTGAGCAGCCGCCGCCGGAGCCGGAGACGGCGATCAGCCTGATGTCGCCGTCGAGTTTCAGCGCGCGCTCGTCGCTCGCCAGGGCGCAGACGGCGGCCAATGTTTCGATCGACTTGACGATGGGGATGCCGCAGTCGTGCAAAAGGGCCTCGTATGCACGGAAGCTGCCGGCGAGGCGGCTCGAGTGAGCGATGGCCGCAGTCGCGCCGGCCGCGGAACGACCGAGCTTCAATGCGAAGATGGGCTTGCCCGCCACATGCGCGCGCTCAGAAAGCGATCGCAATCGCGCGCCGTCGCGGATTGCTTCGACGATGAGGCCGATGACCTTGGTCTCGGGATCGTCGATCAGCGCATCGAGCATCTCAAGCATGTCGAGGGTGGCTTCGTTGCCGAGCGGCACGAGCTTGGCAAAGCCGCAGCCGAAGGAGGCGAGCCTTGGAATGAAGCTGTCGAACAGAGCGCCGGAGTGGGCAGCAATCGATACCGAACCGCGCCGCATCTGCTCGCCGTGCGAGGTATTGTAGCCGAGCGCGAGACCATGGTGCGCGTTCCAGATTCCGTTGGTGTTCGGGCCCAGAACGATCATGCCGCTGGAGCGCGCGGTCTCGACGATTTCGTCCTGGCGCCTGCGTCCGGCGTCGCTGCCCATCTCCGCAAAGCCGCTCGCGCCCAGGATCATCGCGCGCACGCCCGCGGCGGCGCCTTGCTCGACGACTTTGGGTGTCGCGGCCGCGGGGATCACCGTGAACGCGCAATCGACGCGCTCGGGGACGTCGGCCAGGGACTTGTAGAACTGCAGTCCCTCGTGCAGTCCACCTTCCGGATTGATCGGATAGATTCGACCTTTGAAGCCCGCGTTCTGCAGGTACTTTACAACGGTGTTGCCATACTTCCCCGGGGTCGCGGACGCACCGACGATCGCAACGCTGCCGGGAGCGAGCAGCGGGCGCAGGCGGGTGAAGGCGTTGCCGGTGATGGCAGACCCTCCGGGACTGATACCGTTTGATGGCCTCGAATGGTCGGCAGTGCTCATTGAACGCTCGCAGCCGTTCGAGGGCGCAACATCGGCAGGTGGTCCGCGCGGGCAGGACCTGGAGGGCTAGAAACCATATCAACGGCCTTCCCACTTCGGAGCGCGCTTTTCGAGGTAGGCGCGGGCGCCTTCCTTGCGATCCTCCGAGGCGTACACGTCGGGGCCGGCATCGAGACGAATCGCCGAATGCAACGGCAAACCCCAAGCCTTGCGAAATGTGAGCTTCAAGCGCTGCAGGGAGAGCGGTGCATTCTCCGCGATCTCGTTGGCGAGGCCCATCGCGACCCCCATCAGCTCGTCGGCAGGAGCGATGCGGTTGATGAGGCCCCAGCGTTCGGCTTCGGCGAGTTCGATCTTGCGTCCGGTATAGAGCCATTCCATGGCGATCGCCGGCGGCACCATCTGCGGCAGGAGTACCGAGGCCATATGAGCGCCCATCCCGCGCTTGGCTTCCGGCAGGGCGAGGTGCGCAGTATCGACGGCGACGCGCAAATCACAGGACAGCGCGAGTTCGCATCCTCCGGCGACAGCGGGGCCATTGAGAATGCCCATGATCGGCTTCTTGCCGTCGATCATCGTCTCGAACAGCGTGCGCTCGGCTTCGGCGAGAGGGCCGCGGTAGCGTCCGCCGTCCTCGTCTGCGGAGCGCGCATCCTTGAGGTCTGCCCCCGCACAGAATGCCGTGCCGGTTCCCGTGATGGCGATCACGGAGACCGAGCGGTCGAAGTCCGCATCGATGATGGCGGTCACGATGGCGGTCTTCAGGTCCTTCGACAAGGCATTGCGGCGGTTGGGGCGGTTCATCGTGAGCAGCCGCACGCGGCCGTGATTGCTGATCTTCAGGACGGGATCGGTCGACATCGAGAGCTCCGTGAAATCTCCCCTCGGCCTCATGGCAAGGCGTAGGGGGGGCAGTGATTTATGCGGCAGGCAAACCGGCCTAAACGACAGGGCTCAGACCGCCATCGACGTTGATCGTCGTCCCGGTCACATAGCTGCCGGCGTCGGAGGCGAGGAACAGCGCCACGTTGGCGAATTCCTCGGCTTCGCCTACGCGTCCGATAGGGATGTTCTTGCCCATCTCTGCATAGACCTCTTCCATGTTGTTGCGTCCAGCCTTGGCGTTGCGGATCTCGTGCTGTTCGCTCTTGATCAAGCCGACATGCAACCCGTTGACGAGCACGTTGTGCGGCGCGCCCTCGTTGGCGAGCACCTTCGTCAGGGCGAGACCGGCTGCCCGCGAGACCGATGTCGGCACGCTCGCGGCGCGCGGAACCTTCGCGCCGATATTGAGGATGTTGATGATGCGGCCCCAGCGGCGCTGCTTCATGCCTGGAAAAGCGAGGCGGCTGAGGCGGATTGCCGCAAAAACTTTCAGGTCGAAGTCGTCCTGCCAGTCGGCGTCGGTGACGGTCTCGAAGGCTTGCGCTCGCGAGGTGCCGGCGTTGTTGACGACGACGTCAACCTTGCCGAAAGCGGCTTCGACTGCTTTGAATACGCGGGTGCATTCATCGGCGGTGCGGATGTCGGCGGAGATCGCGACGACCTTGGCTGTGGCCCCGGCCGCCGCGAGAATAGCTGCGCGTGCCTCGTCGAGTTCCTTCTGCCGCCGGGCGACGATGGCCACGCTTGCGCCGGCACGAGCGAAGTTGGTGGCGACCGCAAGGCCGATCCCCTTGCTTCCACCCGTGACGAGGGCCGCCCGCCCGGTCATACGCATTTCGATCATGGTCGTTTCCTCTGGTTTGCAATTCTGTCCTCCCCTCTCGCGGGGGAGGTGCCCCGGGGGGCGGACGGGGGACACGGCGCAGGTCCCCCACCGGCGCTACGCGCCACCTACCCCGCGTGGGGGGAGGGGGACCATCGAGGTCACCTCTTTGACGAAGCGACCGGCGATCTCCAAGTTGCACGACGCTTCATGCAGGCGCAAGAATGGTGGCAACATCGACAGCCACGAGCCATAGGATTAGACAGTGACGAAGCTTCCAAACCGCATCGACATCATCGAAGAAGGTCCGCGCGAAGGGTTCCAGATCGAGAAGGGGCCCATATCGACAGCGCGCAAGATCGAGTTGGTCGACGCTCTGTCGCAGACGGGGCTCGCGACGATCCAGATCGTTTCGTTCGTGAACCCCAAGCGGGTGCCGGGCATGGCGGACGCAGAGGCGGTCGTTGCGGGTATGACGCCCAACCCGAAGGTGAGTTATCGCGGGTTGTGGCTCAACCAGGCGGGCTTCGAGCGTGCCAGGGCGACGGGGCGACTCGACCTCCGCGGCGCCTACAACGTTGCGGCGTCAGAGACGTTCCTGAAGAAAAATCAGAACCGCTCGATCGCCGAACAGACCGCCGATAACGCCGTGATAATCGAGCGGTTCAAGGAGTTGGGGGTTCCGGTCGAGAAGGGCGGGATCATGGCTGCCTTCGGATGCAACTACGAAGGCGACATCGCACCCGCGCGGATCGTGTCGCTGGTCGGCGGCCTGCTGGATCAGGCCAAGGCCCACGATGTCGCGTTGAAATACATTATGCTGGCCGACACCATGGGATGGGCGACGCCGGCATCAGTGAAGCGCGTGGTCGGCGCGGTCTGGGACAAGTATCCGGACGTGGGGCTCTCGCTGCACCTGCACGACACGCGCGGGCTGGGCATCGCCAATGCCTACGCGGGCCTCGAAATGGGCGTCACGCACTACGACTCGGCGGTGGCTGGGCTGGGGGGGTGCCCGTTCGCCGGTAATGCTGGCGCGGCCGGGAACGTCTGCACCGAGGATCTCGTGTTCATGTGCGACGAGATGGGTGTCGAGACAGGCGTCGATCTGCAGAAGCTGATCGATTGCGCCGTGCTGGCCGAGGACATCGTAGGCCATCCCCTACCAGGCGCGGTGAAGACGGGCGGCACGTTGGCGAAACTGCGTGCGGCACGTTTGAAAGCAGCCGAGGCGTGAAGCGCCGGATCAGAACTGACTGAGGGGCAGACCCTGCCGATCTGACCCTATTGTGAGCTTCAATTCCCGAACAGCCCCGCAAATGGGTTGGGGCCCTCATTGCTCGCGGTGCTCTGGCCGCGCTGCTTTTTCGCCGCGCGCTCGGAGTTCGCGCGAGGGGCCGCCGGCTCGGACGACGCCGCCTCGCCACGCGAGGCGACCGCCACCGAACGCCCTTCCAATGCCGATGCGACGCGGCCGTCGGTGCCGTAGAGGTCGCCGTAGGTCCGGAGCTTGCCGGTCTCGTCGGCGATCGCCGTGAAATAGACGCTGTGGACGGGGATCTGCGTCGTCAGCTTGACCTCGCCACCGCGAGGTACCATGCCGCGCACACGATCCGACGCCCAGCCCTTGTCCTGCTCCAGCAACACCTCAGCGAACCGCACCGGATTCTGCACGCGCATGCATCCATGGCTGAAGGCACGCACGGACGAGGAGAACAGGTGCTTCTGTGGCGTATCGTGCATGTAGACGTCGTGCTTGTTGGGGAAGCGGAACTTGACGACGCCAAGCACGTTCGTCGGACCGGCCGGCTGGATGAAATTGAACCGGTTGATGTCGACGGACGACCAGTTGACGCTGTCGGGATTGACCACCTGTCCCCCAACACTCACGCGTAGACCATGACGGGCGAGTACCGACGAAGGGGTCCGGTTGCTACCGCCGAACCACCCGCCGCTCTCGGCGGAGGCGCGGCGCAACAGCGGGGCGATTTCATTCGACTTGATGCCGCCGGGAACGCCCCATTCCGGCTGGAAGATGACGAACTGCATGTCGGCGGAGAAATTCGGCGTCGCGGTCTCGGGCTTGCCGACAACGATCCGCTCCTGGAAGATCTGCTTGCCGTCCTTGACGACGATCGTGGTCTGCTCGGGCACGTTGTTCCAGACGTGGAACGCACCGAGGTCGTCCGGCATCCAGCGCCAGCGCTCCATGTTGGCGACCACGCGCTGGATGGTTTCGCTCGCTGTCGCGGGCGCGGTCTTGCGTACGGCCTTACCCTTGCTCTTACCGCGTCTGTCGTCCTCGCTCGCCTGAGGCTCTGGTGCTGTCGCAGCCTGCGTGAGCCCACCGCTGCGCAATGCAACCAGGGCCTTCTGAAGGTTGCGGAACCCGGCGTGTTTTGGATGCAGGCCGCGAAGGTAAGCGGCGGGATCGGCCGATGCCGCGATCGACCGGATCAGCGAGCGTGGATCGTAGATCTGCGCCTTGCGATCGAACAGCTTGCTCACGGACGATGGATCGAGGCGGCCGCCGCGGGCGTGGCGGGCATACTTGAGCGCGGCGAGGCCGAGTTTTATCTCCGCGTCCGCGCGGGTTTCGCTGCTCATGTCGCCTGCAGTGATGGAGGGCAAGTCGAAAGCGGCGGCCTTGAGCCCCCAGTCGTCCGCCGCGCGGATTTCGGCAATCGTCGCTTCGGCGCGAGGCGTGAACCCGGTCGGCGTTGTCCATGTGACGCGTGCGGCTTCGGCGTCGTAGAAGGCGACCATAGCGGCCCGATCGGCGGCGTCTGCAGCGTTGTCGCGACCACGGACGGCTCGCAGGCGCTGGCGCACCAGCTGAACGACGGGATCGACGACCGGTATTGCTGTCGGCGCAGCTGCCGACGCCGGTTCGGGCTGAACGGGATCGACAACGGCAGGGGCTGCGAGCGGTCCGGATTGTACTTCGGGTGGTGTCAACGGATCTGGTTCTGCCGTCAGCAGGTCTGCCTTCGCTGCTTGCTTGGACTGAGCTTGCGCCACTTCGGTGGCTTGGGCGTTTGCCGCTCCGCTCAACAATAGAGTACCGGCGGCGACAATGACGGCTCGGCCAAGCATTCGATTTCTCCACATACGGTCTGTTCGGTCTTCGCAGTCGATCCGGTGACTCGGCGCTGGCAGCTGCTGCGGTTTCGCGCGTGCGCCGTTCTGCAAACATGAAATCGTCGCGGACGTCGCAACTCAGCCAAACAGCACGATACACTATGTAATTGTGACGCGCTTGCCATAGAGTACGATATGTGACGCGAACGTTCCTGCCAGGGTGTTGCAGGTGGGTCGCAGGGTAATGCGAACGCTCCAACAGGAGAATTACGATGTTCGGTCGATCGATAATCGCCGGTCTGATGTGTGCGACGATGTTGATGCCATCTGCGCAGGCGCAGGAATTTCCGAGCCGGCCCCTCTCGATGGTCATCGCGGCGGCGGCGGGTGGCCCCATCGACGTGTTCGGCCGGATCATGGCGGAGCGGATGGGCGAATTGCTCGGCAAGAGCGTCATCATCGAGAATGTCGGCGGCGCGGGCGGTATGCTCGGGGGCCAACGCGCGGCGAAAGCCGAGCCGGACGGGCATACGTTCATTCTCGGCACGATCGCCACGCATACGTTCTCGCAGCTCCTTTACAAAAAGCCGCTGTTCGATGCCGTCACCGACTTCACCCCTGTGGCGCTCGTAGCCGAATTGCCGCTGGTGCTGATCACGCGCAAGGATTTCCCGGCCAATTCGATCGAAGAGTTCGCGGCCTATGCCAAGGCGAATTCGGGCAAGATCAACTACGGCTCGGCAGGGCGGGGATCGGCCGCGCACCTGGGCTGTCTGCTGCTCGAGCAGGCGATGGGCACGAAGATGACGCACGTTCCCTACCGCGGAACCGCGCCGGCGATGCAGGATCTCCAGTCCGGCCAGATCGACGCCATCTGCGATATCATCGTGACGGCGGTGCCGCAGATCGAAGCGAAGGCGGTGAAGGCGATCGCCAACCTCTCGCGCGAGCGCTCGCCGATGCTGCCCGATCTGCCGACGGCGACCGAGCGCGGCCTGAAGGAAGCGCAGGCCTATACGTGGACGGCGGTGTATCTGCCCAAGGGTGTGCCCGAACCGATCGTGAAGAAGCTGCACGCGGCGACGCTTGCCACCATGGATACGCCGGCCGTGCGCGAGAAATTGTCGAAGCTCGGCGCCAGTATCGTCGCGCCCGACCGCCGCTCGCCGGAAGTGCTGGCCGCCTTCACCAAGTCGGAACTCGCCAAGTGGAAAGGCCCCGTCGACGCGAGCGGCGCGGTGGAGTGAGACTCGATTTCCCCCTGCCCTGGATGGACAGGGGGGGGAGCCTCAACCCGTCGTGCGCTTCTCGACCTCGAGCATCTTGTCGAGGCCGCAGCTCTTGTGCGCGAGTTTCATCTGGACGCTCGCGCCGCCCTTGCCGAGGAACGGGTCGAGTTCATCTTTGGCGAGGTGCTCGTAGGATTGCCGCACGGCCTTGTACATCGCGGCGAACGCGGAGCCCGACGAGCAGGCGAGGCGATAGCCCAGGCTTGCGAAGTCAGCACGAGATAGCGGATACCCGCCGAACCCGTCCTCCGGAGCGAAGATCATCAGCGGCGCTGGCAGCCGCTCGCCGACGAAGCGGATGTCGGCTTCGGTGCGGGTGTGGACGAACAGCATATCCGCGCCCGCCTTGTGGAACGCTTCCGCCTTGCGGACCGCGCCTTCGATGCCTTCGGTGCGCGAGGCGTTGGTGCGCGCGATGATCATCATATCCGGCGAGGTGCGCGCCGCGATGCACTCTTGAATTCGTTGCACCATGAACTCGGTCGGCACGAGGCGCTCCTGGCCGACGTGATGATGGAAGCGGCGCGGCAGCACCTGATCCTCGACCTCGATGGCGGCGAAACCGGCAGCTTCGCTCAGTCCGACCGTCCGGTGCATGTGAGCCGGATCGCCCCAGCCGCCGCCCGCATCGAGGATGATCGGCAGGCGGCAGACCGTGCGGATGTCGACCGCGACCCGCGCCATCTCTGGCAGCGTGATGTTGGCTTCCGTCACGCACTGCAGCCAACCCAGCGAGCCGCCGCCGAGATAGATCGCTTTGAAACCGGCATCCTCCGCCATCCGCGCCATCAGCGGATTGAGCACCAGAGGCGCGACGGTCAATTCAGGCTTGGCGATCAGTTGGCGAAGCGTTTCCACGGGCGGCCTCTCGTAAGGTTTCGGTTGTGGGCCGGATAGTTAGAGGAGACCGCGCCACCGCGCCAGATGGTGGCTGGTCGAGGTTGGCCGAATTCGCGCGTGGTTCCCGAGCGTACAGCGGCGCAGCCGAAATAGATGGGGCCGCGGAATATGCTTGCCCTCGGGCTTCGACCCGAGGGTCCCCGGCAGGGTCGGGGACGGGGTCCCATCGCTGCCGCGCCGCTAAATGTCCCCGGGCTGCGCTTGCAGCATTTGCAAGAGCGCTGGCCGCGATCCAGAATGCCGCGAATTCCTCCAATTGGGATCTCGCAGTATGGATCAGTCTCTCCGCGACCGCGTCGCCATCGTGACCGGCGCCAGCAACGGCATCGGCAAGGGTATCGCGGAGGCTTTCGCCGAAGCCGGGGCGAAGACGGTGCTCGTCGCGCGGACCGCCGACAAGCTGACGGCGCTTCAGAAGAGCCTCGCCGCATCCGGCGCGACGGCGATGGCCGTGCCGTGCGACGTCACCAGCGAGAAGGATGTCGCCCGGCTGTTTACCGAGGTGCGGGCCAGGTTCGGGCGTGTGGACGTGGTCGTGAACAACGCGGGCGTGGCGTCGGGCACGGCGATCGACGAACTCTCACTCGACGCCTGGAACGACGTCCTGTCGATCAATCTGACGGCGGTGTTCCTGATGTGCCGCGAGGCCGTCGGGACGATGAAGGCGCAGACGCCACAGGGCGGACGGATCATCAACATGGGTAGCGTGTCGGCCAAGACGCCGCGGCCCGATTCGATCGCCTATACCGCGACCAAGCATGCGATCCAGGGCATGACGCATCAGCTGACGATGGACGGGCGGAAGTACGGCGTGGTCGCATCGATCATCCACCCCGGCGCGACGTTGTCGAGTTTTACGTCACGGCGCGGGCGAACGGAGGCCGGACCGGGTGCTTCGCCCGAGGACTACGTGATGTCGGCGGCGGACGTCGCGCGGGTCGCGGTGCTGATGGCGACGCTGCCGCCGGAGGTCAATCTGTACGAGGCGACGATCCTGCCCAACCAGATGCGCTCGTTCATCGGTCGCGGCTGAAGATAGCTTCAGGCGGAAACCAGATCGCCGAACCGGTCAGTTCCGGCCTGTGAGACGAAGGAACCTGTCCTGCATTGCAGATTGATCCGCGAACACGCCCGTGAAGCGCGTGGTTACTGCGGGCATTCCCTGTTGTCGCACGCCCCGCGCAGCGATGCATTGGTGCTCGGCCTCGATCAGCACGGCGACGCCCTTCGGTGCAAGGCCTTGTTCGATCGCTGCTGCGATCTCCGCGGTGAGCGCCTCCTGCGTCTGCAGTCGGCGGGCCAGGGCATCGACGACGCGGGCGAGGCGCGATAAACCCGTCACGCGCCTGTCGGGAACGTAGGCGACGAAGGCGCGGCCCATGAACGGGGCGATATGGTGCTCGCAATGGCTGAGCACGGGGATGTCCTTGAGCATGACGATGTCGTCGTAGCCGGAGACGTCGTCTACCTGTGATTCCGCCAGCAGCGCCACGGGGTCCTGGCCATATCCCGCGAAGTACTCGAGGTAGGCTTCGGCCACCCGTTGGGGGGTCTCGCGAAGACCCTCGCGGTCGGGGTTCTCCCCGGCCCAGGCCAACAGCGTTCTGACCGCGGCTTCCGCCTGCGCCTGGGTCGGTCGCAGCGGCCATGTCGGCGCGGCCCTTGCCGGCGTACCCGTCCGAGCGGGGTGGCTTGTCAGAGGAGTGTCGACGTCTACAGGCATTTTCTTCAAGGTAGTCGTTCCCAGCAGTTGGCCCGGCCTTTGTCGAAGGGCAGGCATGCGGCGCCACGAGAGCGGCGGGCGGGGGACTCCCTTTTCCGGCCGGTGGAGGCTATCTATAGCACGGATGGTGCCGGGCTGCGTAAGAGGTCCGGGAGCAGAACAGATCCGCAATCCCACGGGACGATCGAGGCCGAGCCTCGAACAGCGGTTTCAGCGAGGCAGGAATGGCGGCGCTCAGCGAGATCTACAACTCTAAAATCATCGAACTTGCGGCGGCAATCCCTCATGCGGAACGTCTTTCCGCGCCCGACGCGAGCGCGACGGCGCACTCGAAGTTGTGCGGCTCGACGATTACAGTCGACATCAGGCTCGCAGGCGGGCGGATCGCCGAATTCGGTCAACTCGTGAAGGCTTGCCTTCTGGGGCAGGCCGCTGCATCGGTGATGGGCCGCGAAGCCATCGGCTCGACACCGGCCGAACTTCGGCAGGTCGCCGACACCATGCGGCGCATGCTCAAGGAGGGCGGCGCGCCGCCGACCGGCCGGTGGGAAGATCTCGCAGTTCTTCAGCCGGTGAAGGATCACAAGGCGCGTCATGCCTCGACCCTTCTCGTCTTCGAAGCTGTAGAACGGGCGCTGGCCGAGATCGATGCAAAGGCCAGTGCGGTAGCTTGAATGCCGCAGCTCGAGTGCGAGGCCTCGAGTGTTACAGGTTGAATGCCTACCGCTGCCCGTCGTCGCGGGACCCGAAGGCGCCGCTTGCACTCCTTCGCTGCCATTAATCGCTGCCACCAGGAGACGCCGATGCCGGTGATCGAAGACCCCTTGGCGCTTCAGGGCCGCCGCGGAACGGTGTACCCCGCCGAGCATGCGAGTGGTTTCGAGGGCCGTGTCAAACGTGCGATGACGGAGAAACTCGGGTTGACGCAGTTCGGGGTCAACATCACGACGCTCGAGCCCGGTGCGCGGTCGTCGCTTCGCCACTCGCATGCCCAGGAGGACGAGTTCGTCTACGTCCTGTCCGGAGAACTCACGTTGATCACCAACGATGGCGAGCGCAAGCTGCGCGCTTCGATGGCCGCGGGGTTCCCGCGCGGTGACGGCGATGGCCACCACCTCGTCAACAACGGCACGGCGCCAGCCAGCTATCTGGAGATCGGGACGCGATCGAGCGACGACGACGTCGACTATCCCGATCTCGATATGAAGGGCGTGAAGCGCGGTGGCCGCTACAGCTTCTTCCGCAAGAACGGAGATCCTTACGACTGATGCTCCGGCGTTTCAGCAAGCTTGCGGCGTTCACGCTCAAAGTGCCGATTCACGTCTACCGCTACTCGCTCAAGGCGCTCATCGGTTGGGAGTGCCGTCACTTGCCGAGCTGCTCAGAGTACGCGCTGGAGTCGATCGACCGCAATGGGGCCTGGCGTGGATTGTGGCTTACGGTTTCGCGCCTCTCGCGCTGCCGGCCTTTGGGCACGTCCGGGTACGATCCCGTCCCGGACCTCACGCAGTGCCGTCACACGTTCGCGCCATGGCTTTACGGTCGCTGGACCGGCAAGCATCTGCACAAGAAGTCTCACGAAGGGTGAAGCGCGGTCAGCAACTGCCGTCCGCCTGCTCCCAGTCCTGAATGTCGCGACAGGGCGACACGACGAGGCTGCGACCACCTGCGATTCCGATTTTCACGCCGGGCCGGCCTTCGACCGAGACAACCTCGAAGTCTTCTGCAGCGGGTGCTGGTAGGCGCATCTCCGCGAGCTCTTCGATGTTGCCGCGGGTGAAAGTAAGGAACCGAAGTCGCCGTCGGTCCTGGCTCGGTACGACGATATCGGGCCGGCCGTCGCCGTTGAAATCGGCGATCGCCGACAGTTTGAGATGACGCGAACCGAAGACGTGGTTGGAGACGTCGTCGGCATCACCGATCAACTCGAGCTTGCCGTCTCGCAACGTCCAGATCTGCAATTCGCCGCGAATATGAGGTGTGACGACGATGGCGATGTCGTTCCTCCCGTCTCCGTTGAAATCCGCAAAACCGATCGGGTTCAGCCATCGGAACGGCGTGCCGATCGGTGGCGTCTCGGCAATGACTTCAAGGTTATTCCCGCGAATTCCAAGCACAGCGAGGGCTGCACCGCTTCGCTCGTATGATCGTACGGTGACGATTTCCTCCTGGCCGTCGCCGTCGATATCGACGAGGCGGGGCGTGCGATCTTCGAATACGCTGTCCTTGGGCAGGCGATAACGCATCACCTGTTTGCCGGTCGTCGAAATCGTCACGGCGGTCGGGTGCTGCTCCGTTCCGAACGGGAAATGGCGGTAGCGGCCGGTCGGTTCGGAGAACCAGGCCGCCGCGATATTGATCGATCCGCGGACGAGATCGCCGTCCTTGAGCCGGAGATCGCGTTTCGGACGCTTGAATGCGTCGGGATCGGGTTCGAGTTTCAACTCGCCTTGATGGATCGTTTTCGACCGCAGGCCGGATTGGCCGCCCGATTGGCCGCTCGAGTGTGCTTGTCCTTGCGCGGTCGATGTCGACTGTTGGCTCTGCGCCTCGGCGATCGCGAGGCCCGCCATCACGACGGCCACGGCGACGAGACGGTGTGGTGGACGGCGGCGCATGAAAGTCTCCCCACGATGTGAGGACCACCCTTATACGGATTCGCCCACAGACTTCAGTCGCTTCACTTCAGGGATGGCGGCTTGTCGAGCCGGTGGAACAATACAGCGACGACGATCCCGGTGAGTGCGAACAAAGCAGCGCATGCCGACATTGCAGCAGCCGCGCCCCAGGAACCCATCATCAGGCCGACGAGGATCGGTCCCAGCGACTGTCCCGTGAAGAAGAAGAACGCGTGCATCGAATAGGACGATGAACGGGCGCTGGGGGCCAGTTCGACGGATTCGTTCTGGATCGAATTGTGCAGCATCATGTAGCCGAAGCCCGACACGGCGAAGGCGGCGACGACGCCCGATGCGGGAAGTTCCGCCGCCAGCGCTAGCAGTCCCGCCGCGCCGAATCCGCCACCTGTCGCCATCAGAGTGGTGCGGCCGAACGTGCGGAGTAGCCACGGTAGCGCCAATGTGAAGGCGAGACCGCCGACGCCGATCGCGCCGATCGCGAAGCCGGCTTCCCGCGTTGCCCCCGTGCCGCTGCGCATCATGATGTCGGCCACGTACGGGGTGACGCCCCACAGGGCGATGCCCTCGCCGAGAACCGCGATGAAGCACAGGTAGGCGCGCGGATTGGCGAACACGAGCCGGTAACCGGCAATCGCGGCCGACATGCTGAAGCTCCGCTCGGCCCGCTCCGGCGCCTCTCGCAGTGTGGCGCTGGCAGCGACTGCCGCGACTAGCACGAGGATGCCGGCGAGCAGCATCGTGCCTCGCCAGCCCAGTGTATCGGCGAGTAGACCGGCCACGCTGCCCCCGACGATCTGCCCTGCCAGGCCGGCGCCGACGAAGCGACCGAGGGCCACCTGCCGTGCGGCTCCGGTGTACCGGTCGCCGAGCAGCGCCATCCCCGAGGGTACCGTGCCGCCACCCCCGATACCGCCGAGAAAACGCAGGACGAGCAGGACACCGAGGGTCGGCGCGAAGGCTCCGGCGAGCAGGGTGAGCGCAAGAAGCCACAGGGCGGTCCGCAACAGCCGCGACTTACCCCAGATGTCTCCGATGGGGCCCAGGATCGGCTGAAACAGAGCGAACGGGAGCGCGTAGGCCGAGGACAACAGCGCAGCGGTCGGCACGGACACGGCAAAGTCGCCCGCGATCAGGTTGACGAGGGGATCGATGGAACGGCCCGAGGCCGAAGCCGCGAACGACGAGAGGGCGAAGACCCATAGAATCATGTGGCTCGCGATTTCCTTCGCTGCCGGGAATGACTTGATTCGACCACCTCTGGCCTCCATTCTTCAGGGAAACCGGCCGGTCCGTGGCCTCAGGGAGCAGTCATTGTGTGCCGCGAACGCGACAGCAGACGGGATGACGCCGGGTGGAGGCTGTGGTCGGTCGCGCGATACGGTAGCATGGCCTCCGTGTCGAGAGCAGCGCTGGCGCTGCTTTTCTCGCTCCTCCATTTCTGGGTTCTGGATCATCGTTCCACAGCCCAGGAAGCGCCGCCGCGTCTGGTCGAGCGAATTCCCGAAGCAGCCCTGGCGCTTTTGCCCGACCAGCGAGAGACCCAGCACACCCTTGTTCTTCCCGAGAGGACGCTGCGCTTCAGGGCGACGGCCGGCGCGCTGGCGATCGCGAATGCGGAGCGCTCGATCCAAGCAGATGTCGCCTTCATTGCATACGCACGCGAAGGCGTGGCTGGGGCCAACCGGCCGGTGATTTTCGCATTCAACGGGGGCCCCGGCTCGGCCTCGGTTTGGCTGCACCTGGGTACGATCGGCCCGTGGCATGTCCCGTTGACCAGCGAGACCGTATCCAACTCGGGCAAGCCGGTGATCGCCGCAAATCCCGATACGTGGCTCGATTTTGCCGATCTCGTGTTCATCGATCCTCCCGGGACCGGCTACAGCGCGGTATGGTTGCCGTCTCGAGGAGCAGGGCCTGCAACCGGAATGTACAAGGACCCGGTGATGCCAGTTGTTCGGCGCGATCGGCGAGGTTCACCCAATGGCGCCGTGCGTCAGCCGGGGGGGCGAAACGTCGGTGGTCCCGATTGGTTCTGGTCGGTCGAGGGCGACGTCGTCACATTCGCCGAGGTGATCGACGGTTGGCTCGAGCGGTACGGGCGCAAGAATGCACCCATCGTGATCGTCGGGGAAAGTTATGGCGGGTTTCGTGCACCGCTGATCGCGGAACGGTTGTCGTCGGTTCATTCCCGCCGGGTATCGGCGATGGTGCTGGTCTCGCCGGTGCTCGACTTCGACGGCCGCCGGGGATGGCGGACACCGCAGCATTATGTGGCGCTTCTGCCGTCGATTGCTGCGACGGCGTGGGAGCGCGCGGGGGCTGAGCCAACTCGCAGTCTGCTGGCCGCGGCCGAGAACTACGCGTCTGGCGACTACCTCGTCGCTCTCATGCGAGGGCCCCGCGACAAGGCCGCTGTGGGGCGGATGTCGCAGCGCGTTGCGACCTTGAGCCGGATCCCTATCGATACCATCGACAAGCTCGGTGCCCGCCTCACGATCCAGACGTTCGTCGACAACAGCCCGCAATTGGCAAATCAGGTCGTGTCGCTCTACGACGCCGGGATGAGCGGCCTCGTGCAGCCACAAAGGAGAGGTCGCGGCGGATTTTCGGATCCATTCACGTCGGGGCTCAATGCGCCGCTGACCGCTGCCATGGACGTTGTGCACGAGCGTCTGGGATGGCAGCCCGCGCGGCCCTACGTGATGCTCGCGGGTGACGTGAACCGCCGGTGGCTCTGGCCCAATACGCCGCATGCGCCCGAAGCTTTGGCCGTGCTGTCCGACCTGCACCGCAATCAGCCGCAATTGAGGACGCTCGTCGTCCACGGCTTCACGGATCTGGTCACGCCTTACTTCGCGAGCGTGACGCAGTTGGCGCAGCTTCCATCGCATGGCCCGGAGAACCGGATTTCGTTGGAGGTCTATGCTGGAGGCCATATGTTCTACAGCCGGAACGACTCACGGTCCCGTTTCCGTAGCGCGACCGAGCGGATGATCGGTGATGCGCTCGGATTCGGCAACAAGAAGCCGAACGGCGAAACTGGGGAGACGCCTTGATGAAGATGCCATTTCGTATCGTGGCCGCTGCGGCGGTTCTGCTGGCAGGCTTGGGAAGAGGGGAAGCGCAGGATTGGCCGACGCGGCCCATCACGATGGTGATCCCGTTTGCGGCGGGGGGCCCGGTCGATACCATCGGGCGGCTTCTCGGGCAGTACGTAGGTGATAGTCTCGGCCAGCAGATGGTGATCGAGAACGTCGGTGGCGCCGGCGGCATGATCGGATCGGCGCGGGTGGCGAAGGCCGAACCCGACGGCTATACGGTGCTGCTAGGCGGCAGCGCTGTGCTGGCGCTCAATCAGGCCATCTATAAGAAGCCGATGGTCGACGGCGCCAAGGATTTCACGTCCGTATCCATGTTTGCAGACAGCGCCCGCCTTCTGCTGGTGCGCAAGGATTTTCCCGCGAAGAACCTCAGGGAATTCGTGGCTTACGCGAAAGCGAACGTGTCGAAGATGCAGTACGGTTCTGCCGGCATCGGTTCGGGCAGCCATGTCTGCGCGGTGCTTCTCGACGCTGTTATTGGCACCAAGGTACCTCATGTTCCCTATCGCGGCTCTGCGCTTGCGATGCAGGATCTCGTCGCCGGCCGGCTCGATTATGTCGCCGAGCAGATCTCGACCGCCGTCGGCCACGTGCAGGGGGGCTCCATCCGCGCCATCTCCCTGATGGGCCTGGATCGTTCGAGTGTCGTGCCGGACATTCCGACCGCCGACGAAGTAGGCTTCAAGGGGCTCGACTGCGGCTCTTGGGCCGCCCTCGTCTATCCCAAGGGAGTTCCGGCGCCGATCGTGCAGAGACTTGCCGCCGCAATCGACAAGGCTCTCGACAATCCGGCGTTGAAGGCGAGTTACGACAAGATCGGTGTGTCGGTTCCAGCCAAGGCCAGGCGCTCGCCCGAGTATCTCGCAAAGTACACACCCGAAGAAATCGAGCGCTGGGGTAAAGCGATACGTGGCGCCGGAATTTCCTCCGACTGAGGTGTCTGAGGTGTCGTGGAGTTCCTACGACTTTGCGAGCGCTCGCCGTAAATGGGGGACGGGTCGGGGCGGCCGCTTCGATGAGGCGTGATGGACCGCCAGCGACTTGGCCGCTCACGGCTTTCCCGAGACACGTCCGTGAAGCCAGACGAGCAACATCGTCAAGACGCCGAGGCCCGCCATGGCGAGCGTGATCTGCGTCATTGCGACGGCGAGGCTGTCCTTGCCGAGGCTGCTGCCGGCGAGCGCCACGATCGCCGTGCTCGGGAGGTAGCCAAGACCGGTTCCGATCAGAAAGGTGCGTTGCGTGGTCGGAAGTACGCCGAGCATGACGTTGATGAGGACGCCGGGGACAGGAAGTTGCCGCGCCACGAAGATGGTGGTGATGGTCGGGTTGGCCAGCACGCCGCGAAGCGTTTCGCTGGCGCTGGTCATGCGGCTTTCTGCCCAACTGCGGCCGCTCCAGCGGGCGAACAGGAATGCTCCCCAGGAGCCGGCGATGCTGGAGACGAGGGAGACGAGCCCGCCTGCGACGAAGCCGAACAGCGCGCCTGCTAGCGCGCAGAGTGCCAGCCGTGGCACGCCCAGTGCGATCGCGGCGATCGTACCCGCGGCGAATACCGCGTAGGCGCTCCAACCGTAGGCGCGGATCTGCTGCTTCAGAGCCTGGAGATCACCGATCCACTGGTTGAGCGGGGTGAAATGCAGGACGAGGACGACGCCAGCCACCGCGAGAGCGAGGACCAGCAGCCGCCGCGCTTCGGCGCTCGTATCGGGGAGTTCCTTCATCGCTGCGCGCGCCGTGGCCTGGCCACTATTCCGTCGACGAGCGGCGTGGCGTCTCGCCGCGCGGCTTCATCCGGCTGGCGAGGTCCGAAACCTGCCGGCCCTCAGGCAGGTCCAGTACGATCGTCGGCACGCGGGTCCTGTAACGCAACCAAGTGACACCGAAGAGATCGTAGAGGCCGACGATCGCTCGAACGAAGTTGGAATACTTCGAGACCCCCGCGATGCGCTGGCGGTCGTTGACGGGTTCGTACGCGACCTCGTGGCCATAGGTGATGAACAGGGCCGGCAGATAGCGGTGCATCGAGGTGAAGAACGGCAACCGCAGGAAGGCCTCGCGCCAGTAGACCTTGATGCCGCAGCCTGTGTCCGGGCAGTTGTCCTTGAGGACTGCGTCGCGAATCCAGTTAGCCCAGCGTGAAGCCCAGCGCTTCGAGCCGTCGGCTTGGCGGTTGGTGCGGACACCGCCGACGAGGGCCGGGCCTTTCATGCCGGGGGCAGCAAGCCGCGCCAGCAGCTTGGGAATGTCGCGCGGATCGTTCTGGCCGTCGCCGTCCATCGTGGCGATGACAGAGCAACTCGCCGCCAGAATGCCCGTGCGCATCGCGGTGCTCTGGCCCGAACGCGCTCCATGACGGAGGTAGCGCAAGCCGGGATAGGAACCAGATTCGATCATCGACTTGATTTCGTCGGGCGTGGCGTCATCGCTGCCGTCGTCGATCACGATCACTTCGCCCAGCACGTCTGCGGGCACGTGCTCGTAGGTCTCCTTGACGAGGCGGCCGATGTTGCCGGCTTCGTTCAGGGCGGGAATGACAACGGATACGCGCATCGGGGAGCTCCCCTCGAATTCGCAATGCAGGGCAAGTCGAAGTGCCAGGGCTCAGTGCAAAGCCCTTAGTGCGGGACCAGTACCGATGCCCCGCCCCAAAAGGTCGATCATCATCGGAATCGTCGCAGCACGACCGATCGGGCTCTATAGGCTTCTCGCACCGCGCACAACCATGTAAATGGGCCCAAATGCGGCTGCGGGTCGAGTCGAAAAGGATAGAGCGTGCAGAGGCCGAACCCATCCGAGGCGAACGAGCAACGCGACATTTGGCGCCGACGTCTCTGGTTCGCGCTGGGCGCGATACTGATCGTCAGGCTGGCCGCCCTGGCGGTCAATCCGACGGACCTGTTCTTCGACGAGGCGCAATACTGGACATGGAGCCTCGAGCCCGCGTTCGGCTACTATTCCAAGCCGCCGCTGATCGCCTGGATCATTGCGATGGCCACCGGCGTTTGCGGTTCCACCGAATTCTGCATCAGGCTGCCTTCGCCGCTCATTCACACGGTCACGGCCGGGGCTTTGTTCTTGCTCGGCAGCCGGCTCTACTCGGCGCGGACCGGGTTCCTGGCGGCCGTCGCGTTCGCGACGCTACCGGGCGTGTCGCTGTCGGCCGGGATCATTTCGACGGACGTGCCGTTGCTTGCATGTTGGGCACTGGCGCTCGTCGGATTTGCTGCGCTGATCGACGACCGCGAGGCGCAGTGGCCCTGGCTGCTGCTGGGTGCCGCCCTGGGGCTCGGCCTCAACGCGAAATACGCGATGGCCTATTTCGTCCTGTGCGGCGGGATCTACATCGCCATGTCGCCCGGCCGCCGGTGGTTGCTGCGGGACCGCCGTTTGTGGCTGGGGCTGGCGTTGGGTGTGTCACTCATTGCACCGAACCTGATCTGGAACGCATCGAACGGTTTCGCGACGTTTTCCCACACGGCCGACAACGCGAAGTGGGGCGGCTCGCTATTTCATCCGGGCAAGGCGCTGGAGTTCCTCGGCGCGCAGTTCGGTGTATTCGGACCGGTGCTGTTCGGCTCACTTCTGGTGGCGGTCTGGCGCTGGTGGAAACACGGATTGGGCGATCGCGAGCGGATGCTGCTCGCGTTCTCGCTGCCTATCGTCGTGATCGTGACGATCCAGGCTTTCATCTCGCGGGCGCATGCCAACTGGGCCGCGCCCGCTTACGTGTCCGCGACTGTCCTCGTGATCGCGGTGCTCGAGCGGGAGGCCGAGCAGCGCTGGCTCAAGGCCTCTTTCTGGGTCAATGGGGCGGTCATGGCGATCATGATCGTCGCGGTCGCTTTCGCGGGGCGGTTCGCGTTGCCGGGCGGTAACGATCCGTTCGCCCGCACTCTCGGCTGGAAAACTGTGGCAGAGGCCACGCGTGCGAAGCTCGATGCCGCTCGTATCCTGCGTCAGCCGTTCGGCGCCGTTATAACCGACGAGCGGGCGTTGACCGCGGAACTCCTCTACTACATGCGAGCTGACGATACGCCGGTGCTCGCCTGGCTCGGGCGATCCAAGCCGCAGGACCATTATGAGCTGAAGCGGCCTTATGTGACGGGTGCGCCAGAGCCTGTGCTTCTGGTCGCCCTCCACGAGAACAGCGCGTCGATCACGAGCCGGTTCGCGAAAGTTGAACGGTTGACCAGCGACGTCTTGCCAGCGGGCCGAGGTCCTGGCCGTCGCGTCACGTACTACGCTCTCAGCGGTTTCCGCGGCCACTGAGGCCCAGCTTAGCCGTTCAGTCTTGCTTGTTGACACTGACGCGGCCAGCGGTCGAAACGGAGCCGACTCGCGTTATCGTCCCCAGGTTTTCCACAACTCGCGCACAGCTCGTGCGGGTTCGGCACGCGGGGATCAGATGTCCACTCATCGTTCCATGAAGGATCTGGCCGAGAACCCCTCAGCCGTTCGGGCTCTGGCTCGCTATCTGCTGCTTCTCGTGGGTCGCGACGACACTCAGGCCTGGACCGACTGGGAGGTCGACTTTCTCGAGAGCATGGCCGCGCGGGAAAGTGACGAGCCGCTGACCATGCGCCAGCGGGAAGTGTTGACCGACCTCAAGAACGCGGCCGAGCGGCACACGGAAATCGACGGCATGAGCGTCCGATCTCTCATCGAGCGCTGTTGGCTCGAGCGTGCAGACTTGGACCGCGACGAGGATCAGGAGTTCGTCGTTGGGCTGCGGGCGTCGGGCCAGCGGACGGTGACGGGGCGGCAGCGCTGGCGTCTCGTGCGCTGCTGCCGGGAACTCGGCGTGATCGAAGCCTATCAAGGTATTTCCGCTTGATCGAACGGCAGTTTGGCAGCCATTTCGCGGTCTCTGCAACCCGATAGGGTCCGGAGGCGAATTTCGCATATTGACGAACCGTTCGTTGTGTGTGAAATTTCTGTAATGACAGAAATAACTGCCAGAACGACTAGTTTGCCGCCAGCGGTGGTGCGCTTCGTGCTGCATTGGGGCGAAATGGGGGCGGTTTGGGGTACCAACCGGTCTGTTGGCCAGATCCATGCGCTGCTCTACCTGTCGGACAGGCCACTCACGGCGGAGGATCTAGCGGGGACGCTGGGGCTCGCACGATCCAATGTATCGAATTCTCTCAAGGAATTGCAGGCTTGGAATCTCATTCGTCGCGTTCACGTGATGGGCGATCGCCGCGATTATTTCGCGGCTGAAGCCGACCTGTGGGAAATGGTGACCCGGATCGCCGAAGGCCGGAA
>LNFM01011097.1_pt1 | contig 23757 bp, 27 predicted proteins | sample 596031 | NCBI WGS metagenome assembly LNFM01 (sample SAMN04254537, study PRJNA301005) | activated carbon metagenome | isolation source: dual media filters at the Ann Arbor, Michigan drinking water treatment plant | place: USA: Ann Arbor | reverse complement strand
GCAAGGCCCGCACCGACCCCGACGCCCTGCCCGAGACGCTGGAAGGCCTCGAGGGCCGCGCCGAGGCGAAGAACCTGGTGACCATCTATGCGGCTCTCGCCGACATGAGCCGCGAGGCGGTGCTGGCGCAATTCGCGGGTCAGGGCTTCGGTGCCTTCAAGCCGGCACTCGCCGACCTCGCCGTCGCCTCCATGGCCCCGGTCAGCGCGGAGATGCGCCGGCTGATGGCCGACACGGCCGAGATCGACCGCGTGCTTAAGGACGGGGCCGAACGCGCCGCCGCCATCGCCGATCCGGTGGTGGATGAGGTGAAGAAGATCGTCGGCTTCTGGAGAGCGTGATGCTGGAGCTGATCTGGGCGCTCGCCGCCGGGCCACTTGCTCAGAACGCAGCGACCGAAGCACCGACGTCCGCCCGCAGCGGAGACCTGACCGTGTCGCAGGGTGCCATGATGGCCTGGAGCGTGAACGGCGGCCTCGGGGGCCAGCTGACGGTTCTGGTCGATAACGCCGGCGCCGGAACGGACAGGATTCTGTCCATGACCACGCCCTCCGGGACGGTCGGCGACGTCGGCGTCTATCCGGTCGTCAACGGTCGCGGCGAACGCGCGCCGGATGGCGATCTGACGATCCGCCCCGGCCGGACGGGGGTGCTGGCGAAGCTGACCGATCTCGCCTCCGGCGTGCCGCTCCGGTGCTGACCACGGTCACCATCACCTTCGAGCAGGCCGGTGAGGTCACCATTCAGGCCATGCCGACCGGTCCAGCCGGGCGATGAAGAAGCCGTCGAGCCCGCCCTTTTCCGCCCACATCGACGGCAGGATGCGCAGCCAGCCTTCCGGCGTCAGGGCCTCGTCGGGCGCGCCGACCTCGGCGGGGACAGCGGGCGCCGTCCGGAAGGCCGGGTTGCGGCGCAGGAAGGCGATGATCTGGGTCTCGCCCTCCTCGCGCTCCAGCGAACAGACGCAATAGACAAGACGGCCGCCCGGCTTGACGCGTTCGGCGGCGGCGTCGAGCAGCCGGTGCTGGACGTCGGCCAGTTTGGCCACATCGGCGGGCTTGGTGGCGCGCAGGACCTCGGGGTTGCGGCGGAAGGTGCCGGTGGCGGTGCAGGGCGCATCCAGCAGGACGGCGTCGAAGGCGCGCGGATCGTCCCAGTCCTCGGCGGGTACGGCGACGACCTCGGCTTCCAGGCCCGTGCGGGCCAGATTGGCGCGCAGCCGGTCCAGCCGCTTGTCCGACCGGTCCAGCGCCACGACGGAAGCACCGGAGGCGGCGATCTGCAGCGTCTTGCCGCCGGGGGCGGCGCAGAAATCAACGATGGATTCGCCGGCCTTCGGCGCCAGCAGGCGGACAGGAACGGCGGCGGCGGCGTCCTGGACCCACCAGATTCCGTCGTCGAAGCCCGGCCAGCCAGCCAGGTCGCCGCGACGTCCGGTGCGGATCGTGTTTCCGGCCAGGACTTCACCGTCCAGCGCCTCGGCCACGGCGGCGGCGTCGACGTCGGGCTTGAGGCTCAGGTCCGTCGAGGGCTCCTCGCGGGCGGCGAGCGCCAGACCCGTTAGCGTCGCCTCGCCATAGGTGGCGCGCCAGCGCGCGGCCAGCCATTCGGGCAGGTTGGATTCGGCCGTGGTCAGGCCGGGGCCCTCGCGCTCGATACCGCGCAGGACGGCGTTGACGAGGTTCTTGTAGGGCCGGGTCTTGGTCTCGCGCTCGGCCAGTTTCACCGCCGTCGACACCGCGGCGAAGGCCGGGGTCTCGAGCACCAACGTCTGCGCCAGGGCGACGCGCAGGATGGTGCGCACCGCCAGCGGGGGGGCCTTCTGCAGCTTGCGGTCGAGGATCTGGTCGATCTCGCCGAGCCGGCGCAGGGCGGCCATGGCCACGGCGCGGGCGAAGGCGCGGTCGGGCCCCGGCAGGTCGGCGACCTCGCGGAACGACAGGGCGGTATCGAGTCCGCCCCGGCCTTCCAGCGCCGCGTTCAGCAGCACCCCGGCGGCCAGACGGGCCTCGACGCCGATGTCGGGACCATCGTCACGGGGGTCCGCGACCCGGGGCTTCGGGGGACGGGTTCCAGCGCGGGCCTTGTCAGCCATGCGGCGGCCGCGGGCGGCGGAGCTGCGCCCCTGTTCGGGTCCACGGCTCATACCACCACCTGCGTGCCCAGCTCGACCACGCGGCCCGGCGGGATATGGAAGAAGTCAGTCGGATTGGCGGCGTTGCGGGTGAGGAAGATAAACAGCCGGTCCTGCCACATCGGCATGCCCTGCGACGCCGAGGCGACCACCGAACGACGGCCGAGGAAGAAGCTGGTCGACATGATGTCGAACTTCAGACCCTGTTTGCGGCAGACGCCCAGCGCCTTGGGAATATTGGGCTGCTCCATGAAGCCGTAGGAGATGGTCAGCTTCTTGAAGTCGTCCGAGATGGGCTCGATCGTGACCCGCTCGCTGTCCGGCACGCGCGGCCGGTCGGTGGTGCGGACGGTCAGGATTCAGGGCGACCGGGGCGACGTCGGGGTCCGAGGTCAGGAAGATGGCCGTGCCGGGCGCGCGGTGCGGCGGACGGGCCCGCAGCATCTCGATCAGGTCGGTCAGCGGCAGGCTGTCCTTGCGGGTCTTGGTCGACAGTATCTGCGTGCCCCGCACCCAGGTCCACATCAGCAGCACCAGCGCCGCGCCCAGCACCAGCGGCATCCAGGCCCCATCCGGTATCTTGAGCAGATTGGAGGTCAGGAACACCATATCGATGAAGCCGAACGGGATCAGGGCGGCCAGCACGGCCCAGGCCGGCCAGTTCCACTTATAGCGGATGACCGAATAGGCCATCAGGGTGTTGATCAGCATGACCCCGGTCACCGCCACGCCATAGGCCGCGGTCAGGTTGGACGAGCTCTGGAACGTGAACAACAGGACCAGCACCCCGATCATCAGCAGGTTGTTGACCGCGGGCACATAGATCTGGCCGGCCTGGGTCTCGGAGGTATTCTTGATCTCAATGCGGGGCAAAAGCCCCAGCTGAACGGCCTGCTGGGTCACCGAGAAGGCCCCGGTGATGACCGCCTGGCTGGCGATCACGGTCGCCGCCGTCGCCAGCGCCAGCATGGGCCAGTAGACCACGGTCGGCACCATGCTCCAGAACGGATTCTCTGACGCTGACGGGTCGGACAGGATCAGGGCCCCCTGGCCCAGATAGTTGAGGGTCAGGCAGGGGAGAACGAAGGCGACCCAGCCGATCCGGATCGGCGATTTTCCGAAATGGCCCATGTCGGCATAGAGGGCCTCGGCCCCGGTCACAGCCAGAAAGACACTGCCAAGGATGATGAAGCCGAGGAAGCCGTCATTGATCAGCAGCATCACACCATAGTGCGGCGACAGGGCCCGCAGGATCGAGATGTCGTCGAAGATGTGATACAGTCCGAGGACGCCCAGACTCAGAAACCAGACGGCCGTTATGGGGCCGAAGAACCTCGCCAGGCCCGCAGTCCCGCGCGCCTGGACCAGGAACAGGGCGATCAGGATGCCAGCAGATACCGGAACGATGAAGGGATCCAGCCGTCCGGCCACGCCCGGCGCGTCCTTGACGCCCTCGATCGCCGACAGCACCGAGATCGCAGGGGTGATGATGCCGTCGCCGTAGAACAGCGCCGCGCCGCAGACGCCGAGGATGAAGACGAAGGCGGTGCGCCGGCCGATTGCGTGGGTCGCCAGGGCCATCAGGGCCAGGGTACCGCCCTCGCCCTTGTTGTCGGCCCGCATCAGGAACAGGACGTATTTGAACGTCACCACGATCATCAGCGCCCAGAAGGCCAGCGAGACCACGCCGACCACGGCGAGATCGCCGCCAACGCCCTTAGAGCGGACTGGTGCCGATGTCGCCGAACACGACGCCGATGGCGCCGATGATCAGCCCCCATTTGCCGGCCTTGACGTGACCGCCCTCGCCGGCCGCCGCGGGGTGCGGATGGGCCGGGGCGACCGATTTGTCGGCGGAGGATCGGGAGTTTGAGGCGGCGGCGCTGGTGCCGTCTTCACCTTGGGGAGAAGCCCCGGCCATGAAGTTCCTCCGGGACCCCGCACACCGCGGTTCCCATCCAAAGAGCGGCGAGCCTTTAAGCCCTTTCCGCGAGCCGTTCAATCGTGCTGCAAGCGCGAAGGTCATTGGCCGCCCCGGGTCCGACCGGGGTCGGCCCGAGGACAGGCTCCGGGTCGGGAGATCCCGAAGGGTCGACGACCGCGGCCCACCAAATTGACCCCGTTTGTGAAAGCCGCCCCGCGCGCCTATCTTGAGGGCACACCATGTCAGACAGCCAACGCTTTCCCGTCGCCGCCCACGCCCTGGCCTATCTGGCTCACAAGGGTGCCGTCTCGCCGGCCCAGGCCGTACCGAGCGCGGTTCTGGCTGCCTCGATCCCGACGAACCCGGTCGTCGTGCGCCGCGTGACCGCCCTGCTGGCCAAGGCCGGTCTGATCGCTACCCGTCCCGGCGCCTCGGGCGGTGCCTGGCTGCTGCACGAACCGCAGGACATTTCGCTGGAGACCGTGCTGCGCGCCGTCAACGGCTGCGCCCACCTCGGCTCCCCGCCGGCCGGTGCCAAGGGCTGCCCGGTCAGCGAACACATCCCCCGTCAGGTTGCCAAGGCCCTGACCGCTGCCGACGAGGCCGCGGGGCAGGCCCTGTCGAAGATCACCATCGCCGATCTGCTGGACCAGGACCCGGCCTCGCTGGCGGCCTTCGCGCCCCATTCGTCCTGCCCGGTCGCCGCCTGAGATGAGCCTGCCGTCGCGGCCGCGCCCCGTGGTGCTGATCACCGGCGCCTCGGCCGGCATCGGCGCAGCCCTCGCCCGCATCTACGCCGCAAATGGCTGGGACCTGATCCTGACGGCGCGGCGTGAGACCCCCTTGCTGGCGCTGGCCGCCGAACTGGCCCTTTCCGGTGCCGCCTCGACCATACTGACCGACGACCTTGCCGACCCGGCGGCCCCCCGGCGGCTGTTCGACGCCATCCTGGCCAAGGGCCTGACGGTCGACGGCCTGATCAACAACGCCGGCTTCAGCCGTACCGACGGCTTCCTGACCACCGACCCTGCGGCGCACAGGGCGATGATCCAGGTCATGCTGGCCGCCCCCGTCGAACTGGCCCGGCTGTTCGCCCCCGGCATGGTCGAGCGCGGCTATGGCCGTATCCTCAACGTCGCCTCCCTCGCCGGCCAGATGCCCGCGACCGGCGGCGACACCCTGTACGGCCCGATCAAATCCTTTCTGGGGACCGGCGTCCACGTCACCGCCCTGTGCCCCGGCTATACCCTGACCGAGTTCCACGACGCCAACGGCACCCGCGAACAGGTGTCCTCGGCCTATCCCGCCTGGATGTGGCAGACCGCCGACCATGTGGCGCGGGTGGGTTACGAGGCCTGCGAGGCCAATCGTCCGAAGGTCACCCCGGGGGTGATGAACAATCTGCTGGCCGGCCTGGCCAAACACCTGCCGGACGGGGTCGCGCTGACCATGGTCGGCGGGCATGCCAAGCGGCTGAAGCGGATCTGATCCGCTTCAGTGACCACCGTCCGGATAGGGCGTCGTCGCGATGCTGCTGAACATGCCCGGAATGGCTTCCGACAGGCCGGCGAGGATGAACTGGATGGCCAGGGCGCAAAGGATCAGGCCCAGCACCCGCACGATGATGGCCATGCCGATCTCGCCGAGCAGCCGGCTGATCGGGCCGGTCAGGGTGAAGCAGACGAAGGTGGCGAAGCCCGCCGCGGCGATGGCCACCACCCCGGCCGCCTGGCCCGCGGGACCGACCTTCTCGGCCTCGCCCGCCTGGATGATGATGGTCGAGATGGCGCCCGGACCGATCAGCAGGGGCATGGCGAAGGGCACGACCAGCCGCTGGAAGCGGCGGCGGGCGTAACCCTTGTCATTCGCCGCGTCCTTCACCGCATCGGGGTCGGCGAACATCTTGAGGAAGTCCTCGCGCGTCATGTCGAGGCCCAGCAGCAGCAGCAGGATGCCACCGGCGATGCGGAAGGCGGCCAGCGAGATGCCGAAGAACTGCAGCAGTCCCAGGCCGGTGAAGAAGAAGAAGCACAGGAAGATGACGATGAAGATGCAGATCAGGGCCGACCGTCGCGGCGGCGAAGATCGGGATATTGCCGATCGGATCCACCAGCGCGAACAGGGCCACGAACAGGTTGACGCCCAGATCGACCGCGTCCATGTGCTGACCTCGCCCTGCAATTCACCCAACCGCGGCCCATCAAGGCTGACGCCCGCGCGCGCGTCCAGCCCTAACGGTTCAAAAGGAGCGACGCCATGACCCCCGTGCTGACCGACCCCCGCCTGATCGTCGGTCTGGACCTGCCGTCGCTCGAGGCGGCGCGGGCCATGGTCGACCGCCTCGGCGCGACGATCCGTTTCTACAAGGTCGGCCTGACCCTGCTGGCCCGGCCCGGCGGCGTGGCCTTCGCCCACGAACTGCAGGCGGCCGGCAAGTCGGTGTTCCAGGACTGGAAGCTGCACGACATCGGGGCCCAGGTCGAAGGCGCGGCCCGCGCCGTGGCCGAGGGCGGCTGCGACCTGCTGACCGTCCACGCCGAGCCGCAGGTCATGCGCGGCGCGGTCAAGGGACGCGACGCGGCGGGGACCGGAACCAAACTGCTGGCCGTCACCGTCCTGACCAGCCTGTCGGACGCCGACCTGACCGACATCGGCTACGGCTTTACCGCCCGCGATCTGGTCGAGCGGCGGGTGCGGCAGGCGCTGGACTGCGGCGTCGACGGCGTGGTCTCAAGCCCGCTGGAGGCCGCGCGGGTGCGCGAGATCGCCCGCGAGGCCGGACGACCCGACTTCCTGATCGTCACCCCCGGCGTCCGGCCCGAGGGCGCGGACAAGGGCGATCAGCAGCGCGTGGCGACCCCGCGCGCGGCGTTGGAGGCCGGCGCAACCCATCTGGTCGTGGCCCGTCCGGTGGTGGGGGCGGAGAATCCCTTGCTGGCGGCTTCGTCCATCGTCGAATCGATTGACGGGGTCGCCCTTTAGATCAGTCAACCGCGCTCGCCGGGCTCCTGGCTGTAGTGCTGGCGCGGCGGTTGCGCCGGGCGGGGCCGTTCGGGCCGATAGGGGCGCGCGGGCGGTGCCGGCGTCTCATAGCGGGGCGGTTCGGGGGTATAGGGCGGCGGATAGGGAGCCGAGTCGTGGCCCCCGCCATGATCGCAGTCACAGTCGCGGCCGCCGTAGGACGACCCGCCATCCACATAGGTGTAGCCGCCGCCGTAGGACGTTGCCTCGCGGTATTCTTCCCGGCGCTCATAGGAGCCACGGCTCCCGTAGGAACCTGACGCCTCGTACGATCCATGGCCCTCACGACGGCCGCCGCCGCAGCTGTGGCGCTCGCTGTAGCCGTAGCGGCCGCCGCGGTCGACATCGACCTCGCACCCGCCGGTGTTCGCCACACAGGCCGGCGCCCGGCGTCCGTTGCGGCCGAAACCGTTGACGACATAGCCGAACGGCGCGCTGGCGCAGGTCCGGCCCTCATAGACCTCTTCGGTGTAGATGGGGCCGCCGCCATAGTAGCCGCCGCCGTCCCCGCCATAGCCGCCGCCGACATAGACGGCGCCGTAGCTGCCGCCGCCGCCCCGGATGCCGCCGACGTCATAGGTCCGGGCATTGAAATGGCCGCCCGCCGCAGCCCCGGCCCAGGCGTTCGCACTGGCGTTGGCGTTGACGTTCACATTGATGTTGCTGTTGTAGCCGCCGCCGTGGGGTGGGGGGGGCGTATAGGGAGGCGGCTGATGGCCACCACCGCCACCACAGCTGCTCCCGCAGCCTCCGCCGCCGCCCGGATGACCGCCGCCGCGCCGGTCGCCGGCGAAGGCGGGGCTGGCCGCCAGGATGGCAAGGGCGGCGACGGCCGCAAGGTTAATCATTCGCATGGCGCGGACTCCCGTATGGAGCCAGTCTAAGCCTATGGAATACAAAGGGTTCAGATTGCACCGAGCGGGCGAAACCGGGACCCCGGCTTTCCCCGAAAGGCCCTCAAATTAACCTTTCGGGTCGCAACAACGCCGCTCAGCGGTCGTAGAGATAGACGTCCGAACAGCCGCAATCGCGCTCATGGTGCCGGTCGCGCCCGCCGTCGGACCAACGCCGGAGCGACGGCGGACGATCGTCATTGTAGCCCCATTCGTCGCGATAGCCGGGCTGTGCCGGCGCATCGTACCGGCCGCGGGAATATCGGTCATCGCCTCGGCCATGCCGTCCATTGTCGTACCCCCGGTCGTAGCCACGGCTTCCATAGGCCCGGCCATGTCCGGGGGCGGGCACATAGACCCGCGGCCGATCAGAATACCCGTCAGCCCAATAGCCCGTGCCGACGTAGGCCCGGGTTTCAACCTCCGACAGCGGTGTACCGCCGACCGGGCGTCCCCAGGCATTGAGGTAGACGGGCTGGCCCCAGGTCTGGGCCGAGGCAGTGCCGGCGAGGGCAAGGGTGGCGAGGGCCGCCGCAGCGGCGAGGGTGCGGATCATCGGGAGGGTCTCCTGAACGCAACCGTTAACGCCGTTCGCCCGCCTTCGTTCGCCGCCGTCAGAAATCGACCGCCAGACCCTTCTTCTCCCAGTCGCCGTAGCGCGTCGGCTCCGGCCCGCGCGGGCCACCGTGCTCGATCGGCCGCTCGGCCTCTGTTTCGGTCGCGCGACGTTCGGCGGCTTCCAGAAGGGCGCGGCGCGCCGCCCCGGTCAGGGGTCTGTCCGGGGCAGCGTTCGGCACATCGGCGTTGAAGACCGGCGGCGGCGTTTCGTCGGGGGTGGGATGATCGGTCACAGCAGCCTCGCCTTGAGCCCGGGCGTTGATCCGCACACATGATGTGTCTGCCCTCCCGGCGCCAGCCTCGATCGATTTTTCCGGACCATGAACCACCTCAAGACCTTCACCCTGCTGGCGGCCCTGACCGCCCTGTTCGTCGGCCTCGGCTATCTGATCGGCGGACCGACGGGCATGCTGATCGCCCTGGTGATCGCCGGCGGGATGAATCTGTTCAGCTACTGGAACGCCGACAAGATCGTCCTGAAGATGTACCGGGCCCAGCCGGTCGACGAACAGCACCCCAACGCCGTGGTCCGCACCTATGTCGCAGACGTCGTGCAGATGGCGCGCGACGCGGGCCTGCCGCGGCCCGTCATCGCCATCATTCCCAACGACCAGCCCAACGCCTTCGCCACGGGCCGCAACCCGGCCCACGCCGCCGTCTGCGCCACCACTGGCTTGCTGGACATGCTGACCCGCGAAGAGATTCGCGGCGTGATGGCCCATGAGCTGGCCCATGTGAAGAACCGCGACACCCTGACCATGACGGTCACCGCCACCGTCGCCGGGGCCATCGCCGCCCTGGCCAATTTCGCGCTGTTCTTCGGCGGCGGCGACGACCGGGAGCGGCCCGGCGGCATCATCGGGACGCTGGCCCTGATGATCCTCGCGCCCATGGCCGCCGGCCTGGTGCAGATGGCCATCAGCCGATCACGCGAATACGAAGCCGACCGCGTCGGGGCCGAGATCGCCGGCGACGCCGAATCCCTGGCTTCGGCCCTGCAGAAGATCGAGGGCTGGTCGAAGCGGATCGTCAACGTGACCGCCGAGCGCAATCCGGCCTCCGGCCAGCTGTTCATCATCAACCCTCTCGCAGGGCGGGGCGCGGACAACCTGTTCTCGACCCATCCGGCGACCGGCAACCGGGTGAAGGCCCTGATGGCGTTGGGTCTGAACATGGGCGTTGCACCGGGCCGTGCGGAATTCGTCGAGGCTCGGGTCTCAACCAGCGTGCCGACAACCCCGTCGCGATCAGGGCCGTGGGGCTGACCAACCCGCTTCCTTCTCCCAATGGGAGAAGGTGGCGCGAAGCGCCGGATGTGGGTCGGCCGGCTGAAGCGGCGAAGCCGCCCCCAAACGGCCGACCCACACCCTTTCGCGCGACCGATCGCTTCGCTCCCGGGCGCTCAAACCCTCTCCCATGGGGAGAGGGTTGCGTTGTGGGCGCGTTGGTCCTTTAAGCGCGCGCACAAGTCCCAAACGCCTCCCCGCGTTCGCCGAAAGACCCGACATGACCCAGTCCGCGCCCAAGAAGGTCGTCCTCGCCTATTCCGGCGGCCTCGACACCTCGATCATCCTGAAGTGGCTGCAGACCGAATACGGCGCGGAGGTCGTGACCTTCACCGCCGATCTGGGCCAGGGCGAGGAGCTGGCGCCGGCGCGCGAGAAGGCGCTGAAGCTGGGCATCAAGGAAGAGAACATCTTCATCGACGACCTGCGCGAGGAGTTCGTGCGGGACTACGTCTTCCCGATGTTCCGGGCCAACGCCCTGTATGAGGGCCAGTATCTGCTCGGCACCTCGATCGCGCGGCCGCTGATCGCCAAGCGCCAGATCGAGATCGCCCGCATGGTCGGCGCCGACGCCGTCTGTCACGGCGCGACCGGCAAGGGCAATGACCAGGTCCGGTTCGAGCTCGGCTACTACGCCCTGGAGCCCGACATCCGCGTCATCGCCCCGTGGCGCGAATGGGAGTTCAAGTCGCGCGAGCACCTGCTCGACTTCGCCGAGAAGCACCAGATCCCGATCGCCAAGGACAAGCGCGGCGAGGCCCCGTTCAGCGTCGACGCCAACCTTCTGCACTCGTCCAGCGAGGGCAAGGTGCTGGAAGACCCGGCCGTCGAGGCCCCCGAGTTCGTCCACCAGCGCACGCTGAGCCCCGAGGATGCGCCGGACAAGGCCACCGTCATCACCATCGGCTTCGAAAAGGGCGACGCCGTCTCGATCAATGGCGAGGTCCTGTCGCCGGCGACCCTGCTGACCGCCCTGAACCAGTACGGCCACGACAACGGCATCGGCCGGCTGGACCTGGTCGAGAACCGCTTCGTCGGCATGAAGTCGCGCGGCGTCTATGAGACCCCTGGCGGCACCATCCTGCTGGCAGCGCACCGTGGCATCGAGTCGATCACCTTGGACGGCGGCGCCATGCACCTGAAGGACGAGCTGGCGGTCAAATATGCCCATCTGATCTACAACGGCTTCTGGTTCTCGCCCGAGCGCGAGATGCTGCAGGCCGCCATCGATCACTCGCAGGCCAAGGTGTCCGGCACGGTCCGGGTCAAGCTCTACAAGGGCAACGCCACCGTCATCGGCCGCGAGAGCGAGAACAGCCTGTACGACCAGGAACTGGTGACCTTCGAGGACGGCGCCGTCGCCTATGACCAGAAGGACGCCGCCGGCTTCATCAAGCTGAACGCCCTGCGCCTTCGCGTGCTGGGCAAGCGGGACGCGCGCGACAGGGGCTAGAACTGCCAGCCCCCTCGCCCTTTGGCCGGATCGGCGCCACCCTGTGGACAGGAGCATGGGCTCCGCCGACCCTCTTTCAGGACTCCGACATGTCTCTTCGTACCGCCCTCGCCGCCGCCGCCGTTCTGGCGCTCGCGACCCCCGCCTTCGCCCAGGACGCGGCCCCGGCCGATCCCGCCGTCGCGGCTGCGGCCCAGGCCGAAGCCGCCTTCGAAGCCAGGGCGGAAGCCTTCCAGCAGGCGATGGGCGCGATGCAGGGCGAGATGCAGACCGCCCTCACCGCCGCCGGCGCGGACCAGGCCAGGGCCAATGCCGACATGGACGCCATCGCCGCCCGCTATCAGCCGCAGGCCGACGCCTTCGCCACCGAACTGGACGCCTTCATGACCTCCCAGCTGTCGGTCATGCCGCCCGAGGCCCAGGCGCAGATGGCCCAGATGGGTCCGATGGTGCGCGCCCAGATCACCAGCGCGCCGGCGACGATCAAGGCCGGACTGCTCCAGCAGGCCGCCGCGGCCGCCACCCCGGCGGCGCCCCAGTAAGTCATTGATCCGGTAAGGCGGCAGGCCAGCCCCGCCGCCTTACCGCGATTTCACTTGAGGCCGGACGGCGTTCGGCGGACCCTGGCGGCGACCTCATTCGGAGCGCCGCCATGATCAAGGCCCTGTCACTCGCCGCCGCCCTCGCCCTGCTGCCGATGTCGGCCGCCGTCGCTGAAGAGTCGCGCGGACCGTCGGAAGACGCCATCGAAGCCGCCGCCGAAGCCTTCGAGGCCCGGATGGAAGCCTTCGGCGCACGCGCCGAGGCCATTTCCGAGGACGCCAGCCTGACCGAGGCGCAGCGCGAAACGCGGATCGCCGCCCTCTGGGCCGAATACCAGCCTGACCTCAACGCCTTCACCGCCGTGGTGACCGAACACGCCTCGAGCATCGCCGCCGAGGCCCTCGCCGGGATTGATGTCGAGGCGCTCGTCGCCGAGGCCCTGTCGGCGGTCGAGGCGTCCGGCGCCCTCGCCAGCGCGCAGGGCATCGCCGCCAACGGGGCCTGGGCGTCGAACGACCCCGAGCACATGGCCACCTATGGCCTGATGGCGGATTACGCGCTCGGCACGGCCATGGACTCGATCGAAGAGGCCCAGGGCGAGGTCGAGGCCGCCGTCGAGGAAGCCAATGAAGCGGCCGCCGAGGCCGCCAAGGCAGGCCCCGACCACGACCGGGACGACTGAGACCCGCCCAACCCGCTCTTCCGCGGCCTGAGCGCCTTGCAGACTTGACCCGCGCCGTCGCCGGCCCGACAGGACGGCCATGGCCAGCCTGCCCGTAGATCCGCACCTGTATCTGACCTTTCTCGGCGTCATGATGGTCATGGCCGTCACGCCGGGGCCGGCCAATCTGTTTTCGGTCGCCAACGGGGTGCAGCGCGGCAAGGCCGCCGCCATGGCCGGGGTGGTCGGGATGAACGCCGCGACCCTGGTCTGGTTCGGGGCCGCGGCCCTCGGGCTCGGCGCGCTGGTCACCACCTTTCCGCAGGTCTTCCGCCTGATCTCGATCGGCGGCGCCCTCTATGTGGCCTGGCTGGGGATCAGCGCCCTGCGCGGGGGCTTCCGCAACGCCTCGGATCCCGACACGCCGGATATCCGGATGGGCCGGAGCGCCCTGGTGGACGGCTTCATGGTCCAGATCGCCAACCCCAAGGCCATCCTGTTCTTCACCGCCGTCCTGCCGCCCTTCATGGACGTGACCCGTCCCGCGGCACCGCAACTGGCCCTGTTCGCCCTCGCCACCATCGGCATGGACGCGCTGACCATGTCCGCCTACGGTCTGGGCGGCGCAGCCCTGGCCCGGCGCATGACCGAGCCGCGTTTCCGCAAGGGTTTCGCCCTCCTGACCGGCATCCTTCTGCTGGCCGCCGCCGTACTTATTGTTTCGCGTTTATAGGGACTTGCCGACAGCCGGAACCACGCCGTTCATGTCCCGTTCAGCCGACAGGGCGCGCACTGTCGCGCCAAGGAGAGTTCCCATGAGACTTCGTTTCCTCAAGCCCGTTCTGCTGGCGACGGCGGCGGCTCTGACCCTGTCCGCCTGCGTCACGGCCACGCCCTATGGCCCGGCCGGCGTCGACAGCCGCTACGGCTATTCCGACCAGCGGGTGGACGCCGACCGCTATCGCGTCAGCTTCGCCGGCAATTCCGTGACCTCGCGCGAGCAGGTCGAGATGGCCCTGCTGCTGCGCGCTGCCGAGGTGACGGCCGAAAGCGGCTATGACTGGTTCTCCACCGTCAACCGCGCCACCGACCGCGACGTCCGCCTGCAAGGCATCCCCGATCCCTTCTACCGCGACCGCTACGGCCCGTTCTGGGGTCCGTCGTGGCGTTACCAGCGCCGCGGCCTGTGGAGCTCGTGGGGCGACCCCTTCGGCCGGGACTACGACGTGCGCGAGATCGACCGGTTCGAGGCCTCCGCTGAAATCATCATGGGCCGCGGGGCGAAGCCGGCCGGCGACGCCAACGCCTTCGACGCGCGCGAGGTGATCCAGAACCTCGGGCCGCGGGTGACGCGGGCGATGTGAGGTAGGGACTAGGGACTAGGGACTAGGGATGAGAGGTTGGCTGGTGGCGGTCGACCTCCGCCTCCTAATCCCTAGTCCCTAGTCCCTAATCCCTCCTACCCGATCCGCGGCGACTTCAGCCGCCGCTTGTTCACATGCGTCTCCGGCGCGACGCCCAGATCCTCGGGCACCTCGCCCTTGAAATAGTAGCGCTGCCAGGCCTCCTTGGCCGCGTCGGGGTCACCCGAGGCGAGGCGTTTGTTGAAGTCGGTGCGGGCGCGGTTCCAGGCCTCGAACTGGCCATGCATGACCGGGTTGGATTCCAGGGTGCGGATCACCGGCTGCATGGTCTCGACCTTGCGGTGCTCGATCGGCGTGATGAAGCAGAAGGGCTCACCCTTCTCGAACTTGACCCGGCCGGGACGGGTGAAGAGCCAGTTCATGGTGAAGGGGAAGGGCAGCCAGTCGGTCTCGATCAGCCCGGTCAGCGGCTGGATGCCGTCCTTCATGTGATTGGGCGAGCCGCCCGCCAGCAGGCCCCAGCCGGGCGGCGTGCGGAACAGATACTGCGGATGCATGGTCAGGACCCCGCGCGAGAAATGCGAGGTCACCACATGGGTCAGATTGGCGTTGTGCCGCTCAGGCGTGATGACGATGTCGGCCTGGCTGGGGCCGCCGTTCCACTCGGCGGTGAAGGTCAGGGGGCACAGGATTTCCCAGCCCGTGGTGTTGGCCATGGTCAGCGGCAGGCAGCGATAGGGGTGGCGGCTGGCGAAGGCGTCCATCCAGTTGCGCGACTGCCGCCCCGGCACGAGGTCGGGCGGGGTCGCCGTCATCGGATAGCATTCCAGTTCCACGGCGGGCCTCCGGGCGGTATCGAGGGATGTCTCCATCCCTAGCGGCGCCGCATGACCGAAGACAAGCCAACCGAACCCGCGTTTGATCGCGACCGCCTGCTGGACTGGATGGCGGCGAACGGCGTGGCCCAGACGACGCACGACCACCCCGCCGTCTTCCGCGTCGAGGAAGGGCTGGAGCTCAAGGCCGCCATGCCCGGTGCCCACACCAAGAACCTGTTCCTCAAGGACAAGAAGGGCCGACTGTGGCTGATCTCGGCGCGGCAGGACACGGTGGTGGACCTGAAGCGGGCGCCGAAGACGATCGGCTCGGACCGGCTGTCGTTCGGCAATGAGGGGCTGCTGTACGAGACCTTGGGCGTGCGCGGCGGTTCGGTGACGGCCCTGGGACTGATCAATGATCCCGAGCAGCGCGTGACCTTCGTCCTCGACAAGGCCTTGTGGGACGCGGACATCGTCAATTTCCACCCCCTGACCAATACGGCGACGACGGCGCTGGCGCAGACGGACTTCCGACAGTTCCTGTCGCTGATCGGGCGGGAGCCGATCGTGGTGGATTTCGGTCAGCTGACGGCCTGACGCTCGCGCAGGTAACGGCCGGGAGCAGGCCGAGCTCATGCCTCCAGCGGCTTCAGGTCGATGGTCGCCCGGGCCAGTCGCCGGTAGAGCCGGCGACGACGGGTCAAAGGCCACCAGTCGTAAAGAAATATCTGTATCGGCCGCCAGTTGGCGACCCAGCCGAGGATGATCAGGCCTTCATCGAAGAACCGGCCTACATAGCCTTCCCCGGCCCGGCTGTTGACCTCAGCCCCGAGGACGACGCACAGGGCGAGAACCGTCAGGCCGATGGCGAACGAGGCGCGCCCCACTCGAAACAGCTCCTTTAGCTGCCACCCGGCAGCCTCGGCCCGATAGACGAAATAGTTGCGCATCGCGTCGGCGATATGTCCGGCTTCCTCGCGTTCGGCCTGGTCCAGGGGCAGGTGGACAAGAATACGGATCGGCCATGCCCCGCCCTGTTCGCGCGCCCGGGCCACGACATACTCTTCGACCGCCGCGTCCAGATCCCGTTCGCGGAACGGCAGCGGATCCAGCGACTGGAACAGCTGGCCGATCTCCCGGATCTTGAGTTCGATCGGGCGCCCACCCGGCGTGGCGGGCGCACCCTGAAACGCCTCGCCCTGGACTCGCTCGTCCTGCTTCGCCATGCGGTCCTTCCCCCCTGCCGGCCCACCCGATGGGCGCGCGACGTCAGAGCCTGAACCGGACACTAGGCATCGAACGGTTCGCTTCCAATCGTGGTCGTGAAGCGGATCTTCCAAATCCACCTCGCCCGCTCTGCGGCGCTGCCGCGATTTCCCGGACTTGATCCGACCACAGCGGTTCTATCCCGCCGCTTCCGGTGCTAAACGCCCCGCGTCTCCCCGACCCCCACGCCAGATACGGACGCCGCCATGCCCGCCGCTCCCGACTTTCCCCCCGCGCCGAACCGCGTGGCGCCGAAGCGCGCCCTGATCTCCCTGTCCGACAAGACCGGGCTGGAGGACGCCGCCCGCACCCTGCACGGGCTCGGCGTCGAACTGGTCTCGACCGGTGGCACCCGCGCCGCCATCGCCGGCTTCGGCCTGCCGGTGAAGGACGTGGCCGATCTGACCGGCTTCCCCGAGATGATGGACGGCCGGGTCAAGACCCTGCACCCCGTGGTCCACGGCGGCCTGCTCGGGGTGCGCGACGCGGCCGACCACGCCGAGGCCATGGCGACCCACAACATCGGCCCGATCGATATCGTCTGGGTCGACCTGTATCCGTTCGAATCCACCGTCGCCTCGGGCGCCGGCTTCGACGCCGTGGTCGAGAATATCGACATCGGCGGCCCGGCCATGATCCGCTCGGGCTCGAAGAACCACGGCTATGTCGCCGTCTGTGTCGATCAGGCCTCGGTGGCGGAACTGCTGGAGGCCCTCAAGGCCGACGGGACGACCGATCTCGCCCTGCGCAAGCGGCTGGCCGCCCGTGCCTTCGCCCGCACCGCCGCCTATGACGCCGCCGTCTCCGGCTGGTTCGCCGGCCAGGTGGGAGACGCCGCCCCGGCCCGCAAATCCATCGCCGGTTCGCTGGCCCAGACCCTGCGCTACGGCGAAAACCCGCACCAGACGGGTGCCTTCTACCGCACCGGGGATGCGCGCCCCGGCGTCGCCCACGCCCGCCAGTTGCAGGGCAAGGAGCTGGGCTACAACAACATCGCCGACGCCGACGCCGCCTATGAGCTGGTCGCCGAGTTCGAGGCCCCGGCCTGCGTCATCGTCAAACACGCCAACCCCTGCGGCGTCGCCGTCGGGACCGATCTGGCCACAGCCTATGCCCGGGCGCTGGAGTGCGACGCCGTCTCGGCCTTCGGCGGCGTCATCGCGGTCAACCGGACCCTGACCGGGGCCGACGCGAAGCTGATCACCGACATCTTCACCGAGGTGGTCATCGCCCCCGGCGCCGACGAGGAGGCCCAGGCCATCTTCGCGGCCAAGAAGAACCTGCGCCTGCTGCTGACCGACGGCCTGCCCGATCCGCTGGCGGCCGGTGAGGTCTACCGCTCGGTGGCCGGCGGCTTCCTGGTCCAGTCGCGCGACCGCTCGCGCATCGCCGCCTCCGACCTGAAGATCGTCACCCGCCGCCAGCCGACGCCGCAGGAGATCGAGGACATGCTGTTCGCCTTCACCGTGGCCAAGCACGTCAAGTCCAACGCCATCGTCTATGCCAAGGACGGCCAGACCGCCGGCATCGGCGCCGGCCAGATGAACCGCCGCGACAGCGCCCGCATCGCCGCCATCCGCGCCCGCGAAGCCGGCGAGGCCAAGGGCCTGGCCCATTCGCTGGCGCAAGGGTCCGCATGCGCCTCGGAAGCCTTCTTCCCCTTCCCCGACGGCCTGCTGGAAGCGGTCGCGGCCGGTGCCACGGCGGTGATCCAGCCCGGCGGCTCGATCCGCGACGACGCGGTGATCGCAGCGGCGGACGAGGCGGGCGTGGCAATGGCGTTCACGGGCGTGCGGGTGTTCAGGCACTGATTTTGGGCGCTAACGCTCGCGACGCGGTCGCTCGCTGCTTGAGCGCGGTCGCGGCTGGTCTCCGGATCTGGAACAGCTAAGGTCTCGCCCATGCAAACCCTCTCCCAACGCTGGTCCATGCTCGAGCCGGCCGTCACCGTCGTCGGCCCGGACGATGACCGCCCCCGCCCGGCGGTGATCCTGTTCCACGGCTGCGGCGGCCTGCGTGGCCATCTGCCGAAATATGCGGCGGCGGCGAAGGCGGCCGGATGGCGGGCCTTCATCGTCGATTCCTACGGGCCGCGCGGCTGGAGCCGTCAGTTCGCCATGGCCATGGTCTGCACGGGCATCCTGCTGCACGGGTCGCAGCGGGCGGGTGACGTTCTGGCCGCCCTGCTCGGCGTCTCGCAGCGGCCCGATGTGGATGCGTCGAAAATCGTCCTGGCCGGCTGGAGCCACGGCGGTTGGGGCATCATGGAGGCGATGAGCTCGGAACGCGCCGCTGGCATGCTGGGTGTCGCCGACCCCGGCGCGGTCTCGCTGGACGGCGTGATCGGGACCTGGCTGGCCTATCCCTATGTCGGCATCGGCGCCTTCAACCGGATGCGGCCCTGGCGCACCGACCACCTGACCACGGTGCGCAACGCCCAGCAGGTGCACGACATGGTCCGCAACTGCGGGGCCGACGTGGAGACCTGGATCGCCGACGGCACCCACAGTTTCGACGAGCCGATGACCGCCCCGCCGATGCGATACCATCCGGAGCTGGCGGCCGAGGCCGAGCGGCGGTTCGTGGCCCTGCTGAACGACGTCGCGGTCGCCCCGGCGGTCTGAGTTCGGAGCACCTTGTCATCCCCGACGGAGCGAAGCGGAGATCGGGGACGGGACATGCCACTCCCAGCATCCCTCCCGGACAGCCCGCAGGGCTGAGCCGGGAGACAGCCGGACGCAATGGCGCAGGCCAATGGAGCGACCCCTTCCGGTCGGCGCGAGATTCCACCCAGGAGGCTGGCCCCACCCGTCTCCCGACTCAGCCCTGCGGGCTGTCCGGGAGCAAGAGAAAGACCGGCCCTGCTCGTCCCGGCTCTTCGCTTCGCTTCGGCCGGGATGACAAGATCGATCAGACCTGGCGCGCCTCGATCGTCACAGCCGCCCGGATCGAGTTGGCGATGTAGCAGGCCTCGTGCGCCCGGTGATGCAGGGCGTCGATGGCGGCGGCGTCGGGGCGGTTATCGCCCGAGAAGACCACAGCCGGCCGCAGGGCGACGGTGGTGATCGAGGTCTTGCCCCGTTCGTCGCGGCCCAGAACCCCGACCGCCTCGTCGCGGTAGGAGTCGACCGTGAACCCGCCCTTGGCTGCAAAGGCGAGGAAAAACAGCATGTGACAGCTGCTCAGGGCCGCTACCAGCGCCTCTTCGGGATCGACCGCGGCGGGATCGGACAGGGGTTCCGGCACGCTGGTCGGCGCCGAGGACCCGCGCACCACCGCCCCGCCGTCGAACCGCCAGTCGTGGGCGCGGGAATAGCGATTGCCGGTGAAATCCTGATCGCCGCGGCTCCATTCGACCGTAGCCAGATGTTCGCTCATGACAGTCCTCCAAAGGGCGATGACCGAACCGTGTAGCGCGGCACCGTGGTGAAACCCAGACCACGCCTTGCTCCCGCCCGCGACCCGCCTTATCCCCGGTCCATGGCCGCGCCCCTCATCTGTCCGTCCATCCTCGCCAGCGACTTCGCGAAGCTGGGCGAAGAAATTCGCGCCCTCGACAACGCGGGCGCGGACTGGATCCACGTCGACGTCATGGACGGCCATTTCGTGCCGAACATCACCATCGGCCCCGATGTGGTGAAGGCCCTGCGGCCCCACACCGCCCTGCCCTTCGACGTCCATCTGATGGTCGCGCCGGTCGATCCCTGGCTGGAGGCCTATCGCGAGGCCGGTGCCGACATCCTGACCGTCCATCCCGAGAGCGGGCCGCACCTGCACCGCACCCTCGGCCGGATCCGCCAGCTCGGGGCCAAGGCGGGCGTGGTGCTGAACCCCGGCACGCCGCTGACCGTGCTTGAGGAGGTTATCGACCTGGTCGACCTGGTCCTGCTGATGTCGGTCAATCCGGGCTTCGGCGGCCAGTCCTTCATCGGGACCACGCTGCGCAAGATCGAGCGGACCCGCGCCCTGCTCGACGCCGCGGGATCGAAGGCGCACCTGCAGGTCGATGGCGGGGTCACCGCCGCCAACGCCGGGGCCTGTGTGGCTGCCGGCGCGGACGCCCTCGTCGCGGGCACCGCCGTGTTCCGGGGCGGCCCATCCGCCTATGCCGCCAATATCCAGGCCCTGAAAACCGCGTGAACCCGCTCGCCGCCTTCTCCCGCACCGAGGCCGACGCCCCGCCGCCGGGCGAGATTCCGGGCCTGCGCGGCGCCCCGATGCGCACGCCCGTCCGAAGCGCCGGCGCCGCGACGGGTCCCGGCCTGTGGCCGACGGTCATCGGCCAGATGCTGGTCCGCCAGCTCTGGATCGAGCTCTACGGCCTTCCCGGCTACAGCCTGACGCTGAAGGGGCCGCCCGTGCAGGCCTTCGCGGCGACGCCCCGTGACTTCCGGCCCGTTGACCCGGCCCCGGGCAAGGCCGCCGTGGATGGCCGTTTCATCCTTGCCGGCTCCAGCCTCGAGGCGGCGGCACCCGAGGACCCCTGGAACCGCCCCAGCCCGAACCGCGGCTTCGCCACCGAACTCCACGCCTTCGCCTGGCTGCCCTCGCTGATGCTGCAGGGCGAGCGCGGCGCCCGTGAGGCCGTGCGCCTGACCCTGGCCTGGGGCTCCGCCTTCGCGCGCTGGTCGCCGTTCGCGTGGGGGCCGGAGGTTCTGGCGCGGCGCACCCTCAATCTCGCCTGCGCCGCCCGTCGCATGGGGCAGGTCGCGACCGAGGCCGAACGGCTCCGGCTGGCTGACATCCTCGGTCGTCAGGGACGGCAGCTGCTGCGTCCGCCCGGTGGTCTGGCCGGAAGCGCCGAACGGCTGACCGCCGCGGCCGTGGCCGGCTGTGTGCTCGCCGGCCCGCCCGGAGTCTCGCTGCGCCGCGCCGCCCTGCGCCGACTGTCCGGGGCGCTGGATCGCACGGTCGGCGCCGACGGCGGCCATGCCTCACGCAGCCCCGAGGCGGGGCTGGAGCTGCTGCTCGACCTGCTGACCCTCGACGACGCCCTGTCGCAGTTGTCGGAAGCGGGCCCGGACGCGGTTCGCGCGACCATCCAGCGGCTGACCGTGGCGCTGCGTTTGCTGACCCTGCCTGACGGCCGGCTGGTCACCATGCAGGGCGGAGGTCCCTCGACCCAGGCCCGGATCGCCGCCGCCCGCGCCCATGACGAAACACCCGCCGCCGACCTGCACAGCCGGATCGTGGGCGGCGTCGCCCGCATCCGCAGCCCCCTGCTGACCATAGCGGCGGATGTCGCGGGACCGGCGCGGGGCATCTGGTCCGGCGCGGCCTGCGCCCAGCCGATGGCGCTGGAGATCGTCTGCGGCAAGGACCGCCTGGTCACCGGCTGCGGCTGGACGCCCCGCGCGGGCGACCGTCAGGGCCTGCGCCTGCCGCCCGGCCATTCGACCCTGACCCTCGGCGAAGGCTCGACCGGAGAACCCCTGGGCGGCTGGAAGGCCGAACTGATGGGGCACCGCCTCATGGGTCGGCCGCTGCATGTCGATGTGCAGCAGCGCGACGGCGAGGGCGCCGTCTGGCTGGAGGTCGAACACGACGGCTGGGTCCATGACTACGGCCTGCTGCACCAGCGCCGCCTGTATCTGGACCAGCGGCTGGACGAACTGCGCGCCGAGGAGCGGCTGCATCCCGCGCCGGGCCAGAAGGATGTCGTGCGCGCCATCGCCGGCCCCTATGCCGTGCGCTTCCAGCTGGAGCCGGGAGTCCAGGCGTCGCTGGCGCGGGATCGTCGCTCGATCCTGCTGCGCGGCCATTCGGGCCGGGGCTGGTGGTTCCGCACCGACGGCCCCGACGTCGCCATCGAACCCTCGGTCCATATCGATGAGGGCCTGACCCGGCGGTCGCTGCAGATCGTGGTGCGCGGCTCGGCCCGGACCGACTCCGAGACCAAGATTCGCTGGAAGCTGAGTCCCGCGGGTGCCGGCACCGACCCCACTTGAGTCCGGGTCTGCCCGCGACCATCTGAAGCCTGCCGCGTTCCGCCTTTTCCGATACAGGATCGATTGATGAGCTTCGCCGACCCGACCGCACTCCCCGACGACCTGATCAAGGACGGCTCCGACGCCGGCTTCATGACCGATGTCATCGAGGCCTCGAAGTCGCAGCCGGTGCTGGTCGATTTCTGGGCGACCTGGTGCGGGCCGTGCCGGACCCTGACGCCGATGATCGAAAAGGCCGTCCGCGCCGCCGGCGGGGCGGTGAAGCTGGTCAAGATCGATGTCGACAAGAACCCGGCCTATGCGGGCCAGCTGAGGGTCCAGTCGATCCCGACCGTCTATGCCTTCGTCAACGGCCAGCCGGTCGACGGCTTCCAGGGCGCGGTTCCGGACAGCCAGCTCAAGGCCTTCATCGACAAGCTGACGGGCGGCACCAGCGCCAACTCCGATATCGAACAGCTGATGTCGCTGGGCGAGGAGTCCCTGACGCTCAACGACCTCGGCGGCGCGGCCCAGGCCTTCGCCCAGGTGCTGACGCTGGAGCCGGCTCACGAGCAGGCGATCGCGGGCATGGCGCGGGTCTATCTGGCCGACGGTGACGTGGATCAGGCGCGCCAGACCATCGCCATGGCCGCGCAGGATTCCAGGGACGCGACGGTCCAGTCCGTCCGGGCGCAGCTGTCGCTGCTGTCCGCCACCCCGGCGGGCGCGGACGACGAGCTGAAGGCGAAGGTTGCCGCCAATCCAGCCGACCATCAGGCCCGCTTCGACCTGTCGCTGGCCCAGGCCGCATCGGGCGATCTGAAGGGGGCCGTCGACAGCCTCCTGGCCATCGTCGCCGCCGACCGCGAATGGAACGAGCAGGCCGCCCGCAAACAGTTGCTGGTGGTCTTCGAGGCCGCCGGCGCCGGGTCGGACGTGGCGCGGGACGGCCGTCGCCGCCTGTCCTCCATTCTGTTCGCATAGGAGACGGGCGTGGCGCAGGGATATGTGAGGGCCGCCGACCTGCCGCAGGTGATCCCGGTCTTTCCCCTGCCCGGCGCCATCCTGCTGCCGCGGGGCCAGCTGCCGCTCAACATCTTCGAGCCGCGCTATCTGAACATGATCGACGACGCCATGGCCGGGGACCGGATCATCGGCATGCTCCAGCCGCAGGGCGGGCCGCAGCGCCTGCCGGGCCTGTCGCCGATCGGCTGCGCTGGACGGATCACCAGTTTCGCCGAGACCTCGGATGGCCGCTATCTGATCACCCTGACCGGCTGCGCCCGGTTCCGGCTGGGCAGCGAGATCCCGACCCAGACCCCCTATCGCCAGATCCGCGCCGATTTCGTTCCGTTCGAAGCGGACCTGAGCCCGCCGCCGGTCGATGACGTCGGTCTCGACCGCGACGGCCTGCTCGACGCCCTGCGCGCCTATCTGGAAGCCCGCGGCCTCGACATTGACTGGGACACGGCCGAGACCGCCCCGCCCGAGGCCCTGATCAACAGCCTCTCCATGGCTCTGCCCTTCGACCCGCCCGAGAAACAGGCCCTGCTGGAAGCCGTCAGCCTGACCGACCGCTCCGGCGTCCTGACCGCCCTGCTGACGATCGACGCAGCGGCGGACGGAGACGGCGAAGCGCCGTCCATGCAATAGGTGCGATCATGAGCGACGCCTTCCACACCCCCCCGTCCGTCGATCCGCGCCTGCTGGAGGTGCTGGTCTGCCCCGTCACGCGCGGCAAGCTGACCTATGACCGCGAGCGGCAGGAGCTGGTCTCGAAGGGCGCGAAACTGGCCTTCCCGATCCGCGACGGCGTGCCGATCATGCTGCCGGAAGAGGCGCGGGCGCT